>Ga0307372_10003918_pt1 | contig 23395 bp, 24 predicted proteins | sample OX1MG_FD_202533 | JGI IMG/M metagenome (GOLD analysis project Ga0307372, IMG submission 202533) | Soil microbial communities from Risofladan, Vaasa, Finland - OX-1 | ecosystem: Environmental > Terrestrial > Soil > Coastal area > Acid sulfate soil | place: Finland: Risofladan, Vaasa | collected...
CGGCGGCGCGCGCGATGACGACGAGCGCGGGCGCGGGGCGCGACAGCAGCACGGCCGCCTGTCCCGGCGCCGCCGCAATCGCCTGCGCCAGCATCTTCAGCCCCGGCGCGTCCCAGCCTTCGAGCGCATCGACCACAAGCCGGCAGCCTCCGACCTCCGGCGCGGCCGCGACGAGGGCCGCGGCGCGGTGTCCGGCCAGTTCCTCCTGGAATCCCCTGCCGGCCCGCCGGAGGTCCCGCGCCTCGGTCTGCAGGCGGGCGACCGCCTCGGGCAGCTCGGCCGCCGAGACCGACAGGAGCCGCATCGCCGCCGCCATCTGGTCGCGCAGGGACCGGAAGAGGTCGAGCGCGCGGCCGCCGCAGGCGAACTCGATCCGCGTCCCGCCCTTGAACCGCTCCCACGCCGGGATCATGATCGAGCCGATGGCGCCGGTCTGCGCCACGTGCGTCCCGCCGCAGGCCGAGAGGTCGACGTCGCCGATCGCGATCAGCCGCAGCGTCCCGTCCCGGGTCGGTTCCTTGCGCAGCGGCAGGGCCGCCGCCTCCGCCGCCGAGGCGAAGCGGATCGCCACCGGCAGGTTCTGCCAGATGACCCGGTTCGCCTCGTCTTCGGCCGATCGGATCGCGTCAGCCGTGACTTCGCGCTCCAGGTCGATGGTGGACACGGCGCTGCCGAGGTGAAAGCTGATGGTTCGTGCGCGATGCAGGCGGTCGAAGACGGCCGACAGCACGTGCTGGCCGCTGTGCTGCTGCATGTGATCGAAGCGGCGGGGCCAGTCGAGGGTGCCGTGCACGGCCTGTCCGACGGCCAGGCGCCCGTCGATCACGTGGCCGACGGCCCCATCATCGCGATCGACGACGTCGATCACCCGCACGCCGTCGAGACGGCCCGTGTCGAACGGCTGTCCCCCCGAGGTCGGGTAGAACGCCGTCCGATCCAGGACGACGAGCAGTCCTGCGTCGTGCGGCTCGACGCGCTGGACGACGGCGTCGAACTCGGTCCGATACGGCTCGGTATAGTACAGACGCTCGGTCACGAGGCGGCCTCCGTGCCAGCCGATCGGGCCGGCAGTTCGAAGTAGAAGGTGGCGCCGCCCCACTCGTTCCGGGCGTACCCGATCGCTCCGCCACAGGAATCGATGATGCCGTAGCTCACCGACAGGCCCAGGCCGGTGCCGTAGCCGGCCGGCTTGGTCGTGAAGAACGGCTGAAACAGCTTCGGCTCGTGCGTCTCGGGAACCCCGTTCCCGTTGTCGGCGACCTCCAGTCGGACGCGGTGGTCGACGTCGTGGATGTCGATGGCGACCAGGCCGTCCGGTCGGCCGGCCTCGGCGATCGCCTGTTCGGCGTTGACGACGAAGTTGAGCACGACCTGCTGCAGCTCGGTGAATCCGGCGACGACCGGCCGATCGGATCGGATGTCCACCTGGTAGCGGATCGCCGCCCGGGTGAGATCGCGCTCGCGCAGCTGCAGCACGGCTGCCACGACGTCGGCCAGCCGGACGTCCGCGGTGGGGCTGGTCTCCTGGCGGGCAAACCGCGACAGGTTGCGGATGATGTCGCGCGCCCGCGCCCCCTCCTTCTGGATGAAGGCGATTTCGTCCAGCACCGGCGGCGGCAAGGCCACCCGCGCCTGCTGCTGCATGAGCTCGGTCGCACCGAGGATCGCCTGCAGCGGATTGTTCAGCTCGTGGGCCACGCCCGACACGAGCAGCCCGACCGCCGCCAGCCGCTCCTGCCGGACGACCTGGTCCTGCAGCAGCTCGACCTCCTCGCGGGCCCGGCGTTCCTGGGCAATCTGCGCGTCGAGCGCGGCCCGGGCCTCGGCCAGGTTCGTCGCCATCGTGCCGAACGCGTCGCGAAGCTGGGCGAGCTCGCGGTTCGGCGCGACCATCGGCGCGGGGGGGCTGAGGTCGCCGCCGGCGATCCGCTGGGCCGCGGTCGTGAGGGCCGAGAGCGGCCGGCTGAGCCCGCGGGCGAGGAACAGCGCGAAGATCAGGCTGGCGAGCACGGCGCCGACCGCGATGCGGAAATTACGGCGCCAGAGCGGCCAGACGCGCGCCACGGCCAGCGACTTCGGGATCCCGACGCTCAGGAGCCAGGGACCGCGCGCGATCACCGCGTTGCCGAAGATTTCCTCGGTGCCATCCAGCCCCCGCATGACCCTGATGGGAGGGACACGGCCGGGCGCCAGCGCGTGGTGCGGGTCGATCCGGACGCCGACGTACTCGAGCGCATCCCGGCTTCGCACCAGCACGCGGCTGGTGCGATCGGTGAGCGTGATCACCGACCCGCTGGGGAGCGGGATCGCCGCGAACGCGTTCTGCAGCGACAGCAGGTTCAGCGCGAAGTTCAGCACGCCCACCGGGCGCCCGTCGTCGCCCGGAATCGGATATGCCAGCACGATGATGGGCCGGCGCGTCGAGGCATCGACCATGTAATCGCTGGCGCACGATCGGTCCGTGCGCAGGACCTGCTGCAGGCACGCCCCCTCGAACGGAGGGGCCCCGCCGGGCGGCGGAGCGAGGCCCGAGCCGCGGAGGCGTCCGGTCGGGTCGGTGACGACGATGTCGAGCAGGAAGGGATATCGCGACAGCAGCGCCCCGAGCAGCCGGTGGGATGCCTCGGCGTTCAGCGTGCGGATGGCGGGATAGCGCCCCAGCACGACCGCGAGCGAGTCCAGGTTGTCGAACCGCTGGTTCAGATACGCCGCCGCGGTGGCCACGACGACCGACGCCTGCTCGCGCAGGTCGGCTTCGCGTTCGCGATAGGTCCGGGTGGCCGACCAGGCGATCGCCCCGAGGAGCGGCAGGAGGAGCGCCGCGCTGACCATGAAGACCTGACGCCTGAGCGACTGTCGCGTGAAGATGTTCTGCACCGGACTCAGGACGAGGCCTCCTCCGGCGTCGACCGTGCGCCGACGCGCCCGCTCACCGTGTCGAACGACCGGACGCCACGATCAGCGGATCCGTGACGCCCGCCTCCTCGAATCCCTTCGCCCGCAGCCGGCAGCTGTCGCACCGCCCGCACGGCCGCCCGTCCGGCTCCGGGTCGTAGCAGCTGTGCGTCAGGCCGTAGTCGAGCCCGAGCGCGACGCCGCGCTGGATGATCCCCGCCTTGGTCAGCCGCAGCAGCGGTGCGTGGATGCGGAATCGGGTGCCCTCGACGCCCGCTCTGGTCGCCAGCGCGGCCAGGCGTTCGAACGCCTCCAGGTACTCGGGCCGGCAGTCGGGATAGCCCGAGTAGTCGAGGGCGTTGACGCCGATGACGATGTCGGCCGCCGGGATCACCTCCGCCCACGCCAGCGCCAGCGAGAGGAACACGGTGTTGCGGGCCGGCACGTAGGTGATCGGGATGTCGGCCGCGTCGATCGGACGATCGCGCGGCACGGGCAGATCGGCCGTGAGCGCGGATCCGCCGATGCGCGACAGGTCCACGCGCAGCTCGAGGTGGCGCGCGACGTCGAGGTGGCGCGCCACCCGCCGGGCTGCGTCCAGTTCCTGCGCGTGCCGCTGTCCGTACTGCACCGTCAGCGCGTACAGCGTGAAGCCGTCGGCCCTCGCCGTGGCCGCGGCCGTGTAGGAGTCGAGCCCGCCGCTGAGCAGCACCACCGCGTTCACCGGGCGCTCACACTCCTCTCACGTCCGCGCCCCAGATGTACTTGTGCACCTGGAGCTGCACGCGCACGGGCAGCGCGTCCTCCAGCACCCAGGCGGACAGCTCGCGCGGCGCCAGCACGCCGTGCACCGGCGACAGCAGGACGGCCGCGCAGCGCCCGACGAGCGCATGCCGGCGGATGACGTCACGGGCGAACAGATAGTCGTCGCGGTCCCGGATCACGAACTTGACCTCGTCGTGCGGCGCCAGCGCGTCGAGATTGCGCCAGTCCATGCGGGCCGCCTCGCCGCTGCCCGGACACTTCACGTCGAGGACCCGGACGACGGCGGGCGGGACGCGGGCGGTGCTCCGGTGACCGCCGGTCTCGAGCAGTACGGTCCGGCCGGCCGCCAGCAGGCGGTCCATCAGCGGGTAGACGTCTTCCTGCAGCAGCGGCTCGCCGCCGGTGATCTCGACGAGCGGGCAGGCGTACGCCTCCACCGCCGCCATGACCTCGTCCACGCTCATCCGGCGGCCTTCGTGGAAGGCGTACGGCGTGTCGCACCAGGTACAGCGGAGGTCGCACGCCGTCAGGCGGACGAAGACGCAGGGCCGCCCCGCGTGGGTCGATTCCCCCTGAATCGAATGGAAAATCTCGTTGATCGTCAACATCGCTCCGGCTGCGCCACCGGGTCAATTGTACCCGCACGCGCGGGCCGGCTCCCGGCCCGGGTTTTCCGCGTCCCGATCGCCCCCGCCCCTTTACAATGGGCATCAAGGGGGGCCCATGACGCGCGCACTCTTCTACTGGAAGCCGACGTGAACGACCTGCCGCCACGCCAGAAGGTTTCTGGAGCAGATCGGACTCGACGTCGAAGAACGCGACATCAACCGCCAGCCGCCGGATCGGGCGTTTCTCGAGCGCCACGTCGACGCGGACCACATCCTGGACTTCGTCAGCCGCCGGAGCCCGGTGTTCAAGACCCGGCCGCTGCCCACGACGAAGAAGGAAGCGATCGACCTCATGCTGCAGCAGCCGAACCTGATCAAACGGCCGATCCTCATCAAGGGGACGACGGTCGTCTTCGGCTTCGACCAGGATCGGTATCGCGCGCTCGGATGAGCCGTCATGGGTGATCTGTACATCGGGACGTCCGGCTGGAACTATCCGACCGGCCGGGGGACGTGGACCGGCCTGTTCTACCCGGCCACGGCCGCGCGCCCGAAACCGTTCGACGAGCTCGCCTATTACGCCGAGCGCTTCGACACCGTCGAGGTCAACACGACGTTCTACGGACAGCCGCGCGCCGCCATCGCCCGCTCGTGGGTGGCCCGCACGCCGCCCGGCTTCCGGTTCTCCCTCAAGCTGTACCGGAAGTTCACGCACCCGGAGATGTTCAGGCAGGCGGCGCTGCCCGGGGTGCCGGCGGGCGACGTGCCGGCCGGCGTCCTGGACGAACTGGCGCGCGTCACCCAGGCCGATCTCGACGCCTTCCGGACCGGGATCGAGCCGATCGCCGCCGCCGGCCGGCTCGGCATGCTGCTCGCGCAGTTCCCGCCGAGCTTCAAGGACGCCGCCGACTCGCGCGACCACCTCGCCGGCCTGCTCCGGGCGTTCGCCGGCTATCCGATGGCGGTCGAGCTGCGCCATCGGAGCTGGAGCGACCGCCTCGGCGACACGCTGGCGCTGCTCAACGGCTTCGGCGCCGCGTGGGTCCAGATCGACGAGCCGAAATTCCGCTTCTCGATCCGCCAGAACGAGCTGCCGAACCTGCCGACGGCGTACTACCTGCGGCTGCACGGGCGGAACGCGGCGGCCTGGTGGCGGCACGAGCACGCGGAGGACCGGTACAACTACCTGTACGCGCCGGCCGAGGTGGACGAGTTCGCGCGGACGATCGACGCGGCCGGTCGCCTGGTGAAGAAGCTGTACGTCTACCTGAACAACCACTTCGCGGCCAAAGCGCCGGCCAACGCCCTGATGCTCAAACACCGGCTCCGCCTGCCGACCGCGGGCGACTATCCGCCCGCGTTCGTCGCGGCGTATCCCGAGCTGGCGTCCTTCGTGCCGACTACTCCGTCCCGGGTTTCACGTACATCTTCTTGATCAGGTCGCCCACCTTGATCTTCGCCGGCACGTCGTCGCCCTTGATCACCTGGCCGAACACCACGTACTTGCCGTCGAGGCTGTGCTGCGGGGCCAGCGTGATGTAGAACTGGCTGTCGGCCGACTGCGGCGTGCCGGCGTACGCCATGGCGACGGCTCCCGTGATGTGCGTCAGCTTCGGACTGAACTCGGCGACGCCGATCGGATGGCCGCTGCCGCCGGTGCCCCAGAGCGCCCGCTTCGACAGGTCGCGGCTCTGCGGGTCGCCGACCTGGATGACGAAGCCCGGCACGACGCGGTGAAAGCGCAGGCCGTTGTAGAAGCCGCGCTTGGTGAGCGCGACGATGTGCGCGACGGTTTTCGGGGCCTCTTTGGGATAGGTCTTGATCTCGAAGGTCCCCCGGACCGTCTCCACCACCAGGATCGGCCCCTTCTCGGTCGGAATCTGATCCTGGGCGGACGCCTTGAGACCGCTGACGGCCAGCATGGACACGACCGCCACAGCGGTCCAGACAACGCGAGACACGTTCTTCATCGTTCGGCTCCCTTTGCTGAGTGCGACGCGCGGCCGGGCGTTCCCGGCCCGACCGCGCGCCGCGTACGCGTGACCCCGATGCGCGGGCACGCCTCCTGAACCGGGCAGGCGCCGCATCGCGGCGCAATCGGCCGGCAGACGTTCTGCCCCCACGTGACGAAATAGAGATTCACGTACGGCCACCAGCGGCGATCGACCGCCCGGTACAACGCCTGCTCCGTCTCGTCGGGCACGCGCGTCCGGACCCAGCCCAGCCGGTTGGCCAGCCGGTGAACGTGCGTGTCGACGCAGATGTTGTCCTGGCTGCGGTGGGCGAGGATCAGGACCAGATTCGCCGTCTTGCGTCCCACGCCCGGCAGCTGCAGCAGTTCGTCCATCGTCCCGGGCACGCGCCCGCCGTACCGCGCCATCAGCAGCCGGCAGGTCGCCCGGACGAAGCGGGCCTTGTGCCGGTAGAAGCTGACGGGATAGATCAGCCGCTCGATCCGGCGGACCGTCAGCCGCGCCATCGCGGCCGGCGTGCGGGCCACCCCGAACAGCCGCCGCGAGGCCGCCAGCGTCGTCGCGTCCTGCGTCCGCGCCGACAGCAGCGTCGCGATGAGGACCTGGAACGGATCCTCCGCCTGGTCGGTGGCGATCTTCTCGACCGCCGGCAGTTCGAGGCCGGTGATGGCCCTCGCGAGGGTGTGCAGCACGGCGTCGACCGCGGCCGGCGAGGGCAGTGGCGGCACCGCCGGCCGCCGGGCCTGCGGTCCGCGCCCGCGGCGGGCCGGGACGCTCGCGGCAGTCACCGGCATGGGGTCACGCCGGCACGGCGGTCAGCGCCGGCTTGCCCGCCAGAACGGCCAGCACGTTGCTGGCCGCGAGATCCGCCATGGCCGTCCGCGTCTCGGTCGTGGCACTGCCGAGGTGCGGCACCAGCAGCACGTGTTCCATCGTCATCAGGGCGGGCTGGATGGCCGGCTCGTTCTCGTACACGTCCAGCGCGGCGCCGGCGATCAGATGCTGGCCGAGCGCCCACGCGAGCGCCTCTTCGTCGACGACCGGCCCGCGCGCCGTGTTGATCAGGTAGGCGGACCGCTTCATCCTGGTCAGCGCCCGCCGGTCGATCAGATGACGGGTGCCGTCGGTCAGCGGCACGTGCAGCGACACGACGTCCGAGGTCGTCAGCAGCCGATCGAGCGACATCGCCTCGGCACCCGGCACGCTGACCGCCTGCTCGTCGGCGTACGCCACGCGCATGCCGAACGCCGGCGCCCGCGCTGCGACGGCCCGGGCGATCCGCCCCATGCCGATCAGCCCGAGCTGCTTGCCCCGGACGTCCGTGCCCAGCATGAAGTCGAGGGCCCAGCCCTTCCACGTGCCGCTGCGGACCACCCGTTCGCCTTCCGAGACGCGCCGGGTCAGCGCGAGGATGAGCGCCCAGGTGAAGTCGGCCACCGACTCGGTCAGCACGTCCGGCGTGTTGGTGACGATGATGCCGCGCCCGGCCGCGGAGGCCACGTCGACGTTGTTGTAGCCGACGGCGATGTTCGCGACGATCCGCAGGTCGCGCCCCGCCTCGAGCAGCTCGCGGTCGATACGATCGGTCAGCAGGCACATCAGCGCCTGCTTGCCGCGGACGCGCTCGAGCAGCTCGCCGCGGGGGATGGCCGCGTCGCCCGTGTAGAGATCGATGTCGCAGACCGGCTCGAGACGGGCGAGCACCGACGCCGGAATCCGCCGCGTGACGAGCAGGGCTGGTTTGGGCATGACCGTTTGCGTCGCTCAGTGGCCGTACGACTGGCAGTACCCGCAGTGGGTGCACGGCACGGCCGGCTCGATCAGACAGGCGTCGCCGGGGCGCGGCAGGGCCGTGAACCGCTGATGGCTGGCGTGCACCAGCACCGCCGCCACGGTCGTGACCGTCGTGTCCAGCGAGCCGCCGGCGCCCCCGGCCTGCGCCGCGCCGCGTGCCACGACGTCGCGGACGAGCGCGCGCAGCGCCTCCTCGCTCATGCCGGTCATCGGCCGGCCTCCGCAGCCGCGCCGGTCCCCAGATCGACGTGGTCCACGATCCCGACGATGGCGGCGTCGACCGGCGCGCCCCGCTGGCTGATGGCGTCGCTGGCGGCCCGCCCTTCCAGGACGATCAGCACCTTCTCGTGCACGCCCGCGCCCACCCCGTCGACCGCCAGCACGGGCGTGCCGCTGGGCGTCTCCTCCAGCGTCAGCGGCTGAACGAGCAGCAGCTTGGCGCCGGTGAACTTCCGGTGCTTCTGGGTGGAGACCACGGTGCCGACGACTCGGGCGAGCAGCATGACGGCGGCCGGCTAGGGACGCGGGGCGTCGACGGTCCAGTAATCGATGATGCCGACGATCCCCGCGTCGACGGGCACCTCGGCGGGAAAGAACGGGAAACTGGCTTCTTTGCCCCGGACGAAGAACACCTCTTCGCCCACGCCGGCGCCGACCGTGTCCGCGGCGATCACCGCGCGGCCGATCGGCTGGTGATCGGGCGTGAGCGGCTGCACGATCAGCAGGGTCAGGCCGATCAGCGCCGGATCCTTCCTGGTGGTGACCACGTCGCCGATGACGCGCGCGAGCTGCATGCCGGGCGTTTCCCTATTCGTCGAGCTCGACGGTGTCGACGACGCCGACGATGGCGGCGTCGACCGGGCAGTCCTTGAGGCCGGCCGCCATCCGCGCCGAGCTGCCGTTGACGATCAGCACCATGTCGCCGAAGCCGGCGTCGACGGTGTCGACCGCGACCAGGTAGTGGCCTTCCGGCTTGCCGCGCGGATCCAGCGGTCGGGCGACCAGCAGCTTCTGGCTGACCAGGCGGGGATCTTTGCGGGTCGCGACCACGGTGCCGACGACTTTGGCCAGAATCATGAGGGAGCCGATCGGAACCCGTGTCTAGCTCTTGGCGCCCGACCTGCCGATCGGCAGGGTGTCCTCGAGACTCGCGTGCGGGCGCGGAATGACGTGGACCGACACGAGCTCGCCGACGCGGCGGGCGGCGGCCGCCCCGGCGTCGGTCGCCGCCTTCACGGCGGCGACGTCACCGCGCACGAGCGCCGTGACGTAGCCGGCGCCGATCTTCTCCCAGCCCACCAGCGTGACCTTCGCGGCCTTGACCATGGCGTCGGCCGCCTCGATCATCGCGACAAGTCCCTTCGTCTCGATCATCCCGAGCGCCTCGCCCATACTCTCCTCCAGGCCATGGCCGGCGCTGACGCCGGCCGCCGGCCGCCACCCGCGACGCGCAGGCGGATTATGTCAGGTTCCTGACCGCGTCCTCGATGAGCGCCGTCAGCTCGCGGTATGTTAACCGAATTTCGGTGTCGTCGCTCGGCGGCGCGCCGGCCGCCGTCCCCGGGACGTCGGGCACGAGCCGGAGGCCGCCCCCCGGCGGCGCCTGAATCACCTGGCAGCTGGCGACCTCGCCCGCGGCCGGCGCCTGGCTGCCGTCCGTGCAGATCGGCGCCGGAGCCGCCACGCCGTACGCACCGCGCAGGCCCTGCAGCCGCTCGACTTCCTCGCGCGACAGCAGATACTCGCGCCCGAGCAGCCGCGCCACCAGACTGATGCGCGCGAAGTGCTCGACCCGCTCCATGTTGTAGTACGCGGTGAACAGATCGCCGCCGACGGTCAATGCGCCGTGATTGGCCAGCAGCAGCCCGTCGTGCGCCCGGATGTACTGGCGGACCGCGTCGGCCAGTTCCTGCGTCGACGGCGTGCCGTAGGCCGCAATCGGAATGCTGCCGAGCGTCGTGACGATTTCCGCGAGCACCGCCCGGTCCAGCGGGATGCCGGCCACCGCGAACCCCGTGGCTGCGGGCGGATGCGCGTGCACGACCGCCTCCACCTCGGGCCGGTTCCGGTAGACCTCGAGGTGCATCAGCAGTTCCGACGAGGCCGTCCGCTCGCCGGCCAGCTTGCGCCCGTCGAGATCCGTGACCACCATCATGTCGGGGGTCATGTCGCGCTTCGACACGCCTCTCGGGGTCGTCAGCAGGCGCGCGCCATCCAGCCGGGCGCTGATGTTGCCGTCGTTCGAGGCGACGTACCCCCGCTCGTGGAGACGCCGCCCGATCTCGACGATGTCGGCGCGCAGGCGCGCTTCGGACCGCTCAGCCATCGGACCTGCCCAACCCGCTCACCGCGCTCCCGCGCGATACTGCTCGCGGCACCGTTCCGAACAGAAGAAGACCTGCCGATCGCCCTCGCCGAGTGCGTACGCCCGGGCCGGCACGACGAACGTGCCGCACACCGGATCCCGGACCATCTGGACGCCGCGCGACGGCGTGCCCGGGCGCCCGCCCTGCCGCGTCGCTCCCTCGACGACCCCCTGGAGGAACCGCCACACGGCCCGCCCGAGGAAGACCAGGAACAGCAGCAGGAGCAGCAGCCGGACCATCGGGGCTCAGGGGCCGGACGCCCCGCCGGTGCCGAGGCCAGGATGGGCCTGGCGCATGCTCTCCAGCGCCTTCTTCGCCGCCTGGCCCTCCGGACTGTTCGGCGCGATATCGACCAGCTTCTGCCACGCCCTGGCCGCGCCCTCCAGATCCTGCTTGCCGAACGCGCGGACGACGCCGATGTTCAACAGCGTCTTCAGGTGCCGGGGATCGATCGACAGGGAGTAATTGAACTGCTTCAGGGCGAGATCGGGCTGGTTCGTGTAGTAGAAGCACACGCCGAGGTCGGTGCTGACGTCGACGTCGCGCGGGGCCAGCTTGAGCGCCTGCTGGTACCAGTTGATCGCGGTCTGGTACTGTTCGGCGTCGAAGTACATGTTGCCGAGCTGAATGCGCGGGCCGGCGTCGTTCGGGTGCTGCGCCGCCTGGGCCGTCAGCGCCTGCACGCGGCTCGCGTCGAGCGGGACCGGCTGGTCGCCGCTGGCGCTCGTGCTCTGATCACTCGTGCCGGACCCCTGCGCCGGCATGGTCGGCGCCGGCTGCGACGCCGACGCGCTGGCGGCCGCGATGGCCGGCTGGCGTCCCGGGACCTGCTGGTTCGCGATCACCCAGCCGACGATCAGGCCGAAACAGACGCCGGCAAGGCCGAAAACAATCGATTCGGACTTCATAAAGATGCTCGCCGCGGACGGATTCAGGTCTCGAGACCCGCCGCGCCCCGGCGAACGCACCGGCGCACCCGGGCTGTCACCCGCTGAAAGCCCCGATCATAGCAGTGACTCCCGAAGCCAGTCCACCGGGCGATTCATCCCGGGCGGGCCGGCGGTCCAGCTCGCCCCGGGCCATCGGTCCGGATCCGCGTGGGCAAGAGGACGCGTCGCGTCCGCCGGTGCCCGCCTTCGGACGGCACGGGGCGGCAGGGCCGAGCTCTCCGGCGCGGGCGCGGCGCCGCACATCTCCGCTACAATCTCGCCGTGCCCTGTTGCCCCGCGTGCGGCACCGCCCGGCCGGCCGCCGCGCGGTTCTGCCCATCGTGCGGCGCCGCGGTCGATCCCGCGCCGGCCGCGGCCGGGTCCGCTCCCGGCCTCGACGACCCGGCCGCCACCCGGACCGTCGCGCCGGGCGTCACGCCGGCGTCCACCGGCGACCGCCGGCCGCCGACCGTCCGCTTCGAGTCGGGCGCGATTCTGGCGGGACGCTACCGCCTGGTCGCGCTGCTCGGCAGGGGCGGCATGGGCGAGGTCTACCGCGCCGACGATCTGACGCTGGGGCAGCCGGTCGCCCTGAAATTCCTCCCCGAAGAGGTGGCACACGACGCCGCGCGGCTGGCGCAGTTCCACGGGGAACTGCGCGTGGCCCGCCAGGTGTCGCACAAGAACGTCTGCCGGCTCTACGACCTCGGCGAGGCCGACGGCCGGCCGTTCATTACGATGGAGTACGTCGACGGCGAGGATCTCGCGTCGCTGCTCCGCCGGATCGGACGGGTGCCGCAGGATAAGGCCGTCGAGCTGGCCCGGCAGCTGTGCGCAGGCCTCGCCGCGGCGCACGAGCGCGGCGTGCTCCACCGCGATCTGAAGCCGGCCAATGTGATGATCGACGGCCGCGGCAACGTGCGGCTCACCGACTTCGGCCTCGCGGCCATGGACGGCGAACGCGAGGAGGGGCTTGCCGGCACGCCGCAGTACATGGCGCCGGAGCAGCTGAGGCGCGAGCCGGCATCGGTCGCCAGCGACCTCTACGCCCTCGGGCTCGTGCTGTTCGAGATCTTCACGGGCCGGCGCGTGCACGAGGCCAAATCGCTGCACGAGCTCGTCGCCCTGCACGAGAGCGGCAGCCGCCCGGTGCCGAGCGCGGTCGTCCCCGATCTGGACCCGGCCATCGAGCGCGTCATCCTCCGGTGCCTCGAACAGGATCCGCCGCGGCGGCCGGCATCGGCGCTCGCCGTCGCCGCCGCGATGCCGGGCGCCGATCCGCTCGCCGCGGCGCTCGCCGCCGGCGAGACGCCGTCGCCCGAGCTGCTCATCGCCGCCGGCGAGAGCCCGGCCATGCCGCTCGGCCGCGCGCTGGCGATGACGGCCGCCTCGCTGGCCGTGCTGGCGGCCTTCGCGGTCCTCGGGCCGCGCGCGTCGCTTCCCTCGCTCGTGCCGCTCGACAAGCCGCCTGCGGTGCTGATCGACCGGATTCAGCAGATGACCGCGTCGTTCGGCTACCACGGGACGCCGGCCGACGCGGCGTCCAACTTCCAGATTCCGTCGGCCAATCTGGCCTGGGTTCGGACCACGAGCGGGCAGACCGGATGGTGGAACCTCCTGCGCGGCGACGAGCCGCCGGCCCTCCTCTTCTGGTACCGGACCAGCCCGCAGCAGATGACGCCCAGTGGGCCGACGTCGAACATTTCACTGACCGATCCCCCGGCCACCACGTCCGGCATGCAGACCGTCGTCACGGACACGCGGGGCCGCCTGGTCGAGTTCCAGGCCGTGCCACCCGCGTTCGAGCCCGACACGGGGCCGGCGCCGGCCCCGCAGTGGAAGCCGCTGTTCACCGCGGCCGGCCTGGACCTGGCGGCCTTCCATCCGGTGGCGCCCGAATGGACGCCGCCGGCGTTCGCCGACGTGCGCCAGGCCTGGGAAGGGCCGCTCGGCGATCGGCCCGGCGTGACGGTGCGCGTGGAAGCCGCCGCCTACCGCGGCCGCCCGACCGCCTTTTCCGTCATCGGGCCGTGGATGAAACCGCCGGAGCCGGCCCGGCAGTCCGCGGCGCAGTTTCTCTCGGGTCTCTTCAACCTGATGGTCTGGAACCTGTCGCTCTTCGGCGCGGCGCTGCTTGCGTACCGGCACGTGCGCGCCCGCCGTGCCGACTGGCGCGCCGCCACACGACTGACCCTCGCGCTGTTTGGCGGCATCACGGTCGGCTGGCTGTTCGCCGCCCACCACACGCCGTCGCCGTACGTCGAACTGCAGCATCTCCTGGTCGCCGTCGGCATCGCCCTGCTGCAGGTGGCCCAGGTCTGGGTGATGTACGTCGCCATCGAGCCCTACGCCCGCCGCTACTGGCCGGACGGCCTGCTGGGCTGGAGCCGCCTCATGTCGGGTCGCCTGCGCGATCCGCGGGTCGGCCACGACATCCTCGCCGGCGCCGCCCTGGGCGTCGTGCTCCTGTTGACGGAAGTGGCCCGGGGACTCGCGCCGGCGCTGAGCGGTACGAAAGCGGGAACCCCGCCCCTGGGCGACCAGGTGAATCTGCTGGCCCACTCCGCCGCCCTGCCGCTCGCTGCGGTGCAGGTCGCCTACAGCGCGCTGGAGAGCGCGCTGCTGCTGGCGCTCTTCTTCGTCATCCTGCGGCTCCTGGTGCGGCGCGCCTGGCTGGCCATTGCCCTCGTCGTGGCAATCGTGACGGTGGCCTCCAACAGCGGCGCCTACATCAGCAACGGGTGGCCCGTCGCCCTCGTCGGCGTGGTGGTGATCCTGCTGATCACGGTCGCCGTGTTCCGCTTCGGTCTGCTCACGGTGACCGTGGCGCTCTTCTTCGACAACCTGCTCTCCTCGGTGCCGTTGTCGCGCTCCCCCGGAGCCTGGTGGGCGCTGTCGGGCAATATCGCCCTGCTGCTCGCCGTCGGCATCACCTGCTTCGGCTTCTACGCCGCCCGCACGGGACAGCCGCTCTTCGGCAGGCTGGCGCTGGAAGAATAGGCGGACCGCCGCCGCCCACGAGCCGGCCGGACGCGAGGGAAGGCGGAGTGCAGGGGACGATCAGGGAGGATCTGCCTCAGCGCGCCGGGTCGGGCCGGTCGCCCGCCAGCACGGCCAGGTACTCCCGGACGACGCGGTCGAGGCCGACGAACAGCGCGCGACTGATCAGCGCGTGGCCAATCGAGACTTCGTCCAGGTGCGGCAGTCGGCGGAACAGCGTCAGATTGTGCAGATCGAGGTCGTGGCCGGCGTTGACGCCCAGGCCCAGGGTGCGGGCCAGCGTGGCGGCGTCCGCGTAGAGCCTGAAGCTCGCCTCCGCCGCCTCGGGCCCGTGTTCGAAGGCGCGCCCGTACGGCTCGGTGTACAGCTCCACGCGGTCGGCCCCGACGGAGGAGGCCCACTCGATCGGCTCGGACTGCGGGTCGACGAACACGCTCACGCGGACGCCGTCGCCGCGGAGATCCCGGATGATCGAGGCCAGCTCGAGCGAGCGGGTGGCGGGGGACCAGCCGGCCTGACTCGTCACCTCGCCGGGCACGACCGGCACGAGCGTGCACTGGTCGGGCCGCACCTCACGCACCAGCGCCAGCAGCTCCGGTCGCGGGTCGCCTTCGATGTTGAGCTCGATCCGCTCAGTCGAGGCTCCGCCCCGAACCTCGGGCCCGCCGTGCGGGCCGCCGGGCTGCGCCCGGCCCTCAGTCTCCGGCGCATCGTCGCGCCAGGCCCTGAGTTCCGCGGCGATGGCCCGCACGTCGTCGGGGGTGATGTGCCGGCGGTCCGCGCGCGGGTGGACGGTGATGCCGGGCGCGCCGGCCGCCACGCAGGTGCGGACCGCCTCGAGCACGTCCGGCACCTGCCCACCGCGCGAGTTGCGCAGCGTCGCCACCTTGTTGACGTTGACGCTGAGACTGATGCTGGCCACGTGTCGCGTGCTCCGTTCCGTCAGGCGAGGTGCTCCCGGACCGCGGCGACGATTTCCTCGCCCCAGCGGCGGATCTGATCCGGATCCGGTCCTTCCAGCATCACGCGGAGCAGCGGCTCCGTGCCTGAATAGCGCACCAGCAGCCGGCCCCGGTCGGCCAGGCGGCGCTCGACGCGATCGAGCACTGCCGAGACCGCCGGCACGGTGCGCAGCTCGACCTTGCGACCGACCCGGACGTTGAGCAGCACCTGGGGATAGGGGACGAGGCCCGCCGCCAGCGCGTCCAGCTCCCGCCCGGTCGCCGCCATCGTGCGCAGCACGTTCAGCGCCGTGCACAGGCCGTCGCCGGTGAACAGGTAGTCGGAGAAGATGATGTGCCCCGACTGTTCGCCGCCGAGCGACAGTCCGCGCTTCAGCATCTCCTCCATCACGTACTTGTCCCCGACGCTCGTCCGGATGAGGCTGACGCCGATCCGGCGGAGCGCCACCTCGAGGCCCACGTTGCTCATGACGGTGGCCACGACCGCGTCGCCGCGCAGGCGGCCCTCGGCCTTCATCTGCGTGGCGCACAGCAGCAGAATCGCGTCGCCGTCGATCACCCGGCCCGTGCGGTCGACGAAGATCGCCCGGTCGCCGTCGCCGTCGAACGCCACGCCCAGCCGGTAGCCGTCCGCGCGGACCGCGCCCGCCAGGTGCTGCGGGTGCGTCGATCCGCAGTCGAGGTTGATGTTCCGGCCGTCGGGCCGGCAGGCCAGGCCGTCGACGTCGAATCCGAGCTCCCGGAACAGGCGGGGCGCGACGGCGGCCATCGCGCCGTTGGCGCAGTCGACGGCCAGCCGCAGGCGCCCCAGCCGGCCGGGGTCGGGCAGGATCGCCCGCAGATGCGCGAGGTAGCGGTCCACCAGATCGACCGCCGGGACGTCCGGCGCGTCGCCGTCGGGCAGCTGCCAGGCGGGATCGGCGACGATCGCCTCGACGTGCCGCTCCAGCTCCTCGGTGAATTTCTCGCCGCTGCCGGAGAAGATCTTGATGCCGTTGTCGTCGAACGGATTGTGGGAGGCGGAAATCATCACGCCGGCGCCGTACCCGCCGGTCCGCGCGAGATAGGCCACGGCGGGCGTCGGCACGACGCCGGCGCTGGCCACCCGCGCCCCCTGCTGCGCAGCGCCCCAGGCCAGCTCCCGCTCGATCCAGGCGCCCGACTCGCGCGTGTCGCGCCCGGTCAGCAACCGGAGCGGGTCGTCGGCGCGCAGCGCCCGCACCAGCGCGGCGCCCACGCGACGGACGGTCGCGCGATCCAGCGGCGGCTGACCCGCCTTGCCGCGTATCCCGTCGGTGCCGAAGAGGTGGTCCGCCATGGCGAGGTCGCGGGCCGCGCCCGCTATCTGATTGTAATCTGGACTTCCGCCGGCTCGATCTGGACGATCCCGGTGTCGCGCTGCGGCGCAGCGCGCGGCGTCAGCGTGTAGCGGCCGGCCCCGAGCCCGCTGGCATCGACGGAGACGATGATCGAATCGGCCCGCAGCGCCCTGACCGCCGTCTCGCTGCCGCGCACGGTCACCTTCACGACCGGCGGGAGCGCCCGCGCCTCGAGCCCCGGGCCCAGGTGCTGGATGCGGACCGGGACGTGGAGCAGCGTCCGCTCCGCCGGGGCGGGAATGACATTCACCGTCACCTTCGCCGTGACCGGCGCCTGCAGCCGCAGGTGCGGATCGGCCACCCCGACCGTCACCGCCTCCTGCACCCGGGACTTCGCGCCGGCGACGAGCACGGGCTCGGTCATCGCCGCCGGCAGCCGGTCGAGCACGCTGTCGGGGCCGATCACGGTGACGGACGCCGGGTCCGACGTGATCTGCCCGATCATGTAGCCGGGGGCCGGGCGGCCCTCCACCGACGGGGCAATCGGCACGAGCTTGCGGCCTTCCTTCTCGAACACGATCGCGACGGTGTTCGGCACGACCTCGACGACGTCGACCCCGAACGGCGCCCGCACTTCCTCCGGCGTCAGCGGAAAGAACCGGCGGCCGGAGCGGGCGGTGCGCAGGTCGAGCACGGCCACCAGATCGCCGGGCGACATGCGGCTCACGGCGTCGGAGGCGCCGCGGACGAGCACGTCCACCGTCGCCGGCGGCTCGCTGACCAGATCGAGCCCGGCCGGCACCTGCTGCAGCTCGAGCGGCACGCGCACGCTGCGCTCGACCGTCTCCTCGCCGGCGACCACCAGCCACAGCAGGAACGCCAGCACGACGGCCAGCACCTTCAGCCCGAAATGCCGGAACGGCCGGAAACGATAGCGCATCAGCGTTCGGTGTCCCGTGAAGCCCGCGAGGCCGCCGCCGGCCGTTCGGCCATCAGCGTCCGCAGGCGCTCCCGCAGCCGGTCCTGGTCGACGCCGCGCTCGATGTCGCCTTCGCAGACCAGCGAGATCCGCCCGGTCCGCTCGGACACGACGATGGCGACGGCGTCGGTTTCCTCGCTCAGGCCGATGGCGGCCCGGTGTCGCGAGCCGAGCTCCGTGCTCAGCACCGGGTTGACCGTGAGCGGCAGGAAGCAGGCCGCCGCGGCAATCCGGTCGTCCTGGATGATGACGGCGCCGTCGTGCAGCGGCGACGACGTGTGGAAGATGCTGAGCAGCAGATCGTAGGTCAGGCGGGCGTCGAGCGGGATGCCGCTCTCGATGTACGTCCGCAGCCCGATCTGGCGCTCGACCACGATGATGGCGCCGACGTGCTGCGCCGACAGCATGCCGGCGCTGACCACCAGCTCCTCGATCGTCTCGTCCTGGCTCGCCGCTTTCGCGAAGTGCCGGAAGAACGGCGCGCGCCCCAGATGGGCGAGCGCCCGCCGGATGTCCGACTGGAAGAGGACGATCGCGGCGAACACGACGTAGCCGACCATATTGCGGATCAGCCAGTTGACGGTGTCGAGGTGCCCCCAGCGCGAGACGTAGTACAGCGCCACGATGAACGCGCTGCCGAGCGCCATCTGCACGGCCCGCGTCCCGCGAATGAGGAGCAAACCCTGGTAGATCGCAATCGCCACGACCGCGATGTCGACCAGGTCCCCCCAGCCCGGCGGCCGATGCAGCAGAGTGGTCAGCCTGTCCATGCCGAAGCGTCCGCGTGCCGCCGCAGCTCGTCGGCGACACGCACCACCTGTCCCATGGCGTGCACCGCGTGCACGCGGACGATATGGGCGCCCTCCAGGACGGCAGCCGTCACGGCCGCCGCCGTCGCCCAGTCGCGCTCAGGGGCCGGCACGTCGCCAATCGCCGTGCACAGGAACGACTTGCGCGACGGGCCGACCAGGAGCGGCCGGTCGAGCGGGGTGAGGGCGGACAACCCCGCCAGCACACCATAGCTGTGCGCCGGCCGCTTGGCAAATCCGATTCCGGGGTCGAGGATCAGCTGCGCCGCCGGCACCCCGGCCTCGACGGCCCGCGCCATCGCCGCCCGCAGCTCGGCCGCGACCTCGTCGAGGAGCGACTCGTAGCGCGCCTCGTGATGCATGTCGCGGGGCGTGCCGCGCGAGTGCATCAGCACGAGGGCCGCCCCGTGCGCGGCCACCACGCCGGCCAGCGCAGGGTCGGCGCGCAGCCCGCTCACGTCATTGACGATCGCGACGCCCGCGTCGAGCGCCGCGCGCGCCACGGCCGCCTTGCTGGTGTCGATCGCCAGCGGAACGCCGATGCGCCCGCGCAGCCGGTCGATCACCGGCATGACGCGCGCCAGTTCCTCTTCGACCGTCACCGGCCCGGCGCCGGGCCGCGTCGACTCGCCGCCGATGTCGATCAGGTCGGCCCCTTCGGCTTCCATCCGATGCGCGTCGGCGGCCGCCTGGACGGGATCCAGGCGCGGGACCGCCTCGGCGAAGGAATCGGGAGTGACGTTCAGCACGCCCATGACGAGCGTCCGCGGGCCGAGCACCAGCCGGCGGCCGCCGGGAAGCGGGAGGTCGTAGTGTCGGCGGGAGATCACGACCGGCTCCCGGCACCCGGCGCGCCGGGCCGGCCGAAGCCGGCGCCGGACGGCGGGCGCAAAGAACCGGGCCTATTCCTGGGGCAGGGGTTTGTTGAGCGGCGCGACGATCGGCGGCCGCTCCTTCTGCCGGGCCCGGGCATCCTGTTCCTCGGACGCCGCAGCGGTGGGCACGGCGGGCCGCGGCTCGTCGAGCGGCAGACCGGCCGCCAGCCGCGTCACCTGATCGGCGTCGAGCACCTCGCGGGCGAGCAGCTCTTCGGCGATCCGGACGAGCGCGTCCTTGTGCTCGGTCAGCAGCGTCAGCGCGTGCTGGTAATTGTCGGTGACGATCCGCTTGACCTCGTGATCGATCTGCAGCGCGGTGTCCTCGCTGTAGTCCTGGTGCTGCGCGATCTCGCGGCCGAGGAAGATCTGTTCCTCCTTCTTGCCGAAGGTCAGCGGGCCCATCACGTCGCTCATGCCCCACTCGCAGACCATCTTGCGCGACACGTCCGTCGCGCGTTCGAGGTCGTTGCCGGCGCCGGTCGTCATGTTGCCGGTCGTCAGCTCCTCGGCAATCCGGCCGCCCAGCAGGATCGCGATCTGATCGTTGAGGTAGTTGCGCGAGTAGTTGTGCTTCTCGTCGGTCGGCAGCTGCTGCGTGAGGCCGAGCGCCATGCCGCGCGGGATGATCGTCACCTTGTGGATCGGATCCGCATGGGGCAGCAGCACCGCCAGCAGCGCGTGACCCGCCTCGTGGATGGCGGTCACCCGCTTCTCCTCGTCGCTGATGATCATCGAGCGACGCTCGGAGCCCATCAGCACCTTGTCCTTGGCGAACTCGAAGTCGTGCATGCGCACGGTCTTCTGGTTGTAGCGCGCCGCGTTCAGCGCCGCCTCGTTCACCAGGTTCGCGATGTCGGCGCCCGAGAAGCCGGCCGTCCCCCGCGCCAGAATCGTCGTGTTGACGTCGTCGGACAGCGGGATCTTCTTGGTGTGGACGCCCAGGATGCCCTCGCGCCCCTTCACGTCCGGCCGGTTGACGACAATCCGCCGATCGAACCGTCCCGGCCGCAGCAGCGCCGGGTCGAGCACGTCGGGCCGGTTGGTGGCCGCCACGAGGATGACGCCCTCGTTCGACTCGAACCCGTCCATCTCGACGAGCAGCTGGTTCAGGGTCTGTTCGCGCTCGTCATGGCCGCCGCCCAGGCCGGCGCCCCGATGACGGCCGACCGCGTCGATCTCGTCGATGAAAATGATGCACGGGGCGTTCTTCTTCCCCTGCTCGAACAGGTCCCGGACGCGCGAGGCGCCGACCCCGACGAACATCTCGACGAAGTCCGACCCGCTGATCGAGAAGAACGGCACGTTGGCTTCGCCGGCCACGGCGCGCGCCATCAGCGTCTTGCCGGTCCCCGGGGGGCCCATCAGCAGGACGCCCTTGGGAATCCGGCCGCCCAGTTTCTGGAACTTCTGGGGCTCCCGCAGGAATTCGATGATCTCCTGCAGTTCCTCCTTGGCTTCGTCGACCCCGGCGACGTCCTTGAACGTGACCTTCTTCTGGGAGCTCGACGACAGCTTCGCCTTGCTCTTGCCGAACGAGAGCGCCTTGTTGCCCCCACTCTGCATCTGGCGCATGAAGAAGATCCAGAAGCCGATGATGAGCAGGACCGGCGCCCACGAATAGAGGAAGGACGCCCAGGGGCTGCTCGACGGCTCCTTCGCCTGCACGACCACGCTGTGGTCGATCAGCTTGTTGGCGAGCCCCTCGTACTGCGTCGGGGCGTAGGTGCGGAAGCTGTCGTTCCCCTTGGTGAAGCCGGTGATGTCATTGCCCGTGATCGTCACCCGGGCCACCTGGCCCGAATCGACCCAGGACATGAACTCGCTGAAGCTCACCGACCGGTCGTGTTCCTGGAACCTGGTGGAAAAGTTCCAGATCAGGACCGCGACGACGACCAATACCATCCAGAACAACAAGCTCTTCAGGGTCGTGTTCAAGCCGTGCCTCCCCGAGCCTCAAGCTTCAAGATTACCATGCCTGCCGCGCGGTCAGTCACACGAAACTCGTCCGCCAGCCGGTGGCCCGCCACCCAGACGATCCGGTCCTCGGCGTCGACCACCAGCGGCACCCGATCGCGGTCGGGTCGGGCAATTTTGTGATCAACGAAGAAATCCTGCAGTTTCCGGTGCCCGCCGAATCCGGCCGGCTGAAACCGGTCGCCCGGCCGGCGGCTGCGGACGCCCAGGCCGGGCCGTACCCGGCCCGCGGCCACCAGCGCCCACGGCCCGCGGCCGGTCCAGGCGCCCGGGTCGGCCGCCGGATCGCCGCCCGGCCCGGGCAGGACCGCCGAAATCCGGCAGCCGGCCTCGGGGACCTCCACGGTTCCCGGAACGGCCAGCGGATACTGAAACGCGGCCGTGGCCGGTGGCGCGACGCCGCCGGCCCTACTCACTAAGACGACCTCTCCGCCATTTCGTTCCGCCCGCTGCCCCGGCAGATCCACGCCGCCCCGGGCGTCCGGCCCGCACAGGGCGAGCAGCACCTCGACATGATGGAAGCCGACGAACCGCCCGCCGGCCGTCGCCGCGAGCGCCTGCTGGGCCACCCGCCGCGCCAGCGCGCGCGGCGTCCGGCGGAGCCGGTCCGCGTGGAGGCGCAGCTCCCCGTCCCCTTCCGTCACGAGCGCGCCGTAGGCCTCGCCGGCGAGCTGCTCCAGCAGCGCGGCATCGTCGCGGGCGAGGGTGGCCTCGCGGGCCAGGACCGCGGTCACCTCGGGGTTGAAATGCCGGCGCAGCGCCGGCAGGGTCTCGTGGCGGACGCGGTTGCGGGGAATCCGGCGATCGGCGTTCGTCGCATCGTCGCGGAAGGAGAGTCCGCGATCCGCGAGGTGGCGCCGCAGCTCGTCGCGCCCGCAGTCCAGCAGCGGCCGGATGACGCAGCCGGCGCGCGGACGAATGGCCGCCAGCCCGCGGGTGCCGGCGCCGCGGACGACGCGCAGCAGGAACGTCTCCGCCTGGTCGTCGCGGGTGTGCCCGACGGCCACCACGGCCGCGCCGGCGCGCTGGCGCGCCTCCTCGAGGAACGCGTAGCGGGCGACGCGCGCGGCGTCCTCGATCGACAGCCGGCGCGCCCGCGCGAGCGCGGCCACGTCGCCCCGGCCGACGTCGATCGGCACGCCGATCCGCCCGGCCAGTGCCACGCAGAACTGCTCGTCGGCATCCGCCTCGCCGGGCCGCAGGCCGTGATGAAAGTGCGCGAGGCCGACCAGCCGCAGCTCACCGGCGTCCTCCGCCTGGCGCAGCAGCGACACCAGCGCGACCGAATCGGACCCGCCCGACAGCGCCGCCAGCACGGCCGCCCCGCGCGGCGCCAGGTCGTGCTCCCGAATTGTGCCGATCACCCGGGCGAGGAGAGACGCCATCTCGAAACCGCGCACGTGCCTCGAGGACGTGCGCGGCGGCGCGCAACGCGCGCCCGCCTCTCGGCAAGCTCGAGGCGCCCTGAGGACCTCGAGGGGCGCGAGCGGAACGGAGCGAGCCAGCGTCGCGAGCGCAGTGAAGCGAGCCGGCCAGCCTTCGCCAAGGCTCCGGCGGCCCGCCGGAGCGTTTCGCGCGAAGGCGCGGGCTCGGGGCAGAGCCCCGAATGAATTTGGTGCCGGTGCAGGGACTTGAACCCCGGACGCCGCGGATATGAGCCGCGTGCTCTAACCAACTGAGCTACACCGGCGTGAACTTTCAAGTTTACCATAGTCGGCGCCGGTCTCCGGGACGGGCCCCGCCACGGTACCGCGGGCACCCGCCCGCCTCCAATCAGCCGCCGATCGCTCCCGCCTCCTCGATGACCGCCGCGGCCAGCAGGGGGATCAGCAGCTCGTGATGGCCGACCAGCGCGTAGCCCCGCCCGCCGCCGGCCACCGGTCGCGACACGACGTTCGTCTGCGGCCGGTACAGCCTCGCGAAGTCGAGGTTCACGGTCGTCAGGCCGGCGAACGCCACGCCCCGGTTCCGCGCGAGCGCGATCGCCTTGAGGAACACCTCGGGCAGCACGACCGCCGATCCGCAGTTGAGGTAGACCCCGCGGTCCAGCCGCGCCACGTTCGACGCGAAATATCGGAAGTCGCGCAGGCTGCCTTCGCCGAGCGCCGCTCCCGACGCGGCAGGATGCATGTGGATGATGTCGG
>Ga0307372_10003920_pt1 | contig 23388 bp, 30 predicted proteins | sample OX1MG_FD_202533 | JGI IMG/M metagenome (GOLD analysis project Ga0307372, IMG submission 202533) | Soil microbial communities from Risofladan, Vaasa, Finland - OX-1 | ecosystem: Environmental > Terrestrial > Soil > Coastal area > Acid sulfate soil | place: Finland: Risofladan, Vaasa | collected...
ATCTGTATAGCGAGTATCTGCCAGGAACAATGCACGACGGCTCGGAAGGCGAGCTCTACGACCTGGCGGACGACCCGCTGCAACGAACCAATCGATTCGAGGAGTCGGGCTTTTCGAGTGTTCGCGCCGCGTTGTCCGAACGCCTGCGCGAACACGCCCAACGACCCGGTGAGCGTGCCCGTCCCGGAGACTTGGTGGCACCGGTGTAGCGAAACGATAGCGTGGACGCCATGGCCGACACCGTTATTCAAGGCTCACCCCTCGATCCCGTCGAAGCGTTTCGCCACCAGCCGCTGCCCGCGTGGGAGTGCCGCGGGGAGTTCGATGACATTATCTTTGAGGTCGGCGAGGGAATCGCGCGCATCACTATCAATCGACCCGAACGGCGAAACGCGTTTCGTCCCCAGACGCTCTTTGAACTCTCCGACGCGTTCGAACAGGCTCGCGACGACGTCACCGTGGGGGCCATCATCTTGACCGGCGCGGGTCCCGACGCCTTTTGTTCCGGCGGCGACCAGAAGATCCGTGGTGATGACGGGTACATGGGCGACGACGACGTCGCGCGTCATGGGGTGGGACGTCTGAACGTCCTCGACCTGCAGATTCAGATTCGTCGACTGCCCAAGCCCGTCATCGCTCAAGTCGCCGGCTACGCCATCGGGGGAGGCCATATTTTGCACCTGGTGTGCGACCTGTCGATCGCGGCCGACAACGCACGTTTCGGCCAGACGGGTCCTCGAGTGGGCTCCTTTGACGGCGGTTACGGCTCGTCGCTCCTGGCCCGCACGATCGGGCTCAAACGGGCCAAAGAGGTCTGGTTCCTTTGCCGTCAATACGACGCGAACCAAGCGCTGGAATGGGGGCTCGTGAACACCGTCGTCGCGCTCGCGGACCTCGAGACCGAGGCCGTCGCGTGGTGCCGTCAGATCTTGACCCTCTCGCCGATCGCGCTTCGCATGCTCAAAGCGGGCTTTAACGCCGCCGACGACGGCCTGGCCGGAATCCAACAACTCGCGGGCGACGCGACGATGCTCTTCTACATGACCGAAGAGGGACAAGAGGGCCGCGACGCCTACGTCGGGCACCGCGCGCCCGATTTTTCTCGCTTCCCCAAGCGTCCGTGATCCCCGCACCGAGCCCGCCACGGCGCTGGCTACTGGCCGCGCGCCCGCGCACCTTGCCCGCCGCCGCTGTGCCGGTGGCCGTGGGAGCAGCGTCCGTGGAGCCCCTCGGCGTGAACTGGGTGAACACGCTCTTGTGCCTCGTGATCGCTCTCGCGCTGCAGATCGGAACGAACTACGCCAATGACTACTCCGATGGCGTACGCGGGACCGACGAAGTACGCGTCGGCCCCTTTCGTTTGACCGCTTCGAAGTTGGTGCCGCCACGCCACGTTCGAAACGCCGCCTTTGTCTGTTTTGTTGTGGCCGGGGTGTTTGGTTTGATGCTGGCCGCGAGGACGTCGTGGTGGATCGTCATCATTGGCCTCAGCGCCGTGCTCGCGGGGTGGTTCTACACCGGTGGCCCGAAGCCCTATGGCTACTTTGGATTCGGCGAACTCTTCGTGCTCGTGTACTTCGGCTTTGTCGCGACCACGGGCACGGCCTACAGCCAGCATCGCCACATCCCCTCGCACACCTGGTGGCTCGCGCTGGCTACGGGGGCCATGGCCTGTGCCCTGCTCGAGGCGAACAACCTTCGAGACGTTGACACCGACCGAGCGGCCAAGAAAAAGACGCTGGCCGCTCGACTCGGGCGCGCACGAGGTTCGGCGTTGTACGTCGCTTGTGTCGTCGGCGTGGTCGCCGGTCTACTAGCGGCGGGTCAAGCTCTGGCGGCGGGCGTGGGGCTCGTGCTCTACGCGCCGGCGCTTCGCATGGTCTACTCGGAAAAACGAGGTCGAGAGCTGCTGCCGTTGCTGCAGTACACCGCGCGCTCCCAATTGTTTTTGGGCGTCTTCATCACGTTTCTCCTCGCCCGGGCCTAGTCCAAGAACGCCAGCACCACGTCCGCACACGACGTGGGGTGTTCCAGATGCGCGGCGTGGCCAGCACCCTCGATGAGTGCTCGCTGGGCCAGGGGGATTCCCTTGGCTAGTGCGACGGCTTCAAGCGTGAATTTGGCGTCGAGGGATCCCGAGAGGACGAGCGTAGGCACGTGGATCTCGCCCAGGCGCGGTTCGAGCCAGGCCTGTTGGCCCGTCCCGGAGCGCCGAAGTGACTCGGCGAGGCCCGCGGCGTCGCGGCTTCGCGACGAGCGCTCTTCTTCAGACGTCGCCAACGTGGCGAAGATCGGCTGGGCGAGCCAGGCGTCAAGAAATTCGTCGACCCCGACTCGCTCGATTCGACGGGCCCATTCGTCATCACTCGCTCGGCGATCACGCCGCGCGGACTCATCGCTGATGCCGCGCGTGGCGCCAAGCAGCACCAGTCGAGAGACGCGCTCGGGATGGCGAAGAGCGAGGTGCAGCGCGACGCGCGCGCCGTAGGAGTAGCCCCCCAGAGCGAACCTGGGTTCAGGGATCGCCTCGGCCAACAGGTCGGCGGTTTCGTTGAGATCAGCCAAGACTGAAGCGTTTTGGCCGTGGCCCGGTAGGTCGGGTGCCAAGACTTCGTGGCGCCCTGCCAGAATGGTTCGGAAACGACGGGCCGAGTCACTGGTCTGAGTGAAACCGTGCAGCCACACCAGTGGAGAGCCCGATCCGTCGCGCCGCAGACCGAGGAGTGCCATTGACCAAAAGCGTACCGAGCCCGAGCGAGGTGCAAGCGACCTTCGCGGCGACGCTCGTCGACGAGTGGGTGCGCGACGGACTACGCGACGTCGTGATCTGTCCGGGCTCTCGCTCGACGCCCTTGGCCGTCGCTTTCGCCGAGCGGGCCGAGTTGCGTGTGCACGTTCGAATCGACGAACGAAGCGCGGGCTTCTTCGCCATCGGACGAGCCTTGGTGACCAGTTCGCCCGTCGCGATACTTGTCACGAGCGGCACCGCCGCGGCGGAGTTGCACGCGTGCGTCGCAGAGGCCGATCAGGCCGAGGTGCCTCTCATCGTCATCACGGCCGACCGTCCGCCGGAGCTACACGGGGTGGGAGCGCCCCAGACAATGAATCAACGTCACCTCTACGGCGATATGGTGCGATGCTTCGAAGAGCCCGGCGTTGCTCGCGCCAACGTCGCTTCAACGTGGCGCGCGCTGGCCAACCGTCTCTTTGAAAGCGCTCGTGGCGGCCAAGGGCGCTCCGGTCCCGCGCACCTGAACGCCGCCTTTGTGGAGCCGCTTCTCGCCGACGCCGGTGAACTTCCCCGAGGCCGTGAGGACGACGCGCCGTGGCAACGCGTTCGCACGGAGACGACCACGAGCAACTGGTCGACACCCGGTCCGCGCATCCTGGCCATCGTCGGACGTGGTACCCCGCGCGGCTGGGTGCAAGAGGCCCGCGCGCACCATTGGATGGTCGTGGGCGACGCGACGACGCCGGACACGTTGGCCCACGCCGACGTACTATTGCGCTCCGAGCAGTTCGCCGCGCGTGTTCGCCCCGACGTGGTCGTTCGAGTTGGTGGTCTACCGTCGTCGAAGTTCCTCCTGGAGCGCTGGCGTGGGTGGGAGACGCGCACCGTCGGCTTTGGCGGCGCCGGTTTCCTGGCCGATCCGGAGCGACTCATCGAGGAACGCTTTGAGGGTCTGCCGGCCATGGTGCCCTCGTGCCGTGGCGACGAGCAGTACGTCGCCGTCTGGGAGCGTGGCGCGGCCATGGTCGCCAATCTCTTCGAGGGCGCCGACGAGTCCTTCAGCGAAATCAACGTGGCGCGAACGACGGTCGAGGTGACCAACGAGAGCGCCACACCTCTGGTGATCGGGTCGTCCATGCCCGTGCGTGACGTCGAGTGGTGGGCCCCGCCACGGCGCGTCGCGGTTTTCTCGAATCGCGGCGTGAGCGGTATTGACGGCGTGGTGTCGACGGCGCTCGGGGTCGCTTCGGGGGCTCGGGCGGTCGCCCTCGTCGGTGACGTCACGATGCTTCACGACGTGTCGGCGCTCGTCGACGGCCTCGGGTCCTACGGCGGGACGCTCGTCATGGTGGTGGTGAACAATCAAGGGGGAGGAATCTTCTCGTTCCTTTCGCAGTCCTCGATGGAACACGGCCGCTTCGAAATGCTCTTCGGCACACCTCGAGTGCTTGATCTCGAGCGCGTAGCGAGCGCTTTTGGTCATCGCGCCGCCAGTGTCAAGAACGCGAGCGAACTTCGCCTCGCGATCGAGCGAGGATTGGCGGCGCCGGGTTTGAATATCGTCGTGGCGAACGTGCCAGGTCGCAGCGAGAACGTCGAGGCGCACCGGCGCTGGAACGAGTTGGTCATCGCCGCGCTCGAGGGGGCTTCGTGATCGCCGCGTTGCCGTCGTCGCTGCTCGCCTCCATCCCACTCGCCATTGCCGCGGGCTTCGTCTCGTTCGTGTCACCTTGCGTCTTGCCACTCTTGCCCGGGTACCTCGCGTTCTTGAGCGGGGCGACGGGCCGTCTCGAGGGCCGTAGCGGACGCGGACGCGCCGTCGTAGGAGCGCTGGCCTTCGTGTTGGGCTTCGCCATTGTCTTCGTGAGTTTCGGCGCGCTCTTCGGAGGACTGGGTGCCACGCTGCGCACGCATCAACGCACGCTCGAAGTCGTCTTTGGCGCCGTGACGATCGCCCTGGGCCTCTTCTTCGCTGGCTGGTGGCCGTCGTCATTGCTGCAACGCGAGAAACGGGTCCACCATTTGCCGAGGATCTCGGTCCTGGGCGCTGCCGCGCTCGGTTTCACCTTCGCCTTGGGCTGGACGCCCTGCATCGGCCCCACGCTGGGCGCGATTTTGTTTCTTGCCGCGTCGAATTCAGGCGCGACCGCGCTTCGCGGATCGATTTTGGCGTTCTTTTACTGCGTCGGCCTCGGCGTGCCCTTCGTGGTGGCGGCGCTCGCCACCGAGTGGATGTCCACCGCCTCGACGTGGTTGCGACGCCACGCGAAGGTCCTCGGACGCGTGGGGGGAGTGATGCTGATCGTGATCGGCGTATGTGAGGTCACTGGTCTCTGGCACAGCTTCGTTCTCTGGCTGCAGGTTCACCTGCCGTCTTCGACCTCGGTGCTCTAGAACCCTCTCGTAGACTCAGAAGATGAATCTCCGCGAGGACTGGCAGTTCCGAGGACTCGTCCATCAGACAACGGATGATGGCGTGCTCGATCGCCTGAGCGCCGGGGGCCTCACGGCGTATATCGGTTTTGACCCCACGGGTCCGTCGCTGCACCTTGGCAGCTTGATGCAGATCTGTCTCCTGCGACGACTGCAGTTGGCGGGCAATCAACCCATTGCCCTCGCCGGCGGGGGCACCGGACTCATCGGCGACCCCAGTTTCAAGGATACCGAGCGACCACTTCTGACTCACGAGCAGTTGCGCGCCAACGTCGAGTCCATCGGCGCGCAGTTGTCGCGTTTTCTCGACTTCTCCGCCGACGCGGGAGCAAGTCGAGCGCTCTTGTTGAACAACGAAGCGTGGCTGACGACCATTTCGCTGACCGATTTCTTGCGCGACGTGGGCAAGCACTTCACGGTGAATCAGATGATCGCCAAGGAGGCGGTGCGTAGCCGCCTGGATCGAGACGACGTGGGGCTCTCCTTCACTGAGTTCTCCTACATGTTGCTCCAGGCGTACGACTTCTTACGACTGCACCAGGACTACGGCTGCACGGTGCAGTTGGGGGGCTCCGATCAGTGGGGCAATATCACCGCTGGCGCTGAACTCGTCCGCAAAGTCACCCGCCAGAGCGTGCACGCGGTGACCTCGCCGCTGCTCCTTCGCCCGGACGGGCGAAAATTCGGAAAGTCCGAGAGCGGCAACGAGCACGTGTGGCTCGACGCCACGATGACCTCGCCCTACACGCTCTACCAGTTCTTGTTGAATAGTGAAGACGCCACGATCTCGGCGTTGCTGCGCTTTTATACGTTTCTGAGCTACGACGAGATCAGCGAACTTGACGCGAGCGTGCGCGACGCCCCCCAAGAGCGTCGCGCCCAACGGGCGTTGGCCGACGCCGTGGTGACGATGGTCCACGGCGAGACGGCCGCCCAAGCTTCGCAACGTGCGGGCGAGGCGCTCTTCAGCGAGCACATCGCGCAACTCGACGAAGCCACGTTGCTCGACGTCATGAGTGACGCGCCCTCATCGAAGTGGTCCCGCGAGGAGTTGGCCGCGGGCGTTGAGGTATCGGAACTCTTGGTGCGCTGCGCACTGGCGAAGTCCAAGGGTGAAGCGCGACGCTTCCTCGAGCAGGGCGGCGTTTACGTGAACAATCGTCGAGTGGACGCAGGAGCCGACCAAGAAGTTCGAGTCGACCTTTCGAGCGCTCTTCACGACCGTTACCTCGTCGTGCGTCGTGGCCGTCGAGAGTTGCATCTGGTAGTCGTGGCGTGACGCGGCGCCTCGCCCTCGTGGCGTTGGCGGGCGTGCTCTTGGCGGCGTGTGGATCAATCAAACTTTCGACCGCGATGGTGTCGTGGGCGCACGACAGCGGATTTCTCTCGACGCCGAAGACGTTGAGCGTTGACGCCGCGCACGCGGCGACTGCGCTGCGATCGCCGTCGTCGGGCGTGAACGAACTGCACACGGTTTGTGGGGTGCTGCTCCTTAAAGTGCAGATGGCGCAGACGAATCTGCCTACCCCCGATGACCAGGCGACCACCTTGCTCGATCACGCCTACGGTGATCTTGGCGCTGCGGCGAACGAGTGCTATCGAGCCGGCCACGACGTTTCGAAGCGAGTGAGCGCGCTGAGTTATCTCGCGCGCGGCGTCGCGAAACTCTCCGAGGGTTCGGCGAGGGTCGCGACCGCTTCGCTGCCCTAGTCGCTTCGAGGGCGAAGATCGATCTCGAGTCGCAGGACTCCCTCGTCGAGGGTCGCCACGGCGTCGGCGAGCATGGCGTAGTCCTGAAAGTCCAGTCGAGCAGCCTCAATGAAACGCAGCCGCTCGGGACCTTCGATGGGGGGCAGGCCACGGCGTTTCACCGCTTCGGCGCGCTCGCGAAAGCGCGCGATCATGTCCTGGGGGTCGAAAACGTCGCTCACCCTTGAGATGTTAGGGGGTCGGGCGCCGGGGCGGACTTGGTAGTATGGCTTCTCAACTCAGTGCTCCTGGGTTGTGGCCGCCGCCGGGTCTCGGCCCGCGACCAGTGAGGAGTTGACGTGAAAAAGGGTCGCCATCGCCGTTTTGTCGAAGCCCGCGAGTTGAAGCGCTCTACGGGTCCTCGTGCGACGACGTGCGTCGAGTGCGGTGCCGCCCCGGAAGACGTCCACGCGGAATGGTGTTTGGCCGAAGAGGACCGCTACGACGAGATTCTTGGATCGCTGCCGCGTCCCGTCTTCAACGAAGAAGATCCACTGAACGCCGAGGGCTAACGACGCCGAATCGTCGGGTGCGCGATGCGAGTGCCCGTTGGCACTTTCGCTCGACTATTCAAGATCGCCAACAGTCTTTCGTAGACGCTGTCGCCGACCATCGCGACGAGTTCTTCGCGCATGGAATCCACCACTCGCGTCTTTCCCACGAAGGCCTCGGGCGCTTCAGTACACCACCAATGAAACTCCGCACCACCCGGACCCCAGTCGCGCCGATCCCACTGCGAGACGCGCGTGATGATGTGGCCGTCGTCTTGCACGTCGTCGTCGCGTCGAAGGGGCAGCTGCCAACAGACCTCGGGTTTTAGGGGAATGTAACTTTCGTCGTTGTCGATTGCCATCACGTGCAGCGCACACCCTGGTCCTCGCTCAAAGTCCGGTCGATTCAAAAAGATGCACGCGTCCTTGACGAGCTTCGTGACGATCTCACCGTTCTTCTTCACGCGCGTCGTGCCCGCTTTGCCCTTGGACTTGAACTGCCATTGGTCGGCCGTCAGACGCTTGGCCGCCTTCTCGACGCGTTTGCGGTCCTTTTCGTCCACGAAGTGCGCGCCGTAGCTGCAACAGCCCTGGACGAGCTCGGGCGCGGGCCCGGTGAGGACCCCTTGGCAACCGTCGCCAAAGATGCATTGCCAGTTGCTTTCGAGAAACGTCGCGTCGAACATCCAGGTGCGCTCCTGGTCGTCGTCGTCAAAGCTGACCCACTCGTGGGTGTCGGGGGGAAGTGAACTCACGCCGCAAAACTTAGTGGGCGCACGCCGACGTCTCCGTCACCCCTAGACTTTTGGGGTGACCACTCTCGATACCTTTGACGTCTTGACGTTGACCGACGCGGCGCGCGACGTCGTTGTCGACGCGCTGGCTCAAGAGGCCAACAGTGACGCGCTGGCTCTGTTCGTGGAGGTCACCGGCACTCGAGGTGCCGGATACGCCTACGACCTCTACTTTTCGGAGGTCTCCAACGCTCCCGAAGGTTCGGCGCTCGGTGTTGACGGCACGGTGACCATCGTCGTGCCGCAGTCGAGCGTGGCGCGTCTTCGCGGTAGTCGTTTGGAGTTCGCCGACGAGGGCGGCGGCGGTCTCGTACTGGTGAACCCCAACGTGCCCACGCCCGAAGAGGCCAATCCGGGCATTCCCGCTGACATCTTGGAGCTCGGCATCGACGGGCCTCTCGGGGCCGTGGCGGTCGTGGTGCTCGAAGAACAAGTGAACCCTTCCATCGCCGCCCATGGAGGCCGAGCGGACCTCGTGGCGATGAACGAAGAGACCCAGATCGCCTACGTGAAGCTCTCGGGCGGTTGCCAGGGATGCTCGATGAGCCGCCTGACGCTCTCACAAGGCATCGAGACGATGTTGCGTGAAGCCATACCAGCGCTGAATGACGTGATTGACGTCACCGATCACGCGTCGGGAGTGAATCCTTTTTACGCGCCTGAATAGTGGCGCCGTGGCCATGGGGCCGCCCAATCTAGACTTAAGCAATGTTGCGCTTCCTCACGGCCGGAGAGAGTCACGGTCCCGCTCTGAGTGTCATCGTCGAGGGACTGCCGTCGGGCCTGCACCTGACGATCGAGGAACTCGGTGACGACCTGGCTCGTCGGCGATTGGGCTACGGCCGCGGACCTCGTATGCGATTTGAGCGCGACGAGTTGCGCCTACTGGGTGGTGTGCGCCACGGGCGCACCCTGGGCTCGCCCGTCGCCCTGGAGATTGCCAATTCAGAGTGGCCCAAGTGGGAGCAGGAGATGTCGGCGGCGCCGGGACGTCCGAGCGAGAAGTTGACGAAACCTCGCCCCGGTCACGCGGACCTCGTAGGTATGCAAAAGTACGCTTTTGACGACGCTCGTGACGTCCTGGAGCGCGCGAGCGCCCGAGAGACCGCCGCTCGGGTGGCCGCGGGCGCCATGGCGAAGTTCCTCCTGCGCGCCATCGGCGTCGAAATCGTCAGCCACGTGGTACGCATCGGCACCGCGAGCGTGACGAGCGACGCTCGCCCGGGCCCGCAGGACCTAGCGCGCGTTGACGAGAGCGAGGTGCGTTGTTTCAGCCCCGAGACCGAGTCCGCCATGATCGCGGAGATAAAGGCCGCGGCCAAAGAGGGCGACTCACTGGGTGGCGTCGTCGAGGTGATCGCCTACGGCGTTCCCGCGGGACTCGGCAGCTACGTCCACTGGGACCGCAAACTCGACGGGTTGCTCGCGGGCGCCCTGATGAGCATTCAAGCCGTCAAGGCCGTCGAGATTGGCGATGGGATGGCCCAAGCCGCGCAGCGAGGCAGCGTCGCCCACGACGCGATCGCCGTCGAGGAAGGGTTCTTGGCGGGCGGTGGTTACGTTCGCCGCAGCGACCACGCCGGCGGTCTTGAGGGCGGCATGACCTCGGGCGCACCGCTCATCGCGCGCGTGGCGATGAAGCCGCTCGCGACGTTGAATCGTCCGGTCCTTGAGACCGTGGACGTCGCGACGGGCGAGAGCGCCGTTTCCTTTAAGGAGCGCACCGACGTCACCGCCGTGCCCGCCCTGGGCGTGGTCACCGAGGCGATGATGGCCCTGGTGCTGGCCAATGAGGCGTTGCGCAAATTCGGCGGCGACTCGCTCGAAGAGTTCGTGCGCAACCACGCCAACTACGTCGCCCATCTGGGTTCGACGTCGTCCTCCGCCCACGAGATCTGAGCGTGGCGCGAGTCGTTCTCGTGGGGCTGCCCGGCGCTGGCAAGAGTTCGGTGGCACTCGTTCTGGCGCGGGCGTGGGACTGCGGCGTCGTCGACACCGACGACGAGGTCGCCCAGCGCGCGGGTGTGGGAGTCGCTGAGCTGCTGCGCAGCCACGGCGAGAGCGCGTTGCGCAAGCTCGAGCTCGACGTCGTGAGCGACCTCAAACATCGCGACGTCGTCGTCGCGACCGGCGGGGGAGTCGTGGCGACCCTCGGCGCGCGCGAACTACTGAAGGAACTGCCGACCGTGTGGCTTGACTGTGATGACGAGGTCTTGGTCGCGCGCCTCGGCGATGAAGAGCGCCCCCTGCTCGGCGATGACTGGCCCGCGTCGATCAAACGCCTGCGCGTCGAGCGAACGCCGTGGTACGAGGAAGTAGCTCGCGCTCGGGTGGACGCCTCGGGCACGGTGGACGAGGTCGCGGTTCGGGTCGCGGCGGCGATTGACGTGGTCGACACGTGAGGATCAACGTGGCGTTAAGCGAACGCTCCTACGACGTCCACGTTGGCACGGGCGTGCGCCAAGAACTCGCCGCGACGATCGCGCGACTCGCGCCACGGGCGCGCCACGCGGCGATCGTCACGTCGGCGGCTCTTGTGCACCAACCATGGTTCGATTTCGAACTCGGAATCGCTCACGATATCTACGAAGTGGCCAATGGGGAACGGGCGAAAACGACCGAGAGTTACCTGACCCTGGTCGAAGGATTCGCCCATCGTCGTCTCTCCCGCGATGACCTCGTGGTCGCGGTCGGCGGCGGCGCGGTCACGGACGTCGCCGGCTTCGCGGCGGCGACGTATCTGCGCGGCATCGCTTTGATCAACGTCGCGACGACGGTGGCCGGACAAGTCGACGCGGCGATCGGTGGCAAGACGGGGGTCAATTTGCGCGCCGGAAAGAATCTTCTGGGTGCCTTCCATCAGCCCTTGGCGGTGTTTTGCGACCCCGATACGCTTGAAACGCTGCCCGAACGCGAGCGTCGTGCGGGAATGGGTGAAGTCGCTAAATGCGCGTTGCTCGAGGGCCGAGACCCAGCGTGGGTTGAACACGCCACGTTCGAAGAGCAGGTCGAGCTGGCACTCTCGCTGAAGGCTCGAATCGTTTCGGAGGATGAATTTGAAGGCGGCCGGCGAGCGCTCTTGAACTACGGCCACACGCTGGCGCACGCCCTCGAGCGCGAATCGCTGGCTCGCGGCGAGGACGTGCTTCGCCACGGCGAGGCCGTCGCGATCGGTCTGGCCTTCGCCGCGAGACTCGCGCGCGATCTTGGTCGAGTCGACGACGAGGTCGTCGCGGCGCACGACGAGCTCTTAGCCACGTTCGAACTACCGTCGCGGGTGCCCGAGGAGTTCGACTCGTCGGCGCTGCTCGACGCGATTACGCAAGACAAGAAGGCCCACCACGACCTCACGTTCGTCCTCGCGGGCACGCCGGGGTTTAGTGTCGTAGCAGGCGTCGCGCCTGCACTGGTGCGTGACGCGTTGGAACGATTCCGAGGAGAGCCGTGAGCAACGTGATTTATCTGCTGTCGGGTCCGAATCTCAACGAACTCGGTCAGCGCGAACCCGCGATCTACGGCCACACCTCTCTCGAAGAACACGCCGCGCGCTTCACGCAGCGCGCCGAGGAACGCGGACTCAGCGTCAAGCACCTTCAGTCGAACTTCGAAGGCGACTTGGTCGAGGCCGTGCACGCCGCGCGCGACGAGGGCGCCCTCGCGGTCGTGGTCAACGCCGCGGCGCTGACCCACTACTCCTGGTCCCTTCGCGACGCGCTGGCCAACTATCCGGGTATCAAAATCGAGGTGCATCTCTCCAATCCACAAGCGCGAGAGGACTTTCGCCGGGTCAGTACCTTGGCCGAGGTCGTCGACGGCTCGATCGCGGGATTTGGCGAACTGAGTTACGACCTCGCGCTCGAGGCAGTCGTGGCGCGGCGAAATGCTTCGGCGTAACCTCCCGCGCTCGTTGCCTAGACTGTTCCACGCACCAAACGCGAAAGGCATTTAGGCTCATGGCCGCCATCAACACCTCGGACATCAGAAACGGCATCACCCTGAAGATTGATGACGGACTCTTTTCCGTCATCGAGTTCCAGCACGTCAAGCCCGGTAAAGGTGGCGCCTTCGTGCGCACCAAACTGCGTAACGCCCGCACCGGCGCCGTTATTGAACGCACGTACCGCGCCGACGAGCGCCTCGAGCAGGCGATCATCGACAAGCGAGACACTCAGTACCTCTACCGAGACGGCGACGACTACATCTTCATGGACCAGGTCAATTACGACCAGGTTCCCGTTTCGGCCAAGAGTCTGGGCGAGGCCGTGAACTTTCTAAAGGAAACGGGTAAAGCCATGTTGATCTCGCACGATGATGAAATCATCGGGGTGGAGTTGCCCGCCTCGGTGGAACTCACGATCACCGAAACCGAACCTGGCCTCCAGGGCGACCGCGTCTCGGGCGCTCGCAAGTCCGCCACCCTGGAAACTGGCTTCGTCGTTCAGGTTCCGCTCTTCGTTGGTCCTGGTGAACTCATCAAAGTTGACACCCGCACCGGCGAGTACATGACCAGGGCCTAAGCGTGAGCGAACTGGGCCACGCGCGCCATCAGGCGCGCCAGCGAGCCCTTGAACTGCTCTACGAAGCGAGCATGAAGAGCCGCTCACCCCACGAGGTGCTTGGTGAGCAACCCCTCACCCCCGACGCTTACGTCGTCACGCTGCTCAACGCCGTCGAAACGCATCGCGAGCATGCAGAATCGTTGATCTCGCGCCAGTCCTACCAGTGGGCCCTCGAGCGCATCGCGTTGCTGGACCGACTCATTATGACCCTCGCGCTTTGCGAACTCTTGCTCGACGACGCCCCACCGGTCGCGGTCGTCCTCGACGAGGCGGTGGAGCTCGCCAAGACGTACTCGACGGACGACTCGCCCAGTTTCGTCAACGGCGTCTTGTCGGGCTGCGTGCCACTATTGCGCGACGTCGACTAACGCGCGAACGTGCGCGCTCAACGTAAGAGCGTTCTCAGTATTGAGTCGTGCAAAGCGCGAACGCGAGATTGCGCTTCGATGTTGCAAAAGGCCGCACAACGGCAGTTCTGGTGCGGCACTTACCGTTGAGTAACTCACGTTGGCGAATCATGATCGCGAGCGTCGGGGTCTTGGCCGTGTACGCGTCGCAGATAGTCATTGTACGCGGCGCGTGCGTCCTCAATACCATTCTCATCAGGAATTGTTGAAGCATGCCGCGACGCGATGCCGCGTTCTTCTTGAAGGAGTTTTCGCCACACGTAGACCCCGTAGAGACCCAAGACCGGCCATTCGAATACGTACGCCCACGACAGTTGGTTGCCACCCAGCGCACGATGAAGTTCGATGACAAAGGCGCTGACGCAGACCACCTCCGCGAGGAGAAGACCCAGGTGAATTCCAAGAATTTTCTTACTTTGCGCGTGCACCAATCCGAAGGTTAGTGACCTCACCCGTTACTCTCAGTACGGAGTTTCATGAGGAACACCGAATCGCAAGGAGTGATGTATGACGATGAGAGGAAGACTGGTGACAGTCCTCGGGCTCTTCATAGTTGCGGTAGCTCTCGTGGTATGGGCTGTGGCAACGTTGATCACGCCCGGTACCCCGGGAGCTCCCGGAATTAAGGGCGGAGTAGTCGACTATACGCATACCCAAGCGGCGGGTCAGCCGGTCAATATGACGATACAGACCGTTGGTGCCATTGGCTTTGGCTCGCACCCGAACTGGGTCTCCTATCTCACCAAAGACCCGACGACGGGCAAGTGGATTCACGACAATACGTGGCAGCTTCCGGCGAACACGGTCATTCACATGACGGTTCTCCAGTACGACTCGGGTAGTCCTCTTCGTAATCAGCAGTTTGGCCAGGTGACCGGAGTTATCGGTGGCACGGCGTCAATCAATGGAACCCCGTATTCGGTGTACAACTCGTACACCGGAAACGGCGTTGGACACACGTTTGTCGTGCCTTCGCTGGGTATTTCGGTGCCATTGATTGGCGCGAGCGGCAACATCTGTGGCGCGGGGCCCTGCCACGTGAACAACCCGCACAACACGATCACGTTCAGTTTCAAGACGCCCAAGCATTCGGGCGAATACCACTGGCAGTGCTTTGTCCCCTGTGGCGGCGGTTACATCTTCGGTAACGGTGGTGGGATGTCGACCCAGAACTTTATGGGCGGATTCTTGGACGTGGTGGCTTAATCATGACGGAGAACAACATGAAAAACGGTGAAGTAAACCACATTCGTCGCATGACCACTTGGTGGGTCATCGCTTCGATTGTCCTCGACGTGGTCTATTGGTTCGCGGTCGGGCCACACATGTCTCCGGGGCGATTGACCGAAATGGCCAAGAACAACCAAATGGACTTCAACCTCCTCTTCATCATCGCCTTTCCGGTGCTGCTGGGAGTTTGGATTTTCATGGGCTACGCCATCGTCAACTGGAACGACAAGCGTGGCGCCCCCGAGCCGGTAGGTGGTCCGGCCGCGGCGAACAACAGTCGTGCGCAGGTACTTTGGATTTCCATTACCTCGGTCACGGTGCTTCTCGCAGCCGTCTTTGGCACGTGGGCCCTCGTGGTCGACCACGGTTCGGGCGGCGGCGAAGGACCCAACCCCGTGTGGATGCCTGACGGAGCCTCGGGAGTCCAGGCAGCCGCGCTGTCGGGAACCGCCAAGTGGGCACCAGGCACGAACGCGGTACTGCCCGTGCAAGTCATCGGTCAGCAGTGGAAGTTCACGTACCGCTACCCGACCTTTGGCGGTATGGAGACGTCATTTTTGGTGCTCCCAGCGAATACGACCATTGTCTTTGACGTCACGTCGCTTGACGTGATCCACAGTTTCTGGGCCTACCAGCTCAGCGTGAAGGCCGACGCCAACCCCGGTGTGAACAATGTGGCCTACACCGAGACAAGGGGCACTGGCAACTTCGTCGTTCGTTGTAACGAGCTTTGCGGCATCTGGCACGGTTCGATGTTCAACTTCGGCAAAGTCGTTTCACAAAGCGCCTTCATGAACTGGGCGCAGAAAACGGAAACTGCTAACGCAGCGAACACCAAGTTGTTGCCGGCATTTGCTTACACCTACACGCCAAGCGCCAACGGCGCCTCCGGTGGTTTCTACATTGGCGGCGGTGTCACCCCTTACAGCCCGGTTGAGACCTACGGCGCGAAGCAGCCGGTGTCGTGATGAATACCGTGAAAACGACCATGCCACAAATTGAACTGATGAAAGAAGGGGAGAACGCGCAATGACCATTAGCGCTGAACGACCAACCGAAGCGATGGCGAGTGCCTCGCCCTACGGGGAGAGGCGACAGGGGGGCTGGTTTAGCCAGCACCTGGGAACAGCTCTACTCGCGGGGATCGTGGGATACCTGTTTGGACACTGGCTAGGCAATCACATTGCCTGGAACTATCCAACCACGGCGTTCGATGGTCAGAATTTCCAAGCGAACTTCCTCGCACTCTTGTTCGGAGTGGTTGGCTGGCTCCTCGGTATTGGAGCGCTCAACTACCCCCTGGCCAAGATGATGGGTCGAAGTGGTGAAAAAGAGGGAGAGGTCGAGGGCCTCAGCAAGTATTTCCGTTACAGCACGAACCACAAGACGGTGGGCATCCAGTACATCGTCGGTGTGTGTTTGTTCATGTTCACGGGTGGACTTCTCGCGATGGCCATTCGAACGGAGTTGTTGAACCCCACGATTCACGTTTTTAATCCGGGCACCTATATCGAAATCGTGTCTGAACACGGAACGATAATGATGATGATGGCAACGTCCATCATCGTGGGACCGCTCGGGAACTATTTGGTCCCACTCATGATCGGAGCACGCCGCATGGCGTACCCGCGCATTGAGGCCTTTAGTTTCTGGATTTTCACCGCTGGCTACATGGTGATCTTCTCGGCACTGCCTTATGGTGGGTTTCCCACTGGTTGGACCGGGTACGCCCCACTGCAGACGCAAGCCGGCCCTGGCATGGTCTCCTACCTCTTTGGCTTCGCGGTCATTGGCCTGGGCATGATGGCGGCGGGCTTTAACATCGCGGTGACGATCGTGAACTACCGCGCTCCGGGCATGACCTGGAGTCGCATTCCCGTGTTTGTCTGGTCGATTCTGGCCACGGCCGCTTTGTTGACTCTGGCGACTCCGGTGTTGTTCGCCGCTGGCACGTTCGGTCTGCTCGACCTCGTGAACCACACGGCGTTCTACGTCAACGAGCACGGCGGTAGTTCGTACTTGTGGCAGAACCTCTTCTGGTTCTTTGGTCACCCCGAGGTGTACATAATGGCCCTGCCTGGATTCGGCGTAGTGGGCGAGATGTTGCCGGTCTTCGCCCGAAAGCCGCTTTTTGCCTACAAGGTGGGCGCGGCAGGCATGATCGGCGTGGCGCTGCTGTCATTCTTCGTCTGGCAGCACCACCTCTTCCAGAGTGGCATTAACCCGGACATGCGTCCGTTGTTCATGCTCACCACGGAGTTGATCTCAATTCCGACAGGGTTCATTTTCCTCGTCGGCCTGGGCACCTTGTATAAGGCCAAGATCCGCTTCGAGGTGCCCATGCTGTTCGCGATGGCGCTCTACTTCAACTTCCTCATCGGTGGCCTCACCGGCGTGTTCTTGTCGGACGTACCGGTGAACGTGACGGTGCACGGTAGCTTCTTCGTGCTCTCGCACTTCCACTACACGATTATGGGTGGACTGTTGTTCGCGTTCATGGCGGGTCTCTACTACTGGTTGCCCAAGATGACGGGCAAGATGATGAACAAGAGGATTGGAAAGTGGCACTTTTGGACGATGTTCATTTTCTTCAACTTGACCTTCTTCCCAATGTTCATCATTGGTCTGCTCGGTCAGCCTCGTCGTGTGTTCACGTACGCCAAGTCGTTGCAGGGCATAAATGACTTCTCGTCAATTAGCGCCTACATCCTTGGATTTTCGTTCCTGATCTTTGCGTGGAACTTGATGTACTCAATGTTCATCAACCCCGAGAAGGCGCCGGCGAATCCGTGGGACTCGCTCGGTCTTGAGTGGCAGACTGCTACTCCGGTACCAGCGCACAACTTTGACCGAATTCCGGTCATCACGAATGACCCGTACCACTACAGCGAACCCGGGGCGACACCGTTAGCCGATCTCGGTCGCGGTAGTTCATCCACCGGTTATCAGGCCTAGAAGGGAAGAGCAGCCGATATGACTGATACTTACAACAAGCAGGGCGTGATGAGTACCACGCCCGAAGAGGTGGAGTTCGAACTCCGCGCTCACGTCGGATCGATTTGGACCGGAGGACGTCTCTTCATCGGGATGTACACCTTCCTCGTCGCCTCGTTAGCGTTCTCGTACTTCTATCTTCGTTCCAGCAACAACGAGGACCTGTGGCGTCCGAACCACGTGACCGCACCGACCGCCTATGGATGGGCGATCTACGGGATGATGCTGGGCGCTGGCCTACTGGCCTACTTTGGTCAGACTCGTCTGCGCAAGGGCGAGGTCGCTGACTGGTTGGTGGCGTGCTGGACAGGCGTGGGCCTGGGCGTGGTGGCGCTGTTCCTGCAGATCTGGGAGCTCGTGGTTTTGAACTTCTATCCCGGCTCGAGCGGCTACGCGTCGACTTTCGTGGGCTTCGTCGTGTTTAACATCATCTCAATAACGCTAGGAACGTACTGGCTCGAGACGGCCGTGGCGCGCGCTCACTACATGCGTCGCCAGATGGGCGAGGGTGCGGTACTCGCGAACACGGCCGCTGGCCGTTCGTTTCGTGCGAACGTTGCTTCCATGACGTACTTTTGGGGATTCCTCAGTTTGGTCGGGACGATGTTTCTCTTGATGTTCTACGTCCTGTAGTCGTGAAGAAATCGAAGAAAGTGTGAGGTGGTGATGATGCAAGGAATCGACAATTTCATAGGACCCGAAGTACAGACCATGGTGGTCTTGCTAGGCGTTTTGTTTGGCGTAGTTATCTGGGGCTTCTTTCAGCGTCACCACTCAGAGTGACGACCCAAGAAGTTCGCGTAGGGCGCTCCGGAAGGGTTTCAACCCTCCGGAGCGTTTCTGCCGTAGTGGGGATAGTGCTCTGGGTGGCATTCTTAGCGCCGCCTTTGCTGACGTGGGCGAAGCGTTACGAGTTTGTTCAAGCGCTGCAGTACTGCGTCTTTGCGTTTTGGGTGCCCGTCTTGATCACGGTGGGTGCGCCTTTGCGTTTCGTCGGACCGACGGTGAATACGAATTCAATTGAATCCACATCGGTAGTCTCTACGTCACCACGAAGAGCTATGTTGACTGGTCTTTTGCTCGCCAGATCTCGAGTCGATAGCCAGCGCCGTCTGGTGGCGGTTGGCTTCGTTTTCGTCCTTCTGGAGATTTTTTGGCGTATGGCCGGCGTCGTCGACCTGAGCGTGAACAATTCGTGGCTTTTGGTCGTGGAGTCCTTGACCCTCGTGCCGGTGGGCATCGCGTTCATGAGCGATCTTGTCGAGTCGCCACCACTTCGTCCCGGCACGACGCGTCCGTTTCGCATTGGGGCGTCGGCTATTGCGATGTGGGTCGTGTGGATATTGGCCTATCTCGACGGAATGTCAGCTCACTCTTGGTACAGCGCTTTTCATCACGTTGCGGGAAGGGGGATCTCCCAAGCCGCCGATCAACAGTTCAGTGCGGGCAGCATCTGGCTGATCTCGGCCTCAGTCTTCGTGCCGATCATCTTTTGGAATTTGACTCACTGGCTTCAGACTGAAGATGATCCCGACGACGAGCTCTACCTCCTCGTGCGCCAAGAACGTAAACAGGGATTTTTTGGTTCTCGTCGTCCGTAGTCAACGCGGCTGGGGCGCTGTTAGGCGCTCGGTAGCGGCGCCAGGAGTGGGAGAATTGGGTAGGGAATCTGCGAGCCCAATATCGCGTTGGCGGCGTCAACGTATGCAAAGGCCGACTGTCGAACTTGGGTAAGAAGTCCCTGCTCCTTGGCCAAATCCTTTAGGGCTGCTTTATTCTTTGGATGTTCCACCAGCGTTTGGATGTCGAGGAGGGCGTGATACGCGTCAATGGTGACCCAGGTCTCGACGCTATAGAGCATCTTGGCAATTTGCTTGCCGGCATTCGTTTGCACGATTTGCACACTGTTCACCAGTTGGTCGGTTTGGCCACTGGCCCCGGAGCACGTATTAACGTCGTTGACCAGGTATGATTTGACGATTCTCAACTTGTCGCCGGTCAACGTGCCGGCCACCGACTGCCGGTAGAAGTTGAATGACTCCGTGATCGCGTACACGCAGGGTTTCAGGTCAGTGTTGATCTCCTTCATCGACACGATTTGCGCTCTCGCGTCGTCGGTTTTGGACATCGGATGCGGGAGATCCGAGATGATTGACACGCCCACGACGACGACGATCGTCGCGGTGACGAGGAACCAGGGGCGCCGGTACCACACCGCGCGCACGGAACCGAGTGATGACGTCGGCATCGTCGCGGGGTTGTAGGCGTCTTTGAAGGGTGATTCGTCGCTCATCAATGCTCCAAGCTACTGGCGGTCTGGGCCACGCCCACGGCGTAGTCGTGAATCTTGGCCGGACGAAGCGTGAAGATTCCGCTCAAGCTTTGGTTGCCAAAGGGCACAGCGAGCTCGCGCAATTTTCCTTCAGGGGTGATGAAATACATGACTTCATTATGCGCAATGTGGCCATTGGCGTCGACGCGAATTTGCACGCCGTAGTTCACCCATACTTGATTAAGCGTGGAGAGCGGCCCGTTGAGGAAGTGCACGTTAGGCATGTTGGCGAGCCCGAAGCGACGTAGTGCCGCGGGATGATTCGTCGGCGTCGTGTCGTGGGGATTGGTGTTCACGACGGCGAACGTGACGTGAGCGCCTTTGGCATCGAGCAGCGTGCGAGCTTGCGCTAATTCTTGACCGAGGACAGGGCATATGTCCTGACAGCGAGCATCAAAGAAAGTGAGGACGACCACTGATCCACGCTGAGCGTTCAGGCTCCACGCTTGCTTCGACTGGTCGGTCAGTGTGAAATTAGGTGCCGGCGTCGTGGCAATCTGGTGCAGCCCGAGAAGGTCCTTGACGGAAGCGCTGAGTTGATGCCCGCCAGGAGAAGCAGAACTAGTCGAAAGACCCGAAGGGGCGGTCGTCGCGGAGCCCGACGTGCCCGCGTTGCCAAAGTAGTGCTCCATCAAGGTGCCAAAAGCCACGATGATGACGGTCGCTACGGACACCAGCACGATGAATCGCGGAGGCACCGGAGTCCTTCCCGAATGAAAGGCCGCCGTGCGTTCAGCTTCGCTGAGTCCGTTCCCCAGAAGGTCGCTGCTCGGTCCAGAATTTTGGTTAACGGGCGAGTCGGATTCGCCGGGAGTGTTCGTCATAGGTCGCCCAAAGGGTCTTGCCTACTCTACCGATTTCGTCACGTGCGCGAGGGGCCGACCCTCGCCGGCGTGGAGTTCGAAGGGTAGGGTAATGCCATGCCCATCGAAGAGCCGCGGAGCCCGGTGCGTCGTTCGCCTTCGCGTCTTCGCGGATCGGCAGCGGCACGTGCGCACGCGACGCTGGCCGTTGGTCTGGCCTTTTGCGCCTTGGCGTTTTGGTTTGAACTTCGTCGCGCGGAGGGCGGAAACTCCCTGAGTTGGGCCTACGTCTTTGAATGGCCCCTTTTGGCAGTTTTTGCCGTGTACATGTGGTGGAAGATGCTCCATCCCGATGTCGAAGTCACCTCAAAACGATCGGCGAAGAAGGCCGCACTCGCTCCCGAGTTCGATGGGATGCTCCAGGCGTGGGAGCAAAACCAGCGTGATCTTGAACAGTCGCGTGCGGATACCAGGTCGAATGACTTCTCCGTGGACACGGAGAAGCCCTCGCCGTGACTTCGCTGCTTCACCACTGGAGTCTGGATCCACTCATTGCTTTTGTCGCTTTGACGGTGCTGGCGCACGAGTTAGGGCTGGCGCGAATGCGGGCGAACTCACGCCCGGCGAGTCACCAGCGTCGACGTCGGCGATCCTGGTACTTCTACGCCGGTCTCGCGCTGTTGCTCGTGGCGGTGGTTTCACCCCTTGATTACTGGAGTTCGAGTTATTTCTACGTCCACATGATCGATCACGTGATCGCTGCGTTTTTCGTGCCCATGCTGATCGTCGCGGGAGCACCATGGCTGCCCCTACTCTTCGCGTTGCCGGTGGGTGCGCGGCGCAAGGTCGGACGTTTCTTTTACTTGAGCCGCCGTGCTCGTCTCCTGCGGTGGTTGGGTCACGTCATTCGAAGTCCCTTGTTTGCGGTGATCTCCTTTAACGTCATAATGGTGGGCTGGCACGTGCCACGGCTCTTTGAACTCTCCGAGAGCAACAACTTCGTGCACGTTTGGCTCATGCACGGAAGCTTCCTGGTTGCCGGCACACTGTTTTGGCTTCAGATAATTCCTTCGCACCCCATGAAGCCTGCTCGCGGCACCGGTTGGCAGATTGGCGCGATTCTTTTTACCAACCTCGTCATGACCTTGCTCGCGATGTCAATGAGCATTCTTACGACCACGTCGTGGTACGCCAACTACAACCACGTGCCCGGTGTCACCTTGTCACCCTTCGCCGATCAGCAGATTGGTGCGGCGATTCTGTGGATCTGTGGCGACTTCTGGGCGCTGCCGGCCTTGTCGACGATCATTCGTAGGCACCTTGAGTTGAACAAAACCGAGGAAAAAGTCGTCGACGACTGGACGGGACGACAACAGATGAGCGTCGACGAGTTCCGCGGCGTCGCGGCCGACGACCCGCGATAGTTCTTTTCTTTTGCGCGGGAACGAACTGCTAAAGTAGGACCTGACGTCGTGAAGCGAGTCCCGTGAGGCTCGTACGACCGGAGGACTAGTGAGTAACGAATCGAAACCTGAGGGGCCAACGCGCGGCTCATTCGTTCCCCGGTCCCAACTCCTTTCCGCCGACGACGTCGCGCGCGCCCTGACGCGAATGGCCCACGAGGTTCTCGAGCGCCACGGCGACGGTGAGGTGGTCCTTATCGGTCTGCAAACGGGTGGCGTGCCGTTTGCGCGAGCGCTCGGCGAGCGCCTGACCTCGATAGGCGGACGTGACTATCCCCTTGGACTACTCGACGTGGCCTTCTTTCGCGATGATCTGGACCGGCGGCCCTTGATGGACCCCGGCACTACCGCACTGCCCGTTGACCTCGATGCTCAGGTCGTACTCCTGGTCGATGACGTGCTCTTCACCGGCAGAACAATTCGCGCGGCACTTAACGCACTGGCCGACTGGGGGCGCCCTCGCGCCATTGAGTTGGCGGTCATGGTGGACCGCGGTCATCGCGAACTGCCGATTCGCCCCGACTACGTAGGTAAGAATCTGCCGACCTCGCGGCGCGAATCGATCCAGGCGACGCTCGAAGGTGTTTGGATCGGCGACGAGGAGCACTCGTGAACTCCATTCGCGGCACGAATCTCCTCACGCTCGAGGGCCTCAGTCGTGAGGCGATGGTAGAGATTCTTGACACGGCGGAGTCCTTCGTCGAAGTCAATCAGCGCAGCGTGAAGAAGGTCCCGGCTCTCAAGGGCCGCGTGGTGGCCTCGCTGTTCTTCGAAGAGTCCACTCGCACGCGCCTTAGTTTTGAGACGGCGGCCAAGCGTCTGAGTGCTGACGTCTTGTCGCTCGCGGTCGCCTCGAGCAGTGTGAAGAAGGGTGAGTCGTTGCGCGACACAATCGCCACCATCGACGCGCTCGGCATTGACGCTGTTGTCATGCGTCACCAGTCCAGTGGCGCCGCGCTCCAGGTGAGCCGTTACGTGCCTCACGTTCGGGTCATCAACGCGGGCGACGGTCAACATCAGCATCCCACCCAGGGACTACTGGACGTCTTCACTATTCGCCAGATCTTGGCCGAGCGCTGCGCCACGACGGGACCCGAATCCGGGGCGACCCTCTTTAACGGACTGCGCGTCTTGATCGTCGGCGACGTTCGCCATAGCCGCGTCGCACGCAGCGACGTCGACGCCTACGTGGCGCTGGGCGCCACGGTACGCCTGGCCGCACCGGAAACGTTGCTGCCCGTCGACGTCGAACAATGGCCGGTAGAAGTGGCCGGAGATTTTGACGAGGCACTCGAGTGGGCTGACGTGGTGGGCCTGCTTCGCTTGCAACGCGAGCGTGGCTCGGGCTCGTTCGTGCCGAGCCTCTCTGAGTTCACGTTCACCCACGGACTCACGATTGAGC
>Ga0307372_10003922_pt1 | contig 23384 bp, 24 predicted proteins | sample OX1MG_FD_202533 | JGI IMG/M metagenome (GOLD analysis project Ga0307372, IMG submission 202533) | Soil microbial communities from Risofladan, Vaasa, Finland - OX-1 | ecosystem: Environmental > Terrestrial > Soil > Coastal area > Acid sulfate soil | place: Finland: Risofladan, Vaasa | collected...
TTATCCAGGCTATTTCCCGGGAATGATAAACATGGTAATGTTCAATAGTGAAATGCCTGACAGGTTTCCGTTGAACTCTAATACATCGCTTGTTATCAATATACTGGTGGGCTGGTTGTGTTACGCACTGGCTGCCATATTCTATGATAAAGCAATATGGCTGGGCATTGCCACAATATTAGTTTCGTTGGGAAATTTTGTGGCACACACTTTTGTCTTCAATATAAAAGGTAAAACAATTTATAACCCTGGAATGATAACCTCTATCGTTCTCTTTTTACCAATCGTGATTTACATTTTTTATTTTATTAACGCTAATCATGTTGCTACTGCAACAGATTATGTAATTGGAATTTTATTAGGCATTGCACTGAATTATATCGGAATTTTAAAACTGATAGTTTGGATGGAAAATAAGAATACTCCTTATATTTTTCTCAACAGGCAATTGCGCCCGCAAGACAGGAAATAAATAAAATGATAAACATCAGGCAGGTAATTTTTGTAATAAGGAGAGATTATTCCGGAAATGAATTTAGCTTCGTATTTTAAAATCGAAAAATATTTATTGTGAAAAAGATTTTTTTTATCACCACAGCGCTTTCTTTCTTCTGTATTGCAACACAAGCCCAACGACGCTTTCAGCATTTACCGTTTGACACCTCTTATGCCCGCATGCATTATAACAAGTATGAGTATATGATTCCGATGCGTGATGGGATAAAGTTGTTTACTGCTGTTTATGTTCCAAAGGATACCTCAAAGACGTATCCGATGATGATAGAACGCACGTGCTATTCTGTGGCGCCCTACGGCATAGATCAATATCCTTACCTGCTGGGACCCTCTCCTGAATTTATGAAAGAAGGTTTCATTTTCGTTTACCAGGATGTGCGTGGTAAACATCACAGTGAAGGTACATGGACGGAGATTACGCCGTTTATCGTAAACAAAAAAGGAATGCAACACGATGAAGCATCCGACACTTATGATGCGGTAGATTGGTTAGTAAAAAATGTTCCTCATAATGATGGCAAAGTAGGCGTATGGGGTATCTCCTACCCTGGTTTCTTTGCGACCAATGCAGCGCTCTGCGGCAATCCTGCCATTAAAGTGGTGTCGCCGCAAGCACCGGTAACCAACTGGTTTTTGGGAGATGATACACACCACAACGGAGCTTTTTTTTTGATGGATGAATTTGATTTTGATTACTGGTTTGTCAATTCTACTAATGGGCCTCATAAAAATAAAATGCTACCGCTGGATGCTAAATACAGTGACAATTATAATTTCTTTTTAAAGATGAAAACGGTACCTAATGTTAATAAATTCTATTATCATCATTTGGTACCTTTTTGGGATACTATATTAATGCATCCCAATTATGATGCCTGGTGGAAGGCACGCGATATAAGAAGATTCATGTATAACGTAAAGCCTGCCACAATGCTTGTAGGCGGCTGGTATGATGCAGAAGACCAATGGGGAACGGTGAATACTTATGAAAGCATCGAACATAAAAACAACGGCAACGAAAATATACTGGTAATGGGGCCCTGGTATCATGGTGGTTGGGCCAGCATGGACATGGATCATTTGGGAGATATTTCGTTTGGTTTCAACAGCAGTCGTTGGTTTCAGAAAAATGTAGAATTTCCTTTCTTTATGCATTACCTGAAAGGCACGCCAATGCCGAATTTGCCAGAAGCTTTGTTGTATGATGTAGGCCTGAACAGGTGGAATACATTTAATAAATGGCCTTCAAATAATATTGTTCCAACTAAGTTGTACCTGACAGCAAAAAATGAAATTTCTTTTACGCCACCAACCTTGCCAAATTCTTCTGACCAATATATTTCAGACCCGAACAAACCAGTTCCTTACCAGGGTGGTGTTCGTGCAGAAAGAGGTGTAACTTATATGGATGCCGATCAGCGCTTTGCCGCCCGCAGACCCGATGTGTTAACTTTCTGTTCACCTATACTCGACAGTAATGTAACATTAGCCGGAGCTACTGAAGCCAATCTTTATGTATCTGTTTCTGGTATTGATGCTGATTTTATTATCAAATTGATTGATGTATATCCGGATACTATGAAGGATTATACCATAGACAGGCAGAGGGTTGCAGCCGGTGGTTATGAGGCTTTGGTAAGAGCGGAGATCATGCGCGGCAAGTATCGTAACAGTTTTTCAAACCCCGAACCTTTTATTCCCAATAAACCAACTCTGGTAAAATTCCATGTTCCGGATGTGCTTTACACTTTTAAAAAAGGGCATCGTATAATGATTCAAATTCAAAGTTCCTGGTTCCCGTTAGTGGACATGAATCCTCAAGTGTTCGAAGATATTTATAAAGCGAAGGCAACCGATTTTAAAAAGGAAACTATACGTTTATATCATCAAAAAGATATGCCTTCCTCTTTAGAAACCGGTATTTTACCTGCTGCAAAACAGCAAGTGTTTTATATTTCTAAGAATGAAGAATGATTATAAAGAATATTTTGTAAAGAAAAGGGGTAGTCAGTTATGGATTCTTTTAAAATAGGATTTTAATAACTTTTGTAAGTGCTGAAAACGAAGGAAATTAACGGCATTGGGCACATTTCAAAATGTTGCACCACTTTCCCCCTCACCTCAGGAGGAGAGCGGGATTAAGGGGGTGAGGCAATAAAAAAAGCGACATTTTGAAATGCATCCTGTCCACTCCTAAAATAAATTACTACCTTTATAATCGTCGTTCTTTGCATCTTTTATCATCTTAATCATTGTATATGAAAGTCATTTTTTTGTTCTTGGCAGCAATTACTTTTTGTTTGGGATGTAATACTCAAACCCAGAAAGTTGCTTCTAACAGCGATACCGCAATTGTTATCAATGGAATGTCTTCTTCTTACCAGGAAACACCTCCCTATAAACCGGACGTGCCTGGTGCAGCAATACAAATAAAGCTGGCATTATTAGCGGCGCCTCCTGAAAAAAGAGATAGCTGTACTGTATATGGTTACGATGCCAATAAACAACTCGTCGTATTAAAAAAAGGTACTAATGAATTGATTTGTGTGGCAGATAATCCTGACGATCCTAATTTTTCAGTGGCCTGTTACAAAAAGAACCTGGAGCCCCTTATGGAAAGTGGACGCGTACTAAGAAAGAAGGGCATCTCGGGCGAGCAGTTAACTAAGGAACGTGCGAAAGAAGTGAAAGAAGGCATCTTGAAAATGCCTAATGGCCCTTCCACGTTGTATGTTTATTCTGCCGATGATAAAGATGTTGACCGCACCACCGGTGAGGTAAAAAAAGGTTATATGCGTTACGTCATTTATATTCCTTTTGCAACGGCTTCCAGCACAGGATTACCCTTAAAAGAATCGGCTCCGGGGATGCCCTGGATCATGGATCCCGGCACTTTCAAAGCGCATGTTATGATCAATCCTTAGCAGAACTTAATGACGATGAAATCGCGCTTCTTAATCCTAAAATCCTTCAATCTTAATAATCTTAGTTAATAATCCTAAAATCTTTTAATCCTATAAATCTTAGTCCGGACCACTCACAAATCCTTCTTCAAAATTTCCCACACATTCTCCGCAACAATTTTATGCCCTTCGGCAGTTGGATGAATGCCATCGCGTTGATTGAGTTTGGGATCGCCGCCAACTCCTTTCAACAAAAAAGGAACCAATTGAATTTTATTTTCCGATGCCAGCCGCGGATATATTTCTTTAAATTTTGAAGTGTATTCAGGCCCCATGTTGGGTGGTATCTGCATTCCTTCCAGTATGATTTTTGCATCGGGATCTTTGGCTTTTACTTTATCAATAATAGACTGCAGATTTTTTTCGGTTACATATAATGGAATACCACGAAGGCCGTCGTTTCCACCTAATTCAAGAACAAAAATATCAATCGGTTGTTTTAAAATCCAGTCAATGCGGCTATTCCCGTCTGAAGTAGTTGCGCCGCTAACACCTGCGTTTATTACTTTATAATTCAAGTGTAATGAATCTATTTTATCCTGTATCAATGCGGGGTAAGCTTCTGATGGGTCCACACCATAACCAGCTGTAAGACTGTTGCCAAAAAATAAAATGGTTTTCTTTTTGGCTGAGGAATCAACAGGATTATTTTTAACCACTTCATCCTGTTTTTTTGGAACAGATTCATTGGAATTATTATTGCATGAAATCAATGCAAATAGGAAAATCAATAGATAATAAGCACTTCTTTTTTTCATTAAATTGTTGATCATGTTATTATTGTTGATCATTTAAAAGTGGATTAATTATTCTTTTTAATACTTTAGTTCATAACTTTTCATCTTTTACAAAGATAACTTGATGTAGTTTTAAATCTCTAAAGGAATTGTATAATGGATGCATTATTACAAATGCGATCATGAATTTCCTGAGATAAATTTTGTAATTTGCTTAAATAAACTTTTCACGATGCCATTAACCATAAAAGGAGTTTTTGAGAACGGTAAAATTGTCTTAGATGAACTTCCGCCATCTAATAAAAAGATGCCTGTGAAGATAATTTTCCCTGATATAAAAAATGAGATCCCGCTTAAAAAGAATGAAATAAAATTTGGAAGTCTGAAAGGAAGAATAAGTGTTCCTGGCAATTTTGATGACGAACTGGATGTGTTAAACGAATATATGTAGCAGTGAAGATTTTATTGGATACACATATCATCATTTGGGTAACAGAAGATAATCCTTCTTTGTCAGCCAAACATTCTGCTTTAATTTCTGATACCAAAAATGAAAAATTTGTCAGTGAGTTTAGTTTTATAGAGCTGGCAATAAAAATAAACATCGGAAAGCTGCCGAATTTTAAAATTCCTATCGGTAAATTTATTGATCAGGTAAAATCAGATGGATTCAAATTACTTCCTGTCAATAATAAATATTTAGACGAATTTGTAAAATTACCTCTGGTGAAAGATCATCGTGATCCCTTTGACCGTCTGATAATTTCGACCGCAATTTCTGAAAACATGAATATTATTACCGTTGATGATAAATTTAAATTGTATAAAAAACTGGTGGATATAATCTGAATTATTTATACACCATTTTCAACTATCTTTTTTCAATTTTTTTTATTTGGTGTATGTGTCTCTTTCCTTTCTAAAGAAGAATGGAATGATAAATCCGGATACGATAATTATCGGATTGAAAACACCAAATAAAAACAAATCAAATCAAATGCAAACAATTCTTTCTCTTCAAAACGTAACGAAAAAATATAAAAGCGGCGGCAACCTTTTAACCGTTTTAGATAACATTTCTTTTTCTGTGCAGGCAGGTGCGTCTATTTCCATTGTTGGCCCATCAGGAAGTGGTAAAACAACATTGTTAGGTCTGTGCGCGGGATTAGATCATCCTACTTCCGGAAGTGTGGAATTACAACAAAATCATTTGGAAAGTTTAAACGAAGACCAACTGGCATCCGTAAGAAACAGGTATGTGGGTTTTATATTTCAGAATTTCCAATTGATGCCTACATTGACAGCGATTGAAAATATAATGGTTCCTTTAGAGCTTCGCGGAGAAAAAAAGGTGCGTGCAAAAGCTATGGAATTTCTGGATAAAGTAGGTCTTGGCGAAAGAAGTCATCACTATCCTGCGCAATTGAGTGGTGGTGAGCAACAGCGCATTGCCATTGCGCGGGCATTTTCCAATCGTCCTGCGATCTTATTTGCAGACGAACCAACTGGCAACCTCGACGCAGAAACTAGTGAAAAAATCGTTGACCTTATTTTTGGCCTGAATCGCGAAGCCGGAACTACTTTAATTTTAGTGACTCATAATGATGAACTGGCGGCGCGCACTCAACGGATAATACATTTAAAAGGAGGAAAGATTTTTTCTGATGAACCTACTAAAATAATAAATTGACCAAATTAATTCCATGATTTTGAAATGCATTCGTAGGGGTTCGGTTCACCCGTGCCCAGGAAGGGCAACCGCAAGGGTTTCCACTACAGGAATAACAATATTGAACGATTAAAAAGAAAAGATAAAGATGCAACCATTACCATTAGACGGAAATAAAGCCGGGAATCCTAATTCCCTTCATTTCCGTTGGCTGTTGCAAATGGCTTGGCGCGACAGCCGTAGAAGCCGTTCACGGCTCTTTCTTTTTATATCTTCCATTATCCTGGGTATCGCGGCGCTGGTAGCTATTTATTCTCTCGGAAATAATTTAAGCGATGAAGTAAATAACCAGGCAGCTTCATTACTCGGAGCTGATCTGGAGATTTCCGGAAACCAACCACCAACAGCTTCCGTTCAAAATCTTTTAGATTCCCTCGGTGGACAGCAATCTCAGCAGAGAAATTTTGCCTCCATGGTTTTATTTACCAAAAATGGCGGTACAAGATTGGTGCAGGTGCGTGCACTAAGCGGGCAATTCCCCTATTATGGTTCCTTGGAAACGGAACCTGCATCGGCAGCCAACTCCTTTAGAAACCAGCACCAGGCTTTGGTAGATGAAACATTGATGTTGCAGTTTGGCGCTAAAACCGGCGACTCCATAAAAGTAGGAGAAGTTACTTTTGCAATAGCGGGCAGACTACTAAATGCGCCTGGCCAAACCGGCTTTTCTTCTTCCATTGCACCTATAGTTTATATTCCTTTGCGCTATTTGAAAGCCACCAACCTGATGCAAAAAGGCAGCCGTATCAGTTACCATTATTATATCAAATTCAATCATTCGGTTGATGAACAAAAACTAACCAAAGAGATACAGCCTACGCTTGATGAAAACGACTATAATTACAACACCGTTGAAACACAGAAGGAAGATACGGGACGCTCCTTTGCCGACCTTACAAAGTTTTTATCGCTGGTAGGTTTTATCGCGTTGTTGCTTGGCTGCACAGGTGTTGCAAGCGCGGTGCATGTGTATGTAAAAGAAAAAATAAATTCCATCGCCATTCTCAGGTGCCTCGGTGCAAAGGCATCGCAAGCGTTTATTATTTTTCTGTTGCAGATTGTGTGTATTGGTTTTATAGGCTCCGTTGCCGGGGCAGTTTTGGGTGTTGTCGTTCAGCAATTTTTACCTTTTGTGTTGAAAGATTTTCTTCCGGTTACGATTGCTACTTCTATTTCGTGGCCTGCTGTTATAGAAGGGATTCTTTTAGGAACAGGCATCTCGGTTTTGTTTGCACTGCTTCCTTTAATATCTATTCGCAAAGTATCGCCGCTGCAGGCACTTCGGGCTTCGTTTGAACCGGAAACGTTTAAAAATGATTCCTTGAAATGGGGGATATACGTTCTTATCATTTTATTTGTGTATGGCTTTTCATTTATTCAGATGGGCAACGCAAAAAAAGCTTTTTATTTTACATTAAGTATCCTGCTGGCTTTGGCCATACTTGCTGCCATTGCGCGTTTATTGATGTGGCTCGTCAAAAGATTTTTCCCTTCTTCATGGAGTTATTTATGGCGGCAGGGATTGGCCAATTTATACCGGCCCAACAATCAAACTACCATTTTAATGATTTCTATCGGCCTGGGAACTGCGCTTATCAGCACTTTATTTTTTATTCAATCCATTTTACTAAGCCGTGTTACCATTGCCGCGGGCGAAGGGCAACCCAACATGGTTTTGTTTGATATTCAAAGCAGCCAGAAAGATGGCGTGGCTGACCTTGTAAAGCATTTCGATATGCCGGTAAAAGAAATGATCCCAATCGTAAACATGCGTCTCGATGAAGTGAATGGCATTACTGCGGAAGACCTGAAAAAAGATTCTACACTAAAATTCAGGCGGTTTCTTTTTACAAGGGAATACCGTTGTACTTACAGAGATTCATTGACCTCAACAGAAAAAATTACTGCAGGCAAATGGATTGGAAACGCGCCGGCGACAGGGCTTCCGCCTATTTCTATGGAAGAGCATTATGCAAAAAGAAATGAAATCCGTATTGGCGACACCATTACTTTTAATGTGCAGGGCGTGATGATAAAAACAGTGGTAGGCAGTTTCAGGGAAGTGGACTGGAGCCGCATAAGGACCAATTTCATCATTGTTTTTCCTGATGGCGTGATCAACGATGCACCGCAGTATGAAGTGATATTGACCAAAGTGCCGTCGCAACAGGTCTCTGCAAAATTTCAGCAACAGATGGTACAACATTATCCGAATGTTTCTATCATTGACCTTGCGTTGATCTTAAGTATTTTAAATTCCATCATGGAAAAAATTGGTTTTGTGATCCGGTTTATGGGCGGTTTTAGTATCCTCACAGGTATCGTGGTTTTGATATCATCGGTGCTCATCAGCAAATACCAAAGGCTGCAGGAAAGCGTGTTGTTGCGTACGCTCGGTGGCAGCCGCAAACAAATATTTGCCATCACTGCGCTTGAATATTTTTTCCTTGGCGCCTTGGCCGCACTCACCGGCATTCTTTTAGCGCTTGCCGCAAGCTGGGCTTTGGCGCATTATCTTTTCGACACTTCTTTTCATCCCGATTTAATTCCTGTTTTAATTTTAGGATTAATCGTTTGTGCGCTTACCGTAATTACCGGTTTGGCAAATAGTTTTGGTTTATTGAACAAGCCGCCGCTGGAGGTTTTGAGACAAGAGGTGTAGATAGATATCAGAGGTGACACCTTTTGAAAAGGTGTCACCTCTGGCATCTTCAATCATCTTCCTCGAACTGGCGCAGATCTCCCGACCTGTGAAAGATCGTTATTAAAATATAGAAAGTGACGTGCGGAGCATAATGAAGTAAACAAACAAAAACAAGGATTATTGATTTAGTTTGAGGACTTAATAAATAGTATTCGGCTCATTTCATTTCTTATCTTTATTGCTTATAATGTAAATATGATAAAAAGGTTTTCCCTACTTTTCATTTTATTAATTATTGGCTCCACAGGTTTTTGCCAGGTGCCTCTAAATCAATTTAAAATCACTTCTTCTAATACCTCTTTTCCTGATACGGGTAGAATGCATGGGCATATTTACAACAATGTTTTGTACAATACGGCAGATCATTATTCAGATAGTTCTGTAATTATTATTACCCCAAAGAATTTCGTTGCGAAGAAAAAAGTAAATATGATCTTCTGGTTTCATGGATGGAATAATAATATTGACACCGCCTTAATAGAGTATGGTTTATCAAGGCAATTTGCCGAAGCAGATGTCAATGCCGTATTGGTGTTGGCTGAAACTGCTAAAAATGCTCCCGATAGTTATGGCGGAAAGCTGGAACAAAAAAATACCTTTCATCAATTGGTAAAAGATGTGCTCAAAGAACTGGTACACATGCACGTTATATCTGCCAGGGACCGTGCCGGAAATATTATTCTTGCCGGACACAGCGGCGCATACAGGGTTATGGCTAATATTTTACAAAACGGTAACGTACCCGTAAACGAAGTTATTTTATTTGATGCCTTATACGCAGATACCGGCAAATTTATGAATTGGTTAACCGCTGACAAAGATCATCGTTTCATAGATTTATATACCAATCATGGCGGTACTTATGACGAGACAAAAGACATGATGCAGCAAATAAGTAATGTAACCCTACCGCTAGATTCGCTGGAAGAAGTGGATGTAACGCCAGCTATTATTAAAGACAATCGGATTATTTTTATTCATACCCTGCACGAGCACAACGACATTATTCAGCACCCGGATAATTTTAAGTTGTTTATTGAGAACAACCCGTTTTTAACGCTGATAAAGCAGAAACAGTAAGTTTATAGTAAAATACTAGCCGGCAATTTTTCTAACATAAAATTTATATCCATTCTTTATAGATCTTACACTTAACCATTCCTTTGCCAATACTATTATTAAGTTAACCTCAGTAACAAACAAAGTGCCGCCAAATAAGCTTGCGATCAGTAATGCGTGGCCAAGTGAATAGTTTCCATTTGACGCAGTTATTACGATTAATGCTCCTGCGCCGGCAAATGCTCCTGCCAGGATTAAGTTGTTTTTGCTCCAGCCGCGAATACTGATAATATTCTCCGGACTAATACTTACAATCTTGCTGCCATTGTGCTTTATTAATTTTATATTATCTGTTGAATCAATATATAACTTCCCTGTTGCCTTGAATGTACTATCATTCTTTTTATAAAAAATTTTAAGGGGTCTTCCTTCATAATAAACATGCAACCTGATATTTTGGTCTGCAATGAGGCAAAACATTCTATCCGGGTGACGAATGGGATATGACTTCTGCCCCTGTGCATGGAGATAAATAAAAAATGGTAAAACAAGAATGAGTTTTCCTAAGCGAAGGTTGAGCATTTTCTTTGTTATTAATTTACCCACACATTGGAGCAGTTGTGGTTTGTAAATTTAGCGAAAATGCCCGCATGTGATATAATTAGAAATCAAGTTTGTATTTTCACTTTAATGTTGATGGTTGATGCTCGGAATGGGGTTCCATTAAAATTAAATAACCTGATTATAGTTTAATGGAATGAAAGAAAATCAAGAAATTGGAATAAAACCCATTTAATTTCTTTTATTTTATATATTAGCCAAAAAACCAGCATGAAAAATATTGTTTACCGAAACCTGTCTGCCTTATTATTAGCCCATTGTAAGCTTTGGCGTTTTATTTTCCTCTTGTAAAAAAAGTGCTTCCTCAAGTAGTTCAGGCTATTTTGTTCAGGCATACGTTAATGACACCCTGGTAAAATACACAGGATATACGGCCGCTATTTCTACTACGCTGGCAGGTACTTATGTACTCGACATACAAGGGCAGGTAAGTTTAACTTCTTCCACGGATGCTTTGTTTGCAGTAATTATGGATGCATCCCCCATTACCACAAAAACCTATACTGATCAGTTAGTGAACGGTTCACCCCAGGGCACCATAGGTTATTATAACCACACAGGCAAACAATATAGTTCTGAATTAGTAATAAGTCCGGAGGTTAATATAACTATTACTGCAATAAACAGCACCTATGTTACAGGCACTTTTTCAGGAACAATAGAGGACATTAACTCAGGAAGTACTGCTATTTTAACCAAAGGTTCATTTAAAGTAAAAGTTCAATAACAGGTATAGCACAGATAAGCGCGGTACAAAGCTACGCTGCATTTCTGCGCCGGAGGGGCTCCGGCGGCAAGTTAAAATAAATTTGTTCTTCGTCTTTCACACGCCGGGTCACTTGCAGGAGAATCGGCTTAGACGAATAAATTCAATATGGTCTTCCTTTAGAATAAAAAATAAAAAAGCCCCCCCTTTGGACGGCCTTAGTAACCCATATTGATTTCTTAATTGCACTAATCTCATTATCGCCAAAAATTTACCAATCGTCGAAATAGGGTGTTAGCTTACCGAAAAGAGCCCAATAAAATGGTTAAGTTTTGCATCTTTGCATCATCAAACAACAATACAATCCGGGAGACCAAAAAACGTATTTACCTGTATGAGAAAAAAAAGATAAGCATACTATCCATTAATAATAACATTAAACTTAAAAACATGGAAAGCACTTATATGTGGGTATTTAATATTGTTGAAAGTTGCAATAACGATTTTCATTTCGATTGCGCTGATGTGTTAATCTCATTATTTAAAATTAAATATGGTGATTCAGATCGGGTTGCTGAGTTAGCATATCTCAGGCAAACAAAATGGAACACAATTCATGCGATTCAAATGTGAAAAGAGACAGGAAATTTGATGTAACTATTGCCCGAAGATCACACCGTTCGACGTAACCAAACTGTCTGTACGCTATATGGATCAGAATATACAATATTTCTAAAATGGCAACAACATCGTTATTTTTCACACATCGCAATTATCCATTCACACATTTTTTATTCGAAGCCGCTGCCATTCCTGTGGGTTATTCGTTATTTTCCTTCATTTACTTTTATCCATTGTTTTCCGGGTCAAATTCCACAATCCATTCAATACCGTATTTGTCTCTAAAACAACCAAAATAGGTACCCCAGGGACTATCACCAATAGGCCCCTCAATTTGGCCTCCTACTGAAAGCCCATTGAATAATTTATCTGCTTCTTCTTTACTTTCTGCACTTACTACAATTTTACTTCTGTTCTCATTTTCGTTTGTTTTTCCCAGAATTTCAGGAACATCGTTTGCCATCAACACACTGCCTTTACCGATAGGCAAAGCAATATGCATAATTTTATTTTCTTCTTTTTTCGCAACCGGGAATTCAGGACTTGCAAGGTCTTTGAAACGAATAATCTTTGTAAACTTTCCGCCAAATACTGATTTGTAAAAGTTGAATGCTTCTTCGGCATTGCCGTTGAAATTAATGTGTGGATTGATGAGTGCCATAATTTTTATTTTTTCAGATTTTTAAATTGATTACTTATTAATATTTTATTAAAGGTCTTTGCAGGCGGAAATCATTTTTGCGATAAAGTTGCCAACAATTCTGTCAGGTATTCCAATGTCGCCGTAAATCCTTCTTTGAAGCCCATTTCAATCTGCTTTTCCATGCGTTCAAGAGATTCATTATAAATTTTAATACTCACTTTTGTGGTTCCCGTTTGTTCAGTAAAAGTGAGATCCCAATCAGAGCCTGGCAAGTCAGGGTTTTCATCTTTGTCTGCAAAAGCATTCAAAAATTTGAAATTGGTCTTTGGACTAATGGAAGTATATTTTTGAAGTGACCAGTGTTCCTGTCCTTCGGGACTTACCATTGCGTAAAATCTGCGACCCCCCACTTTAAAATCCATGAATTTTGTTTTTGAGGCATAGGGTTTAGGTGCCCACCATTGGTCAAGAATTTCCTGTTTGGTAAAAGCATCCCATACCAGGGAAAGTTCGGCATCAAATTCCCTGTTTACAAATACCGTTTTTGTTGGTTTGTCCACGGTAAAGTCGAATAACAAGTTGTTGTTTCCCGCCTTGTGGGATTTCTCTTCGTTTTTCATTTTTTTTGTTTTTTAATGGTTGATAATACTTTGTCAAGTTGATTGAAACGGGTTTCCCATATTTTGCGGAACTGCTCAATCCATATATCTACTTCTTTCATTTTTTCTACTTCAAGTGTGTAATAAATTTCTCTGCCGGAAACCTCTTGTTTTACCAAATCACATTCTGTCAATATTTTTATATGTTTCGATACTGCCTGCCTGCTTGTGTTAAAATGTTCGGCAAGTGCATTTGGTGTCATTGCGTGTAATGCAATAAGCACAATGATTGCCCGTCTTGTGGGGTCTGCAATTGCTTGAAAAATATCTCTTCTTATTTCCATTTTTAAATTATTTGCTACTATGTGGTTGCAAATATAAATGCAATTACTTGGTTGCGCAAACTTTTTCTGAAATATTTTTTATTTTAACTGAAAATGTGGAAAAGTTTAAAGTTGTAGGAGAGAATGTGAACGATCCGCAAAGACAAGATGAAGAGACCGGATATTTTTAGAAATGGGTTGTAGGGTTTTGTGAAACGAACCGCGTGTGCTATAATTAAAAACTAAGTTTGTATTTCACTTCAATATAAATAGCCAAGCGGATGCTCAAGCCCGGGTTGTATCAATCACATCCGCTAAATCCCTGCGCAGGTTAGTGACAGAAATGTCGCCAAAGTCTTTGCGCCAATCGGCTTCGACTGACCTTATACGCTCTTCATACGCGGATTTCACTGCGAGACCTTTTGAGGTCAGGCTTAGGGTGCCGTTGGCTCCCGTACCACTTAAGCGCAAGAAACCGTGACGCAACAGTGCAGAGACGCCAACTGAGTTTCCGAGATCCTGCAAAGGACACCCCCCCGGAGGGATATACCGGATGACAGTTGTGCTGAGCGACAGCGCAACCGGCGACTTTTCCTCGTACCTCATCGCAAAAGCAACCAGGGCCTGGGAAACTAAAGCCGTGAGGGGAAGTTTGGAGACAGTATCTCCGGCCCGGCGGCGTACTGCTTTCCAATCCCTTCCGTTACCGCCTGTTATGCTCGCGTCCGTCGCTCCATAACTAGCCGGATAATGTGGAAGCTCCAACTGGAACCCGGCGACGGCCGATTCGAGAGATGTCCGGAACTTGTGTGCCAGGTCGGCACCAGTGTTTGCCCGCCACAGTTCTTCTACTTCACCTATCAGTCTTTTACATCGGGTTGTGGCGGCAGACCCGCGGACCGTCAACTTCACGGTTGCCGGGCAACTACCGGATTTTTGAACCTCTACCCATCCATGTCTCATCGCAGCTTTCATCCTCAATTGCAAAGCTCTCTTCGACAAACTAACCATCATTGGTAAAGCGTGGCTATCCGTGCCCACGTCATCGAGTACCCGCAAAAGGTTGGCCCACAAATCAAGCGATGGCATCTCCTTACCCCCACCTCCTTCATCAATAAAGATCTGCTCCAGCCTGCCGAGAACAGTAGCAAGTAATGATGGCAATGTTTCGGATGCGCTCATATTTCACTTTAACTTCCGGAAGATAAATTTCAAAATTGATTTCATGCAAATGTTTTGAAATTAGCAATCCTTTCTGGTGAAAGAGATTGGGAATAACAAAATATAGGAAGAAGAATAAACAATAAAGTAAATTTCATATTGTTTTTATTTTAGTGTTAAAATGTATATAGATGCCTAATAATAGCAATTAAAATTATGGATTAAAATATGACACCACAACAATTTTATATTTAGACTGCCAAATAGTATTTAAAAAACCAAAAAAATACTTATACCTTTAGATAATTAAGAAACATTTTCTATATTGCTGCGTTAAGTACCTACAAGAAAGTATAGTTATGAAAGCCCGCACAATTAAAAAGAACAAAAACGAATTAGTTCCCGGCACACTCATTAAGTGTGAGTCAGGAAGGTTTATTGCTTTCTATGAACATAGAACAGATATTATTGCAAATGGAGATAATGAAGTAGAAGCAAAAAAAAACCTTCGAATTATGTACAAAATTGTAACAAAGCATGAAAATGCCACCTCAGAAAAACCTTCCTTAGAACTTCCTAAAAATTACAAAACAATAAAGTTTACTGATAAATTGACCATTGTTTAATGTTATACACCCGTTCATCGTTTATTAAATGGTTGACAGATGTTAAGGATTGTGAGATTATAAACCTTGACGATAGAAAGGGAAGGGTAATTACAGTAAAAAATGGCCCTTGTACAGCATATATATTTGATGACAAAAGAGATCAAATTGATTATGAAGAAATATATATTGTATGTTGTAAAAAACTTTGGATGGAAATGCCAGGCGATAAAGATTTGATAAGACTTGAATAAATTAATTATTGTCTTTTAGTGGTGGTACACTTTTAGCCAATGCGGGTGTTCCTTCTTTATCTTCCAAAGTCATCAATCCGCTAGGCGGGTGTTCCTTCTTCATCTTGCAAAGTCATCAATCCGCTAGTGGGTGCCGGTCTGATCTCAACCTTAGCGCAAGCTTTGTAGCGAAGATTCTTTGAGTCAGCCATGCTTGTGCTTCAATTCAATTATATTTTCGTTTATCATTCTCAGTTACACAACAATAAAATAGTGAAACGATTTATTTCCTGCTCGAAAGGCGCAGTCAGGCGATCTTTGCTTACTGGTATCATCGTGCACGTCATTGAGAGGCGCATGAATCAATAATAAAGATGTTAAAATGATAAATGCACCGAAACATTCTTTATATAGCGGGTTCTCAAAATATTTTACCTACAGGCTAAAATCGCTTCTAATTGAATTAAATTTGAAAGGGAAAATAAGTTTTTGGACGAACTGACGTTCTATCAATTATGACCAACCGTAAACTTAAAATCATATTTGGACTTTTATCCTTTGGGCTTTTTATTGTACTGATTATTCAGTTAATAAAAATGCCTGGTGGAATGATTTTGCCGGGATGGTTTTTAGGCGGAATGTTGCTAATCGGAGGTCTAATTGTGATCATGATCATTTCAGGATTATTGAAATTGATTTTCAGGAAAGGTTCATTTTCGACATTATTTTTAATCAATCTTACTGTTCTCTTTACATTTTTTATCTATTATTTTTATTCACCAACACTTAAAATAATTGTTCCTGATGGATACTACGGAGAAGTAAATTTGGTGAAATCTACTACAAAACGGAACATTCTAACTATTGACAGTAATGGTATCGGATATCTAACCAAATGGACATTTAATAAAACTTACGCAAGACCGAAAGTTTTTGATAAGAGCGGAAAAAGCCTTGACAAAAATTTAGTAGGATTTAACCCGTCAACATTTTTTGGAACAGGCAAAAGTTGTTGTGTTGACAGCAAACAATTTGAAAGCTTAAGTTTTGAAATTGTTCCAGACAGTCTTATTGGACAGGAACAGTATTACTCAAAGGATTTAATACCATTAATTGACAAAAGACTTGTGTTTTTTGAAGAAAAGGATAGATATATGAATGTTGACAATATTACGGTAGAACTTAAAAAGTAGGCAACAAACTGCAAGTAACAAATAAGACTCGTTAGGCACGAAGTGCCCCATCTTAGCGCAAGCTTTGTAGCAAAGATTCTTTGAAGTAGCCATGCTTGTGCTTCATTCCAATTAAATCTTCGTTTATCATTCCCAGTTATACAACAATAAAGATAGGAAACGATTTACTTCCTGGTTTACTGGCCCCGGTAGTGAATGATATGCTAATAGGGGGACTCCGTGCTGAAAAGATTTTGTTTAGCGATATTAGTAACAATGAAATTTTAATTATAAATTTGGTAACGGTTCAGGCAGAAAGGAATTCTATTTTTCCGTCAGCACAAAGCCGTAAAACGTTGCGCGTCACTTATGAAATGTTTCCTAACCATAGCCTTTGTTTTTTTAACGACGCTTTTTTGCGCGTTTAAACCTTTTTCGCTTCCTGTTAATATAACTGGTCACATCAAAAAAAATCTCAAAGACCCATCTGTTAACCAGCATTCCTAACTATGTTTGTAAAAGGTGACAAGAAAATATTAGCCAATTCATTTACGGATTCTAATGGTAACTTCAAAATGAAATTCACGCCGGGAAGGGAAAAATCATTTGACTTTTTCTGTACTGGTACTGGCATAGACACTTTATTTATTAAGTCAGTAAAAACTTTCAATAGCGACATGCCTGCCATGACCTTTTATGTCCCATGTATTATTAAAAAAAATGCTTTAGGGAAAGTTATTTGCCCAAAATGTAATCTGGTAGACAAGGTTTTTCCAATAGAATATGGTGAACCTACCTATGTTTATCATATTAGCAAAGCAGGCGACACGACTTACAGCCCATTCTATAAAGGAATGTATCAAGCAGGCACAGATGTTGTTGAACCTGCGAAATATTATTGTGACAGAGACAAAATAAAATTTTAGCAAAACTAACCTCGTCGAGAAGCGAACTTCATCATAGCGCAAGCTTTGTAGCAAAGATTCTGTAAGATACCATGCTTGTGCTTCAATCCAATTAAATTTTCGTTTATCATTCACAGTTACACAACAGTAGAAATAAAAAAACGATTTATTTCCCTGCCTAACGGACTGGTAAGGTTGTTTGCTGAAAGGGTCGGGATGCTTAATCAGCCTGAACTATAATCAGGCGACCTGGTACCAATAAATATAAAGTAAGCAAATACATTTACGCTGAATCATAATTCAAAAGTTGATCAACTCTACAATTTCTTCAAGATACCTCTTATCCGTATCATCAAATACGTTATACGCTTCACTATCAACATCTAAAACCGCAACTACTTCGCCGTTTCTTTTAACAGGAATCACTATTTCTGATTTTGACAAACTACTGCATGCTATATGACCGGGAAATTTTTTAACATCAGGCACAATAAGAGTTTCAGCACGCGCCCAGGTAGTTCCGCAAACTCCTCTGCCTTTTTGTATTCTTGTACAAGCTACAGGGCCCTGGAAAGGCGCCAGCACCAATTCATTATTTTTTATCACATAAAAGCCAACCCAAAACCATTGAAATTGTTCTTTAAGTGCGGCTGTTACATTTGCCATATTTGCTACAAGATCAGTTTCCCCTGTAAGCAATCCCTTTATCTGTGGAAGCAGTGATTGATATTCTTCTTCTTTACTTCCTTTCAGGATCGTAAGATCTTCAGCCATAATTTTTCTTACAAAGGTAGCGAACAGTAAAAGAGAAAAAGTGATAAAATCCTTTATCCATCAAATAATAAAAAAAATTATCTTTGAAATGAAAAATAAGATTATGCCTATTTACATGGATGTACATATTGTTCCCGGAGTTAAAGCAAGGGATGTAGCTGCAGCCCATAGCAAAGATTTGCAGCACCAGGAAGAATATGGATGCTCCTGCATGACTTACTGGATTGATGAAGATCGCGGAAACATATTTTGCCTGATAGATGCTCCAGACAAGGAGGCGGTGCAGGAAATGCACAGAAAAACTCATGGCCTAATTCCTAATAAAATTATTGAAGTCAGCAAAACGGTGGTAAGGTCTTTTCTGGGCCGTATTTATGACCCTGAATCAGTAGAAATTTCAGAAGAAGGATTGCCTTTTTTCAGCGATCCATCCTTTAGGATTTTATTGCTGACTAAGATTACTGATCCTAATTTGCTCCGACACCAATTTGGTTCTGAGAAAGCAAATGAATTATTGAATAGCCACAACCTGATCATTCGCAAAAATGTTAAGCAATATGGAGGCAGAGAAGTAGAACATGAAGGAAGTGATTTTATTATTTCTTTTTCTTCCGCGTCAAAAGCCATGGCCTGTGCCCTGGATATACAACAGGAGATGCTGAAGGAGCATTCGGATAAATTTGTTTTTAAAATAGGCGTTAACGCCGGTGAACCTGTTGAAACGACCAATGAACTTTTTGGTGATACGATTCGGTTTGCTGATAATATGTGCTTTATTGCCGCCAACTTTCAAATTGCTGTTGCACCGCCGGTGAAGGAACTGATGGCCAAAGATTTTTTTAATAATGGTACAAAAAAACTTTTGGCTCTTACTCCCCAGGACGAAAGTCTGTTGAAATTATTATTCAGGCATTTGGAAGAAAAATGGCAAAATCCGGATTTTCATGTAACCGATTATTGCAAGGGAACGGCCATGAGCATGTCCCAATTATACAGGAAAACAATTTCACTCACTGGTATGTCTCCTAATATGCTTTTAAAAGAATTCAGGCTCGAAAAAGCAAAGGATCTTATGAAAAAACAATCTTATAATATTGCCCAGATAACCTTCGATTCCGGATTCACCAGCGCTTCTTATTTTACCAAATGTTTTAAAAAGAAATTTGGCTTGTTGCCAATGGCCTATCTTGATTTGCTGCATTAATTTTATTCTTTCCTTTAGAAGCAGTATATAAAAAGAAATTTATTCTCCAATTAAGCCGTTCGTGGGATACGAACGGAGGCAGTCTGCCGTGGCCGGTGTCCCAACCGGCCACTTTTAGCAGGAAAAAATATAATCATTTCCAGGCAATTCCTCAAAGAACAGTGATTTATTTTTACTATTTATTGAACGATTTACGCTACCTGCTTTTCTATTTTTTGAATGAATCGTTATAGCATGCTGCTTTTTGTCAATGTTAACTTTGGTTATTCTTAATCACAAAAAATATAAGCCATGAAATTAATTAACTTTCGAATCCCGATTCTAATTATGATGTTGTTTGCAGGCTATGCTTCTATAGCACAAACGACCGCATCAAAACATTCAGCAACTACAAAACAAATTCTATGAAAACGTATCTCATTGAAAGAGACATCCCCGGCGCGGGCAAATTAACTCCCGAACAACTAAAAGCCATTTCTCAAAAATCCTGTGCCGTCCTTAAAGAAATGGGGCCTAGAATTGAGTGGGTTCAAAGCTATGTAACCGGAGACAAGATATTTTGTGTTTACAAAGCTGAGAACGAAGAACTGATAAGGCAACATGCTAAAAAAGGAGGTTTCCCTGCCAATAAGATTATGGAAATCCACACAGGAATTAGTCCGGCAACCGCTCTGGCCAATTAAGGCTTAATTATTCATTCATATATTTTGAATATTATTTCAACTGCTCCTGAATCGGGGCAGTTGTTGTATAAGTCTCCAGCTGTTAAATTGAAGAATGATAGGCTGTTTCTATTGCAACGCCTTTGGTAAGTGTTTGATAAACGACACAATATCTTTCAGTGAGTTTTTTTACGCTTGCCATCTTCTCATCAGATGCATTGGTGTCGAGATTAAAATGTAAGCGAATATTTTTAAACCCAACTGGCGCTTCTTTTGAAACACCTAAGGTGCCTCTGAAATCAAGATCACCCTCTGCTGTAATCGTGCCGCCTTTTATTTCAACACCAATGGAAGTGGTAACAGCCTGCAGCGTGACACCGGCACAAGCCACCAATGCCTGTAAAAGCATATCTCCCGAACAGGCAAGCATTCCTGTTCCCCCGGTAGCAGGGTGAAGCCCCGCTCTTGTCAATGCTTTTCCCGTTTCAACATTACATGATATATCCTCTCCTATTTTCCCCTCTGCCTTTAAGGTTATAATAGCAGATTGTGGTTGCGCATGGTACTTCTCTTTCAGAGGCGCCTGCAAGCTTTTTAATGTTACAGCATTCATAGTACAAGTTTAATCAAAAAAACTGAAAAAGAGAGAAACGGGTCATCTTAGCGCAACCTTTGTAGCAAAGATTTTGTGAGGTAGCTATGCTTGTGCTTCGATCCAATTATATTTTCGTTTAACCTTCCAAGTTACACAACGATAAAAAACGATTTACTTATTTGCTTACTGGTATCATCGTGCACATCATTTCGAGGCGCATGAATCAATGCCCCCGTTGGCAGACAATAAATTTTCCATCGTCTTTTTACATTTTAAACAACATGGATTCCCATGGTCTCAAGTTGACCGATGAGCCCGACTGTGGATGTATTTTTTCATAGTTGTCAATCAGCAGTGTTCCCGGTGAATTTCCAATGGAAGAAGGCAAAGCAAAATCAGTTGTCTTGTTCGACATATTGAGAAGCACCAGGTAACGATCGTTTCCACTTCCTCTGGTGTAAGCGAATACATCAGGATTATGAAGGTCGTACACTTTTAAAGCACCATAAACCATTGCATCGTGGTCGTTACGAAATTTGATAATACGTTTATAATAATTTAGTACTGAATTCGGATTGTGCTCTTCGGCAGCAACATTAATGGTTTTATAATTCGGATTTACCATAATCCATGGATTGCCGGTAGTAAATCCACCATTTTGTGCATCATTCCATTGCATAGGCGTCCTTGCATTATCACGTCCGTCTTTAAGCAGGTTTTCCCTGAATGCCGTCACATTTTTTCCTGAGGCTTTAGCCATTTCATAAAAGCTCAGCACCAGGTGATCTCTCAATTGACTAATGGATGTGAAGGGAGCGTTGGTCATTCCGAGTTCGTCTCCCTGGTAGAGGAAAGGCGTTCCACGCATGGTTAGTAGTAATGTACCCAGTAATTTGGCCGATGGTACCCGCCAGGTACTATCGTTACCCAGGCGGGAGACGAGACGCGGATTATCGTGATTACCTAAATAAACAGCATTCCATCCTTTTCCCTGTTGGGTGAGTGCACTGTCCCACCTGACGAAAATATCTTTAAATGCAGGAAGTGAATCGGTAAGATGCCGGTTTACCACATCAAATTGAAAGATCATATCCAGTTCATGACGGTTAGGACCCACATACAGCGGAGCCTGGGCTAAATCTACACCAGGAGCTTCGCCGACTGACATGATTGTTTTATAATGGCTAAACACCCGGCTGTTCATCTCCTGCAGGTATTCGTGCTCGTGGGGCCCGTTGGCGAAAAAGCTTCTGTCGCCTTTTGTTGGCATATCAGGGAGCCCCGTTTTCTTTGAATAGTATGAAGCCACATCCAGGCGAAAACCATTAACGCCCTTATTTAGCCAGAAGCGCATCATTTTAAAGAGCGTGTCACGAACGGCCGGGTTATCCCAGTTGAGGTCGGGTTGTTCGGGAGAAAACAGGTGCAGATAATATTGCTTAAGGTGTTTGTTATAGGTCCAGTTTCTTTCCCAGTTATTGGGTAATTCCCCGTTGGGACCCGGATTGCGCCAGAAATAGAAATCGTGGTAAGGATTTGTTTTTGATTGCTCCGATTGGGTAAACCAGCGGTTTTGATTTGAAGTGTGGTTAATCACCATATCCAGGATCAGTTTCATTCCCCGCTTTTTGACGGCGGCTACCAGGTTGTTAAAATCAGCTATATTGCCGAATTCCTTGTTAATATGATAATAGTCGCTGACATCGTAGCCATAGTCGAAGTTGGGTGAAGGAAAGATGGGACAAAGCCAGATGACGTTAACGCCAAGTGCCTTAATGTAATCCAGTTTTTCTTCGATACCTTTCAAATCACCGATGCCGTCGCCATTGACGTCTTTGAAGCTCCGCACATATACTTCGTAGACGATGGATTTTTTCCACCATGTGTGTGTGGTATCCGGCTTCATGCCGGTAGAGTTTGTTTGTGCATGGCACTTTTGAGAACATTGTAATATTAAAAAAGCAGTAAACAGGAGAACGAAAGGAGTTGTTTTCATTTCATCGATAGATGTAAAATGTGAATATTGTCAATCTGATCGGCTAATCGCGAGCCTCCTCAAAGGTAGCCTATTTCAGATATAATTGTTTTAAAGATAGCAACATTTCTTTGGCGAAGATATGCAGCATAGCTTTTGTGTAACAGGGTATCTGTCCTGGAATATTAATTACCTTTTTTATAAAACCCTTGCTATTGTTGGCATCCCCGCCAACAAGTATTTTGTAACGCCGGGTCCTTGAAGGAGATTTGGCTTAGGGCTAATTAACTAATAACCAGTTGCAATTTTTTTGTAATATTGTATATCATAAGAGTAATGCTAAGTGTAAGCTGCAATACAATGAGACGACTCCAAATAACTTTTACCGTTCTAATTTTTATTTGTTCCTGCCAGACAAAATCATCTAATTCGACTGGGCTTACAAATTCCGCCAATATTAAAACGACAAAACAGAATATACGTTTTTCTTCTGTTGATACATTGAATAAATATGTTGGTTCTGATACCTTAAATAATTATGGTGCATTTCCCTTTTATGTAGGGACAGCCAATAAAAAGAATTTGGATTTATTCAAACAACCGATAGTACTTCTGTAATTTATCAGAGAGAGGGTAAAAACTGGAATGAATCGGACTCTTTTAAATACCCTTTATACAGGGTTACAAAAATTGATTTAAATGGCGACGGATATAAAGATTTGGAAGTAACATATTCAGTGACAGCAGCGGGGAATAATTCTGAAAATTTAATTTTCATTTTTAATCCTAAGCCGGACAAGCCGGAACTAAACAGGAAAACATTTAACTTTCCAATATTATGGAATCACTTACTCAAAGATATTGCGAAAAAATCAGC
>Ga0307372_10003925_pt1 | contig 23365 bp, 17 predicted proteins | sample OX1MG_FD_202533 | JGI IMG/M metagenome (GOLD analysis project Ga0307372, IMG submission 202533) | Soil microbial communities from Risofladan, Vaasa, Finland - OX-1 | ecosystem: Environmental > Terrestrial > Soil > Coastal area > Acid sulfate soil | place: Finland: Risofladan, Vaasa | collected...
ATCGACGTCGCGATGCACCAAGAGTTGACGAATTTGACGGATCAGCAGAACAACGACGTTTCGACTTACCTTGCTTCTCTATCCGAGGGCAAGCCCAGCGCCGCGGCTCAAGGGGGCGCTGTCACCCGGGAACAGGTCGCGGCGGCGGCGCGTGTCTGCTCTTCCTGCCACGAATTCGATGGCGGGAGCGCTGCGCCCGACTTCATCTTTCCGCGGCTCGCCGGACAGCAGAAGCCTTACCTCGTTGCTCAGCTCAAGGCGTTTCGTGACAAGACGCGCGCCGACCCTCGCGCCCGCGCCTACATGTGGGATAGAGCGGCGAGCCTGGATGACGCCATGATCGAGCGCCTCGCGGCTTATTATGCCGCTCAAAAGCCGGTGTCCGGTTCCCCGCAAGATCCAACCCAAGTTGCAGCGGGAAGGACGATCTACGATCAAGGCATTGCCGAAAAGGTCCTGCCCTGCATGGCCTGCCATGGTGCCAAGGCAGAAGGCGCGGGCACCACGCCGCGCCTGGCTGGACAGCATCGGTTGTCTCTGGCGCGCCAGCTTGCATATTTTGCGGCAGACCAGCGGATCGACGTCGCGATGCACCAAGAGTTGACGAATTTGACGGATCAGCAGAACAACGACGTTTCGACTTACCTTGCTTCTCTATCCGAGGGCAAGCCCAGCGCCGCGGCTCAAGGGGGCGCTGTCACCCAGGAACAGGTCGCGGAGACGGCACGTGTCTGCTCTTCCTGCCACGAATTCGATGGCGGGAGCGCTGCGCCCGACTTCATCTTTCCGCGGCTCGCCGGACAGCAGAAGCCTTACCTCATTGCTCAGCTCAAGGCGTTTCGTGGCAAGACGCGCGCCGACGCTCGCGCCCGCACCTACATGTGGGATAGAGCGGCGAGCCTGGATGACGCCATGATCGAGCGCCTCGCGGCTTATTATGCCGCTGAAAGCCCGGTGTCTGGTTCCCCGCAAGATCCAACCCAAGTTGCAGCGGGCAAGACGATCTACGATCAAGGCATTGCCGAAAAGGTGCTGCCCTGCATGGCCTGCCATGGTGCCAAGGCGGAAGGCATAGGCGCCACGCCGCGCCTGGCTGGACAGCATCGGTTGTCTCTGGCACGCCAGCTTGCATATTTTGCGGCGAACACGCGAACCGGCGGAATCATGCACCACGAGTCGACGAATTTGACGGATCAGCAGACCAACGACGTTTCGACTTACCTCGCTGCTCTATCCGAGGGCAAGCCCAGCGCCGCGGCTCAAGCGGGCGCTGTGACCCGGGAACAGGTCGCGGCGGCGGCGCGTTTCTGCTCTTCCTGCCACGAATTCGATGGCGGGAGCGCTGCGCCCGAGTTCATCTTTCCGCGGCTCGCCGGACAGCAGAAGGCTTACCTCGTTGCTCAGCTCAAGGCGTTTCGTGACAAGACGCGCGCCGACCCTCGCGCCCGCACCTACATGTGGGGTGTGGCGGCGCTAAGTGACGCCATGATCGAGCGCCTCGCGGCTTATTATGCCGCTGAAAGCCCGGGGTCCGGTTCCTCGCAAGATCCAACCCAAGTTGCGGCGGGACGGAAGATTTACGAGCAGGGCATTCCCCATAAGATACCGCCATGTATGACCTGCCATGGTGCCGGTGCGAAAGGCGCGGGCACGAGACCGCGCCTCGCTGGACAGCATCGCCTGTCCCTGGAGCGCCAACTTGCATACTTTGCGGCGAACACGCGAACCGGCGGAATGATGCACCGGGAATCGATGAATTTGACGGATCAGCAGATCAAAGACCTCTCGGCCTACCTCGCTGCTCGATAGGCGGTTGCGGTGAACCGGCGTCTGGGCCGCCAGACTCTGCTCTAATCCGCTACAAGATGCGATGTGCCGTGTGGCGCTGCTTGCGCGGTGCGGGCCTCTCCCCGCGCCCTTGGCGAGGAACCCTGAATCGAGAGGCTCGAGCGAAGGCGCTACGCCTGCGCATGTACGTGCTCTGCTCAGAGTCCGCGCGTCTAATCGATCTCGCCGAAGGCAATCGGCAACAGCGCGACGTTGAAGCCGTGGACTTGGTCCGCCACGCTGCCGAAGAACACTCGGCTTGGCTGGAAATGCTAGACATCCGCTCATAGAGCGGAAGAGCCCTCGCAGCGGTTTTCTGCTTTGACCCTGATAGCACGTGTCCGTTTCGGGTTTATGAAGGAAGACCAGAAAACCGAAGGGCCGCAATCTTGGCCGGCTTTTTACTTTCGAAAGCAACTCAGCGAGGAGTGCCGTTCGTCGTAGAGAGGTGCTGGCGCGCTGACGCGCGGGTGCGGTCGATGGCGCCCCGGCCTCCTCGTTGCCCCTCTAATGGGGCCGGTGTGGCGAACGAAAGGTCGCTCCACGACTGCTCTGTCTTGACGAACGCATCGGGGGTGACACTCACTTTGCCCCGGAACGGCCAGTCGAGCGCGATGATCAGCACGATCACCAGCGCCAGCGAGGTCGAAACTACCGCGGTGGTTACCAGGTGCATCCGGAAATTGTGAAAGCCGAACAGATAGGTGTACCCCACGGTCAACGCGCCTCCCATAAAAATGATCCACCAGATCACTTCCGGGATATGCCCCTGCACGGCTGCAATCCGGCTGCTCCGCGCGCTGTAGAGCATGTTCAGGGTCTTGAGCAGCTCGGCCTCGATCACCGCCTCGCCAGGGTTGGCCGGATGCATCGTAACGATCGCGCTGTGAATTCTGCGCAGCGGCTCCCAACCCTGGCCGGGGATCTTGCCCGCTTGCTGGACTGGCCATTCCTGGTGAATTACGGCATCCGCGTACTGCCGCACATCGGAGCGAATCTCCTGTCCCATCGCTGGCGGCAACCCCTGCGTGTCTCGGTAGATGCTGCCGACGCAATCCGCCTCGCGATCCACGATACCTTCTGAGCTCGTGAATGATTCCCACGTGGCGATGGCGATGAAGGCGAGCAGGACCGCGTACGTGACGCTGATGACCGCCACCGTGAAGCCGGTTAGTTCGTTGTGAGCGCGCCGCACTTCGAGGTGCACCAGGCGATGGAATACGACGAGGCAGATGCATGCGGCCGCATCCAGGGTAATCACCACGACCGCACCCCATAACCACGTCGGTGTGTTGTAGATCCACTCGAGTATCATGCCGACTCCGTCGCGATCGCGCTGCGTCAGCGGCCAGCCCAGCGGCCGGCTAAACGTACGGTCGAACTGGCGAAAGTGTTACTCGATCTTTTCCGGAATTACAGTATTTTCCGAGTCGCACTCCGGCATTTCATATCTGGGGCAGCATCACCAGCGCTCTTGAAGAGTGAGTCGCCAGGGAACAAATGCTCGCACTGCTGACAGAAACCAGGTGGCGAGCCTGATAACCTGCCGATCCGTTTCGTTCCCATATTGCGCCATCTTTGTTTTACCTCAGCCCTCGACGCGCACGGCCGGCTGCGACCCGTTGGGCGGCTTGATGTTGACGAACGTATGCGGGCACCGGGTGAGCGTGCACCTGAAATCCCTGAGATTGCAATCCTGAATCAAGCGGCAGGCTGGGCAGGCGCAAGGGGTCGGGCCTCTGCTGTGCGCTGTCGCGTCGATCAGCGTTCTTCACTTCCACCACCACTCCGCCTCCCCACTCCAACTTTACTTTCGGAAGTAAACCGCGACCACGGCGACTTCGACGTTACGAGCCCGATTGCGCTCGCGGACGGCGGCGCGCCGCTTCATCTCGGCGCTGCGCTCCTCGGGGGTGATGTTGCCCAGAGAGACTGCGCGGCTTTCGCCACCGTCCGCGGGTCGATTCCATATCGCCGCGCCGCTTCCCGTTGGCTCAGCCCCTCCACGTACACTGCCCGTCGTACCTGAACGTATAGCTTCACGCCTTTCATCCCCCGCCCTCTGCCCCTCCAGGCAAAAGGCCATCTACTGCCGGATTTTTACTCCGGCGCAACCGGTCTATCCGGCTGCTTCACTGGGGGATTTTCTCTCCGGCGCTCACAGGCGGGGGAAGTGTCTGCCGATGCGCCCGGAAAAAGGGTCATTTCGGGGCGGTGCGTGGGAGTCCCAACTGCGTCGGGTCGAATCGAAGCCCTTGCTGACATTCCAGCAAGATGGGCTTTTTCGGCGTTGGCTGTTTACAAGGCGTGTTTCTCAAAGCCAAGGGGCCTTGGAACGAACGCGCGCCTGGCGTCTGAAGACGGGGTTGCTCAAGAAAAAGATTCAGCGCTGAGAGTCAGACCACGTTACCCTAGTTTGCCACAAACTTGATCGACCAGACGGTATCTGGCGCTGTTCGGTCTGCCGTTTTCGTAAGTAACCCGGACGCTTTAGATTACCTTTCGGTACCATTTGGCCTGCCAAGCGACTGGCGGCCGTTCAATGTCGCTGGTGTCGGAGGCGAAAACAGCGACTCCTCGGACGGGTGCTGAAAGCATCTGGTTATGATTCACTGTGCCGGGCAGGAACTTTCCCTCCCCCTTTTCGCGCCAGCCAATTGCGATAGCCTGCTTCCGACTCTTCACGGATTTACCCGACTTTCCGGATTTGAGTTTGCCCTCCCTTCATTTCGTACATCGCTCTTTTGACTTTGTTAGCCGCCTTCGGACCATACCCCTTTGGATGATTTGACAGGCATATTTTTAAGCCCATTTCGATCCGGTTCAAAATAGGCGAACCAAATTCACTGGATCTTCGCGTACAAATTAATGCCGGAGGCAGGTCACACTGGACCTGCTCCGGCAGTTGCGCCTATTTTATCTGCACGCAGCAACCCTTATAAACCTGAGTCCACACACACGGGCACTTGAGATCACACTCAGCCCGAGCAGCACTTCCTGGCTATAGCCAGTAAGGCTTTCGACCGTAGTAGGTATAGACTTGTGAACCCCACCTTGAATCGGCCATGTCTGGCCAATGGTCCTTATCGAAGCCAGGTGCCTTCTCGAGAGTCGCTTTGTCGGCATCCAAGACGAGGCACTTTCGCTCTTCGTCGACCGTCAAGACTTCCCACGGAATTGCGAACAACTTGTTACCCATCCCAAGGAATCCGCCGAACGACAGTACCGCATAGGCTATCCGGCCTGACGGTACATCGATCATGATTTCCTTCACAGAGCCCAAGTCTTCTCCAAGTTTATTTTTCACCGAGTGACTCGCCAAGGAACTTGCTGACAGAACCCTACGGGCGTCTGGATGTTCAATCTTTTTGTCGTTAGCCATGGTTCAACTCCTTGTTGTATTCTCGCTGCTTTTGCGTTCGTAAAACGATTGCCTGTCTGCCTGATCGCAATAGCCTCCTTTCGTAAACACGGCGGCGTGCCTGAGGTGCGGCGGTAATTTGGAATTTCCATTTTGGCTCACGATTCGAACCAGAACACCAAGCCCAACAGCCGCCTTAATAAGGTTCGATACCCAGTTTGCGGTGCAGGGTGTTTTGCCGCACCCAGTTGGAGCGGAAGGCGTGGCAGGAAAGCCGCGCTACCTTTACCGCCCTCGCACAAGGTCGGCCAGCGGGAACTCAGCCGTCAGAGGCCCCCGCGACCGAGCAGCAACCAGATCACCACCACGACGAGTATGATCGGTACAAGACCTCCAGCGGGACCATAGTTACTATAACCATAGTATCCACCACCACCACCGAACAGCAGGATCAAGATAATGATTAGTAGCAACATGATATTCTCCGATATTCTCCTTCGTCACTTGCCCGTGAGCACGGTACGTTGCTATGGCCAACGTCAGGGCGGACATGCGTGCACGCGCTGCCGTCCGTGACCCAGAACACGGGCGTCTTTTTGTCGATGCCGAGCTCACGCCCTTGCTCGGCGCAAGCAGGTGAGAATAGAGCTCTCAGTGCCGTGCCGGTAACGCCGCCGCTGGCCCTCCCGTACGGAATCTGTTCTGATTTACTGCTGTGGCCGGAAAAATGCGCCATTTATTAGGAGCCTGTTGCAGTTTTCTTTGCCTTGTCTATCGTGCGCTCCACGGTCTTCTTAATCTTGCCGGTGGTTTGCTCCAGCTTCCCTTCGTCCTTTAAACGTTGGTCATCCGTCAACGCGCCAACTGCTTCTTTCACTCGCCCTCTGATCTTGTCGCTCGTTCCGCTCATTGCGCTGTCCTCCTCTTGGCTAATGCCGTTGGTCGGTCAGCGATCGGGGTGATACATCTGCGGTGCTCGTTTGCGTCATGATAAATATGACCACTCAGCTTACTTCCCGCTAATTCCGCCTAGGCATTTTCATTCCGGTTCAAACCGCAGCTGGATCCGCACCTTGATGTTAATCGCTTCGGAGCGAGCGCGCTGTAGTCTCCAGTGAAGTATTGGTGCCCCCGGGAACCGAATCGTAAGGTTGCCGAAGACTGCTTTTGCATAGTCGGGAGATGCGTGTGATGTCGGGGCGCTGCCGCATAGGTTTAGTGTCCGGCTACTGGAGGTGCAGACCGTCCTCGACCGCACGCACGCCGGGACCGAGCGCGCTATGACTTCGGCCTCCAAGCTCCGCGTTCCGGTTAGGACGGTCCCGGTCAGCCGCATGATACTGTTCCTCACCTCCTGGCCGACGTCTCTGAACTCATTACGAGCCGTCTTGACCTTTGACCGGGAGGTGGCGACGATTACAGAGGAGGTAAGACCATCGTGATCAAAAAGCTTAGCGTGTTGATTCTCGCGGCGACGTTGCTGGCGGGCTGCTTCGATTTCGAATCTCCCCCGCAGACCACGCAGCAGACCACGACGACAACCACCACTGCGTGCCCGGCCGGGACGCAGCTTCAGAGCGATGGGATGTGTCGGTGAGTAGCGGGACAAAGCTGGCGATCGTTGATTTCGGAGGCCAAAGGGCCTTGGAACGGGCGCGAGCCTGGCGTTTGAAGACGGGGGTTGCTCAGAAAAAGACTTAGCGCTGAGAGTCAGACCACGTTACCCTAGTTTCCCACAAACTTGATCGACAAGACGGTATCTGGCGCGCTTGCAGTGGAGCGACGGCGTGCCGCATCGAGCGCGGCGGAGCGGGAACGGCAGGCGCTCTCGCGCCGTGCGGCATGCTTTCGACTGCGCCGTCCACAGCGGAGCCGCGCTACGGATCGATGGGACGGGCTGCGGCAACCGCCTTTTCCGCGGTTCTTTGTGCATAGTTGGACCTGCCGTTCCGGTCGGCCCTTCTTTGATAGATCGCGGGCACGAAGTATCTCCGCTTGAATCTGTCCTTGTGGAAGTCCGCGGCTTGCCGCGTAGAGCGCCCAAGCCATGTCGGCTCGGTGAAGGTCGCCGATGTTCCGGAAAACGTGCGGTTGATTATCAGCCGCCGTCTGGAGCGGCTGGACGAGAATGAAAAGCGCGGACTTGCGGCCGCAGCGGTTATCGGGCGCAGTTTCAGCTTTCAACTTTTGGCCGCGGTAAGCCAGATCGGTATGGACGAACTTTTTAATGTCATCGAGAAAGCGCAGCAGATGGCATCAGTCAATTCGGTATAGCTTCTCCCGACCATATCTCGGTCCCCGAGATTGACGTAAATGTCGAGCGAATGATTGAAAATCAGTAGGTCCGAAAGGGTTCGAGTGCGGAACGGCCCACCATCAAAACCTCGAACGACAAGGGAATAGTTGAAGCCACGGCGGTTCGCACCGCCCGGCAAAATAGGTCGCTATGCGCTCAGCTCCTCGAGCAGCGACTTGGCGTCCTTTAGGTCGGCGGTGTCGAAGCCCTCGGTAAACCAGCCGTGGATTTCCGCGAGCATCGAGTGCGCTTCGTCGCGACGGCCCTGTTTCGCGAGCATCCGCGCGAGGCTCGTGGTCGCGCGCAGTTCCCACCATCGCGATTCCTGCCGCCGCGCGATTTCGATCGCTTGGCGCAAGCACGACTCGCCCTCGCCGCTGGCCACGCCGTCGCGCGCGTAAAGCAGCTCGCCCTTTACACGATAAAGCTCGGCTTCGTCCAGCCGCTCGCCGGAGCGCTCCATTCGCGCGCGCGAATCATCGAGCAGCGCAAGCGCCTGGTCGATTCGCCCCAGCTTCTCGTAACCCTTCGCCAGCATCGTGGCCGTAAACGCCTGCCTGGGCACGCCTCCGATACGGGCAAACCCGGCGATGGCCGCTTCCATTTCGCCCATACCCCGCTCGAGGTCTCCGAGCTCGGCCAGTGCCCAGCCGTGAACCCATCGGCCCCACTCGAGCCACTCGGGGAAGCCGTGTTCCTCGCCGATCGCCATCGCCGCTTCGGCAAGTTCGCGCACCACCTCCGGCTCGCGCCGGGCCTGATACAGCCAGGTGGCGGTGATCAGCACCATGCCGAGAGTGAATGGCTGGTTAAGCGCCCGGGCGCGGCCCATCGCGTCCTGACTGAGCTTGAGCGCCTCTGAAATCCCACCCAAAAGATGAACAGCCAGGGCGGCATGTCCCGGAACCTCCGCCGGCACGTTGATGGGAAAAGCCCCCTGAGGCACGGCCTCGAAACGCTCCATCCATTCGCGGGATGTCTTGCGCACCTCGTTCAGGTCGCCGCTGAAAAGTAGGCTGAGTCCGATGACCCAGTGCGCGGGCGCAAGTACTTCCATCACACCGGACCGCTCCGCCAACTCGAGATGCTGGCTGCACGTTTCCCGGGCGCGTAAAGGCTCCCCCCGCGCGATGTACAGAAGCGAGAGCAAGATCGACCCGCGAAGCAGCGATGCCGTGTCCCCCAGCCGCTCGCTAATCTCGCAGCTCCGCGCCAGCGCACGCTCGCGCTCCTGCGAACCGATGCCGTGCAGCACTGTGGCCACCGAGCCCTCGGTGGTATGCAGCGCCAGCTCGATCCGCAGCCGGTCCGTTCCTTCCGGAAGCCGGCCAACAAGTGTGACCGCAGCCTTCAGGTCGGCCGCCGCCTCGGAGTATGCCGATCGCTCGACCGCCTGCTTTGCCGCCCGCCGCAGGTATTCGACCGCCTTGGCCACGTTATCGCCGCGGCTGTAATGATGCGCCAGCTCGCTCAGATGGTCCTCCAACTGCCCGGCGAACATCGCCTCCAGCGTGGATCCGGCGCGCTCATGCAACAGTTTGCGGCGCTCGGCCAGCAGCGAATTGTAGGCCACCTCCTGCGTCAGCGCGTGCTTGAAGGTGTACTCGATGTCGGGAAACGCGGGCTGCTCGTAGATGAACTCGCCGAGCTGAAGATCGGCAATTATCCGCTGCAGCTCAGCGTCCGGTTTGCCGGCCACCCGCTTTACCAGACCGAGCCGGAACTCCTTGCCCATCACCGCCAGGGTTTGCAGCAGCTCTTTCTCATCCGCCGGCAGACGGTCGATGCGCGCGGTCAGGATGCCCTGCACGGTGGGCGGAATTTTTAGCTCGCCCAACGCCTTGGTGAGCTTGACCGTTCCGTTGCGGACCAACGCGCCCTCGTCGAGCAGGACCTGCACCGTCTCCTCCATGAAGAACGGATTGCCTTCGGTGCGCTCGATGATCAGCCGCTTGAGCGGTTCAAGCGCGGCCCCGTCGCCGAGCAGCGTGGTCAGCATCTCCGCGGCGCTTTCCCTGCCCAGCGGATCGAGCCGCAACTGCGAGTAGTAGGTCCTGTTGCCCCATTCGTGGCGATACTCGGGCCGATAGTTGACCAGCAGCAGGATGCGGGCGGTGGCCAGCGCGTCGACCAACAGATTCAGGAGGGCCTGAGTTCCCGCGTCGATCCAGTGCAGGTCCTCGAAGACCACGATCAGCGGCTGGTTGAGACTTTCGCGCAGCAGCAACCGCTTTACCGCCTCTAGTGTCCGCCGCTGCCTGATCTGCGGATCCATCTGGCCCAGCGGATCGCCCACGTCGCTCACGCCCAGCAGTGAGAAGAGGTAGACCAGCGTGTCCTCGAGAGTGCGATCCAGCGCCAGCACCTTGCCGGTAATTTTCTCGCGCCGCTTGCGCTCGTCGTCCTCCGCCGTTATCTCGAAATAGTTCTTCAGCAGATCGATCAACGGCAGGTAGGCGGAAGCCTTGCCGTGCGAGACCGAAAACGCCTCCAGCGCCAGACATCCCCCGCCCGCAATCACCTTGAACTCGTAGAACAGCCGCGATTTGCCCAGCCCCGCCTCGCCCATCGCCGCCACCACCTGCCCGCGCGCGCCGATGGCCCGTCCGAGCGCCCTCTTCATTTCCTCGATCTCGCGCTCACGACCGACGAATCGCGACAGCCCCCGCCCCGCCGAGCGCTGCAACCGCGTGCGCAGCGGCCCAACTCCCGTCACTTCGTAAATATTGACCGGCTCAGTGACCCCTTTGACTCTGGTCGCGCCGAGCGGCTTGAGCGTGAAGTAGCCTTCGCAAAGCCTGCGGGTGCCTTCGGCCACCGCGATCGAGCCGACCGGGGCCGCCGTCTGCATCCGCGAGGCCAGGTTGGTGGTGTGCCCGATCGGGGTGTACTCCACGTTACCCGCGCCAGTCTGGATCGAGCGGACCACTACTTCTCCGGTGTTGATGCCGACGCGGCCCTGGACCGGGGTGCGGCCGTCGGCGACCACTTTTGCCGAATACCGTTTCAGCTCTTCCTGCATGCGCAACGCCGCATAGAGCGCCCGCTGCGGGTGGTCCTCATGCGCCACCGGCGCACCGAATAGCGCAAAGATGCCATCGCCAGTGGATTGCACGACGTAACCGTCGTAGCGATGGACCGCATCGATCATCAGCTCGAGCGCCGGATCGATAATCGCGCGGGCCTCCTCGGGATCGAGGTCTTCCATCAGCTCCGTCGAGCCCTTGATGTCGGCGAACAGCGCGGTGACCGTCTTGCGTTCGCCGTCGACCGCCGTCGAAGCATCCGGCTGCTCGGGCGTGACCCGAATCTTGGGGGCGGTCGATGTTACCTTGGGCGACTGGTCGACACTGGGTTGGACATGACCGGCAAGCGCGGAGCCGCAGTCGCCACAGAACCTCTCGCCCGGCTCGTTGGAAGCGCCGCAGGCAGGGCATCCCGGCTTCAGCGGCTGGCCGCACTGGGCACAGAATCTTCGCCCTTCACGGTTATCGGTACCGCACTTGATGCAATGCATCGACTTAATCCTACGCGAGAGCGACTGGCTCCTCTTGTATCACCCGGCGTCGGCTATGGACCAGCAGGCTACGGAAGGACGACGACAACACGTTCCGTTGTCGAGTGGAGCGCAGGTGATCGTCGTTCGAAGATGGTTTTGGGATGCTCGAAACGGGCCTCCCGCAAAACGGAATGTTCAGCTGCCTGTCAGGCGAGCGGCGGGTCCCCAAGTACGGATCGAGCGAAAGTTCATGGGCAAGGGCCCTGATCCGTTTGCGAACAAGCTCCGCTGTTTCTATGCTCGGCGGTGGCGCATGGCGCAAAAGCAAACGGCCTCAACAGAACGGAGCGGTTCGATAGCTGATTGGCTTTCTGCCGCGACGAGCGCGCACCTTGCGGCTCGCGCGGACGATTCGGACGGCTGGGAACCATAAGGGAGACATCTTGTGAGCAGTGACTCTTCAACGACCGCGGCAATCCCTATCTGGCGCGCGCGCCTGATGCGCGCGGGCGGCATTTTGAGCATCGCGTTGGCGCTGGTGACCGCATGCGCGGCGCTGGCGCTCGCCCAGGACCCCCGTAATACGACCCGCGCCGACATCGACCAATGGCTTGCGAAGTACCGCGATACGAAGCCCGACTTCAAGCCGGGCGATGTGCTGACGGTCAAGGACTTCGAGCGGATCCGTCCGTTCATGATGCCCGGATACGTCGAGCAGTACAAATTTCCCGGCATGCGCATGGAAATCATCCCGACGCGCAGCCACACGCCGCGCAAAGACTACATGGATTGCACGGAGAAGTATCAGGCGCAGGTCAGGATCAATCCCGACGGCTCGATGAGCAATTACTTCTGCGGACAGCCTTTCGCCGACGCCTCGATGAGCACGGCGGATCCGCTATCGGGATACAAGGCGGCGTGGAACTTCGAGGCCCGATGGTGGAACTACGGACCGATCATCATGAGTGTCCTGTTCCTCTATGACCGCTTCGGCGGCAGCCATCAGGGACAGGTGCCCAAGGTTATCGAGGCCCCGCCGGCGGGTTGGATCACCGGGGTGAACTACACCAGCAAGCTGCCGACGGACGCCCCGAAGTTCTTCGGCGGCGGCGGCACGTTTGTAAAAACGGCGAACATCCTCTACGAGCGGGTCTACTTCAGCCATCTCGCGCCACGCGCAGCGGAGGGCGGACTGCTGCCGCTGCCCGAAGCCAAGGACGTGTATTACAAGGAATTCTCCGGCTTCTTCTCGCCCTTCGACGTGCGCGGCCAAGTCTTCATCACTTACCGCTACAACGATCCGCATCGCGCCGACGACGCCTGGGCCTACGATCCGCAGTCGCGGCGCGTGCGGCGCGTCTCGGTCGAGGTCAAAGAGGACTCGCTCGGCGGAAGCGATCAGACCAACGAGGACTTCTACACCTTCTCCGACCGTATCGCGCAATGGCACTTCAAGTTCCTGGGATGGAAGGACATGCTGGTCGTGATGGACGGGAAACACGACTACGGGCGCTTTTACGGCCCCAATGGCAATCTTCCCGACGATGTCTGGTCAATCCGCCGCATGGCGGTGGTCGAGCGCATATCCAAAAAGCCCGACCATCCTTACAGCAGCGTCGTCATGTTCTGGGATTCCGAGAACTGGCATCCCTGGATGGCGGCGACGTTCAATCGCAAACACAAACTGTGGAAGACCATCGTCTACACCGGGCGCTGGACCGAGGACTACAAGCAATGGGCCGAGATTAACCACGGCGTGGATTCGACGCAGATCCAGGACATCACGGCCACCGACTACATCAACCAGCGCGCGACGCTCTTCGCCGATTTCGGAACCGGCTATCCAACGGCGAATATCGCGCAGGTGGGCAAGATCTTCGATATCAGCAAACTCGAAGAGTTCCATCGCTGATCTTCGGACGCCGCGCGGGGCGAGCCAAATCCTCCGATTATACGGCGCGCTGGCCAGCATCGCTGGCCGGCGCGCCGCTTTGTCTTCTGGCGCCGCCTCCCGCCGCCAGTCGTATCCGCTCGCGGCGCCGCCCTCGCGGCGATCGGTTGTCAACAGGTTCGCGCGTTTCCCGGTCGACAAGAGAATACATCAGGATACGAAGTATCGAAGGCTTTATTTCGCAAGTTTTGTTTTAACTGGTCAGCTTCTTTGCGCCGACGCGGAACTTTCGCCCTCGAGACCGATTCGAGCACCAATCTTTTTTCACCCGATGCAATAGCGCTACTCTTCCTTTCCGACTGCGCACCTTGTTAGACTTCGTTTTGGACGCGCGCTATTAGGGCCGTCCGCAACATGCGAGTTCTCGTTACGTTGAACAAAAGAAAGCCATCGAAGTGTGTCAGTCTCCCGCGGTTGGGTCAGCCCAATGCCGTGTCGTGGCTGTCCAACTCACAGTCGGCGAGGGCTTCGGCCAAAGTTGCGGGCACTCTTTATTCAGTCAAGTTCGCGCAGCCGGCGATGCTCCTTCCCGAGGAACCTCTGACTTCGGAAGTCCAGGGACTGCTGAACAGCGCCACCAACGTGATCGAATGCGCCACCGGCGGGCACGGACGATGTGCCAACAGCGTATGTGGATGCCGCTGTCACAAGCCGCGCGTGCGGACGCGCGCCAGACGGCGCACGAGACTCCAGGTTTCCCCGAATAGTTAACGGCCCCGCTGCGGTTCAGCGTCTGGACACGCGCAAGCGTGTTGGCACGGCCGGCACCTTCGAACGTGGTCGAGCGTGCCCGCTCAGTGGCCAATAAGCGCAAGCACCAGCGGCGTCACGTCCATCTCGGAAAGCGTCTCGCCGTGGCTCACGTTATTTACGATATCCCGCATGACCGTGCCTGAACCGCCGTCCAGCGCCAGAATGAATGGAACATTGCTGTCCGATATATCCGGGCTGCCATGCCATGAGTAATGCGTCGTGGCGGCGAAGTAGTACCTGTCCTGGATCGGGATGGTTGAGCTAGCCTTGGCGAGTATCACTATATCGCCCGCCCGGCCGCCATACGGGCCGTCGCCGAGCCATCTCATGCGCTCTTCGAGATCGACCAGGTCGGGCCGGGGATTTTTTTCCAGGTAGCGACGTATCGGAACGAGCCTTCTGCCGTCGAAAACCTTGAATGGCCCAGCTTCCTCGTCCTGTTCGGCGGGCTCGCGCGCAAAGATGAGATCGACCGTTCCCTTGCCCTGCGGAATCGGGCGACCACTCTGGTTCTCCGCGTATAAGGCGCGCACCGCGCTCATCGTGTCCTGCCGGAAGCGCGGCGGCCGGCTCCAGTCGCAGGCCTGCCCCGCGGCCCGACAGGTCGAGCGGTCGGCGAGATAGACGTAGGCCATAAAGCCTTGCGAAGCGATCACGGCCTGGTAGTCCTGTTCGCTCTGGCTCAGGGTGAGCGATGCCTTACGAACGCGAAACCCGGCTGCCTTGAGAATCGCAAACGGCGACCCGGGATCGTCCGGGCCAAGCCGATGCCGATCATCGTTCATGGTTGGCGTGTGGCCATGGTCCGCGACGAAAATCACGAAGGTGTTGGATAGCGCGCCCCGCTTGCGGTACGCGTCGAGCACCTGACCCACGGCCTGATCGGTGTAGTCTTCGATGTAGCCGACTTGCGCGTGCAGCGGATTGGGTGAGGCGTGCGTGAACAGATCGATCCCGGGAAAGTAGACCACCTGCAGCCGCGGCAGCCCATGCTCGTCGATAGCCTGCAGGAGCTTGGTGGTCGAAGCCAGGTCAAGCGATTTGCTGATGGCCTCGAGCGCGGTCTCTCCGCTGAGCTTGCCTTCGACCAGGCTGCCGACGACGCCGGCGAAAGTCGACGGCGGCACCGTGCTAAAGAGTGTCGCGCCCCGGTAAATCATCAGCATCGAGACGTAGGAGCGCCGTTTGAGTTGCTCATACAGCGTGGGCACTTTGAGCTGCTTGCCGACCAGATCGTCGTCGAGCATCGCCGAGAAATCGGCGGTACCGGTGACTGTGATCGGCACCGGCGCATAGAAGCGCTGGTGCTGGCGGTCGAACCATTCGTCGCCCGGCACGCCGTTTTGCGCCGGCGGCTGGCCGGTGAAAGTCGCAGCCCAATCGGCGACCGTGCTCGAAGGCAGGACGCTGAGCGCGCCCGGCGCGGAATATCCGTGCTCGAACACCCCGTTGCCCCGTTCCTTGCCGAGCAGCGCCGCGATATGCGGCGCCTTGCCCGATCGTATCGCTTCCATCAACTGGGGGTAGCCGGCGCCGTCAAGACAAAAGACGATCACCCGCGAGCCAACCGCTGACGGAGCCTTCGCCACGGTTACCACCGGGCGATTTAGCGGCCGCTCACCGCCGTCACTGACGGTTTTGGCCACGAACGCGCAGGCCTCGACCAGGCACAGCGCCAGGGCGACGGCGACGGTCAGCAGGAATGGGCGCTTCAAGCCGCGACCAGGTGCGCCACGAGGCATCCGGTTATAAGACATGTTGCCCGGCAGGTAATCAAGAATTACGTCGCAGCCTCTCGATAATTCATGGTCTCGACTCGGACAATATTAGCGAACGACAGCCTATTTGGGACGACATCGACGATCGTGCTCGACTGCCGCCCTCTGAACGACCAGCCGCCTTGGCGCGAAGCAATCCTGCCGCCCCTTCCCGACTTGCGGCGCGCTTAATGCTACAATGGCCCACGATGAGGGGGGAGCTTAAGTCCCGCGCGGGCGAGCAATCGGGAGACAAGCTTCACATCGGGCGGATGCCGCGTCACTTCATATCGAAGCGGGCCGCGCTGACCTGCGGAGCATTTGTGCTCGCGATCGTCGCCAGCGGATGCTGGATGGCCGCGATGCAACTGGCTCCAGTGGCCATCGGAGCGGTCGAGTCAATCGGCTCGGGCGTAGCCAGTCTTGCCGAGGGCGGCGTGATGGCCGCGCACCAGTCGCATCAGGACAAGAACATGCCTCCGCCAGATAGCGACGTCTGCGACGACTTGTCGGAAGAGGTCCCGATGCTGGTCGAGCTTAGGACTGACGCGACCGGCGTCACCCGCTATCGCGAGTTGAGTCTTGTCGGCTCGGACCTCGATCCGGAATGGGCGGCGATGCCGAACCAGGATACCAACAGCGGCGGATGGAAACTGGCGAGCAACTTCACCAAGATGAATTTCCAGCCGCCGCTTGCGAGCAAACTCACCGCCAACTCGATCGCCTTCGTTGCCTACGCACCGGCCGACGTGCGCGACGCGACCGAACAGGATGAACTGAACGCGCTGGCGATCGGTTTTGGCCCCGGCACGGGGACCTTCATGTGGAAGGAGCGGGCCTACCGGTACGCGCTGGTGCACACGCTGCCGTGCTTTCCGCCGCCGCCCGAGCCGAAGTCGTAAGCCTTAGCTCGACATAAACTATCGCGGCAGGACTATCTCGGCGCTCGCCGGTTCGACCGCGATTCGCTCGCCCACGCGCACCCGCTGCGCCACCCGCACGACATCGAAGTCCCGCTCCGCCACGACCGACGTAACTTCGCCCTCGCAGCGCACCGTCTCTCCCGCAAAGACCATCGCGCGCAGGCGAAAGCTCATGCGCCGGATGAACGCGGGCGGCCCCAGCCAGTCGAGCAGCGCCTCGGCCAAAAGCGCGCCGAACATCTGACCGTCCACGATCGGTCCGGCGATGTTGCGCGCGGCTGTGTATTCCGGTTCGTAGTGAAGACGATGCCAATCCCAGGTGGCGGCGCCGTAGGCGACCATCCGCACTTGGGTTAGCGCGCGCTCCAGCGGCGGTATGGGCATGCCGGCTTCCAGCGCTCGCGCCGCCGGCGCTTGGTGGGTCATCGGGAGGCCTCCAACGGCTGGAAAATGAGCGTCTCGCGATTGCGCGCCAACAGGTTGCCATCCTGGTTGCTGTAAGTGGCGGCCGAGATCACCACCAGCATCGATCCACCGCGCGAAGACCCGTGTTCCGAAATGTCTTCGAGCCGCCAGGTGACGCTTATGCGATCCTCCGGCAGCACGGCACGGAAAAATTCGTATTCGTGACCGCCGCGAATCATCCGGCAACCCTTGATCGGCAGCTCCCAGACGTGGCCGATGTAGCCGTCCTGATTGGGCGGCCGATGCGCGTATTGGCAGGTCTCACAGACAAAGGTCGGCGGCGCGATTATCGAGGGATGGCCGGCCGCACGCGCGTAAGCCTCGTCCACGTAAAGCGGATTGTCGTCGCCGATCGCCAGCGCGAAGTAGCGGATCGATGCGCGACCGATCTCCTCGGGGGCGGCATAGGCGACCTCGCGGCCAATCCATCCCCGAAGCTCCTCGGTCAGCAGGCTCGTCACTCCGTCTGCCATGCGCTCACGCCCCCGGGATTATTGCGAGCGCGTCCACTTCGATTTGAAACTCCGGACGCAGCAACGCCTCGCACACGCATCCGGTGGAAACCGGAAAGGGCGCGCGCAGGATTCGCGAGCGCACGCCGGCCACCTCGCGATAACGCTCGAGCGCGGCCGGCGTGATGTACTCGACCGTCTTCGCGAGATGCTCGGGACCACCGCCCGCGGCCGCAACCACGCGCAGGATGTTCTCGTACACGTAAGCGGCCTGTGCGGCGACGTCGCCCGGATGCACTGGCTCGCCACTATCCGGATCGAGCGCCGCCTGACCGGCGATAAAGAGCATCTCACCGGCGCGGACCGCCGGGCTGTAGGTCAACTGGGCGTAGCGCGCCCATCCCGGGTTCACCGCGGCCGGCTGATGACGCGAGGCAATGAAATCGACCTGCATCATCGCGCCGCGATGCGCGACGCGCTTCATTATGATGCCGGTGGCGGCGGGATAAACCGGCCCGAGGAACTCGCGGCGCACGCCGGCGGTATGCTTGTAGTTTGACAGCGCCCCGGGCCCCAGGTAGTCCACGGTCTTGACCACGCGGTCCATCCCGAGGCCAAGTGCGCCCAGTATGCGCGCCGCGCGCTCGAAGATCGCGCGCGTCTGCCCGACCGGATCGCCCGCGGCTATCACCGCCCCCGCATCGTCGAGCGGCAGAATCGAAGAAAGATAGACGAACCCGTGCGCGACCCGCGACGGTGCCCACGCGGGCGGCCATCCGCGCTCCGCGCTCGGCGGCGCAGCTTCGGCCGGCTCCGCCTCGACTTCGATCTCGATCAGCGCCTGCGGGCGCAGCAGGCGGTTCACCACCACCGTGTTGATTGCCGGACGGTTGCCGCCGAGCAACTCGCCGCGCACCGCCGCGGCCTCGGCGTAGCGTTCGATCCCCTCCGCGGTGACGTATTCGACGACCCGGACGACGTCGGCCAGGCTTCGCCCGCCCGCTTCGAGGATGGCGGCGATTTTCGTCCACGCCGTGAGCGCCTGCTCGCGCATCCCGCCCCTGACGACCATCTCCCGCGCGCCCGCGTCATACTCGGAGGCGGAATGGCCGGAGAGCAGCGTGCGTTGGCCGACGCTGAGGCCGAGCGAGAACGTGTAACGCGAGTAGTCGTACCAGGGAAAGTGCCGCGGCTTTAGAGCTGAACGTTCCATGGCGCCATGGTGCTCCCACGCCGGGTTGGCACTGCTTGGGTCGATCGCGAACTGTCGGCCCGACCGTAGCGGCGGCCCGCGCCGGCTGTCAAGCGGGGCGCGTGGAGGGCGAGGAAGAAACCTCGACAGAGGATGCGGCTGCTTGATGTTCATCGCGAGCGTATCAGTATCGAAGATTCAGAAACTTGAATCCGGCTTCGAACGCTGTGGCAGCCTGACTCTTGTCCGGGCGGGGCAGACCGTGCGATTAGGTAAGAGGCATCTCTAGCATTTGCGCGAAAGCGGGGCTCGGCCATGACATATGACATAGTCGTTAAGGGTGGCACGATCGTCGACGGCACCGGGGCGCCGCGTTTTGCCGCGGACCTGGCGATCGCCAAGGGCAGAGTCGCCGAGATCGGCCGCGTGACGGAAAGCGCCGCCGAAACCATCGACGCCCGCAGCCTAATCGTCGCACCAGGCTTCGTCGATCCGCACACCCACTACGACGCCCAGATCTGCTGGGACCCGCTCATCACCTCGTCCTCGTGGCACGGCATTACGTCGGTCGTGATGGGCAACTGCGGCGTGGGTATCGCGCCGTGCAGGCCCGAAGTGCGCGAGATCGCGGCCTGGGACCTGGTCAATGTCGAGGCAATCCCGTTCGACGTTCTGAGCAAAGGAATAACCTGGGACTGGGAGAGCTTCCCGCAGTTCATGGACGCGGCCGCGCGCCGCGGCTCCGGCATCAACCTCGGCTTCCTTGCTCCGCTGACTCCATTTCGCCATTTCGCGATGGGCGAGGAGTCGATGGAGCGGGCGGCGACACCGGCGGAAACCGCGCACATCGCGGCGCTGCTGCGCGAGGCCGTGAGCGCCGGCGCGATGGGCTTCTCGACCACCATCTCGGCGCAGCATATCGGCTATAAAGGCCGCCCGCTCGCCTGTCGCAACGCCAGCCGCGACGAACTAATCGCGTACGCCGGCGTGCTCGGCGAGCTTGGCCGGGGCGCGATGGAAGTCTCGCTCACCAAGGCGCCGGGGATTCTCGCCGAGGACGAGTACGAATTCCTCGACATGCTGCTGAGCGCGAGCGGACGGCCCGCGACCTGGCTGGCGCTGCTCGGCCGCGACGACGACCCCGACGCCTGCCTTAAATCGCTGGAGCGGGCCGCGCCGCTGGTCCGCCGCGGCGGAGTGCCGCAAGTCACCTGCCGCCCGCTGATCGTGCAAATCAACCTGCGCGAGCCGTTCATCATGGCCGCGATGCGCACCTGGAACCCGGTGTTCAACCAGCCGCCCGAAGTGCAGAAAAATTTCTACCGCGACCCCGCCTTTCGCGAGAACTTTCGCCGCGAGCTCGAACGTCCGGGAATTTTCTCCGGCCGCTGGGAGCGGATGGAAATCAAGGAGGTCGGCAATCCCGCGCTGCGCGCACTCGAGGGCCGCACCGTCGCCGAGGTCGCGCGCGAGCGCGGCCGCGACGGCCTCGACACCTTCCTCGACCTCGGACTCGAAGACGATCTGCGGATCGAGTTCAGCTACGCGGTGTTCAACGCCAACGAGGATCGGATTCCTGAGCTGCTGCGCGACCCGCGCACGATGATTGGGCTGTCCGACGGCGGCGCCCACGTCGATATGCTGATCGACGCCGGCTACACCACCTACCTGCTCGGCACCTGGGTGCGCGAACGCCAGGCCCTGACGCTCGAGCACGCGATCAAGCGCATCACGTCGGAGCCCGCCGACTTCTTCGGCATGCGCACGCGCGGCCGGCTTAGGCCGAGCATGGCCGCCGACGTAGCGATCTTCGATCCCAACACGGTGGGCTCGGCGCTGCGCGGCACGATGCGCAACGATTTGCCCGGCGGCGGACGGCGCCTGGTGATGGAAGCGCGCGGCATGTATTGCACGATCGTCAACGGGCAGGTGCTCTATCGCGAAGGCAAGGCGACCGAGGCGCGGCCCGGGACGGTGCTGCGCTGCGGCAACTGCTGAGCGGCGCCGGACCGGAGAGATTTGCGGAAATTTGCCGGAGACTTTGGGAGATCCTGAATGACCGACGTGCTCCGAGATATCCGCGTCGTCGAGTTTAGCGACGGATGCTCGGCCGCCTTCTGTGGCCGGCTCTTCGCGCGGCTGGGCGCGGACGTCGTGCTGGTCGAGCGGCCGCGCACCGGCAGCGCGGTGCGATGGGAGCCGCCGTTCCTCGACAATCGCGCGGGAGTCGAGCGCGGCGGGCTCTTCATGTTCACCGCGTCCGGCAAGCGCAGCCTCACGCTCGACCCGGCGCATCCCGACGGCGCGGAAATCCTGGCTCGCTTGCTCGCGCGCGCCGACGTGCTGATCGACGATCGCGGCCTTGTCGCCGACGCCGCGCCGCACCCCGCGTCGCACACCGCGTCAATTGACCGCACCAATCCGCGGCTGATACGCCTTGCATTCCGTCATTTCACCGCGGGCGGGCCCTACGAAAAATGGCTCGCGACCGAGCTTCAACTCGCCGCGCTCGGCGGATGGATGGCGCAACTCGGCGAGCCGCGGCGCACGCCGCTCGTGAGCAACAGCCGTACGATGACGGCGTTTGTGCCGGGCGTGGTCGGCGCCATCACCGCGCTGGCTGCCGTACGTGGCGCGCGCCAGAGCGGCCGCGGCCGGTGTATCGACGTCGCCGCGCAGGAGGCGCTGCTCTTCACCACGCGCTTCAACGAGACTTTCCTCTCCTACACCGGCGTCGAGATCAAACGCGCGGGCGATCGCTTCCCCGGCTGGGCCGCCTACCGCACGTTCAAGGCGGCCGACGGCGACGTAACCGCAGCCGCCGCCACCGACGCACAGATCGAAAAGCTGATGGAAGTGGCGGGCGTCGACGACCCGCGATTCAAGACGCGCCCGGACCGCGAAGCGCGCATCGACGAATTCGGAGTGGAGATCACCCGATGGACCGCCGCGCACAGCCGCGAAGAGATTTTCAGGCGGTGCCAGGAAAATCGCATCCCGATGGGCAAGGTCAATCGAATCGACGAGGTCGCCGCGATGGAGCAGGTCAAGGTGCGCGGCTTCTTCGAGGAGATCGATCATCCCACAGCCGGGCGCCACAAATTTCCCGGCGGCCCGGCGAAATTCGGCGGCCAATGGCCCGAGCCGCGCCGCGCGCCGCTGCTGGGCGAGCATACCGCGGAAATTCTGACCGGCGAGCTTGGCTACTCGGCCTCGGACCTCGCGATACTGGCCGAGATGGGTGTGATATGAGCGCCGCGCCGCTTCCATTGGAAGGAATCCGCATCGTCGACTTCACCGCCTATTGGGCGGCCACCTCGCCTACTTGACTCATTGCACCTAAAACGCTTTATTTAAATCGGACGTGCCGTTTCTCATGATTTGACACTTCTTGTAGACATATCTCGAGGTATCTGAGATGCCATGACACCAAACGAAGCACAACAGTGGCTCCATGCGTTAAATCAGTACGCATATCCCGTCAACTTGACAGCCTTCGGCGGCAGAGCCCAGTTCGCGGCAGATTGGTTCGCTCAAGATCTGCTCCTGGGCAATCGGCAGCAGACGATGGAGTTTGAGGACCGATTCAGGATGAATGCGCCAGAGCATTCAGAAGCATGGTTCGAGGTGGTGTTCTGGAAGCTGTTTAACATGCCTCATGTCAGGAACAACCGTACTTCAACGATCATCCAAAACTTGCACGGACGAAACCCGCTAGATTGCTGGAATGCTTGCACCAATTTTATCCAGGAAAGTTCATTAGAGACCTTCGCAGTTCTGCAACAATTCTTTGTGGTAGGAACAGCTCTTCCGGTCGTGGCCACTTTTGTCGCCTTTGCGGCACCGGAACGATTTCCCATGATCGACCTCTGGATAGTTCGATTTGTGTGTTCATATCTACATGCGCATCCACAAGGAGAGTACAACGGCCTATTCGCACTTCAGCATGACCAAGCCGTTACCACCGGCGACTAGGATTTCTATTGTGCATGGACAGAGTGGTGCAGATCGTCAGCAGTTATTCTGGAGGGCCTAACCGGTACGCACTGGCGCGCGCGGGACGTGGAGATGGCTGCTTTTCAAAATGCCAAAAGCGGCATGCCACCGCTGCCCCTAATCGCTTGAACCTTCGGAGCAAGGCCGCGATCGAGGACCTCCGGATTCACGATCTGCGTCACACTTGTGCTACGCAGCATTGCTTCTGAAGAAATCGGACTTGGTTCCGGTTACCATCATAAGCGGGCTGAATAGCTCGGCCATCGCGGTCAACCAAGGAGCACCATGATGGATTCGTGCAAACGATGTGGCTGGCCCTTTCGGCCCACGTCTCGGTTCTGTGGAAAGTGCGGAACCCCACGCCCCGGAGACGTCGACAGAAAATGGCGCTGGTGGGGACTGGTGCTGCTGTCCATCTGCTCGATGGGAGTTTGGCTATTGGCTAACGACCCGGACATCACAGCGGCGCTGCGAAGGATAGGACTCGAACCTCACACCGAAACCAAGTCCCCCAACGTGAAGGCGGCTTCGGCGGCGGAACAAAGCGCGGCGGCTCCTACAGACGACATGGATACGCCCAAGTTCAAACTGGACGACATCCCCGGCAGAACGGCCTCGTACTACGTAACCCAACGCGCGCCCGAGAGGTCTCTTAGTTTCGCGCCAGAGAAGCACGTGACTAGCCCAGAGATACCAGAGACACTTCGCATCTCTTATCTGGACTCGGAGCCGATCATTGTGAGGCGCTACATAATCAACGGACGCGTAGGGAAGCTAAGCTGCGACTCAAGTACGCAGGAGCCGCCGCCACCAACCGGGTTGACGCCAGAGAAAAAAAAGGAAATGGAATTCTTGAACATGGTATCCGTACTGGCCGGGATGTCACTGCCACA
>Ga0307372_10003929_pt1 | contig 23352 bp, 21 predicted proteins | sample OX1MG_FD_202533 | JGI IMG/M metagenome (GOLD analysis project Ga0307372, IMG submission 202533) | Soil microbial communities from Risofladan, Vaasa, Finland - OX-1 | ecosystem: Environmental > Terrestrial > Soil > Coastal area > Acid sulfate soil | place: Finland: Risofladan, Vaasa | collected...
GATGTGTCCCTCGGTGGCGGCGGTGAGTTGTCCACGGTCCCGGAAGGAGTCCTATGGCAATCGATCAATCGTTAGCCGTGAGAGTTGAAGAAGAGGTGGCGCCAGCGATGTCTGCACCTGCGAAGCCGAAGACGAAACCGGCTGATGTCATCCGCGACGCGCGCGAACGCGGCATCCAGATGGTCGACCTCAGGTTCACGGACCTCTTCGGTGCGTGGCAGCACTTCAGCATCCCGGTCGGAGAGATGACCGAGGACCTCTTCAAAGAGGGCATCGGCTTCGATGGGTCGAGCATTCGCGGGTTCCAGAAGATCTTCGAAAGCGACATGCTCCTGTTCCCCGATGCAGGGCGGACCTTCGTCGACAGCACGCTCGAGATTCCGACGATGGCGATCGTCTGCGACATCAAGGACCCGCTCACGCTGGAGAGCTACAGCCGGGACCCTCGGTACGTCGCGCACAAGGCTGAGGAGTACCTGCTCAGCACCGGCATCGCCGACACGTCGTTCTGGGGGCCGGAGCTCGAGTTCTACATCTTCAACTCGATCCGCTACGACCAGAACACACACGAGGGCTACTACCACATCGACTCCGATGAGGGGATCTGGAACACGGGCAAGAACGGGACGGCCAACCTCGGCTTCCGGCCAAAGTTGAAGCAGGGCTATTTCCCAACCCCTCCTGTCGACAAGCTCCAGGACCTGCGCAGCAAGATCGTGCTGGCACTGATTGATGCGGGCGTCCACATCGAGGTGCACCATCACGAGGTCGGCACGGCCGGCCAGACCGAGATCGACATGCGCTTCGACTCGCTCGTGAGCATGGCCGACAAAGTGCTCATGTACAAGCACATCGTCAAGAACGTCTGCTACCAGAACGGCTACACGGCAACCTTCATGCCGAAGCCGCTCTTCGGTGACAACGGCAGCGGAATGCACACGCATCAGTCGCTCTGGAAAGACGGCGTGCCGCTCTTCTACGACAAGGACGGCTACGCGCTCCTCAGTGACACCGCGCGCTGGTACATCGGCGGCCTGCTCAAGCACGCGCCGGCGATCCTCGCGTTCGCCGCTCCCACCACCAACAGCTACCGCCGCCTGGTGCCGGGATACGAGGCGCCGATCAAGCTCGCGTACAGCGCGCGCAACCGCAGTGCCTGCATTCGGATCCCCACCTACAGCGCGGCGCCGGCAGCCCGACGCCTCGAGTTCCGGTCGCCGGACCCCATGTGCAACCCGTACCTCTCATTCTCGGCCTGCCTCATGGCCGGACTCGACGGGGTGAAGCGCCAGATCGAGCCGCCGAAGCCCGTCGAGGCCGATCTCTACGAGCTCGAGGGCGAGGAGAAAGCGCGGGTGAAGGACCTCCCCGGTTCGCTGACCGAGGTGCTCAACGCGCTCGAGGTCGACAACGACTTCCTGCTCGAGGGCGGCGTCTTCACCCAGGACCTCATCGACATGTACATCGCGTACAAGCGTGAGAACGAGGTCGACCCGGTCGCGCTGCGGCCGCATCCCTATGAGTTCGCTCTCTACTACGACGCATGAGCGCGAGCTCAGCTAACTGAGCACACCCCTTCCTGGACAGGGGGCCGGGTTCGTCGCCCGGCCCCTTTCCATGTCCGGGGCCGGACTGACCGCGACGGCCTCAGTCGCTCGGTCGCGGGCGAAGCACGCAGAACTCGTTGGCTTCGGGATCGGCCATGACCACCCACGTGACCTCGCCCTGCCCGATGTCGATCCGCCGTGCACCGAGCGAGATGAGCCGTTCCACCTCGGCCTCCTGGTTGTCCGGACGGAGGTCGAGATGGATCCTGTCCTTGACGGACTTACCCTCCGGTACCTGCAGGAAGAGGATGTCCGGGCTGTCTCCGCCGGGCTCGATCCACCACTCACCGTCGTTGGGTCCCTGCAGGTCGAGGCCGAGCGCTTCGCTCCAGAAGGATCCGACCAGCAGAGGGTCGGAACAGTCGATGACGATGTTTTGCCAGCGGAGGGACATGTGTGTGAGTGTATGGAACCAGCCCTCGCGGGCGTCTTGATATGACTGCCGATCACGAATCCCACGACATCGTCGCGCCCAGCGAGCGGGAGCTTCGACGCGCCGACGGCGAGCTGGCATACGCCAACAAGCAGATCGAGATGCTCAATCGACAGCTTGCAAGCCTGCAGAGCGGCCGGTCCGCGCAGATGGCTCGCATTGTTTCCGGGACAGCCAGCCGAGCCGTGCCGGCCGACACGGTGCGCAGGCGGATCATTGCCGCACCGCTTCGCGCCATGTCCGCGCTCTGGGCTGGAGACCTGAGCGCCGCACTGCACAGCTGGGACCCGAACGTTGCGCCGCGGCTCGCCCCGCCCGACCGCCGCTGGAACCGGTTCTGCGCACAGCATGAACCGAAAACAGCTCGGCTGCGCACGATGCGGGACAGGTCGCGCACCTGGCCGGATCGTCCGCTGGTCAGCATCCTCCTCCCGACGTACGAGCCGGATGCGGCCTATTTGCGGGCAGCGATCGTCTCGGTCGTGACGCAGGCGTACGACCGCTGGGAGCTGTGTATCGTCGACGACGGATCCCCCTCGCCGGTCGCCGCGGACGTGGTCGCGGCATTCGCCGCGGATGCGCGCATCCGGTTCACGAGGCTTGCCGCCAACGGGGGCATCGCGGCGTCGTCGCAAGCCGCGGCAACGGTGGCGACCGGCGACTGCATCGCCCTGCTCGACCACGACGACGTGCTCCGGCCGCACGCACTGTTCGAGATGGTCCGTTACCTCCGGTCACACCCGACGTGCGACTTCGTCTACTCGGATGAGGACAAGCTCGACGCGCGGGGACGGCGTGTCTCGCCATACCTCAAGCCCGACTGGTCACCGGACCTGCTCGAGAGCTGCAACTACATCACCCACCTCACGCTGATCCGCAAAGCCTTGTTCGACCGCGTCGGCGGGTTTCGTCAAGGCTTCGACGGCAGCCAGGACTACGACCTCTTCCTGAGGTGCACCGACTCAGCGGCACACGTTGGTCACGTTCGCGAGGTCTTGTACAGCTGGCGGATGCACGAAGGCTCGGCAGCGGGCAACGAGGACGCGAAACCGCATGCGTACACCGCAGCAGTTCGCAGCCTCGAGGATCGGTTCGAGCGGACCGGCGCCACGGGCTCCGTCCGCGAAGGCGCGTGGCGGGGGCTGTATCGGATCGATCGGCCGATCACGGGAACGCCCGCAGTCATCGCGATTCTTGCCGCGCACGGCGGCGCTGAGCGTGTGCGCACGGCGATTGCGTGCCTCGAACGTGAGGCGGTCGAGCGCGACGTTCGTATCGTCATCGTCGAGGGGGGCGGTGCCGACGACGAGCTTCGCAGCTACCTCGCTCTGTGCGGCCACCGCGTTATTGCCAACCCCGATGCGTCGGAGCATCGGTCCCGCCTGGTCAACGACGCCGTCGCCGCCGTGCCTCCCTCGGACCACGTCCTGCTGTTCAGCGCGAACGTCGTCCTCGGCCGGCCGGGATGGATGGATGGGCTGCTCGAGTACAGCCAGATGTCCGGCGTGGGAGCCGTGGGCGCCAGGCTCCTCGACGACAATGGCGGAGCGCCGCGTGACGGCGTGCGCGTGGGGAGTCGCGGCAAGCCGCGCGAGGACATCGACCTCTCGGGCTACCTCGGCATGGGGCTCGCCACGCGAACGGTTACCGCGGTGAGCGGCGATTGCCTCCTGGTCAAAGCGTCACTGTGGGACAGCGCCGGCGGCCTCGATACCGCATATCGAACGGACTATGCGGACCTCGATCTCTGCATGCGGCTCACACGATCGGGACACCGCAACGTGCAGAATCCCGACGCGGAGCTGTTCGTACGGGCGTCCGCTGAACCACCAACCGCGCACGCGCTCGACGATGAACGCCTCTTCACCTCGCGGTATGGGCCGTTCATCCAGGGCTATGACCGCTACGTCGGCGGACACATCCTGTCGTTCACCCCACTCGACTTTCGCTGAGGGCGCACGCAGCGGACGCGAGCGCCAATCAGCCCGCGAGCACCTCTCCGGCCGGCAGGAGCGCGAGTGCCGCGGCCGCGATGCCCTCGGCGTCCAGTCCCATCTCCGTGAGCAACTGTCCCTGCGCGCCGTGCTCGATGAAGTGATCGGGCAGACCCAGGCGGATGAGTGGAACGATCACCCCGTCGTTGGAGAGCAACTCCGTCACCGCCGAACCGAAGCCTCCGCTCGCAACGCCGTCCTCGACGGTGACCACGCCCCTGTGGCGCGCGCAGATGTCGCTGAGCTTCGGATCCAGCGGCTTGACGAAGCGCGCGTCCACGACCGTCGCGGAAACGCCGGCCTCGGCGAGTATCTCCTGTGCCTGCATGGCGACCGCCACCATCTTGCCGACGGCGAGGAGCGCGACGTCGCGCCCGCGATGACGGATCTCGCTGCTCGGGACGGGGAGGGGGTCGAGCGCGGCCGTGCCCGCGCCCGGGGCGGCGCCGCGCGGAAAGCGCAGCGAGAACGGCCCGTCGTGCGCGATCGCGGTCGCGAAGAGGCGGCGCAGCTCGTCGGGAGAGCTCGGCGCCGACACCGTCATGCCGGGAATGCAGCGCAGGAACGCGAGGTCGAGCATGCCGTGGTGCGAGGGTCCGTCGTTGCCGGTGATCCCGGCCCGATCGATGACGAACGTCACCGGGAGTTGATGCAGCGCGACGTCGCACGCGATCTGATCGAACGCTCGCTGCAGGAATGTCGAGTAGATGCACACGACGGGCCGCAGACCGCGCATCGCAAGGCCGGCGGCGAACGTCACCGCATGCTGCTCCGCTATGCCGACATCGAAGAACCGGTCCGGGAAGCGCTGCGCGAACTCGAGCAGCCCGGTCGATGACGCCATGGCGGCGGTGATCGCGACGATCGTGGGGTCGCCCTCGGCCGCCTCGCAGAGTGCCTCGCCGAAGATGTCGGTCCAGTCCGGCGCTTTCTTGACCGATGTGCCGCTGTCGGGGTCGAACGTCGACACGCCGTGGAACTTGTCAATCTTGTCTGCAACAGCGGGTCCGTAGCCCTGGCCCTTGTTCGTGACCACGTGGACGACCACCGGCCCGCGGATGCGTGCCGCGTCGCGCAATGCCTTCTCAACTGCCTGCAGATCGTGCCCGTCGATGGGGCCGCCGTATTTCAACCCCAGCGTCTCGAAGATGGAGATCGGCGCCACCAGTTGCTTCAGGGAGTTCTTCATGCGGCGCGCGGTCTCGTACGCCGAGTGACCGACTGCGGGGAGGGATCGGAGCGCGACTCCAGCCGCGTCCTTGGCGGCCTCGTACCGTGGCGAGAGTCGCAGATGGCCGAGGTTCTCGGCGATCCCTCCGACGGTTGGCGCGTAGCTGCGCCCGTTGTCGTTGAGGATGATCACCATCTCCGGCTTGAGCTGACCGATGTTGTTCAGGGCCTCGTACGCCATCCCGCCGGTGAGCGCTCCGTCACCGACGACGCAGACGACCTTGCCGCCCTCGCCGGTGAGCTCACGTGCCGTTGCGAAAGCGAGCGCATAGCTCAGCCCCGTCGACGCGTGCGAGTTCTCGACGAGGTCGTGCTCCGACTCCTTCCGCGACGGGTACCCGCTCATCCCGCCCTGCTGCCGCAGCGTGTCGAACTGGTCGACGCGGCCCGTCAGCATCTTGTGAACGTAGGCCTGGTGGCCGGTGTCGAAGATGATCGCGTCACGCGGGCTGTCGAACACCCTGTGCAGGGCCACCGTCAGCTCGACGACACCGAGGTTCGGGCCGAGATGACCGCCGGTCCGTGACACGGCGGTGATCAGGACATCCCGGATTTCCGCGCAGAGACGGGTGAGGTCTTCGGGTCCGAGATCACGCAGATCGGCGGGTCCGTTGATCTCCTCGAGCAGCACGAGATCAGTCTAGTGGAGCCGTCCGGGCGGCGGTCCCTCCACGAAAATGCCCACACGCAATGGTCGCGGAGCATGATTACCGGCCATGCAGGGACTGGAGCCGCACGAAGCGGTGCTGGAATGTGCCGCGCGCGACGGCGATATCGCTGAGGGCGCGCTGTGGCTGGCTGCGGACGACTGCCCCGGCGTCGAGCCCGAGCGGTGGCTCGAGCGGCTCGACGAGCTGGCCGGTGAGCTGCGCTCCCGCTGCGGCCTGCGCGAGTGCGGTCCGGCCGACGCACCCATGGTGGGGGCGCTGCTGCGCGATCGCCTCCGGCTGCGCGGCGCCGGCGGTGGCGATCCGCGTGCCCACTATCTCCACAACGTGCTCGAGCGTGGCGCGGGCGTGCCCATCGCTTGCTCCGCGATATGGATCGCGGTGGGGGCACGTGCGCACATCCCCGTCGAGGGCGTGAATCTCCCCGGGCACTTCGTGGTGCGCGTCGACGGCCATATGTTCGACACCGTCGCCAGCGGTGAGCCGCTTGACGACGACGACGTGGTCCGCCTCGTGACCTCGTCGACGGGTGAGAAGATCGACGGCATCGAGCCGGCGCGCCTGGCCCGCGCGAGCTCACGGGACATGCTCGCTCGCATGTCGCGCAATCTCCGGCGCTGTTATACGAGCCTCGAGTGCTGGGACCAGGCCCTGCGGTCGGCCGATCGCTGCGTCGACCTGATGGCGTCGGCGCCCGCCGAGCGGCGCGATCGCGGACTCCTGCTCTGGCGCATGGGAAAGATCGTCGCCGCTCTGGCCGACATCAACGCCTACCTCGACGAGGCGCCGGACACGTGTGCGGACCGGTCGTCGATGACGGAGGTCGCCGGTCGGCTGCGTGCGTTCTTGAACTGAACGCGAGGAGGGCTCCGGATGGACCTGCAGGCCAGCGGCGGCTGCGGCTCAGGTCTGACGTCCCCCCCTCAGTGCACCCCGATGAGCAGCGAGAGCAGCCAGACGAGCCCGATCACGACAAGCACCGCGAACGGCACCATGACGAAGACGACGAATGAGAACACCATCCGCTCGTCGGGCATCCGATCGGGATGGCGCATGCGGGTGCGCACGTCGACCGTGTACCAGAAGACGCCGCCGACGAGGAAACCGACGAGCAGGAAGAAGATCCCCGCGAATCCCGTGATGATGCCGACGGCGTTCGGGGAGAGGGTGAAACGCCAGGCGGCGCCGCCGGCGAGAGACAGAATCCCGCATGAGATGTAGCGCAGCAGTATCGGGACGGGCCGCGGCTGCGTCGGATCCGGGATGCGCCGCTGGCGGGCGGTCTTGCCAGGCGCTGTCGTTCCGGAGCGCGAGTTCGCAGGCACGCGCCGAGTATAGGGAGGCGCTCACTACACTTGGCCACCACCAGCGGCGCGGCACGGAGGACTCGCAGCACCATGACAGTCGGCGCTCGCCTGCCTGACTTCGACCTCGAGACAACGGCCGGAAGCCGGGTCACCAACAACGACCTGCGCGGCGGTCGGACCGTCCTCTACTTCTATCCGAAGGACGACACGCCGGGATGCACGCTCGAGGGTCAGGAGTTCACCGGCCTGGCCGCGGCGTTCGCCGATGCCGGCGTCACGGTCTACGGCATCTCGCCGGACACGCTCAAGAAGCATCAGCGTTTCATCGACAAGTGCGGGCTCGGGATTCCGCTCATCAGCGACCCCGAACGGCTCCTCATCGAGTCGCAGGGCCTCTGGGTCGAGAAGCAGTTCATGGGCCGGACGTACATGGGTGTGGCGCGCACCACGCTGCTGATCGGACCCGACGGTGCCATCGAGCGCGAGTGGAGGGATGTCAAGCCCAGCGGGCATGCCGCCGAGGTCCTGGAGTCCGTCAATAGCCGTTAGGAGCGCGATCGCCGGTGAGCGGATCGATCTCGCGACGCTGCTCCGGCGGCGGGTCATCTTTGTCGCGGGCAAGGGCGGTACCGGCCGAACCACGATCACCGCGGCGCTCGCGCTGCTCGCCGCGAAGGCGGGGAAGCGGGTGCTCGCCATCGATGTCGACGCCGGCGGCGATCTCGCAGCCGCCCTCGGGTCGCCACCGTCAGGTTTCGCGCCGCGGGTCGTCCAGCGCAACCTGTCGGTGCTCGAACTGCGAACCGACGAGTCGTTCCAGGAATACCTGAGCATCTATTTCAAGGTGCCGCGCCTGACTCGGCTCACGCCGCTTGCGCGCGTGTTCGACTTCATCGCGACCGGTGTCCCCGGACCACGCGACATGCTCGTCGTCGGCAAGATCGCCTATGAGGAGCGGCGCAAGGAGGACGGCGGCACGCGGCCGGTCTGGGATCTCATCCTCGTCGACTCAGCCCCGGGAGGGCAGGTCGAGTCACACCTCGCGTCAGCACGGGCGATGCTCACGCTTGTCAAGGGCGGCGTGATTCGCGCCCAGGTGGAGTGGATCGACGCGTTGATCCGAGACCCGCGCCGCACAACCGTCGTGCTCTGCGCGCTGCCCGAGGAGATGCCTGTCACCGAGGCGATCGAGCTGCACGAGCGGATGCGCGCGGGGTCGGGCGTGGCGGTCGACGCGTGCATCCTCAACCGCGCGGTGACGGAGCCCGTAACGCCTGCCCACCGGCGCTTCATCGCTGCGCTGCTCGATCCCGAGTACGAAGTGGCGGTCTCGACGCGGCTCGGCGGGTCACCAGCGCTCCTGGAAGCCGGGCTCGACCTCGAGGCGCGCCTGTATGACACGAGCAGCCGCTACGCGAAACTCCTGCGCAGCCGCCTGCCGATGCCGGTGCTCCCGGTCCCGGCCATCGCCGACCGGCCCGGGCTGACGACGACCCGCGCTGTCGCCGATGCGCTCGGGACGGTGCTCTCGTGAGCACCGGTGCGCGTGTCCCGGAGCGACGGCGCGGGCCTCGCGAGAAACCGGGCGATCTCGGCGCGCGGCTGGCCTCGCTCGAGGTGGTCGTCTGCTGCGGCAGCGGTGGCGTCGGCAAGACCACGGTGAGCGCCGCGCTCGGCATGGCGGTCGCGGCGGCGGAGGACAAACGCGTTCTCGTGCTGACCGTCGATCCGGCGCGCCGTCTTGCAACCGCGCTCGGCATCAGCGGGATCGGCGCGGATCCGGTCAGGGTCCCGAAGCCTCGCCTCAAGCGAGCCGGGATGACGCTCAGGGGCGACCTCGAGGCCGCCATGCTCGACATGAAGCAGGAGTGGGACCGGATGATCGAGCGGTACTCACCGGACCGCGCAACCGCACAGCGAATCCTGCGCAACCCGCTCTATCAGCGCATCACGGACTCGTTCGTCGGCTCGCACGAATATGCAGCCATCGAAGCCCTCTTCGAGCTCCACGAAGCGGGCGAGTACGACTGCATCGTCGTCGACACCCCGCCATCGCGGAGCGCGCTCGATTTCCTCGAGGCACCGACGCGCCTCACCGACTTCGTGGGGTCGCGTCTGCTCTCGCTGCTGTCAGGCTCATCCTCGCGTCTCGGCTTTCGAGCGATGAACTTCGCTGCGACGCCGTTTCTTCGGCTCGCGGATCGGCTGCTCGGTGCGGAGGTGCTCAAGGAGGTCTCGGAGTTCGTCCAGCAACTGCAGCTGCTGTATGGCGGCATCCAGGATCGTGCTCGATCCGTGTCGAAGCTGCTGCGCAGCCCGGAGACTGGCTTTGTCGTGGTCACGACGCTCGAACATGGTCCGTTCGCCGAGGCGGAGTTCTTCTGCACAAAGCTCCGCGAGTTCAAGATGCCGCTGCGCGCCATCGTGGTCAATCGTGTGCTCCCGGACACCTTCCGCGATGCGGGCGCGGTTGCCGCGGCGACGACGCTCGCCGAGGATCCCAAGGTGGCGACGTGGTTGAGCAGCGAGTTGCACACGCGGATCGCGGCGGACACCGCGCGGTTCACCGGTGAGACGTTTCTGCGCCGCAACAGGCTCTCGGAGCGCGAGGCGCGTCAGTTGCTCCGCCTCAACCGGATCGGGGACGTGCCGGTCGTTCGCGTTCCGCTCTTCAGCGAGGAGGTGTCGGAACTCGAGGGGTTGGTGCGCATCGCCCGGGTGCTGTGAGCGGCGGACGTGTTTCCGAGCGCGTGTGGATCAGCCCTGTCCGGAGAGCAGGCGCATTCTGGCGCTGTGCCGTCCGACGGCCGTTGACGAGCCGTCGAGCTCGAGCGACACCGGATCGTCGAGGCGAATCACCGAACAGTCCCCGACGGTGACGCGCGACACAGCCTCGATCATCGACGGATCCGCGGTGCTGATGAGTATCTGGTGGGTTGCTGACACATCGTGCAGAAACTCGATGAACAGGTCGCGCCGGGCAGGGTCCGACGTGAGGAGCGGCTCGTCGAGCAACAGCGGCGCGCGCTCGCCGGCGCCGCCGAGCACCTCGCAGAGCGCGAGCCTGAGCAGGAGCGCCACCTGATCGCGAGTCCCGTGCGATACGGCGTCGAGCGGAACCATGTCCGGGCGCGTGCGTCCGAGCAACCCCAGCGCGAAGTGGTCGGTGTCGACGTTCACGTCGGTGTATCTCGCGCCGGTCAGCAGGCTCAGCCGGTTTCCCAGCGACGCGGCGAGTCGCGGCGCGAGCTCGCGATGCGTGACGCGAGACGCCGATTCGATCATCTCGCTCGCGAGGCGGAGCGCCTTGAGCTGACGGAGGCCGCGCTCGCGCGCGGCGGCGCAGCTGTCGCGCTCATCCTCGAGATCCGCGATCACGGGCAGCGTGTCAAGGACTCCGCCCAGCCGTGCGCGCAGCTCGCGCGCCTGATCGCTCGCCGACGTGGCCGCGCGCCGCGCTCGTTCGGCCTCGAGATCCAGTTGCTGGAGCGACGCCGCGTCCGGGGGAGGTGACGCCAATGCGGCCTCGGGGTCGCCACCGCGGTGACGGAATTGATCGGCAAGGTCAAGCTCGAGACTCCCGAGCGCAGCGGCGTCGCCGCCGAGCGAGCGAGCGGATCGCTGCAGGTCCGCGAGCCGGCGCCGAGCCTCGTCGTGGCCGCGGCGCGCCTCACAAGCGTGGTGGAACCCGGCGACGGCGACAGCGAGATCTCCACCGACGGGAAGCCCGGCGTTGTCGAGCATCATGCGCAGCCGCGATTCGAGGTTGGCGACGTTGCGTCCGCAGCGGTCGACGTCCTCGCGCAGCTGCGCGTTTGCGGCATCGTCGGCGGCGAGGACGGCATCTTCGGCGACGAGCTCCTCGCGACGGCGTGCACGCAGCACCATCGCGTCGACCCGGTCGAGGATCTCGCCCGCGATCAGGAGCGCGGCGTCGACCGTCGCCGGCTGGCGCGGGAGCGGTCGCGCGATGCCGGCCTCGACGGCGAGGGCCTGACAGCGTACGAGCAGCGATGCAAGCGCGACCTGCGTCGCCTCGGCGTCTGCGCGTCGTTGAGACGTGCGGTGCTCCGTGTCATCGAGCGCGGCGTGCAGCGCGCGCAGCACCGGCAAGCGTCCGGCGAGCCGCTCAACCTCAATGGGATCAGCGCCGGCGTCACGCGCCAGCTGTCGTGCGGCTGCGCGCGCTTGGGACGCGGCACCCGCACGCGTCCAGGATCGCCAGGCGCACGCTGCCGTCGCGGCTGCGCCGATCGCAACCGCGATCGCCAGGGCAACCGCGGCGTGCCCGCGGGACAGCACCAGCGCCGTTGCAGCCGTCAACACCGCGATGAGGACCGCGGCGACACCGAGGCGCATACCGCCTCGACCGGCTTCCTCAAGCTGCGGCAGCAGGTCGTCGATCACGCGTGCGGGCAGACCACGGAGCCCGGTGGCCGCGATCTCGCGACGGAGCGCTGCCTCGCGCGCATCGTCGCCGGTGTCCCGATGGGCGGTGCTCCCGGCCGCGAACAGCTCACCGCGTAGCCGTTGCGCACGTTCGCCGATCTCGGTGGGGGGTGCTCCGGACGCGCCGGTCGCCGCCCCAATTGCCGCGAGCCCGCGGGCGATCTCGGCGCGGCGTGCGCCTATGGGCCGCAGCCGTTCTGCGGCCGCCTCCCAGCGCGACCCCGCGTCGGCCGCGGCGGTCCTGGCCTGGGCGAGCTCGCCACCCAGCGTGGTGACCTCCGTCTCCGCGTCGATCGGGAATCTCGCGTACGACGCGGTCGCCTCGAGCGCCGCCCTCTGCAGCGCTGCCTCACGGACCAGGTCGGTGAGCCGGGCACGGCGATCCGCGGTGTCCGCGAGCCGCGCTCCAAGCCGTGCTCGCTCGGCACTGATCCAGCGCTCGGTCTCAAGGGCCAGCGCTGCCTCGAGATCGGCGAGGCGCTCCTGGTCGAGTGCAACAGCCGCCAGCCGAGCCCGCGCTTCATCGATGATGCGGTCGAGCGCCTTGAGCCGGGCGGTGGCAACCCCGAGCGGGCTCGTGACGCGGCGTTCGGATCCGACCCGCTCCATCGCGTCGCGGAGGCGGGCCATCGCCTGGGCGGCGGTCACGCCCCGGCGTGTGTCGGCGAGCCGTTCAATCGCCTCCTGCAACTGCCCCGCGCGCTGTCGGGCGCCCTCGGGTGCATCGATGCGCAACCCGTCGTCGCCCAGCCACGCGGTGGCGCAGAAGACTGCCTCATCGATACCCAGATGGAAGCGTCCGGGCGTCACCGCGCGCCCGCTGCGCAGCTCATCGGTGAGCTCCGACCCGCCGAGCTCGAGCACCTGGACGGACTGTTCACGGGTGTCGAGGCGGCGGGCCACGCGGATGCGGCGCCCGTCGTCGAGCTTGTACGTCAGCGCCAGCCCGTAGGCGCCCCGCGTCCACGGTTCGTAACGCGCCCAGTCGCTGCGCTCGACGGGACGGCCCTGGCCGCCGGCGTCGATCCCGTAGAGCGCGGCGCGCACAGCCCGAAGCAGCGTCGACTTGCCGGACTCGTTTCGTCCCGCGATGACGGTGACCCGCGGATGGAGATCCTCGGAAAGGTCGCGCAAGGGCCCGAATCCGGTGATCTCGAGGCGCTCGAGGATCATCGCAACCCGATCTCGGCGCCCGACAGCGCCATGAGGCCGTACCGCAGCGCGTCGTCAAGGAGGGCCGCCTCGTCCGGGTCCGCTTCCGCAGCAGCGGTCGCCGTGCGAACGAACGAACCACGCGTGCTCTCTTCGATGAGCATCGACTCGAGGTCGAAGAGCGGTGTCGTCAGGTCGCGCACCTTGACGGCGGCAAGATTGAGGCGCTCCCGTACCGCGAGCTCGACGGTGAACGCGTCCAGCGACAGCGAGCAGTCCACGGCGCCGACGAGGTCCACACGGATCATCGTGCGTTCAGGGTCGGTGAGGCCGGTCGCGGCGCAGGATAGGGCGACCGCCTGGATCACGGATTCGACCGATCCGCAGTCCTCGGATTCGCACTCCACGGTGAAGACCGACCAGCGGTTGGTGTCATGCGCGCTGAGGTGGACGTCGCCGCCGCCGTCGACCTCGACGATGACAGGCCCGCGGCCGCCCTGTTCGTCGAAGCTCAGCGGCTCGGGCGTCCCCGGGTACAGCAGACCGGTCCTGGTGTCGAGCCGGCGCCGATGGTAGTGGCCGCATAACGCAGCCGCGAATCCAGCCCCGCGGATCCGCTCAGCATGGAACGGGCCGTGCACGGACTTGCCCTCCGGCCTCGAGCCCAGCTCCGCGCCATGGAACAGGGCGAGATGCACGCCCGACCCGCCGGACGCAGGGGACTCGGCCAGCGGGTCACCCTGCCAGGACGGCTCGCGATGCGCGAGGCCCCAGACCGTGACGCCGTCGACGAGCTCCACCGGCTCGAGGCGCGATGCCTGAAAGACAGTGACGTTGGACGGCCACTCGACGCGGCGGTACAGCGATCCGGGCATGAGCGCGTCGTGGTTGCCGGGCGCGATCAGGACACGCATCGGTTGCCAGGATGCGAAGGTATCGGCGAGGAACCGGCCGGTGTCGACGCCGGCGCGCTCGTGCTCGTAGAGGTCGCCGGCGATCGTCACGGCCGTGCAGTCCTGCTCAGCGGCGAGGTGTCCGGCCGCCGTGAGTGCCTCACGCAGGCCCTGGCGTCGACGCCGGGCGAGGTCGCCCTGGCAGCCCATCGCGGCGAATGCCCGGTCGAGGTGCAGATCGGAGAGGTGGAGAAGACGAATGGTCATGCGTTGCTCTCATGGACCGCGACCGGGCGAACGTCAGTTCGTGGAGCGTAGCACATGCCAATTCAGCAGATCTCTGCCACAATTGAATTCGGACACAGCGCGTTCGGCGGGGTTCCGGGCGCGTCGTATTCAGAGGGATTGGGGATCAGGTGGCAGACCGTTTGGAATTGGCTATGCCGTTGCGTGTCGGACGAGTAGGAGCGGGACTCGTGGGCGCGGCTGTCGCGATCCGAGTGCTCGCGCTTCCGGTGGCGCCCGCGACTCGAGCCGTCGATATCGTCACGGTTGCGCTGGCACTGTGCATCGGCCTCGTCCTCATCCGTCTTCCCTCCCGCTGGGAACCCCGGCGGCATGTCGTGACCGCGGTCGCGACGGTGGCGCTCGCGGTGATCGCCGCCGTCGGTCTCCACGTCGCGGCGAGCGTGCTGCCCGACTTCGCGATGATTGCCGCGGCTGCCTTTGCGGCTGTCCTGGTGGGCATCGAGACGGAGGAGGCGCCGGAGCTGCCGCTTGCCGCCGGCGCTGCGGTGATCGTCATCTTCGTGGTGCTCTGGCTCACGAGCGCGCCCGCCGGATCCGAGCCGGCGTCACTCGCCGTTGCGGTCGCCCTCCTCGCCGGCATCAGGCTGCTGGCACTCGGCAACGCCGAGCACACTCGCCGGCAGATCGACGCCGAGACACGGCGCGGACACGTCTTCGCGACCCTGGGTCGCAAGTTGGGGGTGGCTCGCGACGTGCCGTCTGTCGCGTCGGCGGTCCTGGAAGCGTGTCTCGAGACATTCCCGGAGACGTCGAACGGGCTCGTGCTCATGAACGACTCGGCCGACGGTCTGCTGAAGAGCCCGGGCGTCTATCTCTCGGCGAATGGGGTCGCGTCCGGCGGTCCGCCGTACGAACTTGCTCCGGGTGAAGGGTTGGCCGGCGAAGCGTTCGCCGCCGCGCAGCCGCTGCTCTGGCCGACCACGCTCTCGGCGTCGATGGCCCAGGCGAGCCTTCGCGAGGCAAATCGCGTCCGGCTCCGGCGCTCGAAGCTCGGCTTCATCAGGTCAGCGATCGGCGCGCCGTTGCGGGTCGACGGGAGCGGGATCGGGGTGATCCTCCTGACATCTGAGCGTCACGAGAACGTCTGGAGCGAGGCCGACCTTTCGTTGATGACGGCGCTCGCCGACGAGGCTGCGAAAGCGCTGGAACGGGCGCGTCGCTACGAGGAGGAGATGGGCCGCGCGCTCCTCGATTCGGTCACCGGGCTCCCAACCCGCAGTCATGTGCTCCACGTCATCGACAGGGAACTGGCTCGCGCCTCGCGAGGTGAGGCGACGCTCGCGGTGATCATCGCCGACGTCGACGACTTCAAGCTGATCAACGATCGCTGGGGCCACGACTCCGGCAACCGCGTCCTGGAGACCCTCGCCGGCGTCCTTCGATCCATCCTGCGGCGCGAGGACAGCGCGGCGCGGTCCGGCGCGGACGAGTTCATCTGCGTCCTTCCGGGCGCCGACCGCGACCAGGCACGCCTGATCGCCGGCCGTATTCAGCAGCGATTCGCCGCCGAGACGGCGAGCGATCACGTCGCCGGCAGGTCAGGGGTCACAGCGTCATGCGGCGTCGCGGTCTACCCGGCGGATTCGCAGGATGTCGAAGGGCTGATCGCCACGGCCGGAGCGGAACTCGCGACCGCCAGGCAATCGCTCCATCTCACCGGACGATCGCGCATTCGAGGCCGAGTCAAGGACTCCACGCGACTTGACACCTAGTCACGAATAGTTCTACCCTAGAACCATTCGTCAATCGAACACTCGAGCGGTCGAGCGATTGACCACTCGAGGTCCCATTTGAAGCAAGCAACGACTGCTGCGCGTGTCACGACGACGGCGGGTCAATCGCGAGAGGCGCGTCGTGGCGAGCTCGCCGACTCGCTGTTCGGCTATATCGGCGGCCTCAAACGCCGCCTCATGGCCAGCGTTCCGGACGAGTTGCGAGGCGAATTCGGGGCGGTGACTTGGCATCAGGTCGGCGCGCTCGAGCAACTGCGCTCGGCGATGCGGACGTCGTCGGGCGCGACCATGAACGAGATAGCGCGCATGCAGCAGTGCGCGCTCAGCTCGGCGAGCGCGCTGGTCGATCGCATGATCCGGCTCGGTTTTGCGGAGCGCCGCAACGATCCCAGCGATCGCCGCATCATTCATATCGTCCCCACCGCGCTGGGCGAGCAGATGCTCGAGAAATTCGATGATGCTCGCAAGACCGTGGCGCTCGACGCGCTCGCTCCGCTGAGCGACGCGGATCTCGAAATGCTGGTGGGACTCATGAGCAAGGTCGTCGACTGGCCGGAGCCCGGACATCCGCGGGAGGCTGCGCGTGACTGACGTTCTCGATCGCTCCGACGTCGCCGTCGTCACGCCTCCCCCGGACGGCGTGACCCTCGGCGACACCAAAGCTGGTCGATTCGATTACAAATGGATCGCGCTCGCCGTCGTGCTCCTCGGCACGATCATGACGATCCTCGACGCGACAATCGTCAACATCGCCATTCCGACGCTGCAGACGGACCTCAAGGCGGGATCGTACGCAGACATCGCATGGGTGGTGACGGGCTACATGCTCGCGCAGGGAGCGGTCATCCCGATGGCCGGATGGGCGTCCGACCGGTTCGGCACCAAGCGCCTGTACCTCGTCACGATCGCACTCTTCACGCTGGCCTCGATGGCCTGCGGCATCGCGCAGAACCTCCCGGAGCTCGTGGTGTTCCGCGTGCTGCAGGGACTCGGTGGCGGCATGCTGATGCCGATCGGTATGACGATCATCATGCGTGCGGTCGGACCGCAGAACATGGGCCGTGTCATGGGGATCTTCGGCATCCCGATGCTGCTCGCGCCCGCAGTCGGGCCGGTGCTCGGCGGTTGGTTCGTGCAGGACTTCTCCTGGCGTCTCATCTTCTACGTCAACGTCCCGATCGGCATCATCGCGTTCGTGTCGGCGTGGCGGTTCCTCACGGAAACGGACAGGTCGCACAAGCTGCGTCTGGATACATTCGGACTGCTGACGGCGCCCCCTGCAGCCGTCGCGGTGATGTATGCCGTGGACCAGAGCACCTCTCTCGGCTGGGGATCGCTGCTCGTCGTCAGCATGCTTGCCGGCGCCGCCGTGTTCATCGCGGCGTTCGTCCTGTCGCAGCTGAATCGGCGGCGCATTGCGGCGCTCATGATGGCGCCACTCGCCGTGCTGCTCCTCGTTGTCGGCGTCCGCAACGGGGTGGTCGACGGGTGGATCGCCGTGGACACTCTCGTGATGCTCGGCGGCGCGGCGCTTGCGCTGGTCGACCTCGTCATCGGCGGACGTGGCAGCCCCGAGCCGCTGCTCCAGCTTCGCCTCTTCCGTGATCCGACGTTCTCGTGGTCGATGGGCCTCAGCTTCATCATCGTCACGGCGCTGTTCGGCGGCATGCTGCTGCTCCCGCTCTACCTCCAGGAGGTGCACGGCTACAGCCCGCTGGAGACCGGATTGCTGTTGCTGCCGCAGGCGATCACAGCCGCGGTCGCGATGCCACTCGGCGGCTACCTCACCGATCGGATCGGCCCCCGTCCGGTCGTGGCCGTCGGCATGGTCATGCTCGCCGGCGGTGGGTTGCTGCTCGCGCAGATCCACCCGACATCGTCCAACTGGCTCGTCGTCAGCGCGCTGCTGCTGCGCGGGTTCGCGATGGGCTTCTCGATGATGCCGTCGATGGCGGCGGCGATGGCGCGCGTGCCGCGCCACCTGAGCGCCAGCGCGTCGAGCATCTCCAACAGCCTGCAGCGCATCGGCTCGTCGATCGGCATCGCGGTGCTGGTCACGGTTCTCGCCGCACAGTTCACCACGGCAATCGGCGAGGCGTCGTGCGCCCCGTCGCCGGCGGTGCTCAGTGCGGCATCAACGTCCGGACACCAGTTCACCGCCACAGAGTTCTGCGCGGATCTGAAGGGGCGGTATGCGTCGCTGATCCAGAACGGCGGGCGACCGTCGACCACGGTGAAGGTCGCACCAGCCGTTGCGGATTTCAGCCAGACGTACGCCGCCGACGCGCTGAGCACATCGTTTGATCGCACCTTCGCGTTCATCACGATCCTCACGCTGCTCGGTGTGATCCCTGCGCTCTTCCTGCGCCGTCCGGAGAAGACGGTGGCGCAACATGTCGTGTATGAGCCGTAAGGTCCTCGTTCTCGGCGGCACGGATTTCGTTGGCCCCGCCGTCGTCGGCGCGGCACTCGCGCACGGTGACGACGTCACCATCTTCCATCGCGGCCGGACCGGCTCGGCTCCCGACGGCGTGCGCGTGGTGCACGGCGACCGGACGCAAGCTACCGAGCTGGACGCGGTCGCTGCCGAGCACTGGGACCTCGTCGTCGACGCATGGTCGCGCGCACCGCGCGTTGTGCTCGAGTCGGCGCGAAAGCTCGAGGCGACCACGGCGCGATACGTCTACATCTCAACGATCTCCGTGTACCAGGACGTGCACGACGGCCCGATCAACGAGACTGCGGCGGTTGTCGATGCGAGCCCCGACGCTGATACGACGGACTACGCTGCGGACAAGCGTGGTGCGGAGCTCGCGATCGAGAGCGTGTTCGGTTCGGACCGCTGTGTCTTCGCGCGCCCCGGTCTCATCCTGGGACCACGCGAGAACATCGGCCGCCTGCCGTGGTGGCTCCGCCGCATCAACGCCGGCGGCACCGTGCTCGCTCCCGGACCCGCGGACAACGGCCTGCAGTACATCGACGCACGCGACCTCGCCGAGTTCGCGATCAACACGACGCTGAACGGTGGCGTCAACGTGCTCAGCGTTCCCGGATTCACGACGATGGCGGGGTTGCTCGACCTCTGCAGGGAGGCGACGGGGTCCAACGCGACGTTCACCTGGGTCGACGCGGAGTTCCTTCTCGGTGACCACGTCGAGCCGTGGACCGAGGTGCCCATCTGGGTTCCAGACGTCGGGGAGTGGACCGGCTTCTACATGACTGATTCATCGCTCGCGCAGCGCTCGGGACTCACCTGCCGGCCGGTACGGGACACGGTGTTCGATACGTGGTCGTGGTTGCGCGACAACCCCGACTGGGCGCAGGTCGTCACCGGCAATCGCGTGCGTGTCGGCCTTGCGCCGGAGCGCGAGACCGCACTGCTCGCCTCGTGGGCGAATCAGCCGCCGGCAGCTCTGTAGCGACGCAGGCGTTCGGCGACGAGCTCGTCGACGGGGATGGTGCTCAACGCATCGAGATGACGGAGAACGGCGCCGCGTATGGCGGCTATCACGAGTGGCGCATGTGCGTGAGCGCCCGGTGCTGGCTCGGGGATGATCTCGTCTACCAGGCCAACGCGATGCGCGGTTTCAACCCCGGGGCGTAGCGCCGCGGCCGCCCGGGCGCGTTGCCCCGCATCGCGATACAGGATCGCCGCGCACGTCTCCGGCGGTGCAACGGTGTACACCGCATTCTCGAGCGCGAGCACTCGGTCGGCGAGCGCCAGGGCGAGCGCACCGCCGGATCCGCCCTCGCTGAGCACGATGCTCACCGTCGGGGTGCGCAGGCGGAGCATGCAGAGGAGGGCTTCCGCGATTGCCCATGCCTGGCCGCGTTCCTCTGCGCCGATGCCCGCATGCGCGGCCGGCGTATCGACGAGACACACGACCGGCATCGAGAACTTCTCGGCCTGGCGCATCAGGCGCATCGCTTTGCGATATCCCTCCGGGTGCGGCATGCCGAAGTTGTGGAGCGCGCGGGTCATCGGGTCAGTGCCCTTCTCCTGGCCGATCAACATCACGGAGCGACCACCGAGGTGGGCGGGCCCGCCGACCACGGCGCGGTCGTCACCGAAGAGCCGGTCACCGCGCAGCTCGGTCCAGTCCGGTGTGATCGAGGCGATGACCTGGAGCGCGCGTGGCCGCTCGGGATGACGAGCCAGCTCGACTGCGGCGAATGCGATCCGCTCTCGCTCGGTGGTCTCGATGGTTGTCGTCATGCGCGACCTGTGTAGATGCGGAGCAGCGTGCCGGCTGTGGCGCGCAGGTGCCCGCGCGCGACAACCATATCGACCATGCCGTGCGCGAGCAGGAACTCCGCTGTCTGAAAGCCCTCCGGCAACCTGTCGTGCGTGGCTTGCTCGATCACTCGCCCACCCGCGAATCCGATGCGAGCGCCGGGCTCCGCCATGATCACGTCGGACTGCACGGCGAACGACGCGGTCACACCGCCGAAGCAGGGATCGCCGAGAATGCTGAGGTACGGAAGCCGCGCGGCGATCACCTCGGCCACCGCGGCCGAGCAGCGAGCCATCTGAGCAAGCGACGCGATGCCCTCCTGCATTCGCGCGCCGCCGGACGTGCACACCGCGACCAATGCACGGTCCTCGGCAACGGCCAGCTCGCATCCGCGCGCGAAGATCTCGCCTGCGCCGCTGCCGAGCGATCCGCCGAGGAAGGCGAAGTCCATGCACGCGAGGACGACGGGATTGTGCTCGATGGATGCTCTCGCGACTTGAAATGCCTCATGCAGCCCCGTCTTTTCGCGAGCTCGCGCGACGCGCTGCGGGTACGGGACGCCGTCGTCGAACCCGAGTGGGTCGCGATCGCCGACGTCAAGCGCCAGGGTCTCGGCCGTCCCGGGGTCAGCGAGTTGCTCAATGCGCTGCGCGGCGCCGACGACTCCGTGATGGCCGCACTCGGAGCAGACGTTGAGGTCGGCGGCGTATCGCTCGGCGACGAAGCGTCGCTGGCATTGCGGGCACGCGATCGTCCCCGCGGTCGGCGCCGTTGGGCGGAGCTCCGGTCCGGGCGCCTGCAGCCTGCGACGCGGCGCCTGCCGCCGCGACGTCACTGCGTCGGCGCGATCCATCGAAGAGCGATCCCGCCCCAGACGACCCCAGATCCGAACGCGATGCAGACGATGCGGTCCCCCTGGCGCACCCTGCCGGTGGCGACAGCCTCCGAGAGCGCGATGGGGATCGATGCGCCGCTCGTGTTGCCGTAGCGGTCGATGTTGATCACGACGCGGTCGAGCGGCATGCTGAGCCGCTTGGCAACGGCCTCGATGATGCGCAGGTTGGCCTGGTGGGGGACGAGCAGGTCGACGTCCTCGAGTGCCCAGCCGGCTTCGGCACAGACCTCGCGGGCCGCCTCAGCCATCCGCTCGACCCCGAGGCGGAACGTGCCCTTGCCGTACATGCGGAGGCCGTTCTCACTGTCCTCGTCGCCGGCTTTCGGACCGTAGTAGATGAGGTCGGCCCCGCTGCCGTCCGCGCCCCACTGCGCGCTCTCGATACCGCCGTCGTCCGAGAGACCGATGACCGCCGCTCCGGCGCCGTCGCCGAAGAGGACGCAGGTGGATCGGTCCTTGTAATCGATGAGCGAGGTGAGCGCGTCGCCGGCAATGACGAGCACGCGGTTCATGCGCGACGACACGATGAGGCCGCGCGCGATCGTGACCCCGTAGACGAATCCCGCACAGGCGGCGGCGATGTCGAACGCCGGAATGCCCCCGAGGCGCATGCGGCGCTGCACGAGGCACGCTGTGGAGGGGAGCGGGGTGTCCGGGGAGACGGTCGCGACGATGAGGGCGTCCACGCTGTCGACCCCGGCGGCCGCCATGGCGCGGCGCCCGGCCTCGGCGGCCATCATCGACGTGGTCATGCCCGACGAGACCTTGCGGCGCTCCCGGATGCCGGTCCGCTCCAGGATCCAGGCGTCGGAGGTGTCCACCATCGCCTCAAGGTCGGCATTGGTGATGATTTCGTCGGGCACGTACGAAGCAATGCCCAGGATCGCGGCGGTTCTGGTGGCGCCCGGGACGGCGCCGGACGGTGCAGACGCGGGGGCGCGAAGGATCGCCATCTGGACAGAAGCTTAAGCGAGGTCCGGGGGTTACGTCACCGATCGGCTGTTGTACGCTTCGCCGTCGAGATGCTCGCGAGCCTGGTTGCGGTCAACAATCCGTTCCCGTTCTCGATCAGCGGGTTCACTGGATTGACGACCGCGCAGATCATCTCCTTCTTCATCGTCTTCGTCATCTTCAACTTCTACGTGGTCCTGCTCGCGGTCGCGCTCGTCGGCTTCTACTTCACGTCGAAGCCCCGCCACGGCAAGACTCGGACTGCGGCGATCTGGCACTTCACAGCGATTCTCTGGATGCTCATGGCGTTCATCGGAACCGTCTGGGGCGCGCCGGCCGAGAAGACATTCCTCGGCGGGACGGGGCTGGCGACGCTCGGCATCGGGCAGCGAGCCATCAATGAGTTCATCAGCATGGGCTTCGCCTTCATCGCCATCCTCTGCATGGCGGTCGGCTTCGCGCAGGCCTCACGCCAGAACCGCGCGCTTCGCGAGGAGGCCCTCGCCGCTGTCTGAGCGGGGCCGCTGAGCCACCCGGACTCGCCGATCTCGGCGCTCGGCTCCTGCGCGGGCTCGGTCACGCATGACGATGCGCTCCTTCGCCCTGCTCGTCGCCTCCTTGACCTCGGCGGCCCGGGCGGCTCAGGGGCCCCGCTCTTGCTTATCGCAGTGAAAATGAGAGGATCGAGGCCGGGTTCAGGAGCGCGAAGGCGCGCTGGACGGCGTGAGTCTCATTGGTTATCGCGGTGATCCACAACGCGGAGAGGTTGGTCACGGGGAGGAAGTCCCCGGGGTGGCGCTCGAGGTGGTCCTGCAGGTCGTTGCCCGGCGAGAGGTGGACGTCACCGACCAGCGAGATGGCAGAGGTGTTGATCGACGCGGCGTAGGAGACTGTCTCCCGCCACATCGCGGAGTTGCCGTCGGGCATCTCCTCGAGCGGGCAGACCAGGATCACCCCGGCCTTGGCGATGGTCACGCGCGGCTCGAGCCGGCTCAGCACGGGGTAGTTCGTGGAGAGCGGTTCAGCCCGCGAGTTGCGCACGTGCAGGAACGCACCGAACCGGTTGATGCTGTCGCTGAGGCGTTCGGCGCCGATGACCTCGAGCTCGCCCGTCAACCGGATGAAGGTGCCGTAGATCTCGACCTCTCGCCATCCGCTCACTGCTTCAGAAGGCTACTCCGCGACAGGCGTCCCGCGGGTCTCGTCGCGGATGCGCGTCATCGTCGTGCCGTGACGTATCCTTTCGCCGGTCCGACGCTCCAGACAGAAGAGATATGGAACGCCTCATCGTCGCTCTCCGCACTGACTTCGGATGCTTCGCCATCATCGTGGTCTTCGTGGTGATCATGATCTCGGCGATTGTGTTCGCCAACATCCTCACCCCCCCGGCGAGCAATCCACTCCTCTAGTCGGATGATCATTCGGCGAATGAGTTGCGAGACGGCCGGGGACGAGACGGCGCGCGGCGTTCGAGTCCCTACACTGTCGGCAGAAAT
>Ga0307372_10003930_pt1 | contig 23344 bp, 24 predicted proteins | sample OX1MG_FD_202533 | JGI IMG/M metagenome (GOLD analysis project Ga0307372, IMG submission 202533) | Soil microbial communities from Risofladan, Vaasa, Finland - OX-1 | ecosystem: Environmental > Terrestrial > Soil > Coastal area > Acid sulfate soil | place: Finland: Risofladan, Vaasa | collected...
GATCAAACGTCGCATGCTATACTGGCCCTATGCCAATCGAGGCTCTTCTGACGTCCCGACAGGCAAGCCGTAGATTCGAAAAGTTAACGGAGAGAACTGCGTACCGTCGTATTGCAGCCGCTGGGGGACGCAATGACCCAGACGTGCAGCGTGTGGCAGGCGCGTGGTGCGCCCCTGAAGCTTGGTGGAGGAGAGAGCTTCAACTACACCGTTCTCCAAAACCTACCGTTTTCTTCCACAAGGGACTAAAACGTGTTTGGTTCCTGCTTCAGCGGGGACCGTTTCACCATCGCCTCACAACGATGGCCAGCGCAGTCCTCTCCACAGGCGTTTTGACTGTCCGGCGAACTGTCGGCCAGCTTCCTCAAATTGATGGCGGCGTTCAGGTCACGGTCTATCGTGAGGCCACACGCCTCACAGCGGAACACCCGATCCGCCAAGGTCAAGTCATCGTCTCTCCAGCCACAGTGCGAACACCGTTTGCTGGTGGGTTCCCACCGACTGACCACCACCACCCGGCTCCCATACCACGCCGCCTTGTAGGTCACTTGTCGCCGGAACTCGGCAAAGCCTGCATCAGCGATGGCTTGGGCCAGATGGTGATTGCGCAACATGCCCGCGACATGCAAGTCCTCAATGACGATGACTGACTTGGTTTTCGCCAGTCGTGTCGTGACCTGATGCAACGTATTGGCCCGTTGATTCGCCACTCGCCGATACTGGGCGCCCAGTTTGCGCGCTGCTTTCTTCCGGTTGTTACTGCCCTGTTGTTTGCGGGTGACCGCTTTGTGCAACCGCTTGACCCGCTTCAAGCAGCGTTTCAAGGGCTTCGGGTTGGGGATAACGGTGCCATCGGAGAGGGTGGCGAGCGTTTTCACTCCCAGGTCCACCCCCACTACCGGGCCACCGTTTTCTGGGACTGTTTGCTCCTGCTCTACCTGGACCGAGACATACCAGTGGCCCGCTTGTTCACTGATGGTGGCCGACAACACCTTGACGCCGACTGTGGGCGTGACGGGAAGATACCCGCGCTCTTTCAGGCCCACACGCCCCAGGCGTGGCAATTGGATGGCGTCGGAGAAGACGAAGATGGCGCCGGTGAGGCGAAAGCCGCCCAGCCCCTTCTTCTTGCTCTTGAACGTGGGGTAGCCCACCTTGCCCCGCCACTGGCCGGTTTTCTTCTGCTGACAGCGGCGGAAATAGTTGGCGAATGCCGTATCCAGGTTCCGTAGCGCCTCTTGTGGCGCGCATTTGCTCACCTCATACATCCACGGAACTGCGGTCTGCTTCAAGGCGTTCAGTTCCCGATGCAAATCAATGGCGCTGGGCGCCTTGCCCGTTGTCTTGTACACTTCCTGTTTGCGTCGCAGCCCCCAGTTGAACGCCCAGCGCGCCGCGCCTGCGTGTCGCTTGCACGCGGTCGTTTGCGTGTTGTTGAGCGCCAACTCGGTTTTGTACGCCCGCAAGATACGCATCAGGCTTCCTCCACGGCTTCCGGTGCGTGCATGACGTGTTCAACACACGCCTTAATCTGTTCTGCCCGTCGCCGACTGTTGCTCCGCCAATAGGTTTCACCAGAGATACGTGCGGCCATGCTGGCGATCACGGCCACAACATCGTCTACCAGCCCGTCTCCGGTCTCCGTTGCGAAAATCGCTTCCACCCGCCGCCCCTGCATCCAGCGACTGCGTCAAGACGTTGATCGTGGCGATGTACTCCTGGCAGTGCGTGCGCAAGAGCGCCGCTTGTTCGGGCGTGGGATAGAACCGAACGAGTCGGGTCGTTGTTTGCTCGCTCATGATCATGACGTCCTTTCGCTGTCCTCCGAGTTGATTTCCTGGCTGAACGGTTGGCAGCTCAAACGAGCTGTGTACCACCGAACGCCAGGGGGTGCGAGGCGAGAGGATCCTTCATCCACCGCTTGAAAGACGGGGGCTTTCTGGCCCACCTCCTGTAAACCGAACCAAAGCGGCTCTCTGACTGAATCACTATGGCCACTCCTGCCAGCCCCTTTGGTTCGGCTGGGACTCCGATTCGAGAGGGGATGACCGACGGGTTGCAGGCATGTCGAGTCATGCCCCGTGGTTGAGTCGTGACGATTGATTCGGTCCCCTGTCCCAATCGATCCTTAGCTGGTACAATCTCCCTGGCATCACGCATGATTGGTGTCTTGCCCACGCCTGCTTACATCTTGGACATCGTCGTACCAACCTGCCTGTCGCTCCGGTAGCGTGAGTGAGGGATAGTCTGGGATACGATCGTCCGAATTTGACGAAGTCCTAGCATCAGTCGGCGCATACGGGCTGTGTGGGGGACTGGGCGCTTGATGAGGTGGCTCCGACCAAGGATTGCCACCGGAAGGGGGCGCCGCGCGCGCTCCGTCCCATTGGGCATGTGCGGGATAACTGGACTGTTGCGCTCTGGGTTGCGGATCGAACTGGGGTAAATCCGATCCAAGTCCGAATCTCTCTCCAGTGGGCGGACGAGATCGACTTCGTTGGCTCACCTCATGTTGCGTTATTAAATTCGCAATCCGTTTGCGGGCTTCCTGTGCGGGTGCAGGAAGTTCCGGGCGGAGCAGCGCGTACACACCCCACTGCAAGGCATCAAGTTCGGGATACCCTGTTGGGTCATAGGGCGCTGGATCCAGGCGAGCCACTGCCACACCCTGCATGACAGAGGACAGGGTTCGCACGTATTCGATCAGCGCGCGAATCACCTGTTGCGCACGGATCTGTGCGTTCTGCGCTTGGCTCGTAATTGCGCGCAGCATACTATTGAAGCGTAGCGCGTCGGCAAAATAGGGATGTCGCGAAGGCAATATGACATAGGTGACATCCCCATGGATGCGCTGGGTGAAACACACACCAAGTTGCTCGATAAACGTCGCTCGCGCGTCAGCGTCAGCAGTCTGTTGTTGCGCATAGCGTTCCTGTTGATCTGATCGGCATATCGTCGCTCGAGTTCTGCCAGAGCTTCCGCCTGATCGGCTCGCCGAATAGCTCGATCCGTTGACCCCACCCACAAGAACTCCACAAACGCCACCACGACGTACAACGCAATGGGACGCCCAAGGAAGGTGATAATGGCGACAGTCAGCGATGGATAGGAGGTCACATCAACCATGAGATCGGATGTGTGGGGAAGCAGGAAGTAAAGTAAGATGATGATGCCACTGTTCATGGCCATCACGAGAAACGAAAACGCCCGAGGGAGCGCTGTGCCAGCAATGATCAGCGGGATCACCAATAAATCAAATGCCGGCAGATCGTCCGTCGCCAAGGCGCCAGGCAAGATGATCCCGAGTACGACAGCGACAGTGAAACTGATAACCAGAATTGCCCCCGTCCAATAGACCAATCCGGCCCGGTTCAAAAAAAAGGCGATTGCTAGGGAGCAGACAAAGGAGACAATGGCAACCAGTGTTCCGATGTCAACACCGATCATGCCTGCCAGAATGACAACCAAGACCATCAATCCCAGAATGATCCAGGCATTGACTCGACTTCTGCGAACACGTTCTCGCTGCTCAATCGTTTGTGGGACAAAGTTCCACCCATACGTAGCCAGTCTCTCCCACCAGTTCGTCTGTTGCATCGCTAACATTGCTGACCCCTTTCTTTGTTTGTCCCCAAACAGCCTCATCGGCAGGATATGGAGACCATTCAGTCATCGTCAACGCCTTCGTCTTGTCTGGACACGATAGGCGTTGGTGAAGTGGTCAACCATCGTCTCTCGATGGTCATATTCCCGATCAAGCGCTCCGCGCCTGCAATCGCGCGCCTGAGTTGTCGATCCGGTAGGCGTACAATGTAAATCTCTCCGTCAAGCAGCGGGCATCTCCGCCTCCACAAATGCAGGTGCTGCGGTGGATTGAGCGCCCGATCTTCTGGCTCAATCAGTTTGCTATGCCACTGACCACACCGTGGGCAGAGATAGCAGACCTCGACCGAAATGCGAAGAACACCTTGCCTCAAGCCAGTTTGTAGATCGAGAAACACCAGTGAAAATTGAGTCGTTGCTTGGCCCTTCACCACATCCAGTTTTCTCTCTGAGGAGGATTGAGCCTCAGGCATAGTGCGCCTCGTTCCCCAGTCGAGAACTCTCCACCTGCGCTGCTGGAGCTTCTCGCGTGATGACCCACACATGCAGCCGTACAAACGAGGTTGGTCAACTCAACCTTGCGTTAGGAAGCACGCGCTTCTTTGAGCCCCCGACGTGCCGAATGTTCGGCACGTTGTCCCTCCTAAGTGTACCTTCTTGATCAGGTCGTGTCAAGCCCAGAAGAATAATTTTCTTTCTACCAACCGTAATTGAAACCTCACCCAAGTCGTGTTTGGTTCCTAACGTCCTATTGCGAAGCCTTACTCCTTGTACCAGGAGGCCAGATCGGGCGCTCAACGACATGTACATCGGACACATCCTGCAAGTGGCCCGCGAGTTCGCTTCGGTTTCTCCGCCTACAGAAACTTATCGGCTAGGCAGACGAACAACTGATCTGCTATGATGTGATCTGCGCGAGACATCACCGAGATGAGGGGAATGGATAAGTTGATTTCGGCGCGGCAAGCCGCGTCGTTGTTTCAGGTAAATCCAAGTACCGCTGAACGACGAGGAAGGAAGGCTATCGCGGCAGGAAACCAGGGGGTCTATAAACTTAGTGGTGGGTATTATGCCACTGAGGAAGTCTGGAGAGAAATTTTCCGCACCTATCCTCTCGATGAGAAGAGCAGGCCCCATAAGTACCTGCGACGTGCTTCCATTGAGTCCTAGCATCTCCTCTCAGCGCCACGACCACCTAGTTTTCACAAGATAGTCAATTGCCAAATTCCTCGCCCTCTGGTAAGATGAGGCATATCTAATGTGCCGAACGTTCGGCACGTCTCGGCACGCCAAATTGGAACTCAACACAGGACAAAGACCTTATGACCCCCTGAACCGCTGGTTCCCTGAGTCCTGGGTCTATTTACGTCACTCGCGTTATGATTTAGCGCGGAGGGAAGTGATCTTACAGTTGGTGGGCGAAGTCACCGAACCCTAGTCAAAGGCAGAGCATGATGAGGACGACGTTACCGTTTACCTGTGATAACCTTACCTTCGACGAAGGCTTAACCATCTGCGCGGAACTGTGGCTAGGTCTTGCGCTCGGCTCTCGTTCGATAGCCCTGAGGACATTCGCCACAATACTCCTCCCATTGTCCTGCGGGCCTAGGCATCCATGCAGCTCGATGCGAAAGGTAACGGTTTCTTCACGGCCTACCGACCAATTTTTGCCAACCGACCCGAACCTCGTCGTCAGTTCGCTCTCCCCTGTTCATTTGGCAGGATTAGGCAGTTGGCGCCTCGATCCCAAGCAAACGATCACATACGAGTTAGGTCCTGCCTGTGAGGAGTGGCTCGGCGACGAGGATACCGAGACACCGCCACAGGCCCGAATTCCTTCGTTCCACGAAAGATGACCCACCGACCACGCAAAACAGCCGAGGTGCGGTAGCCATCATCGCTGTGTAATTGGGGCCTTCCACCGAAGACGCGTGTGTCTCGAGAGGGGTGATGCTGCATGGATTCCGCGAATTCCTTGCTGCCTCTGCCTACCTGGGTAGGAAACTGCTTTCTGAATCGATGGTCCGGCCAGGGTTCCTACGGTGACGTGTATCTCGGAACCCTTCACCCGTCGGGCAGGCCAGTCGCAGTGAAGGTCCTCCGATCGTCACTTGCTAGTCAACCTATCTTTCTTGCGCGTTTTCAGGCCGAGGCACGACGCGCCATGTCTCTGCCTCCCCATCCAAACATTGTCCGTGTCCTCTCAGTGGCTTCCTCGCCCTCTGGAACCTCACACATTAACTACATCGTCATGGATGCCGTGGCGGGCAGCACGCTGCGGTCGCTCCTCGCGACAGAACGACGCCTTCCCTGGCGACGCTCCCTGCAGATTGTCCAGCAGATAGCAGAAGCGCTTGCGATTGCCCATGCCCACCAATTGATGCATGGGGACATCAAACCCGAAAACGTCATGATCAGCGCCGATACCCATGTGACTGTCCTCGACTTCGGCCTAGCACGTCCCATTCGTCTCGGCCCAACTCCCCAGTCCATCTCTTCGGGGATTTCTGGCGAACCACCCGATTCGCGCGCTTTGCTTCTGGTTGTTGGCACACTTCCCTATCTCGCTCCTGAGCTTGTGAATCTCTCCCAACCCAATCTCCACCTCCAGGCAGATCCCAGCGCAGACGTTTTTTCGCTTGGGATATGCCTCTATGAACTTGTGCGGGGCATACTTCCTTATTCGCGTGCAGTCCTCCATGATCACAACGCCCTGTTCAACTTCCGGTTACGGCAAGGCGCACTCGCTCCCCTCTTCCCAGAGAAAGGCGAACCATCAACACTTTCATGGCTGTACGAGCAGATGACAGCGCCTGAGCGACTTCGTCGACCTACCGCAGTGCAGGTTGCCACCAGCGCCCGATGTTTCCTACGATCACTTCAGGTGAGTCAGGAGGAGCGACAGGAATCAGCAGGTACAAACGCCGCCGAGAGGTGGTAAGGAATAGAATAGTAAAGTCTTTATGTTGAGGTCCGTTCGCTCTGAATGGACAGCCTGATGTTCGACTGGTCTGCTGGCTCTGAAACAGAAGAAAAATTTTCAGAGTACTGATCAGTATGCGTAGGTGAGGAAGTAGCTGGAGCGACACAAGTACGTCGCCGAGCGCTGAAGGGGGAGTCCGCTATGAGCCAAACCGATCCCAACCGCAAAACCATCGGCGAAACCGCCGCTGCGACGACTGAACACCATGAAGCACGCGATCACGCACCTCTGGCTTGGCAGCCCCCGAGCCACATTGTAAGCGGATCCGAACAACCCAGCCATCCAAAGGCGATTGCACTTCAAAACAGTGAATGGAATCCCTGGCGATGGTGGCAAAAATTTGCGAATCCGGACGAGTCGCGCGTCGAGGTTTGGCGTCGTCTGCCAGGCGAAACAGAAGTTTTGCGACGGGGACGGGTTCTCACGGTACTTCTGTTCGCCACGTTAATTGCGGCGCTCGTTGGGGTTTTGCTCGTCACGCCACAAGCCCTGAATGATCCCACCCTAACAAATCTGATCGATGTCGGTATTCTCCTCACCATTTGTGGCATTTTGCTGCTCTCTGGTCGCCTCAATGCGACAGGACATACCGAGCTTGCGGCGCTCCTTGCTGGATTTGCCATCATGCTGGTGATCGCCATTGGGATCGCGCTCACCGATATTCCCAACGGCGGGTACGATTGGATCGATGCGCCCGGTTGGGATACCATGTGCATCGGTGTTGGCATCATCAGTTTCACCTCGCGCCCATTCCAAGCATGGTTGGCTTTCCTGGGGCATGTGCTTATCCTGCTGGGATTTGTCGTGTTCGTCCCTCAAGATCCACATATCCTCGCAGTCGATCTCTCCTCGGGAATGGCCGGGAATTTTCCAACGCCGTTTCAGGAGGTGGGGCTGCTCATCGACCTGCTGTTTCGCCCCGTTATCATCAGCGCATTTCTCACGATGGTGGGCATTACCATCGGCCAAAGTATCATCAATGCTCTACGTGATCGTGACGTCCAATTAGGTATTGCGCAACAGCAGCAATTGCTCCTTGTCGAAGGAGAACGACTCTTGGATGAACGACGACAACAGGAAAAATGGGCGCTGGAAAGCGTCGCTCGCCTCGAGCGAGCCTTCTCAAGTGGCAAACCATTCGATCCACCAGCCCTTCCCCAGAGTTGGATGAGCGATCCACAAATGAGTGCATTCAACGGGCTGATGCGCAATGCTGGCCGCCGCATCGCCGAGGGCCAGCAAGCGATGGGGGCATTCCGCATCTTGCAGGAACGCGCCCAACGACTACCATTTGCACGGCTCCAAATGCGAGCAAACGGTAGTCGCGCCGACGGCACAGGTCCAGTGGATGAGTTACTGTTGATTACGGAGGTCCCTGGTGGATTAGGGTATCCTCCTGCTGACGCCTATCTAACCGCTGTCAACCATTTCCTGCGCGAACTCATTGAAGAGGAAACTACCGCCACAGAAGAGATGGTGACACGTCTTTATGTGTATTCTCTTGGAGATACCCGCGCGCGTATCAGCGATGAAGCCACCACTCGGCGCTTTGGCCCCATCGCTCACGCGATCAATTTGATGTTGGATCACCTTCCGCCAAATCCAGGCACTCTACAATAGAGACAATCACTGAAGGTAAGCTTGTGATTTAAGCATAGTGACTCGAATGGCGACCGGAAGACGTCAGAGAAAGAGAGGGTAATAACAGGTCCGTCTCGGCGGTTGGCGCGCGCCTGCGGCGCGACCTCACTCCCTGCCCCGCTCCTGTGGGGAGCGCAGATTAGGAACACAAACGAGTCAGCCGGACCTGTTATAAATCATCAGTAGGTCGGTTTTCGCTCTAGTGAGATGGGCTTTCACTGCTTTGATAAGGGCTGGATGACGCGGAGCGGCACCGAACCGCTTGCCTTTGGGGCGACGGCGAGAACGCCCACAAGGTTTTGGCGGTTTCGCGGGGGAACCGAGCAGCGGCAAAATAGGGAGAAACCCGCGCCGGACGCGCGCCGGTGTCAACCGGTGCAGTGGGAGCGGACGCTCCCAGGGCAAGCGGTGGTCGGAGACCAGTGACCGGGCGAGACGGAGTTGGGGGTACGAGGCAATCACCGCCCAAGCTCAGCGGTCGGCTTGTTCGGGGTGGCGCACACGCGGCAGCGTCCAGTTGAGCGTCTGTTTGAGGAAGTGAGACGTATGCTCCACGTCGAAGCGAGGCACGTAGGCCCACCACACGCAGTCAAGATGGGGGACGCCCGGACCAACAACTAGGGGCATGCCACCGGAGCCAGAGCGCCTGTGGCTTGCGGGTGTGTTGCGGTAGACGGCTCGCCTCGACTGTTCGCCTTCTGGCGTCGGCCACGTTGTCGGATGCGCGGCGCCAAGTTTGTGGCCCTGACGGCGTGGCCATCCGGTTGCCGATTGGGAGGCTGGGTCAGCAGAGAAGCAGTCCCCGCACGCAGGCGCAACACGACGGCACACGAGAAGCGCCACCTGCGCCGCGCCCAGCGCCTGCGTGAGTTGCATGGGATTGTAACCTGCACCGCAGACGAACTAAGGCGGTGACGATCCAAGAGGCAGCCGCTTGAGCAGTGCGGAGATCTGCTCGGCGGCAGCAAAATGACGTTCGTTTGCGGTTCCAAGCAACGCACAATCACGGGCGTGGTCCAACTCTCCCGGGCAAAGTCCAGTTATGCGATGCAGTGATAGGTCCAGCCCCCCACCATTGGCTGGCCCGCTGAGTGGTGTGAAGGATGGTAATACAGGGTGCGCCCTGCACTGGTCTCGGCGTCGCAGCGCATCCAGATGCTCGCATCGACAGCTTAAATAGATTCGCCGGTCACCTGCGGGTGGGCCGTCAACAATCGCTCCATCGTCGCCATGTCGATGTCGCCCTCTCTGAGTGCGCCGAAGAGACTGCCCCAGCCACATTGGTGCTGCGGCTGAAGGCTCAGGCTGGGAAAAGAGGAGATCGTTCCCGTCCCCAGCAGCGTATCACACAACGCAAAGAGCGCATCACGCCGACGACCAAAGGCGGCATACACATCAACACGATAGTGGGTGAGCGCGGTCAGCGCAGTGGTATCCATACGCTCTATTTCGCCACGTCGCGCCGCCTGCCTTCTGGACTCCCAAGGCTACAAGGGTTAAAAGATAAGCTCAGGCTCTAGAGACGAGGTATCGCGTCAGGGTATGTGCTATTTGAACTCACGCCGCAAATTGCTCAATTCAACCTGACTGGGCACTGAGAGTCGATGTCCCCATGCCGACACACCACTTTATCTCCCCGCAGTCTCCGACATCCCGTCGGAGACTGCGCTCTATACTGGGGAGTAGAAGGTCAACGACCGTGAGATGAGCGGGCGCATCTCCCCTGCTTCGCCTTCTGTGACGTGACAGTCCAACAAACGTACCGCCCGTCACGTCACACACTTGCTGCAAGCTCTATACTGTCGGTACACGTCGGCAAATGGAGAGGAGTGTTCCCATGCCACTGTACGAAGGACAAGTGCGCGCTGCACGCTTGATCACGTTGGAGCAACTTGTGGGGAGCCAGCCGCAGCGCTGGTGGAGTAGCCAGGAACTCGCCCACATCCTTGGCGTCACCGACGATACGATTGTCAAAGACCTGACCGAGTTGAGCCGAAACGGACGCCTGCCGCTTGTGGACAACGGCAAAGCGACGGCAGGCCGTCGCTGGCGTGTGGATGGCGATGCGCAGCGCCAGCTGCCGCCGTTGCGTCTCGACTATGCGCAGGGCGCGGCCCTCTATGCGGCGCTACGCCTGCTGAGCCAGCAATATGATGATCGCAATGACCCCGTGCGCAACGCGCTCATCCAGTTGATCGGTGTGCTGCCAGCGCCGTTGCAGGCGCCGCTCGAGGCGATTGCCGCGCAGTTGCCCCGGGCCAGCGTCCATCACGACATCTCGGGCGCGTTCACGGCGCTGAGCCAGGGCTGGCTACTGCGGCGCGTCGTTCGCTTGCGCTACGAGCCTGCGCATGGGCGCGCTTACTCCTGTCAGTTCGCGCCCTACCTGCTTGAGCCATCGGGCATCGGCTACACGCTCTACTTCATCGGGCAGAGCGACCCACCAGACGCTTTGCGCACCTACAAACTGGAGCGCGTCGTGCAGGCCGAGCTGACCGATGAACCGTTTACCGTGCCGGAGACGTTTGATGGCGCGCAACTGCTGCAACGGGCGTGGGGCGTGATGTCGGGCGACGGCGACCCCGTGCATATCAGGCTGCGTTTCAGCCAGTTCGTCGGCAAGCGCGTGCGCGAGACACGCTGGCATCCCAGTCAACGCGCAGACGAGACGGCGGAGGGCCTGATCTGGGAAGCCGACATCGGCGATGTGACGGAGATACGCCCCTGGATTCGTGGCTGGGGCGCCGATTGTGAGGTGTTGGAGCCAGCCGACTTGCGCGAGGAAATGAGCCGTGAGGCGCGTCGCCTGACACGCCTCTATCACCTGCCCGACGCCCCACAGGCCGCCGCAGAGGGCGCGTCCCAAGCGCCCGACCCGTCGTTGTTGGCCGATCTGTTTGGTAAGGAGTAACACGCCATGCCGAATCTCTACGCCTACCAGCAAACTGTCTACGACCTGGTATTCAATGAGCGTTGCAACGTCATCCTTCAGGCGCCCACGGGAACGGGCAAGACATGGGCGGCGCTCGTACCCTACTTCGCTAATCTGGACCGCTATGCGGAACAACCCTTCCCCGCCGATGCGCCGTTGCCGCTGACCTGCCGCTACGCCGTGCCGATGCGCGTGCTGGCGACCCAGTTCGAGCGCGAATACCATGAGAAATTTGCCGCGCTGGACCGCAGGGGCGCACGGCTGCTCGCACGCTACCGCGACGCGCTGGGCGTCAACGCGCCTGCGATACAGACCGGGGAATCTCCCGATGATCGTGAGTTTGCTTCACCGCTGACGTTTTGTACCATCGATCAACTCCTCGCCAGTTTCATCGGGACGCCCTACTCGCTCAGCCCACGGTTTGCCAACCTCAATGTCGGCGCCGTCGTGGGGTCCTATCTTATCTTCGATGAGTTCCACCTCTACCCGCTGGATAGCGGTGGCGGCGCGCGGCTGACCACGCTGGCGATGCTGAAACAACTCGCGGGCCTCGCCCCATTCATCCTGATGACGGCGACCTACTCCTCCACCCTGCTAAACGATCTGGCGCAGTTGCTGGACGCGACTGTCGTGCGGGTAAGCGATGAAGAGCTACCGGGCATCATGCGGGGCCGCTCACGCAACATACAGCGTGGCGACGAGCTGACCGCCGACGCCGTGCTGGCCGCCCATGCGGCGGCCAAGCAGCGAGGAGCAGGCGCGTCGCTGGTCGTGTGCAATACGGTGAGCCGCGCACAGGCCCTCTACCTACAACTCCGCAATGAACTCGAACGGCGTGGGACCCGCGACGAGGTTATTTTGGAGTTGCTGCACAGCCGCTTCACGCAGGCGGATAGAAAATGCAAGGGCGCTCTGCTCGAAGCGTGTTTGGGCGAGAACCAATGGGAGGATGGACACTTTCTCGGTCGGGATACCATCATCGTCGCAACGCAGGTGGTGGAGGTTGGCCTGAATATCTCGGCAGGCGTGCTGCATACGGAGCTTGCGCCAGCCAGCAGCGTCATCCAGCGCGCCGGGCGGTGTGCGCGCTTCCCACAGCAGCAGGGCGAGGTCATCGTCTACCCGATCCCAGCCAACGCCAAGGGGTCCGTCTCCTATCTCCCCTATGACAAGAACCTGTGCGAGGCGACCTGGGAGCAGTTGGGAGCGCTGGATGCGGGGCCATCGGGCGCGCCGTTTGGCTTTGCCGAGGAACAGGGACTGATTGACACCGTGCATACCGAAGAGGACAAGGGTTTCATCTCCCGCTTCAAGCGCGACGAGCAGCGATTGCAGCGTTCGGTCATGGAGTCGCTGACCACGCACGACCGCGCCACATCGCCCTCGCTCATCCGTAACGTCATCAGCGTTTCCGTGCTCGTTCATCCTACCCCGGACAAGGCCATCACCACCGGGCCATTCACCTGGGAAAGTTTTCAGTTGCACCCTGGGTCCCTTGAAGGCGCATGGGAGGCGTTACAAGCACGCGCCGACGACCTCCCTCTAGAATGGACGATGAGACGGCTGGAGGCGGGCGGCGATGTGCGCCAGGAGGACGACAATGACCGCGAGCAGCCGTATACCTGGAGCAAAGTGACCGACAAGGCGCAGATCAGGGGCGCCTTGCGGCTGGCCCTGCCGCCACAGCTTGCCGCCTACGACCGCGAGCTAGGGTTTCGCCTGCTGTTGACCGACGAGCCGGTAGCGCATACCTACCAAAGCCAACCGATTGCGCGGCGAAAGCAAGATTTCAGCGACCGCTCACTACGAGAGCAACGCAGCTATGTCGAACACATCAGGGGCCTGATGCGCGCCTATGACTGGAGCGTGCGGAGTGAGTTGGCGTGGATCGCGGCGCAGTTCGAGCGCGCGCTGGGCGTCCGCGCGGAAAGCCTTGATCTGGCGCTGCGGCTTGCCATCGCTTGCCATGATATTGGCAAGCTGACGATCCCGTGGCAGCGCTGGGCGCACGCGACGCAAGACGAACTGATCGCCTGGGCGGGCGCCGATGGCGCGCTCTATCGTGTGAAGCCCGGTCGCGAGTTCCTCGCCAAGACCGACGAGCTGCCGAACTGGGGCGACAATCACGCCGTCCAGACGCGCGTGAAACCGAAGAAGCCAAACCACGCCTGCGCTGGCGTCGTGTCTAGCCTCGCGCTCATCGGCCAGCAGACGCTCACGCACACGCACACGAATAATTGCGACCAGCGTGAGGCGGCGAAGGCGCTGACCCGCGCCGCAGTGAGCGCCATTGCCCGCCACCATACGCCGACTGCCGTCGAGTATGGCGCCGTGGAGTATGCGCCCGCCGCGCGCGAGGCGCTGGCCCAGGCGTTCGCCGTCTGTCGCCTGCCAACAGACGTATCCACGCTTGATTTGCAGGCGCATCCGGCGGGCGAACTTCCCGGTGAATGGCTGGTGACGCCCAGCGACGACAGCGAGATGGCGCGGCTGACCACCTGGCTGGGCTTCACGCTGGTGCGAGCGCTGCGCCTCTGCGACCAACGCGCCGAGCGCAAGTTGTAGGCGGGCGTATACAAAGTATCCTCAACGGATCGAAGTAGCGCCAGAGGCGGTCACTAGTACCGCTCAAGCAATGATCTTTCAGTACCCTTAACCGGGTCGTTGGAATCTGGCAACTCCCCTTGCACAGTGGGGACAACTATGGTATAGTCCTTCTTATCAGAGTATCGCGCTTGGTACTAGTACAGCGCAAGCTATGATGGGAGGATAAACCATGATTGAGTTCCAGATCGGGCAGAATCGTACGTGCGTGCGCTTTGGCCGCTTAACCCAACCGCAATTCCAGGCGACGCTCACAGAGTTCAAGCGGGCGTTTCCGGACGCTCTGTGGTCCAAGCAGGAAAGCGGTTGGCTGATCAGCAGCCGCACGCTTACGGAGGTTTTGCGCTTCGCCTATGCCACCTTTCCTGCTGAGCATGTCGTTGTAACGACAGTTGCAACGCCGCCCCACATGTTGTTCGCTTGATAGTTGTGCCTTGGGCTGGCCGGTGCTGTATCGCCAGCCGAAGCAGAGACCTTGACAGTCGGCCAGTCGTGCCGTCTTGCCGGGCGAGTGCGTCCGGCTCAGGCTTGACGTGTCCTACGGGTGAACGGCGCCGAGACGCCATTTGACACCCACAGTATACCACTCGATGACGTAACCCATCCCGGCGTGGCGCTATACGTCACGCCGGGGCATGTGCGGAGGAGCGCATGAATGGCAGCGCAGTACCTGTACTCCGACAACGACACAGACACCTTTGCCGATACGCTCAAAGCGGTGGGCGTGGCGGAGGTGGCGCGCGCCTGGCTGCGACGGCTGGGGCGCGATGTCGCAGACATCACCCTTGAAGACACGGGCGACTATTTCCGTATCGCGTTGCCTGCCCCGCTGGATGAGGCGGCGATTGCAAAGATCGACGGCCCATTCAGCGCTGGACGTGGGCAGCGATTGTTGAGCAGAAAGCAGATCGAGAAGGCGACCAAAGCCGGGCGCGCCTCCGACGATGGTTTCCTCTATGACGATGAGCAACAGAAGCGCACGGCGTACTTCAAGGGTCTCGCCGCGCTCGCGCCCGCCGACCGCGCGCTCTTCAACAAGAATCCCCAGGCCGACCAGTTTGGCGACCTGGCGATGCTCAAGCCGAGCGACGATCTGGGCCTGTATGTGTACATCAACCACTTCAAGGTCGCCGACGGCTACAACGGCTTGCTCGCGCAGTGGCTGGGGGAGACGCCGGAAGCGTTTCGCGCCAATCTCTGGGCGTTCGTCGAAACCTTCGCGGTGTCCCCGAACGCCAGCCCGCGTGGCGCCGAACAGCGCGATAGGGTCACGCTGCTGCAATTGATCAACCCGGTCAGCGGCAAGGGGGGCAACGCGCCCAAGGCCAACAGCCTGAGCATCGGCAACCTCGACGGGGATTGGTTGCCCGAATACCTAAAGTTTGTTGGGCTGTTCACCGTCACTGCGCCCTTCACTGTGCGCGGCAGCAAAGACCGCAAGACGTATGTGCTGCATCCGACGAAGATTCCGTTGAATGAGCTGCGCAAGGTGATGGCGACGTTTCGCGCCAGCCTCTATTCCAACACGCCGATCAAGCTGGATATTCTGGCCTCGCTGCGCTTCACGCGCACGCTGGTGGGCCTGATGCGCGAGGCGCTGGTCGCGGCGGCCACCACCGGCGCGACTGATCCCTTTGTGGCGCTGTTCGGGGCGGCGCCAGCCGTGAAGGATGTGGCGCGGGGCTTCGACGTCACCTTCTACAAAGACATGGGGGCGGCGTTCGCCACCATGAACCTGGCGACGATCAACCTGCCGGAGTGGCTGCGGCCCATCGCCACGACGACGGAAGCCGATGCGACGCTGGCGCTGCTCGAAGAACACGAGCGCGTGATCGCCAGCGTCAAGCTAGTGAAACGGATTGGGGGTCTCACCAAAGAAGAAGAAGGCTCGGAAGAACTGGAGCTGCTCCGCCGCTATCGCGATTTCCTCTCCGGGCGGGACGGCATGCGTTACTTCGATTTCGCCGCGCGCTATGGCGGCTACGCGCTGGCCAAGCGACATCGACAACCAAGCCTCTTTATGGGGCAGTTCACCACTACCGGAATGGAGACATTGATGGCGCAGACATCAGCCACGAAGCCATTGACGCCAGTCGTCCACAACGAGGGCTTTCGTGAGATTGCGACGGCCATTCGCCAGGCGACCGTGCTGGCGCAGTATCACGCCGCCCGCCAGTCTGGGTATCCGTATGAGGTGCGGTATGGGTTGGGGCAAGACCTGCTCCGCGCCGCCGCCTATCCGACGGATTTTCTGGCGGCGCTCAGCGCGTTCATCCAATCGTACAACGCCGAGAATGCGCGTATCGATGAGCGCATCACCAAGGGATCGCTCCACAGCAGCCGTCGCAGCTCTGTGCGGACCGACCACATCAGCGCCGTGGTCGAGCTGGTCGATCAGTACGGCTCGGAAGTGATCTGCAAGATGCTTGTGGCGTATGGCTATGCGCGCGACCCACGGTCGCCCGACGCGGCAAACACGCCAAACCAGCCGAATGCGGCAGACACGCCTGACCTGCAAGGCCAAGGCGAAGACGACTAGCTAGCCCCTACCCTCTGGTGCCTCGCGTTCTGTTGAGCGCGCGAGGGCGCCGAACGCGACACGAGGCCTGTGATCCCCGTTGTGTGTTGTTTTGTGTGCGTCCACGATGGAAGAGTTGTGGACGCAGTGAAAGGACCCCGTTCAGATGGCGCTTCAGATTGCTTCGTTCTCGATTGCCGCCCGCGCAACCCTCGACATGCACAGCCTCAACAATGAGGGTGGCGAGGGCAACCAGATTCAGACCCGCATGGTAGACATCGTCGGCGCGGATGGCCGCATGCACAACGTCAACGCGATCTCCGGCGATATGCTCAAACACATTCAGGCGCAACACTTCTTCGAGCTGGCCCGTAGCTCCGGTTTGCCGCTGTGCGCCGGATGCAGCCACTTCGACGCCAACCGCATCAACGCGGACAAAGAGTGGAACGCCCAGATGCCCGCCAGCGACCGCGAGGCGCTCTCGTCGCTGCTGGCGCGCTGCGCAATGGACGACACGGCGGGCATCCTGATCACGGCGGGTGGGCGTTCGCTGCCGCGCAAGTCGGTGGTGGAGTTTGGTTGGGTGGTCGGCATCCCGCAGATTGTGCAGAGCGAGAGCTACTTCCATGTGAAATATGCCTCAGAACGTGAGAAAAGCCGGGTAGACGCTGATAACATCGCACGCGAGGCGGTCGGCTCGAATCTGGGGCAAGCGATCTTCCATCGGCCAGCGTCGAGCGGTGTCTACGCGATTGTGTGCCACATCGAGCTGGGGCGCATCGGCTACAACGACATCTCGCAGACCTACGCGATTGACGAGGAGCAGCGGGCGCGCCGGGCGAAGGCGCTGATCCAGAGCGTCATGCACACCTTCCTCGAACTCAATGGCGCGATGCGCACGACGCAGTTGCCCCACCTGGTTGCGCTGGACGGCATGCTGACGTGGAGCGGCGCCAGCGCGCTGCCCGCGCCGATGGTTAGCCCGCTGGCCGGTGGCAGCGACGACGGCGACGCCTATCGCGAGCAGATCGCCCAGATCGCGCAGGCGCTCAACGGCGCGCAACAGCCAGCGGCGGTGCAGGCACGTCGCTTTGACGACGTGGGCGCCTTCGCCCGTGAACTGCGCACGCTGGTGGATCAGGCGGTTCCGGCGTCGCTGGTGAGCGCGCGCTAGTGGGTCGGCTGGCGGCTGAGCCGAGCGATACACCTGCCTCAGCCGCCAGGCGCCCAGGCCACTAGTGGAGACGGCTCACTGAAAGGAGCATGTGATGAGTTGGATTCTCGCCGAGTATCATCCCGTGTCGTTGTTTTCGTTGCGTCCGGCGATGGCAACGGCGTCCGGCGGCAAGACGCTGTTGACGCCAAGCGCCTTCGCGTTCAAGATGGCGCTACTCAGCGCCTCGATTCAGACCGCAGGGGTCGCCGAAGGGGAACGACGCTTTCCGCTGCTGCGGGACCTGCGGATTGCGATGCGCCCCCCAGCGCGTATCACCGTGCTCAAGAGTTTCGCCAAGATACAGCGGCCTGTACGATTAAAAGTCAGCAAGGAGAAGGGGGAAACGGAAGAGGCGTTTCAAGAACGCCAGCAACAGGAAGTCGCCGAGCTTATAGAGATGGGCCACTACCCGTTTCGTGCGACGATCGCCTATCGTGAACTCGTGCAGTTTGGCGAGCCGCTCGGCCCAGCACAGAACAACGTGCTGCGGATCGCGCTCTCGTCGCCGGATGGTAACACACCGGAATGGGTGGCGCAAGCGCTGCTGGCGATCAATTACCTGGGCAGGCGCGGGGGGTTCATGCAGCCGCTGGGGGCGCCCCGCACGGTCGAGGCGCTAAGTGGCGACTTTACCGAGGTGACGGGTGATAGCGCGGGTTTCCAGATTGACGGCACGTTGCAGATGCTGGACGATTGTGGCCCCACGATGACCTTCGCGCATGCCGACATCTATAACCCGAAGCGTATCACGCTGGGCAAAGAGCGCATCCTCCGGCATGTCGTCTTGCCGTATCGGCTCACGCGCTCCAGTCGCGGCTATAGCCTGTACGAACGCCAGGGGCAATGATCGACGCAGACGCGCCAGTTGAAAGCAGACGGTACGAAAAGCAGGCGGCACGGCAGGCTACCGCCTGTACGAACGCGGGGGGATAGTGGTCCGCTACAGCAGCGGATGGCGTCGCATGGCACAGGCAGCGGCGGAAGGAGACATGGCGATGATTGGCCTACAAGCGTTGCTGTTGCAGATTACGATGGAGGCGGCAGAGGACGCGCCCATTCTGCTGGATGAGTATCCCGGCTCGTCGTTGCGGGGCGCGCTGTTCGAGGCGCTGTTGCGGCGGTTCTGCATGAATCCCACGGCGCCGACCTGCGCGGCGTGCCAGCTCAACGCGACCTGCCCGGTGGCGACGCTGGTTGCGCCACTGCGCGACGAGGGGCCACGCGGTCGCGATATTCCGCGTCCCTTTGTGTTGGCGTCGGCCCCAACGCCGACGACGGTCGCGGCGGGCGCCGCGCATCCGATTGACAGTGACATGAGCGCGGCGGCGATCATTCCACCGGGTGGCCAGTATACGTTTGCGTTGACGCTGGTGGGGCGCGCCTGCCAGTTCTTCCCCTACATCGCCATGAGCCTGCCCACACTGGAGGTGACGGGGCTGGGACGGCGGCAGAACGGCAGGCGTGGGCGCCCGCGTGTGGTCAGCGTGCAGGCGTGCGATCCGTTCACCGGCGCGACGCAGGCGCTCTATCAGCGGGGGAACGCGCAGGTGGCGGCGCCGACACTAGTGATGACGCCGGAGCGCGTGGCGGCGCGGGCGGCCACGCTGCCTGCCGACCGGATGACGCTGCACTTTCGCTCGCCGACGCGGCTGATTGCGCAGGGGCAACTGATGCGACGCCCCGACCTGCGCACGCTGGTCGCCCGGCTGAGCGAACGGCTCGATGCGCTGACGCAGGAGTATGGCGAGCCGGGCGTACGCGCTGCGGATGTGAGCGCCGTGACGGTCGCCCTTGCCGCAACTGACACGACGGGAGGCGTAGACGCGGCTGACACGACGGAGGCGACGGGTGCGACGGAGGCGACGGCGCGGGACCGCCGCCGCGACGATGACGAGGTGTGGCGACGGCGGTGGGTGTTGCTGGAGTGGGCGGAGCGGGCGCGGCTGACGCGCGATGAGACGCGGTGGGTGGACGTGGCGAGCTATTCGTCGCGGCAGCGGCGCGCGACGCCCATCGGCGGCTTTGTGGGGCGGGCGACGTATGAGGGCGATCTGGCGGCGCTGCGTGAACTGCTGGTGTGGGGCGCGATTGTGCACGTCGGCAAGAACGCCGTGAAGGGGGACGGACTGTATCACATCGAGCGTGACGGCGAGGACGCTGGCTGAAGCGTCCCCGCGTCTACCACGATCCGCGCCAGGATGCTGTGAGTGTTTCACAGAGTGACCAGGGGGCCAGGAGACTGGGCGACCTGGAAGAGTGGGAGTTGGGGCGACATACCGTTGCGACGGTATGCCTGGGCGCGATGGGAGGCAGGCAATGGACCTGATCGTCGAGGGGCGCGGGACGTTTGTGGGTAAGCATCAGGGGCGGCTGCGGGTGAGCCGCGATGGCAAGACGATTGCCGAAGCGCCGGTGATTCACCTGGAGCATGTGTTGATTGTGGACATGGGGGTGAGTATCTCCAGCGACGCGGTGCGGGTGTGCGCGGAGGAGGGCATTCCGATCCATTTCCTCAGCGGGATCGGCCATGTCTACGCGGGAGTGTATGCGGATGGGCTGAATGGGACGGTGTTGAGTCGGCGCGCCCAGCTGGCGGCGTATGACCGCCCGGTGGGGGTGACGCTGGCGCTGACCTACATCCGCGCCAAGCTGGAGAATCAGGTGTCGCTGCTGCGCTATGTGGGCAAATATCGGAAGGAGGCGGCGCCGGAACTCTTCGCCGAGATGACGCTGGTGGCCGCCGAGCTGCGTGATGCGCTGGCGGAGCTGGAGGCGCTACGCAGTGAGGCGGCGGCGCAGGGGGCGACAATTGACGCGATCCGCGAGCGGACGCTGTCGGTGGAGGGGCGCGCGGCGCAGCGCTATTGGCGGGTGGTGGGGACGCTGATCCCCGAGGCGCTGGGCTGGCCGGGGCGCGAGACACGCGGCGCGCGTGATCCGTTCAACTCGGCGCTGAATTACGGGTATGGCGTGCTGTATTCCGAGGTGGAGCGGGCGCTGGTGCTGGCGGGCCTCGATCCGTATGGGGGCTTCCTGCATACGGATCGTCCGGGCAAGCCGAGCCTCGTGCTGGACGCCATCGAGGAGTTTCGCCAGGCGGTGGTGGACCGCGCGGTGATTGCGTTCGTGAACAAGGGAAGCGCGCTCGAGCAGGATGAGGCGGGTCTGCTGACGGAGCCAACTCGCCGTCGGCTGGCCGAGAAGGTGTTGGAACGGTTGGAGGCGACCGATCTATATGAGGGCAAGCGTCAGGCGCTGCGGATCATCCTCCAGGCGCAGGCGCGGCACGCGGCGACGTTTCTGCGTGGCGAGCGCGCGGAGTATGCGCCGTTCGTGGCGTCGTGGTAGCGGCGATGGGGGATGGTAGGCGGCGCGCTAGATGGGGATGGCGAGCCGCCTTCACGCAGGCGCCGTGGCGGGATGGCGTGTGATACGAGAGGCGACCTATGAGATTGCTGGTTATCTATGACATCCCGGATGATCGGGCGCGGGCGCGCGTGGCGGACGCCTGCCTGGACTACGGTCTGGAGCGCATCCAGTATAGCGCATTTGTGGGGCAACTGAGCCGTGTCCACCAGCGCGAGGTGGAGCTGCGGATCACACGCCTGCTGGATCACCAACCAGCGAAGGTGCGCTTCATTGGGCTGGACGAGCGAAGTTGGGAGCAGCAGCGCATCATCGAGCGGGAGCCAAAGCCGACCGGCGCCACTGAGCCTGGGGGGTGACGCGCCCCCACCCCCGGCCCCTCCCCCGCAGGCGGGAGAGGGGAGTGGAGAGTGGGAGGGCGATGGGGTAGGTGGGGACTTGGTCGTATTCCGTGGCGTGGTGACGCGATGCGACAGGGCGTGCTGTGCGCTGGCTGTACTGGAACGATGAGGAGGGAATGTGATGGCGCCCGATGGTTTGTTGGAGGTGACTGATGTCAAGCAGTATTACTACTGTCCGCGGATTCCGTTCTTTCGCTATTGCCTGCCGCGCATTCGTCCGCTGACGTATGGCATGCAGGAGGGCATTCAGCAGCATGCGGAGGAGCCACTGCGCGAGGAGCGTCGGAGCCTGCGGGCGTATGGGTTGACGGGCGGGGAGCGGGTGTTCGATCTGCCGCTGCGCTCGGCGGCGCTGGGTCTGGTGGGCAGGCTGGATATGGCGATCCGGGCGCCCGTCCCGTCTACGACGCCTGGGGAGGCTCTTGTGGTGGACTACAAGCTGACGCGCGGCGCGGTGGGGCTGCACTTCCAGGCGCAGCTGGCGGCGTATGCGCTGATGCTGGAGGAGGCGTGGGGGACGCCGGTGCGACGGGCGTTTCTCTATCATCTGCCACTGCGCCGGGCGGAGGAGGTTGCGCTGACGCCTGCGCTGCGCCGCCGTGTGCCGCTGGCCGTCCAGGCGATCCACCAGCTCGTGCGCGACGAGCGGCTGCCGGATCCGCCGAGCAACAAGGCGCGGTGTGTGACGTGTGAGTTTCGCCGCTTTTGCAATGACGCGGTATGAGCGCGGCTCAGGAGGGCTTCGAGCGGCACCCTGCGGCAGGGAGGCGGCGGGGCGACGCTAACGAGCTGATGATGGAGGTGAAGCAGCCGCATGGGGCGTCGAGACGCTGTTCCATGCGGCTGCTTCGCAAATCGCCATCTGAGCGGCTTTCCCTGGGGCAGTCTGACGCGCGTGAAGGACAGTTGGAGCGACAGGAATGAGGGGTGGTGCAGTCGTGGTCGCTGAACAGGAGCGGGTTGCTGGGCGCTCCGGGCCATGCCTTATCTGTGATCGGGGGCTTCGCAAATGCGGCGTCGTATCATGCAAAATGTGTTTTGCGAATCACGGTGGCAGGCCGACTGCTTTCGTGGCAATTTTGGGGCTTGCCAACGCCTCACGAACGCGCTATGATGGCCTACAGAGCATGCCGTTGGCGCGCCAGGTCAAACTATCGGTCATTTGTTGTGGCGCCTGTCGCTCCCCTGCATTCCGAGCGACCCGTGGTAGGGTACTGAAAGCAACAACTGACGGGCGTGCGCACGCCGATCCTGGCCCCTGCATTCCGAGCGACCCGTGGTAGGGTACTGAAAGTGTGGGGCTTCCTGTCTCATCACTATAGCAATCCAACCCCTGCATTCCGAGCGACCCGTGGTAGGGTACTGAAAGTGACGTGGTGGGCGGCGCTCTGGTTTAGCCTGTCCGTGCCTGCATTCCGAGCGACCCGTGGTAGGGTACTGAAAGACAGCAGCGACGCCGTGTGCGGTTCGGTGATCGTTCCCCTGCATTCCGAGCGACCCGTGGTAGGGTACTGAAAGATGGTGGCGCGCTACGGGGTGGGGCCGGATGGCGCGACCTGCGGCGACTGTGTGCATCTGCTCCGCGAAGGGGGCTACGAGCGAACGTACATCAAATGCCGCCTGCGGGGCATGACACATGGGCATGGGACCGATCACCGCGCCAAGTGGCCTGCGTGTCCGTGGTACGTGCGTCAGGGGACGACGCCAGTAGGCCAGCGCCACACTCTACCCAGTCGGTGTGGACTCCCACCTGCGCTGATGGCACTGGCCACCACCCATCAGCGTTGCCCCAATTGTGGGCAATTGCTGGCGTTCATGATTGGGCGAACGCACTACGGTGTGCCATCCCATTCTGAGTTTAACGCCGAAGTGGCGCGCTGCGCAGAGCGGCGCCTGCCCAAGCAGTCTACGACGGAGGCCACCCATGCGCCAGCGTAAGCCGATTGCGCCTACCGTCACCCTGGGCACGATCCGCCATCCGAGCGGCGCGCTGTTCGTCACGCTCCATGACGCCGCGACGGGGCAATGTGCGCGGCTATCGTTCCCGACGCCGGAAGATGCGCAACGGGCGGCGGCGTTC
>Ga0307372_10003931_pt1 | contig 23325 bp, 24 predicted proteins | sample OX1MG_FD_202533 | JGI IMG/M metagenome (GOLD analysis project Ga0307372, IMG submission 202533) | Soil microbial communities from Risofladan, Vaasa, Finland - OX-1 | ecosystem: Environmental > Terrestrial > Soil > Coastal area > Acid sulfate soil | place: Finland: Risofladan, Vaasa | collected...
CGCCTGAGCCGCGCCCGGATCGCCTCCACGTCCCCGAACCGCAGCCGCACGATCTCCGCGATCTCCTCCGGCGGCTTCCCTGCGGCACGCAGATCGTGCTCAAGCCGCGCGAGGTGATCGGCCAGTTCGTCGTTCACGTCGGCTTCCGCGCTCGGGCCGAAAAACCGCAGGTACCGCCGCCACATTGGCTCCCGCTTCCGCATCGCTCAGCCCTCCGCAGGCGCCGCCGACGGACCGGGCGCGCTCAGCGCGGCACCCATCGCCTGCGCGAAGCGCGCCCAGGCAGCGGTCTCATGCCGCAACTCCTTCCGTCCTTCCGTCGTGATCGTGTAGAACCGAGCCCGTCGGTTGTTTTCAGATAGGCCCCAATCGGCCTCGATCAATCCGCGCTCCTCGAGGCGATGGAGCGCCGGATAGAGCGTCCCTTCTTCGACCTTGAGCGCCTCGCCCGTGGCGCCTTCGATCCAGCGGGCGACCCCGTATCCGTGGATCGGCCCCCAGCTCACCGCGCGCAGGATCAAGACATCCATCGTGCCGCGGAGAATGTCCACCGGTCCGCCCATCGTACCCTCCCTAGGGTTTCTACAGGGCACGATAGTCGTCGGTCCAGTAGAAATGCAAGGGGACCACCTTGGCCTGCACAACCCGCGGGGGCGCGGCCACGGACGCTTGACGCCACGTTACGCGACCAGCATCGGGGTTGTGGCACCGTCAAAATTACTGCACGCGCCTTTCAATCAAGTGCCTGGCCGGACAGGGGTGTCGGGCCGAGCATTTGATTAAACACCGTGTGCAGTTGCTCTGAAGTCGGCCACGCACGCAGCTGACAAACTGGCGCCCCCCCCCCCCGCGCTGCATGTCGAGATTGTTCCGGCCCGGGCGATTCGTAGCGCGCCTATTGATGGTTGTGGCGCGACGCTCGCGAATTGGTCAATTGCGACCGAACTCGTGCAGTCTAGGGAGTCCGGACTACGAGCGTCACGGAGTCGGTTGGCGGAACCGCACCAACCGGTGCGAACTGCAGTACGCGCAACACGCTGTCGGCGGCAAAGACGGCAAGGGGAGCGCCCACCACGGGCGGCGACGGATCCTCGAGCATCTTGGCTACCACCCACACCGACAGGGTCTCACCCGCGGCGGCAGGCGGTGGTCCCCAGCGGACGAGGACCATCGGTTCGTCGCCCCACTGTGGGTCTGGGGCGATCGCAGTTGATGCGCCAGCGTTGGCGTCGGCCGGACGAAGACGCACATCTAAGCGGTACGCCGACGGCCAAGGCTGCGGCGGCTGTGCGAGCGAGACGAGGACCCGCGCGCAGCCGTAGTTGCCAAACTCATAGGTCTGTGGGCAGGCGTCCGGGGGGAGTCGATCAGCCACCGTTGTGCTCCGGCACCCGACGGTGCCAAGCAAAATGAGTGCACAGTAAGCAGCGAAGCGCGACATACCGGGTTCCCTTGGGGTAGAGTACTCGACCCAGTATACCGATTCGCTTGCGATCGCCCCATCGGGAGCCCCCTGACGTCCGGTTCCTTTCGGTCGCTCGCGTGTGATGCGAGGGGACGGCTGGAGCGATGGCCGACGCCCGCGACGCGACAGTCGCCGTGTCACCGCAGGACCGGGTTCCCACCAGGCCGCGCAGGCCATTCTCGTTCGCTGATCGCCTGCGACCGGTTGTCATTTCGGCAGGGGCGCAGGTTGTCAACGTTACTGCACAGGCCATTCAATTAAATGATTGCCCCGACATGGGAAGGTAGCGGACGAAGAGCGCAGAGGTCCTCGGGTCAGCCCGGGCTCTTCATGTCGTCAGCGCCCCCCCCCCGCATCCGGTCCGCCGATCGCCCCTACGCGCCGCTCCATCGCCCGCTGCTCGAGTTTTTCCACGGGAAGCGCGACGAGCAGATCGATGCGCCGGCTCAACAGCTGATACGTCTCGCGGAAGGCACGCTGGCGCGCCTCATCGTCTTCCACGGCCGCAGGATCCGGCATCCCCCAGTGCGCGAACGTCGGATGGCCCGGAAAAACCGGGCACGCCTCCCTGGCGTTGTCGCACACCGTGATCACCACGTCCCACGGTTCGTGTTGGATCTCGTCGATCGTCTTGGGGCGCGCGGTCGTCCAGTCGATCCCGTGCTCGCGCAGCACGTCGATCGCCCCACGGTTCACAACGGGCGCCGGTTTCGTGCCGGCGCTGCCCACGCGGAACCGGCCACCTCCCTTCGCCGTCAACAGCGCCTCGGCGATCTGACTGCGCGCTGAGTTGCCGGTACACAGAAAGAGAACACCGAGCGTATGTGTCGCCGTCATGCTGCCGCCACCTGAGGGAAGTATCGCCGCCGCGCCCAGAGCGCGACGTAGACGAGTCCGACCAGTGCCGGCACTTCGATGAGCGGTCCCACGACCGCCGCCAGCGCTTCGCCCGACCCGATGCCGAACGTCGCCACCGCTACCGCGATCGCGAGTTCAAAATTGTTGCCGGCCGCGGTGAACGACAGCGCTGCCGTCTCCTCGTAGCTGAACCCCAACTTCATCGACACGACGAAGGCGAGCCCGAACATCACGGTGAAGTACGCCACCAGGGGCAGCGCGATGCGCGCCACATCCATTGGCAGGCGCACGATACGATCGCCCTGCATGGCGAACATGAGCACGATCGTGTAGAGCAGTCCGACGAGTGCCGTGGGCCCGATGCGGCGGATGAACACTCCATCGTACCACGCGGCCCCGCGACGCGCGACGAGCACGCGGCGTGTGAGATACCCACCGAGCAGCGGCACGCCGAGGAAGATTCCCACGCTCTTCGCGATGGCGCCCATCGAGACGTTGAGCGCTGCCGTGTCAGCGCCGAACCACCGCGGTACCACCGCCAGAAACAGATACCCGAGCAGCGAGTACGTGAGAATCTGGAACACCGAGTTCAACGCCACGAGTACGGCCGCCAACTCCCCCGATCCACAGGCGAGCGCGTTCCAGATCAGGACCATCGCAATGCAGCGCGCCAACCCGATCATGATCAGCCCATTGCGGTAATGCGGCAGATCGGGCAGCAAGAGCCACGCCAGCGCGAACATGACGATCGGCCCCGCCACCCAGTTGAGAGCCAGCGAGGTGCCGAGCAGCCGCCGGTCCGCCATGTGCGCGCCGATCGATTCGTAGCGCACCTTGGCAAGCACGGGATACATCATCCACAGAAGGCCCAGACCGATCGGCACCGAGACGCCCGCCAACTGCACGCGGTCCAGCAGGGCGCCGAGGTCGGGGAAGATCCGTCCGAGCAGCAGCCCCGCGCCCATCGCCGCAAAGATCCAGAGCGGGAGGAAACGGTCGAGCGTGGACAGCCGGCGAGAGACCGGGCCGGGGAGCGTGCCGGCCTCAGCCATGCGCATTCACCGCGCGCACCATCGCGACCGCCGACGCCGGACACGCGTCCTTGAACTCCGCCGTGGCGCGCACGGCTTCGGGGACCGCGTCACGCGCCACCGGCTCGAAGCCGAAGCTCGGGAAGTACCGCTCCGCCGTGGTGGTCAGCAGATAGAGCGCGTGCGTGCCGGCGGCGTCCGACGCGGCGATGAGCCGCATGACGAGGGCGCGGCCCACCCCGCGGCTTCTCCACTCCGTCCTCACCGCCACCGACCGCAGCAGCGCATTGTCGCAGCAGTCTTCCAACCCGCCCACGCCGATGATCGCACCGTCCGATTCGGCGACGATGAACCCAGACGCCGGGCGTCCGAGCGCCTCGCGTACGCCGACCACCGGCAGCTGCGAGGCGGCGAGCAGCCCCTCCACCGCGTCCGCGTCGTCCGGTCGCGCTTCGCGCAGGGCGAACGGCGCCGGCTTGGTGGCTCGCACGAATGCCGCCCCCACCCGCCCCGCCACCTCGGCGGCCACGCGTTCCACGTCGAGGCCGGTGTTGACGAGAAATGCGCGAGCATCCTCGACCTCGTATACGCGCGTCATCTCCACGCTCGGCGACGCGAACCCCGCATCGCTCAGCAGCGAAACGAACTCGTCGTCCTGCAACGCGCCGGCCACGCAGCCCACCCACAGTTCCATGCTGCGCTTCACGTCGGGCGGAAGTTCGCCGCGCACGACCACGTCCGAGACGGCGAATCGTCCGCCGGGTTTGAGCACCCGGAACGCCTCGCGGATCACGCGCCGCTTGTCGCCCGACAGATTGATCACGCAGTTGGAGATGATCACGTCCACCGACTCGCTGGGAAGCGGGATCTCCTCGATGCGCCCGCGCAGGAACTCGACGTTCGTGACCCCCGCGTCGCGCGCGTTGCGCCGCGCCAGTTCCAGCATCTCGTCCGTCATGTCGAGGCCGTATGCCTTGCCGGTAGGACCCACCCGGCGCGCCGAGAGCAGCACGTCGATCCCGCCGCCGGACCCGAGATCGAGCACCACCTCGCCCGCGCGCAACTCGGCGAGCGCCGTCGGGTTCCCGCAGCCGAGCGAAGCGAGCACTGCCGCCTCGGGAAGTTCGTCGGTCTCACCCAGCACGTAGAGGCCGGCCGTGATCGGATCCACGGTTCCATCGAAGGCGGCGCCCCCGCAGCACGAGTTCACGGGCCCGCAGCAGCTCGCGGCGGCGCCAGCGGTGGCGAGCACGCGCTGCGCCGCCGCGCCGTACTTCTCGCGCACCGTGGCGGTGAGGGCGTCGGCCGTCGTCGTGGCCGTGTGCGTCGCCGCGGGTTCCTCGTTGCAGCAGTCGGGGCCGCAGCACGCGGCGCCGGCATCAGCCTTGGTGACGATCGGCAGAATGGGCATGGGGTCCTCAGTCATCAATAATGGTTGATATATTCGGCGCAGCGGCGGCGGTCGTCGGCATTCGGCTGGTCAGCCGCAGCAGCGGCCGCGCCGCAGCATGGGGAGCCGGCCGCGCCGCGGCTCCAGCGTCACGGACACCGCGTGGACCTCGGCCACCGTCGCGGGCTCGATGGTGTAGTACGACCAGCGGCCCTCTTTGCGGTCGGTCACCAGTCCCGCGTCCTTGAGTACGCGCAGGTGGAACGAGAGGCGCGACTGCGCGGCGCCGAGTTGGTCCTGCAACTCGCATACGCACCGCTCCCCATCTCGCAGCATGTCCATCACGGCGAGGCGCGTGGGATCGGAGAGCGCGTGAAAGAGCTGCGCGGCCCGAGCGAGGTCGAGAACGGCGGCGGTGGCCATGCCCGCAATTATATCAACTGAAATTGATTAGTCAACTCCCCACCGAGGAGGTCGACCAGCGGGCCGCGGGACCTGCCGTATGTTGCGCCGTCGGACGGGCCGACCAACCGTGCCTCACCGCGCGCCGAGCGGTTTCGGTATATCGCCGTCGCGCGCGATCTCGAGCAGTTGCTTGCCGATCACGTGGTGGGTGGCGAGCACGGCGAGCGTCACGCCGCCGAGCGAAATCCAGGTCACGTGCGTGAGGGCGGGGTCCATGCCACCCGTTGGCGTGCGGCGGCTGATGTAGGCGACCACGACATACAACGCGATGATGGCGCCGCACACGGCGTAGGCTCCGAGTCCGAGCAGGCGGGCGATCGTTTTCGGCATCGACGGCGTCTCCGGTGGTGGCGTGAGGGTCGGTGTTGAAATTTGCGACGGCGGGGGCGCGGCGTCGAGAGCCCGGCGTCAGTACGGCACGACGACGGCGTGCGGAGCGCCCGCGCTATCACGGTCCACGTAGGCGCGGAACCAGTGCCGGTCGCCGAAGCGTGGGCGCAGAACATCGTTCCGGTCGCCGAGGTCGGCCGCGTAGATCACGTCGCCGGCCAGCCGTTGGTCGGGGCCGATCGAGTCGAGCAGGAGGCCGACCCCGAACGGCAGGCCGCCGTAGCGCGCGTCCGCGGAGAGTTGCTCCTTGCAGTCGGGCGTGAGCGACAGAACCGACGAGATGTGAATGGTGGGATCGAGCGCGCGGACGGGCGCCGGGCCCGGCGCGTACGTCGCGATGCGGGCGGCGGCCGCCGCGGCGCGCTCGGCGGGGGGCTGCGTGGTGTCGGCCTCGGCGAATTGCACCGCCGCGAGGATGGAGCAGGCATCGCCGTGCGCCAGGGCTTCGGCGGCCGCGGTGCGCGTGAATCCCACGCCCCACAGCCGGCGCGCGAGGCGGCCGCTGAACGGCTCGTGGACGAACACCACGGCGTGATGCGCGCCCGCCGCACGCGCCGCCGCGGCGAGATCTACCTTGAAAGTCGTGCGGGCGTCACGCACCTCGGTGACCAGACCCGCGGCGCCGTAGGGCGGCATGGGCACGAGCCACGCCACGGCCAGACATGTGAGCACGACGAGCGGCGCGGCGTGCCGCCAATAGCCGCCCCAGCGCTCGGCCACGAGAAACGGCGCGCGGGCAAGGAAGACGATGACCACGGGGATGGCGGTGTAGAGAAACCGCGGCCCCAGGAACTCGCCGTCGTGCCAGTACAGGGCATACGCCACGACTTGGGCACCGAACAGGCCGAGCAGCAGCCCATCCCACCGGGAGGTGCGCCGCATCGATAGGAGGCCCGCGATCGCGACGAGCAGCGCCGGCAGCGGCCACGCCACGACGTAGCTGTTCAACTCGCTCAGGTACTTGGCGGTGAGGACGAGCGCCCGGATCGGAGTGTGCGCCACCCCCTGCGGATCGACGTGGAAGCCCAGACGGGTGGCCGGCCCCCACATGACTTCATAAGCAAAATGGAATATTCCGCCGGTGGTAGCCCAATTGGCGTAGAGCAGCGGTGCGACGCCCGCCGCACCGGCCAGCGCCTGAACCGCCAGGTCCCGCCACCGGCGGGGTGACCGACCGATGACCGTCAGTTGGAACACGCCGACCGACGCCGATGCGACCAGCGCGTCGAGCGGTCGGATCGTGGCCATGGCGCCAAGCGCGAAGCCCATGCCGGCAGCGATGACCATGCCGCGCCCCGGTGTGACCGCACGCTCCCACTCGGTAAGCGCGGCCAGCACCGCCACGGCGAGCAGCAGTACGGGTACGTGGTTCATGTAGCTGGCGGACATGAGCAGGGTCACGGGGCTGAGCGCGAACAGCACGGCCACGGCCCGGCCCTGCGTCTCCCCGTAGGCACGCCGCGCGAAGTGATAGAGCAGAGCGGCGGTGAGGCCTCCGAGCAATGGATCGAGCAACCACGGGACGCGGATCAGGTATGCCACGGCGAGGACCAGCGGCCCGCCGATCGGGAATTGTGAATACCACTTGCCCGTGTCGATCACGTTGTCGACGGCAAAGAACTCCGCGTTCGGGTCGGCGGGGAGCGCCAGGTGGCCGTGGAGCAGAATGCGGGCGTGCCAGAGTTGGGCGATCTCGTCGGCCGTGGTGGGCGCGAAGTGAAAGGCGTAGGAGGCGAGGAGGGTGCTCAGCGCAGCGAACGCGGCGCCGATCAGCACCGCGAAGGCGAGCGGCGGCGGCCGGCGGAGCCACGCCGCGAGCCGGAACGGAAGGGCACGCAGCCAGGGAAGTGGGAGCGCGGCGAGGGCCAGCACAGGCCCCACGGTGAGGAGCGCGGCGCCGCTCCAGAAACGCAGATTCTCGCGCCACAGACCGCCGTCGGGAACGATCATGGGCAGCGGAAAGACGCCCACGAGGAACAGCCCCAGCACGGCGACAACGGCCAGCCGCGGGATCTGCTGGCGGTCGGGCCCGCGGCCCCCGCTCACCGTTCGCTCCCTTTGCGTTCGGCCACGTATACGTTGGCATCGCGCGCGTGCATGGCCGGCGCGACCGGCCCGAAATGCGCGGTGTCCACCATGCCCACGGCGATGGCCCAGGACACGGTCTGGTCGTAGCGCGCGTTCAACACGATGATCTCGCGCATGGTCGCGCTGTCGGGCGTGGAAAGGAGCGCCGTGTCGACGCCGGCGCGGAGGAGATAGTACTGCAGCGGGGCGTTCGACGGAATCCACGCGAGCACGCGATCGCCGGGCTGCGCCCGAGTGGCGAGGGCGTTGGCCACAGGCTGCGCGCCGGCGAAGACGCCGGTGTCGGTGGATTGGCCGACGGCATCGGTCGCGAGTCCCCAGGCGACGCCGGCAAATGCCGCGACGGCGGCGATCACCGGAACGAACGGGCCCGCCTTCGCGACGAGCGGCCACCGCAACTTCAGGTCCGCCGCCGTCCCCGCGGCGAGCGCCGCCACCGGGATCACCCAGATCCACGTGCGTGCGAACGGGACGCGGTGCGTAGCCACGAGCAGCACCGCGCTCCAGACGCCAGCCGCCACCAGCACCGGCACCCCCTCGCGCGACAGGCGCGCCGATCGCGCGACGCCGACGGCTGCGGCCGCGGCGAGCAGCGCTCCCACCAGCGCGGGGTACGGCTGGGCCCAACTCGCGAGCGTGAATCCCAGGCTGGGAAGGAGTTGCCGGTAGAAGGCCGGCCAGGACGAAGCCACGACGAACTTGTTTCCCACGAGCGCGGCGAATCCGTTGACGTGGATGATGGGCAGGTAGGCGAGCAGCGTGAGCGCGGCTGCCGCGGCAAGCGCGGCGGCGAGCGCGGCCAACACGGGCACCGCCTGCCGACCACGCTCGACGACAAGGGTGAGGGCCAGCCAGAGCGCGACGGCGCCGAGTGGGTACAGCATCACGGGAATGGTGGCCATTCCGGCCGCGCCGACCACGGCGAACGCGGCCCATTGCCGGAGCGTGCCGCCGCCGGCGCGAATGTGTGCGGCGACGAGCAACAGTGCGAGATACGCCGCGGCCACGACGGAGTAGCCGCGTGCATTGGCCGAGTACAGCACGAGCGGCGTGGCCGCCGCGGCCAAGGCGGCGCCGACCAGCGCCGCGGTGCGGGTGTACAGCACGCGCCCCACGGCATAGGTGAGTGGCACCACGGCCGCGCCGGCTGCGAAGGCCGGCAGGCGCAGCGACCACGGGGCGGCGCCGCCGAGCGCCGCCGTGACTTTGGCGACCAGCGTGTATAGCAGATGGTTATTTGGAAATTGATATGACGTGGCCGCGGTGTACCACGAGCGGCCGATGAAGTACAGGTATGTCACCGACTCGTCATAGCGCATGGGCTGGCCGAGAGCCGCGGCGCGCGCCACGAGGCCCGCGACGACGATGGCCGCCACCCCGAATCGCGTGGTCTCGTCCTCGTCATGCCACCAGCGGCGGAGCGCGTCGATCATGCCGCGGGATACCGCTCGACGCCTGCCTGGCTCACGCGGTACGAGACCAGCGGCAGCGGCGGCTCGGCCCCGTCGCCGATCACGATGGCCTCGCCCAGGCACTCCCGGCCGGCGGCGACCCCGCCTGCATCACGTGCGAAAACCGTAGCCAGCGGCTCGCCCGCCTCCACCCAATCGCCCGGCCTTGCGGTGATCACGAAGCCGACGGTCGGGTCCACGCTGTCGGTGGTCCTGGTGCGGCCGCCGCCGAGGCGGGTAATGCCGTAGCCGATCGTCCGTGGTGCCACGTGCACCACGAACCCACGCCGTGGCGCGGCGAACAGTTCGCACTCCTGAGCTTGTGGCAAGAGCGCCGGATCGTCCACCACCGCCGGGTTGCCGCCCTGGGCCTCGATGATGCGCTGGAACTGCCGGGCCGCGTCGCCCTGGGCGATGGCCGACTCCATGCGACGTCGCGCCTCGCGCCGATCGGGGGCGGCGCCCGCGAGCAGCAGCATCTCGGCGCCCAGCGCATAGGTCACTTCCATCAGGTCCGGCGGCCCCTCCCCGTGGAGGGCGTGGATTGCCTCTTCGGTTTCGAGTGCGTTGCCGCATGCGCGGCCGAGGGGGCGGTCCATGGCGGTGAGCAGCGCCACCACGGGGCAGCCATGATCGGCGCCAAGCGAGACCATGGTCTTGGCGAGTTCCAATTCCGGGTCGAGTTCGGGGAGAAAGGCCCCGGAACCGCACTTGACGTCGAGCACCAGCCCGGTGAGTCCCTCGGCGAGCTTCTTGCTCATGATGCTGGCCGAAATGAGCGGGATGGACTCGACGGTCGCCGTGGCATCACGGAGGGCATACATCTTCTTGTCGGCGGGTGCGATCTCGTCGGTCTGTCCGATGAGCGCGCAGCCGATGGCTTCCAACTCATCCACCGCCTCGCGAAGCGAGAGGCGGGTTCGGAATCCGGGAATCGCTTCGAGCTTGTCGAGCGTGCCCCCCGTGTGGCCCAGGCCGCGCCCCGACATCATCGGCACGGCGACACCGAGACACGAGATGAGCGGTGCGAGGATGAGCGACACCTTGTCGCCGACGCCGCCGGTGGAGTGCTTGTCGATACGCGGCTTGCCGAGGTGGGAGAGTTCGAGCCGCTTGCCGCTGTCGAGCATTGCCTGCGTGAGGGCTGCGGTCTCGTCGCGGTCGAGCCCGCGGATGAAGCACGCCATGAGGAACGCCGCCATCTGGTAGTCGGTAGTGTCGCCCGCGGTGTAGGCCCGTATGAGGGTCTCCCACTCTGCGGGTGTCAGGCGTTTGCCGTCGCGCTTCTTCTCGATCGTCAGTCGAGCGTCCATTGACCGGTCACCAGGGTATTCCTAACGTTGACGGCAGCGCACAGACGCCGCCCAACGCTATAGGACGGGTAGCTGCGCTTCATACCACGATCCCCCTCAGGAGTGATCAGCATGAAGCTCCATATCGCGGCCGCGGCCGCCTTGCTCTGCCTCGGACGCGCGGCGAGCGCACAGTCGGCGGCAGACGCGATCGCGCGCGGCGACAGCGCCACCGCCGCATTGAACGCGACGAGCGCACTGGCCGATTACCAGGCGGCGATCAAGCTCGATTCGACGAATGCGGAAGCCCTCTGGAAGGCGGCGCGCGAAGCCGTGGATCTGGGGGAAGCCGCAGGGTTCGAGAATCAGGATCACGCGCGCGATAGTCTGTACAAGATCGCAGAACAATACGCCACGCGCGCGGTTCAGGCGAATCCCAATGTGGCCGTCACGCACTTCACGCTGGCCAAGGCGCTCGGACGCGCGGCACTGGCGGTGGGCGGACGTGACCGCGTGAAGTACGCGAAGCGAGTGCGGCAGGAGGCCCTGGCGGCGCTCAAGCTGGACTCGTTGGACGACGGTGCCTGGCACGTGATGGGCGAGTGGAACGCCGAGATCATGCGGTTGAATGGCTTCATGCGCTTCTTCGCCAAGACGCTGCTGGGGGGCCAGGTACTGGGCGAGGCGAACTGGGCCAGCGCGCAACGTGATCTGGAACACGCCGTGGCACTGCAACCCACACGCATTGTACACCACCTGGACCTGGGCCAGGTTTACGCCGACGTCGGCGACAAGGCCAAGGCGCGCGAGCAGTTCGAACTCGTGCTCAAGCTGCCGGCCACGGAATACAACGACAAGTACTACAAGCGCCAGGCCGAACAGGAGCTGGCCAAGTTACAATAGAAAGAACGGAGCCCCATGAACGCCAATTACGAAGGCCTGGCCGGCGCCGAGCCGGCCTCAGCGGAAGAGAACACAGGACCGGAGGTCGAGCGGCTCCGAAGCCGCATCGCCGACCTGCAGCGCGAACGCGACCATCTCGTGGCGGTGGTGGACATTCTGCAGGAGATCTCCTCGTCGCTCAACTTCGTGGACATCCTGCAGACCATCGCGCGCAAACTCGGCGAGGCGTTCGGGCTGGACCGCTGCGCGATCTTCCTGTCGGGGAACAAGGACGAAGTGCGCCTCGTGGCGAGCTACGAGGATCCCACGATCCGCAATCTGGTGGTGGACCTCCGGCGCTATCCGGAGCTGCAGCGGGCCTTCGAATCGGGGGAGACGGTATTCATTCCGGACGCCAGCACGGACCCGATGCTGCGCGCCATCAAGCCGACGCTCGACACGCGCAACGTGCGATCGATCATCGTCGTGCCCATCCAGTGGCAGGGCTCGGTGATCGGGGCGATTTTTCTGCGCACCGAGCGCGACGCGCAACCGTTCAGCGACGCCGACGTGCATTTCTGCCAGGTGGTGGCGTCGCTCACCGCCAAGGCCCTGCGCAACGCGCACCGGTTCGAGGCGGCCCTGCGCGCGCAGCAGGACACGTCGCATTCGCACCGGGCCGCCGAGGTGCGACGGGTGGCGCTGCTCACGTTCCTCCGCCGGCTGCTCGACCGGCACTCCACCGCGGAAGCCGCGGGCTTCGCCGATGTCGGCATGTCGCGGGCCACGGACGAGGAACTGGACCGCCTGGTGTCGGTGGCGATGCAGGTGCTGGACGAGGAAGCAAAGGGGTGAGTCCCCCCCCGGCGGGTGCCGCAGCCCGCGCTGCGGCCCTCCGCGAGCAACTCGAGCGTGCCAACTACGAGTACCACGTGCTGGATCGGCCCACGATCAGTGATCGTGAATACGACCAGCGGTTTCGCGAGTTGCAGGCGCTCGAAGGTGAGTTCCCGGAGCTGCGTACGTCCGACTCCCCCACGCAGCGCGTGGGGGCCGAGCCGCAGACCCTGTTCCGCAAGCACACGCATCTCGTCCCCATGATCTCGCTGGGCAACGCGTTCACGGAAGGCGAACTCGCGGCGTGGGAGGAGCGGCTGGTGCGCCTGGTGGCCGGCGACGCGCGCCGCGTCGGCTTCGCCTGTGAACTCAAGATCGACGGCGCGGCGGTGTCGCTCACCTACCGCGACGGCGTCCTCGAGACCGGCGCCACGCGTGGCAACGGGACGGTGGGCGAGGACGTGACGGCCAACCTCCGCACGGTGCACGATATCCCGCTGCGCCTGCGCGGCCAGGACCATCCACCATTGGTCGAAGTGCGTGGCGAGGTATACATGCCCTTCAGCGGGTTCGAGCGGATGAACGAGGAGCGCGTCCGGGCCGGCGAGCCGGTGTTCGCCAACCCGCGGAATTCGGCGGCCGGGGCGCTGCGGCAGCTCGACCCGTCGGTCACGGCCCGGCGCCCCCTGCGTTTCTTCGGCTACTCGGCGGCGCTCCCCGACGGCGCGGTGCCCCCGGTGGCCGCACAGTGGGACCTGCTCAACCTGCTGGAGGCATGGGGGTTCCCGGTGGCGCCGCGGCGGCAGCGGTGCGCCACGATCGACGACGTGCACACCTGGGCCCGCCACGTGGAGCACCAGGTGCGCGCCGAACTCGACTTCGCCATCGACGGGGGGGTGGTGAAGGTCGATTCCTTGGCCCTCCAGCAAGAGCTGGGCGTGATCGGCGGCCGAGAGCCGCGGTGGGCGATCGCGCGCAAGTTCGCCCCCGACATCGCGGAGACGCGGCTGCTGCGCATCGGCGTCAACGTCGGACGAACCGGCTCGCTCAATCCCTACGCCGAGCTCGAGGCGGTGGAAATCGGAGGCACCACGGTGCGCATGGCCACGCTGCACAACTTCGATCTCATCCGCGAGAAGGATCTCCGCGTGGGCGACGTGGTGCAGGTGAAGCGGGCGGGCGACGTGATTCCGCAGGTGATCGGGCCGATTCCAGAACGGCGCGACGCCGACCACCCGCCGGTGCCGTACGCGCCGCCCACGCGCTGCCCGGCATGCGGTACCGCCGTGGAGCGAGACGAGGAGGAGGTGGCGATCTACTGCCCCAACGTGGGGTGTGCGGGGCGCCGGCTCGAAGGGTTGGTGCACTTCGCGTCGCGGTCCGCGATGGACATTCGCGGGCTGTCGTACGCGCGGCTGGAGCAGATGGTGGGTGCCGGGCTGATCCGCGACGCGGCCGATCTCTACACGGTGACCGCCGACCAACTGCAGGGGCTGGAGCGGTTCGCGGAGAAGAGCGCCGAAGGGCTGGTGGCGGCCATCGCGGCATCGCGGGCCCAGCCGTTGTCGCGGCTGCTGTTCGCGCTGGGCATCCGGCACGTGGGCGCCGGCGCAGCCGAGTTGCTCGCCCGCCACTTCGGGTCGCTCGACGCGTTGCGCCGGGCGGCCTTGCGCCCCGATGGGCCCGAGGAGGTTGTGGCGGTGCGCGGGATCGGTCGCACGATCGCCGACGCGGTGGCGGCGTACTTCAAGGATCCGGCGGCCGTGGCGCTACTCGACAAACTGCGCGCGGCGGGTGTGAACGAAGCCGAACCCATGGTGGGGCCGACGGGAAGTGCCCTGGCGGGGCAGACGTTCGTCATCACAGGCACCCTTCCCACGCTCTCACGCAACCAGGCGACGGCACTGATCGAGGCCAGCGGGGGCCGGGTCACCGACAGTGTATCGAAAAAGACGACGGCCCTCGTGGCCGGTGAGGAAGCCGGGGGTAAGCTCGAGAAGGCGCGTGCCCTGGGTGTGAACATCATCGACGAAGCGGAGCTGTTGCGACGCGTCGGACCGTAACGGGAGACCACCGATGACCGAATCGATCGAGCTGGCCGACAGCGGCATGATCGCGCTCACGCGTGATGCGCTGTGCGCACTGCGCGCTGCGCTGTTCCGCGACCTGGGCGAGAATGCGGCGGGCTACCTGCAGGAAGCGGGGTACGCCGGAGGCGGCGCCCTGTTCACCGCGTTCGGCGCCTGGGCCGAGCGGCGCGGGTATGGGGCGCCGGAAGACATCGCGGCCGACGATTTCCAACGCTACGCGACCGAGTTCTTCGGCGACCTGGGATGGGGCTCGATCGGGCTCAGCACGCTGCACGGCGCCGTCGCCACACTCGACTCCCGAGACTGGGGCGAGGCCGACCCGAATTCGGCGATGGAGTTCCCGGGCTGCCACCTGACGACGGGCATGTTCGCCGATTTTTTCGGCCGGCTGGCCGGCACGCCGATGGCCGTGATGGAGGTGGAGTGCCGCTCGATGGGGGCGCCCCGCTGCCGGTTCCTGCTCGGCAACGCCGAGGCGTTGCACCAGGTGTACGAAGAGATGAACCGCGGCGTCGCGTACGATGACGCAGTGGCGGCGGTGGCCTAGGGCAGCTCTTCGAGCGCCTCGGCATAACGCGGATTCGGTACCAGTTCGTCATGCACCAGCACCTCCCGGTCCCACGGGAGGATGACCGTGCTCTGGGTGGCGATGGCGTGGTAATCCGGCGCATACTCGCCGGTCTTGAAGGCCACGGCGGTCCGGACCTCCGCGGCGCCCGCATTGACCACCGCCGAGACGGCCAATCGCATGGTCTCCCCGGAATCGCAGGTCTCGTCCACCAGAAGCACGCGGCGGCCGCGGACCTCGTGGGGAGCCTGGCCGAATACGGTCGGGGTCTGGCGCACGTGCTCGGCGCGGTAGCGGCGGCTGACCAGGATGGAGTGGAACTCCACGTCCAGGATGGCGGCGATCACGGCGCCCGGCACAACGCCGGCCGTGGCGATGCCAACGACGACGTCGGGGTGGTAACCCCGGGCGACCTTGAGGGCCAGGCTGCGGGACAGTTCCCCGAACAGCGGCCATTCGACGTTGAAGACGCCCTGGCTGGGTTCGACCGTCGTACGGCGCGGTGTCATGGGGGGCCTCCTGGTCGGTGAGCGGACGGCGGATTGGGAAGTTACTTGTATCGGCGCGACGCTGGAAGCGTTCGGCGGCCGAAACCGCCGTTGCTCCGAGTGGCTCAAGTCGGTAGGTTAGCCCTCAGACGGCGCACATCGGCGTGCGTCCACCGTCCATCCCTCATCGACCTCCCGATCGCCGAATGTCCTGGTGGAGCCGCCTACTCGGCGGCGAGTCGAAATCCGACCTGAAACCGCAGCGCCTCGATTATTTGAATGAAGCGCTGGCGCTGGAGCGTCAGGGGGACTACGACGCCGCATTGACGTCGTACCGGCTCGCGTTGCGCGATCATCCGAACGACCCGAAGATTCTCCAAAACATGGCGATCGCGTACTCGCGCACCTCGCGGCTCGAGGACGCCATTCGCTGCTATCGCCGGGCGCTGGAGCTGGCGCCCAATCTGGCCGGTGCCCATTACGGGCTGGCATTCCTGCTGCTCAAGCGGGACGACCGGGCCGGCGCGATCGAGCACCTCGATGCCTTCCTGACCAAGGCGCCGCCGAGTGACGACACCGATCGTTGGATCGAGCACGCCCGCCAGGCACTGACCGAACTACGATCGAGACCGGAGGCTTCTCCCTCCACACCAGAAGACGGGCCCTAGGTGAAGCACATTCTGGCCGTGGTCAGTCAGAAGGGTGGCGTGGGCAAGACGACGACCGCCATCAACGTGGCGGCGGCGCTGGCCCGCCGAGGGGTGAAGACCCTCTTGGTGGACATGGATCCCCAAGGGTCGGTGCGGTTCGGCGTGGGGCTGCAAGGGCCGTACGCGGGGCCCGGCATCGCGGACTATCTCACCGGTACCAAGGGGCTCGCTGACATCGTGCGCGGCACCGCCCTGCCGTTCCTGCGGGTGCTGCTCGCCGGCTCGGTAGCCGACAGCGGCGATCACGTGGCATATCAGGCGTTGGTTTCCGACTCCACGCGGCTCGGTGAACTATTGGGCCGGGTGCGCGACCGCGGGTATCTGGTGGTCGTGGATACGCCGCCAGGCCTGGGGCCCGTGGTGCAACGGGTGCTCGGCGTGGCCGACCGGGTGTTGGTGCCGCTCCAGTGCGAGCCGCTGGCGCTGCAGACCACGTCGCAGATGCTCAAGGGGATTCGTACGGCGGTGGGTGAGCACGCCAACCTCAAGCTCGAAGGCATCGTGCTCACCATGTTCGAGGAACAGAACGCGCTCTCCCAGCGTATTGCGGAATATGTACGCCGCCAGCTGCCCGCCGACCTGGTGTTCGACGTGATCATCCCACGTACTGCAGCCACGGTGGAAGCGTTCGCCGCTGGCCAGCCCGTGGTGGTCCGCACGCCGGACGATCCGGCGTCGGTGGCGTACGGAGCGCTCGCCGACGTACTGCGCGCGCGGCTGGTTCCATGACGCGCCGCCTCGCCACATTCGTCGTCGCCCTTTCGGCCGCGGCGGCGGCGTGCCGGGCGATTCCCGCGCCGGCCAACGGTGTGTTGTCGGTGTCCGAGGTCCAACTCCCGTCACCGGGCGTCGTGGTGGGCGACACGCTGCGCGACAGCACCGGCCAAGTCGCCCCGCTACGCGTGTACGCGTTCGGCGTGGGGGGACAGGCGGATACGCTCCACGACGCGGTCGGGCAGTTCGTGCTGCTCGACTCCGGGGCCCACCTGACCGGCAACGGGTATCTGGTCGGGGACAGCATACGGGCGTCGGTCCGCGTCGTGGGCTCGGTTGGGATGCTCCAGACCTCGGCGGCGACCGTCAGTGTAACGCCGCGTCCCGACTCCATCGGCTCCGCTCTCACCGCGGCGATCGCGACGGTGGCTTTCAACCCATTGGACTCGACGGCCACGGCCAACTACTCGACGGCGCTGGCGGCCAACGTCGTTTCCATGGACAGCGTGCCGCCAGCCGCGGTCCAATCCGTGGTCGTGCACTATGCCATCGTCTACCAACCGGCGGCATCGGTGCCGGGTGCGGCGAGCGCGGTGCTCGTGGATCCCCTGGGAAACCCGAGCACGGTGGATACGACTGACGTGAACGGCCAGGTCTCGCGGCGCATTCGTGTGCGGCCGCAGGCGCCGACGGTCGCCGACAGTGTCGTGGTGGAGGTCACGGCGCAGTACCGCGGTGTGCTTCTCCGCGGCAGTCCGGTTCTGTTCGTCGTACCCATCCAGGGCCCGCAGATATCGGGCTCGCGCCGGCACTGAGGGAATCCCGCACAGCGTCTCCCTTCCATCGGCGCGCGAATGGGGCGTAACTTGGAGCGGGCGGTGGATGTGTTGCGTGTTCAGCCGTTTTCCGGGAGGTGCCGATGATCGCAACGGGAGGCCCGCGGAATTCGCAGCCGGGCACGCTGAATCACCTGTTTTTCGACGCTGTCAAGCAGTACGACAAGCCCGACGCGCTGCAAGTGAAGGTGAACGGCCGGTACGAGCCGATTTCCCACGTCACGCTGTTCGGACGCGTGCGCCACGCGGCCATCGGGCTCGCGGAGCTGGGCGTTCGCCACGGCGACCGGGTCGTGCTGCTGTCGGAGAACCGGCCGGAGTGGGCGATCGCGGACTACGCCTGCCTGGCGAGCGGCGTCACCGACGTGCCGATCTATCCCAACGAGACGCCCGAAGCGGCCGCGTACATCATCCAGGATTCGGGGGCCGTGGCGGCATTCGTGTCCACGGCCGAGCAGGCCGCGAAGATCGCGGCCGTCCGCAAGGAATGTCCGACCCTCAAGCACGTGATCGGGTTCAGCGACGTACGGGGGCCGGGTGTCGATCACACGCTGTTCGAGTTGGAAGCCAAGGGTGCGGCGGTGCTGACGCCGGCGCGGGAGGAGGCGTTCGCGCGCGACGCGATGGCGGTGGAGCCGGACCATCTGGCGACGATCATCTATACGTCGGGAACGACCGGAAAGCCCAAGGGCGTGATGCTGTCGCACGACAACCTCTACTCCAACGTGATGGCCGCCAGGGAAGTGATTCCGTTCACCGGCCACGACACCTGCCTCAGCTTCCTGCCCCTGTCGCACGTATTCGAGCGGATGGCCGGCCATTACCTGATGATGGCCACGGGCACCTCGATCGCGTACGCGGAGTCGATCGACACGGTGCCGACCAATCTGACCGAGGTCTGCCCGACGCTCGTGCTGTCGGTGCCCCGCCTATATGAAAAAATGTATGCCCGGGTGCTGGAGAACGCCTTGGCCGCAGGCGGGGCCAAGAAGCAGATCTTCTTCTGGGCCCGCCGCGTGGCGGATCGCTGGGCCGACGAGAAGCTGGCCGGTCGCAAACCCGGCGGCGCGCTGGCGCTGCGGTACGCGATCGCGCAGCGTCTCGTGTTCTCCAAGCTGCAGGCTCGCACGGGCGGCCGGATGCGCTACTTCGTGTCGGGCGGGGCGCCATTGGCGCCGGAGATCAACAAGTTCTTCTATGCGGCGGGCCTCGTGATCCTCGAGGGATACGGGCTCACCGAAACGTCACCGGTGATCTGCGTGAATTCGCCCGAACACTTCCGCATCGGCTCGGTGGGCAGGCCAATTCCCGGCGTGGAAGTGCAGATCGCGGCGGATGGGGAGATTCTCACCCGGGGCCCGCACGTGATGAGGGGCTACTACGGGAATCCCGGGGCGACCGCCGAGGTGATGGACAAGAACGGCTGGTTCTTCACCGGCGACATCGGGACGCTCGAGGACGACTACCTCCGCATCACCGATCGGAAGAAGGACATCATCGTCACCGCGGGCGGCAAGAACATCGCGCCGCAGCCGATCGAGAATGAGATCAAGACGAACAAGTACGTGTCACAGGTGGTGATGATCGGCGACAAGCGGAAGTTCCCGATCGTCCTCATCGTGCCCAACTGGGAACAGCTCGAGAAGTGGGCAAAATACAAGAATCTGATCTGGACCGACCGTGCCCAGCTGGTCACGATGCCCGCCGTGCAGGCGAAGATGGAGAAGGAGGTCGCCTCGCGGACCAGCCATCTCGCGCGCTATGAGCAGCCCAAGAAGGTGGGGTTGCTCGAACACGAGTTCACGTTGGAGCGCGGCGAGTTGACCCCCACGCTCAAGGTCAAGCGGCGCGTGGTCGACCGCGCGTACAAGGCCGTGATCGACGAGTTGTATCGCGAAGACGACCCGGTGCTGGCCGAGGCGCCCTGAGCGTCAGCGCGCGCCGCGGGCCAGCGACACCAACCCGCTCGGCGGGGCATCGCGCTCCCCCACCCACAGCGCGGCGTCGCGCGCCAGTTCGGTGACCCCACGGGGAACCGGGATATCGGCTGGCGCGACGACGCGCCCCCCCGCCTGAACACCGGCCAGCGCGCGCGCGAGAAACGCCGCGTCCGCCGTGCGATCAACCGCGAGAGCCCGTGCGCTCGCCGCGGCGATCGGAAGACGGTTGTCCGTGATGATGCCCGACGTTCCCGCGCCGATCGGCGCGCCCGCCACCGGATTCACCAGCAGGAGGTGCGTTTCGGCGAGCGCATACACACCGGCGGCATGGGCCGTCCACTCACCCACGAGCACCGCGAAGCCGCGGGAATCGCTGATGCCGAGAAACGCCGCAAGCCGCATGGCCTGCTCGGCCTCGGGCTCCGCGAAGGAGGGCGCGGGGACGGGGGCGACGGCGGCACCAGAATCCGCGCGCAGATCGGCGATGCCACCGTCGATCGGATACCGCGCGTCGCACACCGGGCAGCCGAGTATGCCCTGCACCACGTCACGCCCTTCCATGCGGGTGGCGCCGAGCACGAGCCACGACTCTTCATGCATGGCCGGGCAGCGCAGCGCGTCAACCAGCTCGATGAACATCAGCTCCGGGAGAGCCGCAGTTCGTCGACGTTGACGGTGGGAGGTTGCGACACGGCGTACAGGACCGCCTCCGCAACCGCCTGTACGTCGAGCATCCGCTCGGGCGCCGGGGTGTCCCGGCGAGCCGCACGGTTGGCGGGCGACCAGAGGGCGGTGTCCACGGGGCCCGGCGAGATCAGCGTGGCCCGCACGCCGGTGCCGCGGAGTTCGGTGCGCAGCACTTCGTGGAGTCCGCGGACGCCGTACTTGCTGGCAGCGTAGGCACTGTTGCCGGGAAACGGCACGTGATCGGCAATCGAACCGATGGTCACCAGGTGCCCGTTCCGCCTTGTCTTCATGCCCGGCACGAGGGCGCGCGCGAACAGGAACGGTGCCGCGAGGTTCACGCCGAGCGTGCGAGCGAACGATTCGGGCGATGTCTGTTCCAGCGACTCGACGGCGAAGTAGCCGGCATTGTTGACAAGGATATCGGGCGCGTCGGCGCCCAGCCGGTCGTGCAGTGCCCGGAGCGCCGTGTCCACTGCCGCGGCGTCCCCCACGTCACACGTGATGGCGAGCGCGCCGCCGCCCAGCTCGGCTGCGTGCCTGGCTAACTCGGCGGACGAACGGGCCACGAGCGCCACGCGCGCGCCGGCGCGCGCGAGGGTCGCCGCACAGGCCAGGCCGATGCCGCGCGACGCGCCGGTGACGACGGCGGTTCGTCCGTGGAGCGGGCCAGCCATGGCTCAGGTCGAGCCGGCGGGCGAGTAGGCGAGCCGCAGGAATTCGTCGCGGGTCATCGCGCAGTCGCGGAAGGTGCCGCGCAGCGCGCTGGTGATCGTCTTGGAATTCTGCTTCTCCACACCGCGCATCATCATGCATAGATGATACGCTTCGATCACGACCCCCACTCCCAACGGTTCCAGGATACGCTCCACCGCCAGCGCGATCTCTTCGGTCAGCCGCTCCTGCACCTGCAACCGCCGGGAGAACACCTCCACCACCCGCGGGAGCTTGGACAAGCCGACGATCTTCTCGTCCGGGATGTACGCGATGTGTGCCTTGCCGAAGAATGGGAGCATGTGGTGCTCGCACAGCGAGTACAGCTCGATGTCCCGCACCATCACCATGTTCCGGTGCCCCTCCGCGGCGAACAGGGCGTCGCCGACCACGTCTTCCACCCGCTGGTCATATCCCCGGGTCAACCAGGCCAGGGACTTGGCCACCCGCTCGGGCGTGCGCGCCAGGCCCTCGCGGTTCGGGTCCTCCCCGAGCAGCGCGAGTTGCCGGCGCACGAGGCCCGCGAATTCGGGATCGGCCGTGTCGTGCGACACTTGGCGCGGCGCCCGCGCCGATGCCTCCAGCATGGACAACACCTTGGCCCCTGGCGCCCGTTCACCGCCCGTCGTATTCGACATAGTTATTGGGTGTCTCCCAGAGCACGAGACGGGCGAGGGTCGCGGGTGCCACCAGCGGCGCGATGCGCCGCCAGAATGCGACCACGATGTTCTCGCTCGTCGGAATCGTGCCCTGCATGAAGTCCACGTCGAGGTTGAAGTTCTTGTGATCGACGCGCGCGATCACGCTTTCCTCGACGATGCGTTTGAGGACCGCCAGGTCCATCACGTATCCGGTGCGTGCCGAGATGTCGCCGGTGACCGACACGTCGAGCACATAGTTGTGCCCATGCCAGTTGGGATTGTTGCACTTGCCGAACAGGGTCTGGTTCTCCTGATCGGACAGCGCCGGGTTGTGAACCCGGTGGGCGGCATTGAAATGCAGCCGCCGGGTAACGGTTAATTGTGGCATCTGGCCCTCACCTGGTGCATCAACACCGCGGCCCCGCGGGGCGTTCCCGATTGGCGCCGCGCTCCCCGGGGAATCGAGACGACGAACCCCGCGGTTGCCCGCGGGGTTCGAAGAAAACGGAACGAAGAGGGTTTTGTGAAGCCCAGTCGAAGTTTTGAGGTCCTCACCACACCTTCCGCCTTCCCCCGCACTGGGGGCGTGACGTCGATATAGATTATCGAACCCACTCGGTGGACTTGTTGGCTCAAAAACGGAACTCTTCGCCCGTCGGGTTTTCCGCGGTACAATCTATCCGTCGGCATTCGAAGGAGCAATTCATGGATTTCGGGATTCTGCTCGCCGTGGTGCTCATCGCGATCTGGGCGGTCGTCGCACTCGGGTTCAACGGACCGGGGTGGATCCACCTGCTCCTGACCGTCGGCGTGGCGTTGTTCATCTGGCGGGTGGCGAACAAGAGGCGACCGGCCGCCAACAGCTGACCGCGATCGGTAGACGGGCGGCGACGTGACCAGGTTCGCGGCCAGCCGATGGTCGCGAGCGGCCGCTCAGATTTCCCAATTGGACAGGACGATACCCCGCGCAGGCCGGCGCTCTTCGTACCCGGCGAGGGACATGCGCAGGTCGCTCCAGCGGACCCGGCCGCCGAGGGCGATCAGCTGTTGGTACGCCGCCGCATACTCGCCCTGCACACGGATGGCCACGCGCCGGGTACCGCACCGCCGCGCGAAGTCGCGCAGCGTCGCCACCATCGCGTCGAGATGCGACGCGTCCGACAGCACCAGCTTGAGCACGCGCAGTTCCTCGCGCACGCGCCCCTCCACCAGCGGCACGGTGTGGCACAGGGCGAAGCCGGCCAGCACGTTGGCGTCGTACAGCAGCACGGTGTCGCCCACCGACAGCTCGTCGGTGAGGGCAATCTCGCGCGTGTGATCGTACCCCGGGAGGAGGTCGTCGAGCAGCGTACGGCACTCGACAAGCGCGTGCTCCTTTTCCAGCGACGAGAGCCGGCCGAACAGGCGGGGCGGGAGACCCGTGTTCGCCGCCTCGAGCGTGGTGGTCAGCGTCAGCCGCCCGGGCACGAATCCCAGCGACGAGTAGAAGCCGATGTTGTCGAGGGTGCGTGGCATGGTTTCCAAACCGATGACCGTGGCGCCCGAATCCTTGAGCCACTCGATGCCCCGGCGCACGACTTCCTTGCCGATGCCGACCGCCTGGTAGTCCTGCCGCACGGCGAGCGGACCCATCCACCCCTCGGTCCCCGAACGGTGCACCATGTTGAACGCGGCCACGTCGCCGTGCGGCGTGCGCCAGCACAGCGCGCCCGCGGCGGCGTCCTCGATGGCATACCGCCAGACCACGGGGTTGAGAAAGGGAACGCGCACCCCGACCATGCCATCCCGGCG
>Ga0307372_10003933_pt1 | contig 23322 bp, 30 predicted proteins | sample OX1MG_FD_202533 | JGI IMG/M metagenome (GOLD analysis project Ga0307372, IMG submission 202533) | Soil microbial communities from Risofladan, Vaasa, Finland - OX-1 | ecosystem: Environmental > Terrestrial > Soil > Coastal area > Acid sulfate soil | place: Finland: Risofladan, Vaasa | collected...
GGTATGATGACACGCATTGCTGCGAAGGTCACCGCTCATAGTATGGGCATGATGGTCAACGCCCTGTTGGGACGACCAGTACTCCAATTGGCGGCTCTCGCCGTCTAGCAACTAGCACAAAGCGTACTTTACTGAAAACGTTGATCGGAACACGAGCCGATTAATCGGCACTGTGGATACACTTTACCGGAGCGTTGATTGGAACGCGGGCCGATTAATCAGCACTGTGGATACACTTTACCGGAGCGTTGATTGGAACACGGGCCGATTAATCAGCATCGTAGGTACACTTTACTGAAAACGTTGATCGGAACGCGGGCCGATTAATCAGCACTGTGGATACACTTTACCGGAGCGTTGATTGGAACGCGGGCCGATTAATCGGCGGTGGGCGCGATAAATCGGCCCCTACAGTTCTACATAGGAAATCATTATGGAACGTACACAAATTCGCACAACTGAGGCACCTGCCGCTATTGGACCTTACAGCCAGGCCATTCGCTGTGGTCAATTCGTCTATGCTTCCGGCCAGATTGCGCTTGACCCGGCCAGCGGCGAACTGGTTGGCAACGATGTGCAGGCGCAGACGCAGCGTGTCCTACAAAATGTTCAGGCCGTTCTCGCCAGCGCGGGAACCTCGCTTGCCAATGTGGTCAAGACAACCGTCTTTCTCACCTCTATGAGCGACTTTCAGGCCATGAACACCATCTATGCCACCTATTTTAGCGGTGTAGCACCCGCCCGTTCGACGGTGGCTGTGGCAGAGTTGCCACGGAAAGCACTGGTCGAAATTGAGTGCATCGCTCTCGTCGAAGATTAGTTACACGCGGGAGAATGTCCAATGAGTGCAGCAAACACATCCAATACAGCAGCTATCTGGCGTGATACGCTCGAACGCTTGAAAACAACACCCATTGACGCTGTCAGCAAAGCATGGCTTCAATCTGCTTATTTGACCAATACGCCCGATATCGGGGCCGATGATATTGATGCAGCCGCCTTGAATGATCAGGCAGAGGCCGAACAGGCCGTTTATTTTACACTCCAGGTACCCGGCAGTCTCGCACGCGATATTATCAGTACGCGCTGGCGACGTTCGATTGAGGATATCCTCATGGATGTGACAGGTCAGCAGGTCGCCATCACGGTGACAGACAATTCTGACAGTCCTGATATCGGAGATGATGGCTACGCTGGCTTTGCTGAGCAGGATGGGCGTAGTAGAAAAGCTGCCTTCCATTATAACCCGGCAAACATACCGGCAACAGAAGAACACGAAGTCAATTACGCTTACTACGACATTCCCGCCAGGTCTGCCTTGCACAACAACGCTCACTACACCAGTGGCGACTCCCTGGAAGATTGGGATAACGAGCAGCGTGCGAACATTTTGATGCACAATCGCCTGAATCCACGCTATAGCTTTGATGCTTTTATTGTCGGCAACAGTAACCGCCTGGCACATGCCGCTTCACTGGCAGTTGCCGAGGCACCTGGCGAATCATATAACCCACTCTTCCTCTATGGAGGCGCTGGACTGGGCAAGACACACCTGCTGCACGCTATTGGACATCAGGGTGTGCAAACGGGGCTGGCTGTGCTGTACGTCTCATCTGAGCAATTCACCAACGAGATCGTCAACGCGATTCGCTATCGTACTACCGAAGAGTTCCGCGCCAAATATCGCTCCGTTGATATCCTGCTGGTGGACGATATCCAGTTTATCGCCGGCAAAGAATCAACCGAGGAAGAGTTCTTCCACACATTCAACAGCCTGCACGAAATGAGCAAGCAGATTGTCATCTGTAGTGATCGCCCGCCCAAGGCCATTCTCAGCCTGGAAGAGCGTCTACGCTCGCGTTTCGAGTGGGGGCTCATCGCGGATATCCAGCCACCCGATTTAGAGACCCGTATGGCAATTCTGCGCGTCAAAGCCGATTTGCTGCACTATCGCATACCCGATGATATCATTGCCTACATCGCCGGGCGCGTACAAACGAACATTCGCGAACTGGAAGGCTGTCTGAATCGCTTGATGGCCTACCAGCAACTTCACCGCACCGACCTGACAATGGATATTGCCCGCGCCGCTATGTCCTCTCTAGGCGATGATACGCGGGAGTCACGGCTGGATAGCAAGCAAATTGCACAGGCAGTGGCGGAATACTACCATATCTCGCTGGATGCTATGTGCGGTAAGCAGCGCGACAAACATATCGTCATGCCGCGCCAGATTGCCATGTTCCTGATTCGTCAGGAGACGCAAGCCTCCCTGCTCGAAATAGGTCAGCTTTTCGGCGGACGCGATCACAGCACCGTGCTGCACGCTTGCGAAAAAATTGACCGTGAGGTGAATATCAACCCGACGTTGCGCCGCGAAATAGTGGCTATCCGCGAACAATTTTTAAGGGATTAATCATACAACTATGTTACCATACACCACCTACCTGATAGACCTGGATGGGGTCATCTATCGTGGCAACGAATTGCTGCCGGGCGCACAGGAATTTGTCGCCTGGCTTGACGCTAACCACAAAAAATACCTCTTCCTCACCAACAACTCGTTTGCCAGCGAGACGCAGGTGCTGGAAAAGCTTTCGCGCCTCGGCATTTCCAGCGATACCAGCCACGTACTCGGCGCGGGACAGGCCGCGGTGCAAAATATCGCGCATCGTTTCCCCGGTGCCACCGTCTACCTCGTTGGCGAAGAGCCTATGCATAATATGCTGCTTGAACACCATCTCCAGGTTGCATCCCTCGACAACGCTCAAGCCGATGTCGTCCTCGTCGGCCTCGACCGCACCTTCGACTATAAGAAACTCACAAATGCCGTGCAGGCAATCATGGCCGGGGCCACCTTCATTGCCGTCAATCGTGACCCGCGACTGCCAGTTGTTGGTGGACTCATCCCCGGTTGCGGCGCAATGGTGGCGGCGATTGAAGCATCCAGCGGCATCCCCCCGGAGGTCGTAGGCAAACCAGAGCCAACGCTGCTCCAGGAAGCCATGCGCCTGCTCTCCAGCACACCCGCCGAAACGGTCATGATTGGTGACACACTTTCCGTTGATATTCTGGCCGGCAAGAACGCCGGCACCCACACCATTTTCGTGCTGTCAGGCAGTAATTCGCTGGCCGATGAAGAGAAATATCAGGCCAAACCAGACCACATCTACCAGGATGCAGCGGCCCTGCTCAAACAATTACAATCATAACATATCATTGAGCGCATAAAGGGCGCATTTCTTGCACTTCGTACAAGAAATGCGCCCTTTATGCGCCCAATGATATGTTATATACCTTCTTCCGTTCCCGGCGCAGGTAACTCTTCGCTGTAGGCACCGCGATATTCAGGCGGCAACATCTCCGCGATTTTGCGCATCACTTGCTCGGTGGCCTCATTTATATCCCCGCGAGTGACTTTTTTGCCTTTGGGCTTGAGCACCATCGGCTCGCCATAGGAGATAGTAACTTGCGGGCGAAACTTCTTGAATGTTTTTTCGCTGCCCCAGATGGCAACGGGAACGACGGGAACACCCGAACGCAAAGCAATCATACCCATTCCGGCATGGGCTTTTGCCATCTTACGCGAACGACTGCGCGTTCCCTCCGGGAAAATGGTCAGGATATTGCCCTTCTTCAATTGCTCCTCACCAGCACGCAACGCCTGCCTGTCTCCTTCACCGCGCTTCACGGGAAACGCACCGAGAAAGCGCACCAGCCACGCCAGTTTGCTGGTATAATACTCTTCCTTCGCCATATAGACCACTTTGCGCCGCAAGTATAACGGGATGAACGGAATATCAGTCCAGGAAAGATGATTGGAGGAAATGATAAATGCCCCCTGTTTTGGCACATTATACAATCCGCGTACACGCAAGCGTACAATGATATTCAAGAGAGCGAGAGCGACATAGCGTATCGTATGGTACAACACCGGCGGCGTGACATAGGGTTCATAGAGATTTTTTGCCGGCTTCTTCGCCGCTACAGGCTTCGCGGATTGAGCCGATTGAGGCAACGGAGCCACTGGAGTCTGCGGAGCGACTTGTTCAGATGGAGCCCCTTTATCCGGTATTGCACTCGTATGCGAATCTTGCTCTTGTTTCATGGCTGGCCCTCCAGATGTTTATAAATTTTATCCAGTACCTGTGGAATGCTGAGGGAATCGGTATGAATAACGACGGCGTCTTTTGCCAGAAATGTGTGAGCGCTATCAATCGCATCGCGCCGCCGAATATCCTCAAGCACCGTATCAAATGTAGGTAAGGCTGGATTTTGTTCTCCCATACGCTCCATTAATTCCAGATAGCGGCGACGCGCTCGCTCCTCGATGCTGGCATCAAGATAAATTTTCAGTTCGGCATCGGGCAGAACCACCGCGCCGATATCGCGCCCAACCATGACCACACCACTACCCTGCCGTGCCAGCGCACGCTGCTGCTCCAGTAAAACGTCCCGTACCTCACTATGGGCGGAAATGGCGGGAACGGCGCGTGTCACCGGCCCACTGCGAATATCCCAGGTGATATCGTGTCCACGCACTGTTACCGTATATTGTCGCCCATCGTTAACCGTGGGACGGCTGATAGCAATATCGGCCTGTTGTGCCAGCCGCGCCAACGCTGGCCCGTTGTCAACATCTACACCTTCCTGCAATACCAGCCATGCCACCGCCCTGTAGAGTGCGCCCGTGTCCACATACAAATAACTGAGATGCCGTGCCAGTTGTTCCCCAATCGTGCTTTTCCCCGACCCCGCCGGCCCATCTATCGCAATTCGCTCCGGCAGTTGCTTCTGTGGCATTTCCGGCATGTACCCTCCCTGTGTTTATAGCAGTCAATCTGTAGGGATTATATCACAGTCCGATGGTCTTCTTAGAAAAGCCCATTGTCAACGTTCGCAACTTTTAAATGCTTCATAAAGTAGAGGCAACGAGAACCTCAACCCTCGTCAATTCCAACATTCAACGCCTGTACCTCTTTCTCCGTTAAATAACGCCATTGGCCCAGAGGTAGATCGCCCAATAATAGGGGGCCGATGCCGACGCGCTCCAGTTGTGAAACAGTATGGCCGACCGCGGCCAGCATGCGGCGAATCTGCCGTTTGCGGCCCTCGTGTATTGCCAGTTCCAGCCAGCAAGCGCGACCTTCGCGGCGCAATACGCGCACGCGGGCCGGCGAGGTGGTAAAGAGGTTGCCACCGTCTTCTCTAAATGTTACACCGTTGCGAAGTTGTTCCAACTCGTCCTTCGTTGGGCAATCATTCAGAAGCGCATGATAGTGTTTTTCCAGCGAGTAGCGCGGGTGCGAGAGGCGTAACGCGAAATCGCCGTCGTTGGTTAGCAACAACAGCCCACTGGTATCTCTGTCCAGGCGACCTACCGGATAGACCCGCAAGGCGCGTATATCAGACGGCAACAAATCAAGCACCGTTGGGCGTCCCTGCGGGTCATGAGCGGTCGTCACATAGCCGGACGGTTTGTGCAGGAGCAGGTAAACATGGGTATGCGTGGCCTGTACCGCTTTGCCGTCCACCAGCACCGCATCATGCTCAGGGTCAATACGTGTCCCTTGCGCGGTAATGACCTCACCATTCACTTTTACACGCCCTGCCGCTATCAAGTCTTCGGCGTGGCGACGCGAAGCAATACCGGCATGTGCCAGGAAACGCGCCAGCCGTTCGCCTGCCAATTCACTCCCCTGTTCTCCCCGTTGCGTCATAATCGTTCCCTTCCCACAATACACTGCTCGCACCATTTCTCCCGGCACGTCTGCTGATAAATATAGTGCAACCCTTGCTGCCGACAGGCACCGCGTGGTTCATGCGCCATCTGTAACTGTTTTTGCATGGCGCGAGTAATACGGTTCGACGAAAGCTGAGGATAGGTTGCAAATAGTTGCTGCGCCCGTTCCACCAGCAAAGCATTGTTCTCGATCAGTCCAACCGCACCAGCAAACGGCAATACCACATTACAAATAAGAATATCCGCCCGCGCTTGACCAAGATCAGCAAATATAGTGCGCAATGCGTGAAAACTATGAACAAGGTACCCTGGCGCTAATTCTTGTGGGTACCATGGCTCTCGTGGCTGATATATCAGAGCTTGCTTCATCGTTTCCCACGCGCCGCAAACACTCCATTGTTGCACGAGATTGCGCAAAATATGCAAGCGCCTGGCATCCAGGGGTGCTGGCTCAGGGGTGCGCCCAAGCGGCTCCGGTATGTGTTGTGTCTTACCAAGCAAGTAATCGCCGATAGCGCGGAAAAGCGGACGGTCACGTCCATAGCCCAGCCCTTCGGCCAGCGCAACAATCAGACAAGCATCATAACTACTCAATGGTTGCTTACTTTCTTGCATAGTAGCATGCAATTGTTCAACAAAAGCATGCGCTTTCTGTTCAAAGCGCAGCAGACCTGCCCGCAGCAGCAGTTTATCCCGTTCCTCGTCACTCATAGCGAGCATTATTGTCTGACAGGGCCACGCAGTCTGGAGGTGAGCAGGTTGATTGGATTGCGCTAGAGGTATATCATTGAGTGAACACATAGGGATTATTGTCCCATCTTGACGCCGCACGGAAGTGGCGTTATCGCATACCAGTACCACATGCAGAATCACATTATTATAACGCGCATCGGTATGATGCATGTGCGTGTACCAGTCGCTGGCACGAACATGCAGTTCGATATCCCCGACGCAACGTTCGCCAATCTCATGAAAATACAGCACCGCGTCGTGTATATCCGGTCCCGCGACGCTACCGGCACGACCAGCATATAGAAGCTGACAGGTCTTGCCATTGTCCAGAGGTATATATGTATACAGGGATAGATTCCACCAGCGACGGGCTACTTCATCTTCGTAAATAGATAGAGGTTCACAGATACAACCGGGTTCCTGGTGGTGGTCGCCATCTCTCCCTCCGCCATCTCTCCCGGCACCATTGCAGCCGTCTCCATCTCTTCTTAACTCCTCACAAATCTCATAAGCACGGCTCACATTGGTTGCCGGGGGTAAATTTTACGAATTTTCACGGTGACATCTTTATCAGTGACATCTGACGCATCTTGATTGACAGTATGGTTGCCATTGTCTTCGACCTTATTCTCACCAGTCAATGCAGAAGCGTTATGTGCTTCGAGAGCGTTTTCCGCGATATCATTGCTGGCGAAAGCCATACCCTCTGCCACTTCGGCCTCCGCTTCTGCGTTGCGGGCGGTATTGACAGCCTCTTCTTCAGCCGCCTCGGCATCGGCCAGGAGAGCATGAGCGCGTGTGGCCTCATGTTCCGCGTAATGCAGTTGAATGCGTGCTTCTTCTTCACTGATTGAGCCGCTACGAATAACAGTACGCACTTCGTCTAACGCACGGTCGGCAGCGGCGGCAAAACGTCGGGCTTCGCGTGTGCGAGAACTACTGGCTTCCGCTAATGCCTCCGCTTCTGCGGCAACGGCGGCAGCAGCATCGGCAATCAGCTTGGCGGTAATAGCCTGAACCATATCCTCTTCTTCTTCAATTTCCTCGATGCTCTCAATTTCCTCTGCGTCCTCGACACCCTCTATGTCCTCTATGTTTTCTATGTCCTCGACACCCTCTATGTCCTCTATGTTCTCCATGTCCTCTATGTCCTCTATGTTCTCCAAGCTCTCTGCCAACAGCAACAGGGCTTCCTCCAATGATGCAGAGTCTGGAGACGCTTCCCCTGTCATTTCTTCCGTGCTTGCGATAGCCTCTTGCTCTTCCAAAGCCATCTCTTCACGAATCAGTTCTTCCAGAACTACCTCCTCCTGCGCCATCTCTTCCAGCGTAGAGAGTATCAGCTCTTCGGCTATCTCTTCCTGTACCTCCGCTTCGTTACCAGAAGTGGGAGCCTCTGCTTCATGAGTTACAGTTACTTCTATCTCACTATCAAGCGTCGAAGTTTCAGTTTCAGGGGTAGCAGATGCTTGTGCCTCGGTTTCAGCCGCGAGGCGCTCGGCTTCTTCGGCAGCGCGTTGGGCCTGCTGAGCAATGGCGCTGGCGCGGTCAGCCTCTGATTGCGTTTGCAGCAATTCCTGTATCAGGTGGCGACCGGAACTCATTTGCTCCATCCGAGATGCAATGTCTACTGCCCGTTCAATGGCGACGCGAGCCGCTCGTTCTGCTGTTTCAGCAACGGCACGTGCTACCTTCGCCAGCCCACTTGCCTCGCCAGGCAAGACGACGTTATTGATTGCAATAGCCATCTCTTCATCGGCGACAGTCGCTTCACCTGCCTCACTGGCTTCGCTGGAGTCATCCTGCTCTGTCACAAGTGACGCCACGGCTTCGATTTCCACGCGCAATGTTCCGGCAATCCGCTCTATATCATCGCGAATTTCCTGGGGTGACAGAGTAAGGGAGGCTTGTTCTTCCTCAAATAGCTGAACTTGAGTTGACTCAGACGCTAGCTCTACCACCAACACAACCTCATCATTTACAACAGGTGAAGGTTGTGCCTGGGGTGTTTGCATACCATTCAGTTGTTGTTGAATGTGCATCAAACGCGCTTCCAGCTTTTGCATGCGCTGTGCGCGTTTTTCCAGCCGTGCCTGCGCCCGTTGAAAACGTTCAAGCGTTTCGGCCTGAGCCTCTCTGACCTCCTGCAGGCGTTTGCGCAATGCACGCTCACGTTTTTGTAGCTTTTTCTCCATTTTTGGTTGCGCCGCTGATGATGATTGCTCAGTTTGTTTCGTCTGTTTACCCATGATAGTTATCCTCCGCCGTAATATTATACCTGACTACTTCTTACCCTTCGATTTCTTCCCTTTGGTTCGGTTTTCGCCGCCATCATTCGTATTTGCTGCCGTTGCCACCGGCAGATGCACGCCCGCATTTGCACTACCGTTGCTCAAGCCTTGCTGTCGCGCCTGTAAGAATTCGCCAAAACGCGGGCGGTGGTACAGCACCTCTGTCCGACCAGAGAAAAGCGTACGTTTGACGATACGCAAGTCATGTTCAATTTCAATTTCCAGATAGCCGTTATCTTTCTTACCTGATGTGTCCAGCAAAGAACCCGCGTTACAACAAAGCAACCGGTGCCGCCCATCCGACAAATCCCAGACATGGCTGCGATGAATATGCCCGCAACAGAGCAAATCCACGTTCAGCTCGATCAAGGTTTGCAAGATATCGGCGGCACGCGGCACCACATCGCCCGGTTTGAGCTTCTTGGTTGGTACAGGCAAGAAGCTGTGATGGGCGCAAAAGATGCGATACTCCCCCGCCGACCCCTTATTAAAATGCTGCATTGCCAGTTCGATCTGACGCGGCGTGATATCGGGTTCGCTATTGAGACCAACCGCGGCAATCCCATCAACACGATAAAAAAATTCGGTAGCGGTAAAATGATCGAAGAACTTGCCCTGCCGTCCGTGGTTGACATCTTCTAATGCGCCAATCTCGTCGAGCATCGTGACTGGATCAGGATGGGTCAATAGAAAGTACTCCAGATCGCTGCGCTCGGCTGCCGCGGGAACAACCGTCCGCGTTTGATCGCGGTTGCCGGGAATCACAAGCACAGTACAAAAATCCAGCGAGTCAATAAAGCGCTTCACTCGCTGGAATTGTTCATCCAGGCCATCATTAGTCAGATCGCCGGTAATCAGAATAATATCGGGCCGCAACATCTCGAATTGTCGCGCCGCCTCTTTCAATAACGTCCAGGTCTCAGGCGCTTCTTTATAATGCAAATCGGATACATGCAAAATTTTCACCGGGATATTGCTCCTTCTTTACATCTCCAACAGGAGACGCATAATGGCACGTCGTAGTGTGGCCTGCACCTGATCAATAGGCTGATTACCCTCAATAACAGTAAATCCATACGCTTTTTGCATTTGCTGGTACTCACTATACATCTTTACTTCAAAATTACGGAAGCTTTCCAGCGCCTCGCCAGTCAAAGCAGTGGTTTGTATGATTGTCGCCTGCGCCCCTTTTTTCGCTTCCTTCTCCTGTTTGCGTTGTTCAGGCTCTTTGCCATTCTTGCTCTCTTTCGCCATTTTAGCGGATTTAAGCTTTCCCGCGTGTAGCTCGCCCAGGCGTTGCTGTTGCAGGCTGAGACGACGTTTCACAGCCTCTTCGGGGCTGATATGCAGGTAAAAAACAGCGTCAGGCTGGACCGAATAGCGGTACAGGTTCTGCACCCAGGCGGCGTCCAGGCCACGTGCGGTATCGCGAGCAAGGGCTGTATACAAATAGCGGTCAGCAAGCACAATTTCGCCGCGTTCGAGGGCCGGTCGAATAACGTGCTGTGTGCGGTCAATATGGTCGGCAGCGTACAGCATGCTATAGGAGAGTGGTCGCAAAGGCGTAGCGGTACGCGCACGCGCCAGCACGTCCGAGATCAGCGGTGAGGAACGCCACGCGGTTGTCGTAACATGGTAATGTTGCGCGGCAAGCCAATCCAGCAGAAGCTGTACCTGTGTTGTGCGGCCAGAGAGATCAATGCCCTCCAGCACAATCAGGCGAGGGCGTTCAGGATAAATCTTCAACATAGTATGCTTGCTGGACTGCTCTTCGTCACGCGCCATCTGTTCTCCTCGATTTTCTATGCCTATTCGCCAGACAAAATATCCGCAATCGCATCACGCAAAATCTGCTGCTGTTGTTTTATTGGGAGCGTGGCATCCAGACGCAGCAAACGATAAGGGTCAATCATACGCTCATATGCCTGTAAAATACGCTGCTGGAATGCCCGAAAGCTCGCAGTGGGATCACGGCTCAGCCCTAAATCCATCCCGGCCTGATAGTACTTCACTCGCTCCTGGTGGCTCATCGTGCGCTCTAACGATTCGTCCACACTCAATTCAAAATAGAGGCTCAAATTGGGGCGGGCGGCAAAGCTATACACGTTTTGAATCCAGTCTTGCTCGACGCCGCGAGCCAGGTCACGAGCGAGCGCGGTGTAAACATAGCGATCAGCCAGTACTACGGAACCGCGTTTGAGCGCTGGTACAATTTCACGCTCATACAGTTCCGCAAAATCCACAGCGTGCAGGATACTGAACAGCATCGGGTCCATACTGCCCTGTTTCTTGCCCGTTTTCAACGCCCGTTTAATCAGTTTAGAGGAGATGAGTTCAGTGGTAACAACTTCGTATCCTTCCGCCTGCAGCCAGAACTTGAGCAAGCGGAATTGTGTACTCTTTCCCGAACCATCCAGCCCTTCAGCCGCGATCAATTTTCCCGCGAACGCATGGGGCAGCAGAAAAGCGGGGCTATCAACCTGTGTGTTCGTCTCTGCCGACATAATGACCTGTCCCTCCTGCATAGAGGATACAGCATTGATGAGAAGATTGCAATAGAGGTGACAGGCCTTATCTTGTAACCGTCGCTGGTACTACTTCTCTCCTTGTTGCAAGCCTCGACGTTGTTTATTGGCGTTCGTTACTGTCCGGTTTTGTTCTCCTTTGTTCCTGTCAAATCTCCTGTCATTCCTGTCAGGAGATTTGGCAGGCAGAAGTACCTTTTCAGGTACAGCCTGTCCACTTTCCTTCAATGCCCGCTTATACTCCTGAATCAAAGGGGAGTCTGACTCGTCAACTTTCAGCACAAAGTTTTTCATATCTGTGACTGTTGGTATCTGGGTAAACCCCATGTGACGCAATGCCCGGATACCATCAACGCTCTCACTGCGACCATAGAGCGTCTCAACAGTCACACCACGCTTACCCAGGTCTATGAATGTCCCTATCAGGCCCCGGATGAGCGTAGACCCATACGCCCGTTTCTTCGCCTTACTGATACCCGGTTTCGTGACCATCGTCATAAGGTAAACGTGCAAGGGATTCCCTGGCTTGAACTCCTGAACTTCATCGGGCCGCACATCTTTCATACGCTCTTCATTCGCCAATATTTTTTGTATCTTTTCTGGCTCCATTGGGATCGTCGCCGTGTAACCGACAACCTCGCCGTTATGCTTGACCACATAGAACAGATCGGGGTTTTTCTCTATCCAGCCGAGGCGCGTTTCGACCGAAGCTATACCCTGTGGTAATCCCTGAAATGTTTTCCAGCTTAGCTCTACACAGACCAATATGTCCTCGCGTTGAGCTTTACTAAACTCGCTTGTACTCTTATTCGTGCTTTGAATCTCTACCTCTCTGGGTACATTGCCAGCAACATTACTCTGATACTCTTCAAAAGCTTTTCTGTATACCTGGGCAAAGGATGTGTTCGACTCTTCCAGGTTCAAACAGTATATCTTTTTGCCGCTCACCGGCGAAAAATCCATTTCCTTAAAGCCGATGTGTTCAAGTATCCTGATACCGTCATTAAGACGGCTACGGGCATATATCGCCCGAATGGCAATCCCACGCTGGCCCCACCCTCGAAACGTTTCTGTGAGTCCATTTATGAGTTTGCCTCCGAGCAACCGTTTTTGATGATTGTTATAAGCCGGATTAACACCCATTACAACGATGTAGATATCAAGCGGATTGCCCGGCTGGAATGCCTGTATCTCTTTTACTGTAATGTCGCGAGGATGTTCTACCTCCTGGAGAATATTCATGATCTTCTCAAATGGTAAGGGAAGTGTAGAAACGTAACCTGCAACATGCTCCTCTACCCTTAACACATGAAAAACTTCATAGTTTTGTGTCCACCAACCCTGCCGCACAGCAATCTGCTCACTGACAGGTGTAATTGTTGATGCACCAAATATAGCTTCATCTATGGCGACACACTCAGCAATATTCTCCTTCTTAGCAGCCTCATAAACAGCTTTGGAAACAATTCTTGATTCATCCTTCTTTCCAACTGCGTCAATAATGCCATTATCTACAAGTGAGGTACGAGAGTAGCCTAACCGTCTCGTTTTCTTGCTACGCAAACACTCCTGAAAACGCTGAATCGTTGGAGATGGGTTATAGCGATCCAGCCTCAATTCCCAGGCATTTTCACTGATATCATATCTTGGAGCAAAGTAAAGCTTGCGAATAAGCCGTATTCCTGTTCCCTCTTCCTCATGAAGGGCAAAGGCATACAGTTTGCTGATCCGTATATCTGGGTGGTGTTCACACCAGAAAGATATCACATCATGAAGGAGTAAACCAAATGACTGTCTGTGTTCGGCAAGGATAGCGACCGAGGCCACGTAGCAAGCGTATTCATGTCCAGGTTCGTATGCTAATACATCATCAGCTTGTACATCCTGTTCTTTCATTTCGCCGCTAAGTAACTTGTAGATGGTGGCCTCTTCTATCGGGATAATGGATAAGGCTCCCCATATTTCTCTACGGTTATTCTTGTTGAACAATATGCGACAGGCATAGGGATTCTTACGCCACCAAGTCCACGTAGTAGTGGGGGAAACAGAATTCTCTATTCCATAGAGTTCTATATCAAGCGCCCAAACAAAAGGTAAATCACTTTCCCTTATCCAATCGGTAGCAGCGTGATAACGAGAAGCAGAAACAGCTTTATCAGTGTTTTGTCTCGCATACTCATCGGGTTCCTGTGTCTCTGCATTCTCTCGCTCAAGCTTTTTCCTTTTGGTAGGCGTACCGTGTGCTATAAGATCATGAACCTGATGAGCATTGTAAAGAGCTTCCTTTACACGTTCATCTGGCAAAACTTTCTCTATATATCCCCCCCGTGCTAATCGGTAGAAAGTAGACATGGAAATATCAGCCTTCCCTTCCTTCCTGGCTTTCTTTAGCAAATTTGCAACTTGTGCTGCCGTGTATCCCAAAGATTGTTGTGTCATGAATTGCTAACCTCATTTCTAGATGATAAAGAAATTATAGCATGCTATTACAAGTTTCATAAAGCACTCGTTTCAAATTTAAAATACGAAACTAGTAGTTTCGTAAACCGCCCTTGTTATTTTATTATTGACACCAGCAGTTTTATATGTTACCATGTTTATAGAACTTGTGCTGGCTACAAAATAATACTTTGGAACCACTAAAGCCATTGTAAAGTAAGGACGGTGCTTATCGAGTAGGGCGAGTCTTGCGACGAAGCGGCGTATGCCAGTAGCGACAACGCAAGTTGTGCAGGGAACATACCTGCTGATGCTAGCTGGTCGGAACAATGCGACCGTGCGTGAGAGTCCGATGGCAAGGACACCATGAGCACAGGCGTGGGTGCAAGGCCCTCAAGGCGGTTCAAGTCCGACCTCGCCCAACGTTGCTTTTTCTCTTTCACCGTCAGGTTGACATTGCCGCTCGTGGAAGTCGCACGGCTTGCAGGGGCGGCAATGATGAGCCTGAACGGTTCAGGTTCAGATCGATAGTGAGCGCATTGCTTATTTCACGCTGCCGTCAGAGTATGCTATAATGCACGCAGAGATGGCGCGTGTGATCAGAAAGGTGAATTTTTTATGGCGACTCAAGAAGAAAGGCTCCAGATAGTCGAATTCGATTTGAAGCATTTCAAAACAGAAACCATCAAAGCCTATGGTGATATGGCGATGGAATTAGTGATGGTCAAAGGGCTGACTGAGGATGCGGTAAAGCGTCTCATCGGTGTGAAAAGAACGCTTGACGAACACACCGTACTCCTGACCAATCAAAGTGAACGCCTGGATGGCTTTGATCAGCGTTTGGACACCATGAGCCAACGCATGGAGACCGGTTTTGAGGAGCAAGGGAAAAAGCTCGATCAAATCATGTTGCTACTGAACACGCTCACTACCAAACCGGAATAAGCAACAGAATAACAGTTACTTAAAAGAAAACGCCTGAACTGCATTTCATTCAGGCGTTTTCTCTATTCCGAAGCGTCCAAAACTACTTATGGCTTTGTAGGTAAGTAGTTTACCGGTTTTCTTCATATCCACATTTTGTACATATGTATTGATGTGAGTGTCCTTGACGTATAAAGGTGTACTCCTCAATATCAATATCGCCGCAATTTGGGCAAAGAGTCGCCTTCGGATATTTTGGAGGTGTGGAAGGTGGCACGGCTGGAGGTTCTTTGCCCTGGTATTTTGCCAGGGCGGCCTTGTATTCCAGGACTGTTGGCAGTCCTGAATCGGCTATGTTGATAATGAAATTGCGCTGATCAGTAATACTTGATATCTCAGTAAAGCCGATGTGGCGCATAAGTTCGATTCCATCAGGGTAGATAGAACGTGCGGAGATATCTTCAATCACTATGCCGAGGCGCCCCAGATCAATGATTGACTTCATAAGTCCTGCAATTAATCTGGCTCCCCACAATCGCCGATTCGTTTGTGATGACGGAAGTACTCCCATCGAGACGATATACAGATGTGTTGGCTTGCCCGGCTCGTATGTTTGAATATCGTCGGCCAGAATGGGTGGAATCCGTTCTGTAGTGAATATAGCATTGATCTTTTCCTGGGTGAGCGGTAACGCAAAAACTAAACCAACAATCCTGTCAGCAACCTTCACAATCCAGCATACGTCAGGATTTTTCTCTAGCCAGCTTCTGCGGCGCTCAGCATTTGGGGCCACTCCAAAGATGGACTTGACGAGCTGGGCGCAATCTTCCATATCATCAACTGTACCCTTCATGAAGCGGATAGGTTGTTTCTGAGTGGCGCTCATTGCCATGAATGCTTGCAAGTCTCGTGCAAGCATATCTACCTTCAATTTGTTGTAAAGGCTTTGTTTTCTTCCTGGTGGCTTTGTTCCTTCAAGGTCTCCATTACGGATGAAATTGTAAAACATGCCTTCAGTAACCCCCAGAGCCTTCATGGCTTGAGCAGCCGTATAGTAGTCCGCATAAGATTTTTTTAGCGGCATAGTATCTCCTTTCAGCAACAGCATGGCATTACAAACCTTCTTACCGCTTCTTAAATCGCCCGGTAAGTCCTATTATTCTACCTCAAACTTTCTATTCTTGCAAACTTAGCTAAAGGATTGACAAACTCACGTTATCAGGGTATCATATCTCTATCTAAGCTATCTAAGTAATTAAAGGAATCTATGCCAGCTAACCTATCAGGCATAAGTAAGGAAGGTGCTTATCGAGTAGGGCGAGTCTGCGACGAAGCGGCGTATGCCAGTAGCGACAACGCAAGTTGTGCAGGGAACAGACCTGCTGATGCTAGCTGGTCGGAACAATGCGACCGTGCGTGAGAGTCCAATGGCAAGGACACTATGAGCACAGGCGTGGGTGCAAGGCCCTCAAGGCGGTTCAAGTCCGACCTCGCCCAACGTTGCTTTTTCTCTTTCACCGTCAGGTTGACATTGCCGCTCGTGGAAGTCGCACGATGGACAGGGGCGGTAATGATGAGCCTGAACGGTTCAGGTTCAAATTCGGCAAGAAAGGAGGAACTCCCGCATATGGCAACCCCAGACTCTCCCACTCCTTGCACCCTGTTCAGCGAGGAGGACGGCACCCGCTACGCACTGTTGAGTGCGCTGTATGACCCCTACGTTCACAGCCAATCCGCGATCACGCAAACCATTGCTGCTTTCTCACCCCCCGCCTATGGCGGCGGTGTCGTCTTACATCGTCTCAGCAGCGACGACACCCCGGCCCGTTTTGACCTGTCGCGTGAGGCAATGGCGGCCCTCATCACTGCCTACACTGCTCACTGTATCGCCAGTGAGCAACACCAGGGCCAGGATAGTGACCCACTCGGCGACCTGGACGACCACCCGTTTTAGCTTGCTTGTACCCTTCATGTAATTGAAGCAAGTGAATAGTTTAAAAAAGAAGGAGTAATCTATGGCAATCAACAAGGCAACACCTATCACCGAAGCAGATGTAGACGCGGCGCGGGAACTGCTTAGCGAGATGAAGCACCGGGCCAATCAAGCACACGACGACGGAAACCTGATTATGTTGTCGGTGTACGCGGACATGATTCGGCTGATCTCTCCAAAGGTGAGCCAACTGCGTGAACGCTTAGAGCGAGAAGACCGCGCTGGCATCAATCGCCAGCATCGCGATTTACGGCTGGCTCGTCGGATGTCTGGTAACAACGGCAGCACCCAACAGAGTGCATAAATCGCCGCGCACTCTCATCTGTTTTCAAAACGCTGCTGACTGGCAGTCGAGAACCAGATGAGGTGCAGGTGAGAGTCAGCCGCGAATACCGCACACATTTTCACGGATTTTCAAAAGAGTAGTGGTGAATTTCAGAGGATTTTCAAAGGAGCGAGAATAAATCAATGGCTTCTCTCAGCAAGCTCAAATTCTGGCAACATCGCGGCGCATCCGCAACCAATATCACGCCGTTACCGACTGCGGCCCAGGCGGCCGTGGCGCAACCGAAAAGCACAGAGGAATTGATCGCCGCGACAATGAACGAGGCGGCGGGCCTCACCGATACCCATGAAACGCCGATGGATAAAATGGTGCATTTCCTCTACGCGCTCATCGCGTACATCGGCCCGTTTTTGGTCGCGCTGGCTGCTGGCTGGTGGATCGGTGATGGCTTTTCTGGCCCGTTTGCATGGAACGGCGATTCCGTCGGCGTGCATGTTATCTCAATTTTCGGAGAAGTTGCGCTATCTATGCTGTCGGTAACATTGGCACGAACCGCGAAGCGCATGACCAACGATAAAGCCATCTGGAAGTACCTGCTTGTGGTGTCTATCGCGTTTCTGGCTGTGGCCCTCGCCTCAGCAATGGCGCAATGGGTGCTGATAATCTACAACATCGGGGCGTATGGCCTGCGTGGCGCATCACCGGCAATGATAATCATCGTGATTGGCTTTCGGGCGTTCATGCCTATCTGCATTGACATTGCATCCCTGCTTTATCTAGCTATTCATGGCTACCGCTCGCTGAAACAGAAGCTGGCCCAGATTGATGAGCGCGGCGAAGCGTTTGAAAAGCTGCATGATCGGGGGCTTGCCATTCAGGCCAAAGAGGATAAGGCAAAGCAACAACGGGAGGACGCAGAGGCCGAACGGGCGCGGCGGACAAAAACAGAAGAATTGTTGAACCGGATTACGGAACTGCAAAATGAGGCGGCCATTCAGCAGATTGAAAAATCCTTGAATGGCAACATGGTTGACGGGACGCGCCAGTTTCGGCGCAATGCATAGCAGGAAGGAAGATAGTCATGTCGTCAGCCAACATCACGCAAATTGTTATCATTGCCATTGTGGGGGCGTGCATGGTTTGCGCCCTTGCTTTGTTCGTCTTTGGGGCTATCAAGTCCCGTTAGTGAGATGAGAAAGGAAAGCTCACATGATACCCGACCGCGACGCACTGGTAACGCTGCTTTTGCAGCAAAGCGGCCCACTTGGCTTAGAGCGCATAGAGCCGCTTGCAACAGGCGGCGCGTATGCGTTTGTGCTGGTGTTACGCGGTCAAAGCTATCATGCCTTGGTGCTTGTGCGTTCCTCAGATTACTGGTTTAAGCGGGTGCATAAAACGGTTGAGAAAACAGGGCAAACCCCTGATTTACTCATCTGCTGGGAGCATGATAGTTGTTGCCCAATTGATGTCCTGGCACTGCGCACCGGCGACTGGCACCCGGCCTTAAACTCGCGAGCAGTCGCAGCAAGGAATCGCTACACGGCGAGGGTGATTGTGGGTCAACTCTTATGCGGATTACAGGCAGCGTATGATGCGCTCGAATCCTATCCGGAGGGAACCAGGTACCGTTATCTGGCAAAAGTGGCCGAACTCTCAAAACGGGAGCGTGGACGCCCTTTGAAGATTTGAGAAAGAAAGAAAGTGAGAATGGACATGAACACACCCGTATCCTGGCAAGCCATTGAACGCAAAGCAAAGCAGTACAACATCAGCTTTGAGCGCGTTGATAAGCGGGTGACGTTGGAATATCTGCCAACGCACTCCTACGGTGATTTTTACACCGACTCAGGCCACGAAGAGCAGACGCGTCAACAGGCGCAAAGGTGGCTAGAAAATACCTGCGAGATGATTGATGTGCTGAAAAATGCGCCGAAGCCGAAGCCGAAGCCGCGTAAAAAGTTTCTCGGATTGTTCTAACGAATTGGGCAGTCTCAAAAGTGAAAGTGAGAGAACACTATGATGAGAATTCTTATCCCGGCAACGTTTCTTCTTGCCGAGTTCGTGACAATGGCGACAATTCCACTGGCAACGTTGGAATCGCTCCCCCACTGGTTTATCATCACAGCGGCGGGACTCACCCTGCTCGCGATACTTTCACCGATCATTCCAGTAGGAAAGAAAAGATAGTGTAATGTTGTAAGGCCCTTCCCTGTTCATCTGGAAAACGCACAGGGAAGGGCCTTGTAGGGAGTAACCTACAAGGGCAAGTATACCATACCATATGCCCGCCGGGTTACTCTCTGCTAACCGAAAGAAGAGGGAGTAACCCTACCATGTTCAATCGTCTGTTAACCGCCTTATTTCTCATCGTCATGCTGGCGGCTATCTTGCTCGCTTACCGGGCGAGCGCATTCCACATTACGCCGCTCACCTCGGAGGCAGCCAACGCCGCGCCTGCGCTCGTCGCCAATGCCAGCGGCTGCTATTGCGTCACTGGCAAACCGACGGTCAGCGCCACGTTCATCAACCAGGTACTAGCGTTCTACCACTCACCAGCGCGAGGACTCGGCGCAACGATCTACGCCCTGGGTGTCAAGTATGGCATCAATCCCGTGTATGCGCTGGCCTTTTTCATGCACGAAAGCCGGTTCGGGACGCTGGGAGTCGCCAGGTCAACACTCTCGCCGGGAAACCTTCGTTGCGCCCCTGGCTTCCCTTGCATCAATGGCTATCGGGCATACAGCAGCTGGGCGCAAGGTTTTGCGGGCTGGTATAGCCTGATCCGTAATCTGTATGTCAATCAGTGGCACAAGACGACCATAGAGCAGATCATCCCGACCTATGCCCCGGCGGGCGATGGCAACAACCCGGCAACCTACATGACCGCAGTCGAGAACGCCGTTTCATCGTGGCAAGCGGGGAAAGTGGAGGTGATGTAATGGTGCACCTCTACATTCTGGCAGTGCTACTGGTGAGTGCTTGCCAGTCCCTGTACTTCGGCTGGCAGGGCTGGCGGTTCTTACGCCGCAAAATCTATTGTCCGTGGTGTTGGCAGCGTTGCCACATGATGCACCGTTTCCCCGCAACATGGTCGAGTACCATTTGTCACCACCATGAGCGGCGTATGCTCGCGCAGGTGGCAGCCCGTCGGGCGCGTCGTCTCGCTCAATCGGTGATGGGAGGGTAGCCATGCAAACCAGACCAACGGTACGCGCCCTCTTTGATGACATGACTCCCCAAGATATGCGCGACTGGCTCCGTGTCAAGCACGCCTGGCTGGCGCGCAAAATCGCACGCGAACGGGCCTATCTCGACCGACGGGCGCGACGCGGCACCTTCACGCCCACCGATGAAGCGTATGAGGACGATCAGCAGCAGGAACGTGACCTGCTCGCCTTTCTGGCAGAGATGCAGCAGGCGGTCGTGCGAGCCGGGGGGATCATGCCATGATGTCACGCGACCAACGCCGCCGCTATCCCGCCCATTGGGCCGAGCTGGCCCAGGCGTGCAAAGAACGCGCCGGGTGGCGCTGTGAGCAGTGCGGCATTGCACAATATGCCGTTGCCACCTCCGCGAAAGGCACGCCCTACTTCATCTACTTGCACGCTGCCCATCGCCACGGCGAGACCACGATGAATCCCACACCCGCGCTCATGTGTCTGTGTATCGCGTGTCACGCTCGCTACGATTACCAGCACAGGCAGCGTCAGGCGCGGGTCCGGCTGGAACTCATCACACATGTGCGCCTGTTGATTGCCCAGGGGTACATGAAGGTCACACTGTCATGAGCTTGAGAGATACCTACGCTCCCGCCGGGTCGGGAGATCATCGCGACCACGCCCCGGATTGCCGCTGCGTCATCTGCGACCACTACCGTTACACCGAACCGGTCCTCTGGCACCTGCCGCATCCCATTGAGGGCATACAGTACGGCGTCCAGGATCTCCAGCTTGACCGTCTGCGGGTTCTCTCTCTTGAAGCGCCCCATGATAGTCACAACTAAGTGTGTCACGCCTGCACGTCCAGCCCTTGTTCATTGTTTATGTTCGAGAGCATTTTTTCAGAGAAAGGCTATTGCTATGCCACGTCCTCTTACTCGCCTGCCCGCTGGCCTCGGCATTACCGAGGTAGAGGGGCGTTTTTATCCTGGATATGAAGACAATGATTGTCCTCTTACCCGTTTCTCCTGGGATGTCAGCCACACCATTCCTTTTGCTGTGGGTCCGCGCCGGAAACGGGGTTCCATTTCCTTTGCCACCCGGCGTGAAGCCGTGTGGTTCTGTCGCCGCCATGATGAGGATAGCCACCTGTTAGCCGTTACCTGTCCCGAACTCACATCGGCCTCAGAACTCTATCCCGAACGCAATGCGTGGTATCGCGAGGAGATCACCCGGCTGGTGAGTACAGTGGAACAGATCGCCCCGGACGAGGTGCATGTCCACATGTTCTTCACCTGTCTGCGTGTGACCGTGTGGCTCATCCATCAGCAGTGGGATCGCGTCCTCCAGAAAGTCTATGCAACCACCATTGATGAAGGATGGGAATGTCTCTATGCAGCAGTGTGCAGCACACTCTCTGAAACGACTCGCTCTGCGTGCGTGCAGCAGGGGATATGACCCATGCCTTTTCAACGCGAACGCTACCCACCTGAGTGGAAAGCCCTTTCCCTGGCCCGACGCGAACAGGCCGGATGGCGCTGCGAGTGGTGTGGCGCGGAGCAAGGAATATGGCGGCGGGGGGTCAAAGGAACACGCTACCGTGTGGTTTTGACGGTCGCCCATCTTGGCACACCCTATGCCGATGGGCGGCCCGGCAATAAGCACGAGAAGCGTGATTGCCGCCCGGAGAACCTCGCCGCGCTCTGTCAGGCGTGCCACTTGCGCTATGACGTAGATGAACATTGTCAGCATGCCAGAGAGACGCGCTGCCAGCGTCGCCGTGAGGTGGCGCAAGCCGCGGGTCAACTCCTATTGTTTGAGGAAGCATATGAAACAAGAACCCATTGAATATACCGCCTTTAGCCCGACCTGGAGACAGGTCCACCATGTCACTGGGACACTTGCCCGCCTGACATTTACCCTCCCGGCGAAAACCTACAAGACCGCGCCGCCCATCCCGGCACAATATCACTATGAGGATACCTACAGCACAGAAGTGATCTACCTCGCCGGGAAAGATACACCATTGGATAACGAGGTCTTTCCTCTTCATGCCTCCCGGTTCCTGGCCTATCCCGGTAGCCACACCCCGGCGTTTCGCACAATGAAACGGACGCTCACGGTCCTGTTCCGCTGTTCGTGGAGAGAGAGCAGGAAGCTGCCACGGCGGTTCCAGCAGCAAGAGAGCGCGTGAATGAAGGGAACCATAGCAGATAGCATCAGCGGGATGGCGGTAGCGGTTGAGAGACCTGCTTCCTCCATGCACGATGCATGTGTGCGTACACTTCTTATTGAGGCTGTGCGACTGTGGGTCCGCCAGGTGCAGCGTGAGGGTGGACCCGATCCCCGCCGGAGCGAAACCCTGGCTGAGCAGCTCGGCGCGGAGCCACTGAGTGGGAAGCCCATGAAAACGGCACAGCAATTCAATCTGCTGGCCGAATCCCTTGCCCATCTCTCTTTTGTCCCCGGAGGGTGCCGGGCGTTTGGTCTGCGGTTTGAAGCTGCGCCGCTTCTTGCAGAACGTGCGGAACATGATGAACACCCCTCGCACCGAGGGTCAACGCAAGAACAACAGTCCTGGCAGGCGAGAGGGGAAACGTTGCAGGAAGCTGCACGAACGGGTCTTTCCGATCCAACGAAAAAACGAGAGGAGCAACCGAAGGAGCAACGCAAGCAAACGCCGGTTCGTCAAATGCCGCTCTTTTCAACAGAAGAGAAGCTGTGAAGATGAGCAGTGCGAGAGCGGCTATTGCATGGCGCAATCGGTGTTACCCGTTGGCTGGATGTGGTGATGTGCCATGCACCATTTTGCAGGTGCAGTCGCCACATTCCCTGGCGAGCAAGCCTTCATCAAGCATCTGGCATGGTGAGGGCGGCTCATGTGAACTCAACACTGGAAAAGATTGGACCTTGTAGCGATGAATGAACAGCACAGATTAACCTTCGGTTCTCTTTTCGCGGGGATCGGCGGCTTTGATCTTGGCCTTGAATGCGCAGGCTTGACATGCCTGTGGCAAGTGGAGATAGACGAGTATGCGACGGCGATCCTTGCCGGGCATTGGCCCCATGTTCCCCGCTTTCGCGATATCCGCGACTGTGGAGCGCACAACCTCACCCCCGTTGACCTGCTGGTCGGGGGCTTCCCTTGCCAGGATATCAGCATCAGCAATGCCTACCACCCCCAGGGACTGGACGGACCCCGCAGTGGATTGTGGCGCGAATTCTTCCGAC
>Ga0307372_10003935_pt1 | contig 23316 bp, 24 predicted proteins | sample OX1MG_FD_202533 | JGI IMG/M metagenome (GOLD analysis project Ga0307372, IMG submission 202533) | Soil microbial communities from Risofladan, Vaasa, Finland - OX-1 | ecosystem: Environmental > Terrestrial > Soil > Coastal area > Acid sulfate soil | place: Finland: Risofladan, Vaasa | collected...
CCGCGAAGACGTGCCACATGTGCAACAGCTCAGGCTGCGCTGGCGGGTATTTGATCATGACTCAGTCTGCACGGATCGCGGGAACGCCCTATTTGCACACGATCGCACCCCCAGAGAACATCCGCGACACCATCTGGCGCGAGGACAAATCCACCATCCGCACCGGGAACGCCCCTCAGGTGATGTCCGCGCTCACCAACCTCGTCATCACCCTGTTCCGGTTACAAGGAGTAACCAGGATCACCGAGGAAACCCGGCGCAACGCCCAGAACCCCAGCCGCCCGCTCCAGCTACTAGCCCTCCGGCCAGGCTAAACACGCCCCACGACTTTGACGAACCCCTGATCCATGTCCACGCTGGTGAGTACCGCGAGGCCGAGTGCGCGGCCGATGGTCCGTGCCATGTTGCTGACGCCGGAGAGGCCGCGACCCCCTGTCGGTGTGTCCGGGGAAAGGACAGACCGATAGTCCCGACGGTCCAGTGGTTCCCCCGTTCCCACCCGCCGCGTATGCGCTGACCCGTCGATGGGCACTAGCGATCCTGGTCGCTAGGCGCCGAGGCGGGCGCGGCTCTGCTCGATCACCTGCAGGAAGATCGCCGGGTTGTCCAGGGCACGCGATAGCACGATGCCGCCCTGGATGGCGGCGATCACCTCGACGGCGGCCAGTCGGGCCGCTGGCTCGCTTGTGCCGGCGGCGCGCAGGGCCGCGGCGAGCGAGGCGATCCACCGCTCGAAGTAACCGGCGATCGTTTCAGCGAACAGATCGCGCTCCCGGCCGAGCGCGAAGGCCCCCTGCAGGCATACCCGCCGGCCGGACCTGAAGTAGGCGGTGACGGTCTCGAACATGGCTGAGATGGCGGCGGGATCACCGGGCGCCGCGTTCCGCAGCGGCTCGAAGATGCTGCCGGTGAACCAGGCGCCGACATCGGCGAGCACGGCGGCGGCGATCTCCTCCTTGCCGCCGGGGAAGAAGTTGTACAGGCTCCCTTTCCCCAGGCCGGTAGCCGCGCAGAGCCGGGCGATGCTCGCCCCCTCGAACCCGTGCTCCCGGAAGGCCTCCGCGAGCGCCGGGACGGCCGCCGCCCGCTCGGTCATGACCCGCGCCACTATCAGAGGCCCAGGTCGCCCAGGCCAGGGTGATCAACCGGGCGGGCGCCGGAACGGTCCCAGTGGAAAACGCGGTCGGCCTCGGCGATGGGCACGTCGTTAATGCTCGCGTGGCGCTCTTCCATGTAGCCGTCGGCGTCGAACTTCCAGTTCTCGTTGCCGTATGCGCGGTACCACTGGCCCGCGTCGTCGTGCCACTCGTAGGCGAACAGCACCGCGATCCGGTCGCCATCGCAGGCCCACAGTTCCTTGATCAGCCGGTACTCGTGCTCGCGCGCCCACTTTCCGGTCAGGAACCCGACGATCTCTTCCCGCCCGCTGATGAACTGCGAGCGGTTACGCCACTTGCTGCCCTCGGTATAGGCGAGGGAGACCTTGTGCGGGTCGCGGGTGTTCCATGCGTCCTCGGCGGCCCGGACCTTCTGCGCTGCGGTCTCTGGCGTGAACGGCGGAACTGGGGGTCGCTGCGTCATCGCGCCCATCCTCTCGGTTGTACCGAACGGTAAAACCGTACCACATGCCCAGCCAGTCGCGGCGCGGGTTGCCGGAGGACCACGGGACTGAGCGGGATAACAGGAGGCAGAGCGGAGGTGATGCTGACGATCGTCATCCCGTCAGGCGTTATCCGGGAAATGGAGATCAAGGACGGCGTCGCCGCAGGTCGCGCCGCAGGTCGGGCTCTCGCGCACGCGTCGGTGACGGTGCCGGCGGGAAGGGCAAGAGCGGCATCGACGAGAGGCCGCAGCGGGAGGGGCTTTGTTGTCGGTTGTCCGCGCTTGCGGGTCGGCACCAGGACGCTCGCGGCGGCCTGAACGCGGCACGAGCGCGCGACCTCGACATCGAACGGGTCGCGCGCACCGCCCTGCTCGCCCGCGTCTGGGACTTGCGGGACAGCTACACCCCCTACGAGGCGTCCTACATCGCGCTCGCCGAGCGATCAGCCAAGACTCATTAACTGCGCAGTCGCACTCCGTGACAGCCATCCGCGCCAGACGCTCAGCGATCGCGCCAGGGACCTTCGCCTCTGGGCGCGCGCCAGGTGGTCCCGGCAGGCTTGCGGAAACGACGGGCGGGCAGCGCCCAGGCACGAGGGCGGGCCCGACCGCGGGGCCGGAAAAGGCAAGGACCTGGGGATCATCGTGAGCGCTGCCGGGTGTGCTGAGCCGGGCGGGCCCACGCCTGCGGGCACGGGAGCCGAGATCCTTGCGCCTGCCGGGGGCGGGCTGAGCACTGCCCGGGTCCGAGAGCTGCTGGCCGAGGCCGGCCCGAATAGCATCCCCGAGCACAAGCCCAGCGTGTGGGCGCGGCTGGCCCGGAAGCTCTGGGCGCCGGTGCCGTGGATGCTGGAGGCCACGGTGGTGCTGGAGGCAGTCCTGGGCAAGTGGCTGGAGGCCGTCATCATCGGCGTGGTGCTGGTGTTCAACGCCGCGCTCGGGTTCGTGCAGGAAGGCCGGGCGCAGGCCGCGCTGGAACTGCTGCGCGCCCGGCTGTCGGTCAGCGCACGGGCCCGCCGCGACGGCACCTGGCAGCTCGTACCCGCCGCCGAACTGGTCCCCGGCGACCTCGTGCATGTCCGGGTCGGTGATTTCGTGCCCGCCGACCTGCGCCTGACCGAAGGAGACGTGCGGATCGACCAGTCGGTGCTGACCGGTGAATCTGCGGCCGTCGCCAGGGGCGCGGGTGAGGTCGCGTATTCCGGATCTACCGTCACCCGGGGCGAGGCGACCGGCGAGGTGACCGGCACCGGGCCGCGGTCCTATTACGGGCGGACCGCCGAGCTGGTGCGACGCGCGGGAGTGGGCGGGCACCTGGACCAGATCGTGTTGCGCATGGTACGGGTGTTCATCATCGTGGATCTCGTGCTCGCCGCCGCCGGCACCGCCTGGCTGGCCGCCGGGCACGCATCGTTCGCGGTCGTGCTGTCGTTCGCTGTGGTGCTGCTGCTCGCCTCGGTGCCGGTTGCCCTCCCAGCCGCGTTCGCGCTGGCCGGGGCGCTGGGCGCGCAGCGCCTGGCCGGGCGGGGGATCCTGACCGCGCGGCTGAGCGCGATCCAGGACGCCGCCACCATGGACGTGCTGTGCGTCGACAAGACCGGGACCATCACCCAGAACCGGCTGGCTGTCGCCGAGGTCACCGCCCGGGCTGGCCACGATCCCGCGCAGGTGCTCGGCCTGGCCGCCGAAGCCTCCGACGAGGCCACCCAGGACCCCATCGACCTAGCCGTCATCGCCGCTGCCCGCGACCAGCAAGCGCCACCAGCCCGACCGCGCCGGGCCTTCGTCCCTTTCGACCCCGCCGCCAAGCGTTCCGAGGCCACCATCGCTGATGGAGCCGTCGTCCTGCACGTCACCAAGGGAGCGCCGCAGGTGATCGCGGCCCTGGCCGGTGAGTCGGCCGACCCGCAGCTGCCGCGCCTGGCAGCCGGCGGAGCCCGGGTGCTCGCCGTCGCCGTCAGCGGCGCCGGCGGCCGGTGGCGCCAGGCCGGGCTGATCGCGCTGGCCGACCCGCCCCGTCCCGACGCCGCAGCCATGGTGACCCGGCTGCATGAGCTGGGGGTACGGGTGGTGATGCTCACCGGAGACAGCCTGGCCACCGCGCAGGCGATCGCCGCCCAGGTCGGCATCGCCGGGCTCGCCGTCCGCGCCGCCGACATCCCCCAAGGTGGCAGCGAGCTGGAGTTCGGGGCCGTCGCCGAGGTCCTGCCCGAGGACAAGTACCGCATCGTCCGCCATTTGCAGCAAGCCGGGCACGTGACCGGCATGACCGGCGACGGGGTCAACGACGCCCCCGCGCTGCGCCAGGCCGAACTCGGGGTGGCCGTGTCCGGTGCCACCGACGTCGCCAAGTCCGCCGCCGGGGTGGTCCTGACCCGCCCGGGCCTGGCCGGGATCGCCGAACTGGTCCGGGAAAGCCGCCGCGACCACCAGCGGTCGCTCACCTATGCCCTCAACGTCGCCATCAAGAAGATCGAGATCCCGTTCCTGCTCGTCCTCGGGGTGTTCGCCTGGCGTCAGTTCATCTTCACCCCCCTGCTCATGGCGCTGATGCTGCTCGGCAACGACGTGGTCAGTATGACCGTCACAACCGACCGCGCCGACTACGCCCGCACCCCCGACACCTGGGACATCCGCGGATTCATCACCGGCGCCGTCGTCCTGGCCGCACCCCTGCTCGCCCTGTCAGCAGGGATCGTGTGGACCGCACGCGACGGCTGGCCAGCCCTCACCCTGCCCCGCCTGCAAACCCTGACATTCCTCACATTGATCACCAGCAGTCAGGCCGCCCTCTACCTGGTCCGCACCCGGCGCCACGCCTGGGCCAGCCGCCCCGGCACGTGGGTGATGGCCGGGTCGCTGACCGATCTCGCCGCCGCCGCCGCACTGGTGCTCACCGGTGCACTCATGCCCGCCCGTATCACCCCCGCCGCAGCAGGTGCGGTGATCGGCGCGGTGCTGGCAGGGGCGGTCCTGATCGACCTCATCAAGGTTCCCGCGTTCCGCGCGCTAGGCATCCACCGCACCTGAGCACAAGACTAGCCGCGCGCGCGGCCGTCGCCTCGTAAGGAGTTCTCAGCGCTCCGTGGCGCGCGTGAAAAAGCCCGAGACCGCCGGACATCCCGCGTGGCTCCGGTTGCTGGCGGCTGCGACGCATGGCCCTGGTCAATCGCCGGGCAGGTCCGCGTGGCACTGCGGACAGGTCGTCGGCGGGTCGGAGTCGGCGACGGCGCCGCATCGAGGGCAGACGCGCCGGAGCAGGCAGGCCGGATCGCCAGGCAGGTCATCTTCTGGCGGCTCGTGTCTGTCCGGCTCGTGTCTGTCCGGCTCGTGTCTGTCCGGCTCGTGTCTGTCCGGCTCGTGTCTGTCCGGCTTGTACCCGGCCGGATCGTAGCCGTCGTCGGCGGTTGAGTCGGTCATCTCGCCCGCAGCCCCTCCGCCAGCACCGCCGCCTGGCTACGCTCGGTATCTCGGGAAGCGGTGAGCAAGGTCACTGTCCCCTGCTTGGCTGCCTCGGTCAGCTGGCTCCATGCTTCCGCGTGCTCCGGGTCGTCCAGTTCGGCGAGATACCGGCGCTTGAACTCGCTGAACTTCGCTGGCTCGTGGCCGTACCAGACGCGCAACTCGGTGGACGGCGCCACCGCCTTGGCCCACACGTCGACGTGTGCGGTCTGCTTGGACAGTCCGCGCGGCCACAACCGGTCGACCAGGATGCGCTTGCCGTCGTCGGGCGAGTAATCGTCATAGACCCGGCGGACCCGTATCTCTGTCATGCTGCTCATAGTTACCCCGTGTGCGTCAGACGAACAAGCGCCTGGTCACGACTCCGTCGGCGATGTCGCTACCGAGCCAGAGGCTGAAGTGGTCACCGGCGCTGAAATAAGCGGCCGGGTCGTCCCCGGCGAGCATGACGGTCACGATGGCGTGGCTGTCGCCGAGCCAGTCGGAGCCGTCTCCGGCGTTGCTGATCAGGGCGCTGAAGAACTGGCTGCATGTGCCTGGAATTTGTACGGCTTCGCGGTCATGGCTGCCCCCGCATCTTGCTGGGGAGATCTGCTCTTTAGATCGTAGCACGACATAACCTGGCTGAACCAAGCCGGGCTGCTATCCGTGTCACACATGAGCGGGGCACACATGAGCGGGGCACTGACGTGTCCCTTCCGGGTCCAAGCGTCCAGGGCGGGACCGCACGCGCTCGCGGCTCACTGAATCTGCCAGTTCGGAGCGGAAGGAGCATCTCATGCGAGCATCTCGCATGTTCGCCCTGGCAGCCGTCGGCACGTCCGCCGTCGCCATGGCGGGACTTACGGCGACCACAGCAGTCTGGGCGCAGTCACAGCATGCGCATTCGTTTATAGGACGGTTCCATCACACGAGGCAGGTCGCCTCGACCGTGCCGAGGAATGGCGACGTCAACCCATACGGCGTAGCCGTGGTCCAGCACAGCCAGGGCCGGCTGCACCGGGGTGATGTGCTCGTCAGCAACTTCAACAATGCCAAGAATCTGCAGGGCACCGGATCGACGATCGTCGAAGTCAGCCCGCATGGCCACGTGACGCTGTTCGCGCACATCTCGGGCATGGGCCTGCCGCATGGCGCCTGCCCTGGCGGTGTCGGGCTGACGACCGCGCTGGTCATCGTGCATGACTGGGTCATCGTCGGCAGCCTGCCGTCAGCCGACGGCACGGCCGCTACCTCGTCTGCCGGGTGCCTGCTGGTCCTCGACAGCCACGGCAGGGTGCGGGAGACAATTCACGGTCACGGGATCAACGGGCCGTGGGACGCGACTGCCGTCACTCACGGCCGGTCCGCTGCCCTGTTCGTCGCCAACGTCCTCAACGGGACGGCGGCCGCACACGGGGGCACGGTGCACCGGGGTACGGTTCTCCGGCTCGTGCTCGGCCTGCCGAACCGCCGTCTGCCGAGGCTGATCAGCGTCACCAGGATCGGTTCCGGATTCGCGGAGCGGACTGACTCAGCCGCGTTCGTCGTCGGACCAACCGGGCTCGGGCTCGGCCGCGATGGGGCGCTGTACGTGGCCGACACCGGCATGAACCGCATTACCGTGATCAGGCATGCGCTGACCAGGCGGATATCCGCTGGCACGGGCAATGTGCTGACTGCGGGCGGCGCGCTCAACTCTCCGCTCGGGCTGGCTATTGCTCCCGGCGGTGACGTGCTGACGGTCAACGGCGGCGACGGCAGGATCGTCGAGACGACTCCGCACGGTCATCAGGTGGCGGCGCGCTTCCTGGACAGTTCCGGCAGCCCGCCTGGGGCCGGTGCCCTGTTCGGCCTAGCCGTGGCGCCGCACGGAGCCGGACTGTACTACGTGGACGACGCGGTCAACACGTTGCGCCTGCTGCGCTGACCTCTCGACAGCACCGGGATAGAAGAAGCAGGATCGCGGCCGGATGCCTCAAGCCTGGGGCGCCCGGCCGCGATCCGTCGCTGTACGCGATCCGTCAGAGTTCGTCGTCCGAATTGTCGGGCCCGCTGTCGATCACGTAGGTGTCGTCAAGCTCGCCCTCGAAGTGGTCGCCGACCTCGACCACTTCGATCGCCTCTTCTGCCTCTGCCGCGCTGTCCTTGAAGATTCTCCCGCAGACGACCAGGTAAAGCTGCTCTGGATATGGAATGTGGTCAATCCTGCGCAGTGCCTGGTCTTGTCCCGCTGACTCGACCACGAACTCGCCATAGCCGAGCAACCGCCCGGCGAATGAACGGTGAAAGCTCATGTCCGTGACTTTCGACAGCGGCATCATGGCCACACTGCGGGTGAAGAGACCGGAGGTCAGCAATATCCGTTCCGAGGTAATGACGAAGTAATCGACCGCCCAGTTGACGGATTTCCAGACCAGCCGGACCATCAGCACTGCCCAGGCAGCCCATACGATGCTGGTCACTAGCGAGTGGCCGCGCAGTATCGTGGCAGAAAGCGCGGCGGCCACGAGCAGTCCGCCGACCGCCTGTGCGCTGGGGGCCAGAAGTACGGCAGGATGCCGCCGCACCGTCGCCACGCGGACCTCACGCGGGAGCAAGTACTTGTCGACCGCTGCCTGCTCGTTCTTTGTCGACGCGACGCGGCTCATCGGCTACAGCTTGATGTGGTTGAGGAAGAGGGACAGGGAGTTACCAGCTGACTTCAGCCAGTCCAGGGCTCCGGTGACGACATTGGCGGCTCCTTCTGGCTGGGTAGCGAGGTAATAGATCACGAAGAGGATTCCGCCCCAGGTCAGGACCTTCTTCAGCATCCCGATCACCTCCCTACCTCACGTATGACAGGACTTAACCGCCGCTGACCTCAGCATAGCCCAGCAGCGCTCAATGGCCACCAATGGCGGCCATCCGATTCGGCCAACCCTAGCCTGCAGAGCCGGGCAGCCCGGTGCATCCACGCCGATTCTTGCCGGAAAGCCGTTACTGTTGGTGCGGCAGGGCCCCGGGGACTTGAGCGGGGGCGCCCGGGCGGGCGGCGCGATCCAACTAGCTGGAACTTCGATGGCGGACGGTGGAGTGACGTGGTGCAGGAGACGAGCGGCGACTTCTGTATAGCCGTCTACCGGGAAGATGAGGCGTGGGAGGCGCAGGCATTGCCGCTCTCGGTTACCGAGAGTCTCGACGCGATCGTCCATGCCCTCCGCCAGCAGCCAAGTATGAGCGGGGTCATCGGACTCACCGCTATTGCTGATGATTTCTTCGTGATAACCCGGATCGTCGGCAGCCAGGTATCCCACTTTGTCTCCGACCTGACCGCGTCGGTGGACTGGCCGCTCGCCGCGCAGGTGCTGGAGTATCTCGATATTCCCGTGCCCTATGACGAGGACCTGGATCAGGTTCTTCCCGCCGGGGACCTTTCCATTCTCGCTGACCTCGGGGTGGACGAGATGGAGTTGTGCGCGCTCGCGGGCGACCTGGATCTCTTCCCGGACGAGGTGCTGGGCAGCCTGGCCAGGAGGCTCGGATTCGGCCAGGCGTTCGACCGGGCGCTCGACGAGTTCACCGGACCGTAAGACCCGCATAATGAAGTCTCCGGCGAGCGCAGACCAACCGCGGAGGGCGGCCCTTCCTGACATCGGGTTACGCGAGGTCCTTCGAAGCCAGCATGCGGCTGGCAGTCGAGGAAGCGAGACGGGAAACCGCCGGATCGGACGCAGGTGCCGACGTTCCGGTCGGCGCGGTGGTGCTCGATGCGAGTTATGCGGTAATCGGCCGCGGGCGTAACCGCTGCTTGGCCGCGGCCGACCCTACGGCTCATGCAGAGATCGTCGCCATCAGGCAAGCGGCGCAGGCGGCCGGCTCCTGGCGGCTCGACGGCTGCACACTGGTCGTCACCCTGGAACCATGCGTGATGTGTGCCGGGGCGGTTCATACGGCGCGGCTCCGGCGGGTCGTCTACGGTGCCGACGATCCCCGGGCGGGGGCGGCGGGCTCGTTGTGGGACCTGCTGCGCGACCGCAGGCTCGGGCCGCCGGTCGAAGTGATCGGCGGGGTCCTGGCCGGACCGTGCGCCGCGCTGCTCAGTGACTTCTTCGAACGCCGCCGTCGGCAGTCGCGCTAGCGGCGGCCTTAGCAGTGCCGCCCGCACCGGCGCGATCGCGACACAGCGGATGCCAAGTATTGGCGCCCCGGGCGCGGCAGGCGGCGGGCTCAGGTAGGCTCTGCCGCGGTGGAGTCGCCTAGTGGCCGAGGGCGCACGCCTCGAAAGCGTGTGAAGGGGCAACCCTTCCGTGGGTTCAAATCCCACCTCCACCGCCAGTTCGTGCGCCGGGCACTCGCGTAGTGGCCGAGTCGTTGTACAGGTCGCCAGACGGGTGGCTGGCTGCCTTACTACTGGAGATCCGTTGCCTGGACCGCAAAGCACGGCTTTCTTCGTGCTCCTGATGGTGACCTTCGCCGCACTGATCTGCTGGCTGGTCCTGGCCAGGCACCTGGTATTGCGGGTGCTCGCCGCGTGCCTCGCGTTCATCCCGGCCGTGACATTCGGCATCGCGGCCGTCAACAAGTACTACGACTACTACCAGAACTGGAGCTCGGCCATCACCGACGTCACCAGCCAGGGAATGCAGGTAGCGGCCGGCTTGCCCGGCGCGCCGCACGTTGGCTTGACCGGCGCGGGTACCTCCAGGCTGCTCGGCAACGACGTCTACACCCAGCTGGCCGCCCAGCAAGGCGATACGCTGCACGTCCTGCTCCGGGGCAGACTGTCCCACCTGACCAGGAACGTCTACGTCTACCTCCCGCCGCAGTACTTCCAGCCCGCGTACCGCCACTACCGGTTCCCCGCTATCGAGTTGCTGCACGGGTTCCCTGGTGCACCGCAGGACTGGATCACGGTCCTGGACGTGACCACCACCTTGTCCGGTCTGATCAGCCGCGGACTGGCCAAGCCGGCCGTGCTGGTCATGCCGGACGCCAGCGGGGCGGTAGGCGTGTCGCTGCAGTGCCTCAACCAGGTCGCTGGCCCGCAGGACGCGACGTTCATCGCCCAGGACGTGCCGAACTACGTCGCGAGGTCGCTGCGAGTCGGGCAGCCCGGCCGTACCTGGGGAATCGCAGGCTACTCCGAGGGCGGATTCTGCGCGGCTAACCTCGGCCTGCAGTACGGATCCAGGTACGGTCTCGCCGGGGTGCTCAGCGGTTACTTCCAGCCGATGAACAACCGTCTGGGCGATCCCGTCCGCACGATCGGGCCGTTCGGCCACAACAAGGCGCTGCGCCTGCGCAACACGCCGACGAGTGAACTGCTCAGGCTGCCCGCAGGTGCGCGCATCCCTCAGTTCTGGATCGGCTCGGGCACCGGGGACCCTGCCGACGTCAGGGCCGCCCAGGTGTTCAGGCAGCTTCTGCAGCTGCGCCAGCCGGCCGTGACGCTGCGATTCGTCGCCGGCGGGCACAGCATGTACACCTGGCGGGAGTTGCTGTCGCCCATGCTCGAGTGGATGACGCCGAAGCTGGCCGTCAACGCGGCGCTCGTGCGGGCCCGGGCCGAGCGGCTCGCGCACCAGCGGATCGCCGCACGAGCGGCGCACCGCCGGCTGACCGTGCGGCAGCTCAGCTCGCCAGAGCGAGCGCGGCGGCGATCTGCGCCGCGGCCAGCTCGTCGAACATGATCGTGTAGCGGTTGGTGCGCGGCGAGTGCGCTCCCGGATCGCCGGTCAGGTCGTAACGCACGTACTGCTCGATGTCCTCGCGCAGCATCGGGCTGCCGCTGATCGGCGCGGCTGGCGCCGGCTCGGGCACCTCGCCGCCTCCGGCCGCCCCCGTCTGACCCTCCCCAGCTAGCGGTCTTGCTGTCAGGCGGCCCGGGCCGTGCGCCGCCGCCTGGTCGCGGCCGAGTAGCTCATCGCCACCGCGGCGACGACGGCCAGGGCGATCAGGCCCCAGGCGTAGGACCCGCTGGCACCGTAGATGCTGCCCATCACCAGCGGCGGGATAAACCCGCCGAGCCCGCCGGCCGCGCCGACCACTCCGGTAACCGATCCGACTTCCTGGGCCGGAGCCCGCTGCGCGACGAGCGCGAAGACCGCGCCTGCCGCGGTGCCAAGCGCCGCGGCCATCGCCAGGAAGGTGACGGTGGCATACGGCGCGAGCGCCGGCGTCACCGCCTGGCCGGCGGCGCCGGCCGCGACGACCGCGAAGGCCGCGGCCAGCACCCGCTTGGGCGCGATGCGGTCAGACAGCCAGCCGCCCACCGGCCGCATCAGGACGGCGAGCAAGACGAACCCGGCCATCTTGTCGGCGGCGCTTGCCTGGCTGATCAGGTACGCGTTCTTCAGGTAGGTAGGCAGGTAGACGCTGAACGCGACGAACCCGCCGAAGCCGACCGCGTACAGCGCGGACGCCTGCCAGGTCACCTGCAGCTTCAGCGTCGCGGCGAACCGGGACAGTGCCGGTTGCGTGGGAGCCTTCCAGGTCGGCGAGTTACGCAGCGTCAGGATGGCCACGATGCCGTACGCCACGAGAACCGCCGCGACGATCACGAACGGCGCGTGGATGTTCCAGCGGGCGACAAGTTTCACCGTGGTCAGCGCGCTGATCGCGGTGCCGCCCATGCCCATCCCGAAGACGCCGATCGCCAGGCCCCGTCGCTCGGGCGGGAACCAGGCGCTGACGAAGGGCACTCCGACGGCGAAGGAGGTGCCGGCCAGGCCGAGGAAGAAGCCGCCGACCAGCAGGCCCCACAGGCTGGTATAGCCGGCCAGGCCGAGGAACAGCACGGGGACGACGGTCGCGAACGACACGAAGGGGAACATCAGGCGACCGCCGTACCGGTCAGTGAGGGCACCGATCGGAATGCGGCCAAGGGCTCCGACGATCACCGGGACGGCGACGATCAGGGCCTGCTCGAAGCTGGTGAGGTTCAGCGTCTGCTTGAAGTGGACGCCGAGTGGCGAGAGCAGAGCCCACGCCCAGAAGTTCAGGGCGAACCCGACCGCTGCCAGTGCGAGCATCAGGTAAGGCCGCCCGCCGGCGACCTGCGCACCTGCCTCACGGCGAGCCGTGCCGGTGCCGGCGGTAGTCATGCGGATCAGCTCCGGTGCGGGATTGACAGACGCTCCGCCAGTCAGCGTCGCTCCTGTTACTGCTGATGTGACAGGGACTAATGTCCTAAAGTGCCTGCCATTGGACCCTGATCGGGCCGGATGCCGCGGCTGCCGCTACGGTGAGCCTCATCGAGCGGCAGGCTAACCGCGGAGGTCCCGATGACGTGGCGGGAAATCACCGATGCCGTTCCGATGGCGTCATGGGCGATCGTGATGGGGACCGGCATCGTCTCCGTCGATCTTTACGCGGATCGCCAGCGCGTTCTCTCCAGCGCATTCCTGGGTTTTTCCGTCGCGGTCTGGAGCCTGCTGGCCCTGTGGCTGGTCGCGCAGCGCACTCGCATCGCGCGCGAGTTGCGGTCGCCCGCTGTCTGCTCGGCGGTAGCCGGCACCGCTGTCCTTGGGACCAGGTTCGCCTTGCAGGGTGATTACCCGGTCGCGGCGGGATTGCTGGCGGTCGCGGCGATGTGCTGGGCGCTGCTCGTGCCCGCGGTCCTGACACGCTGGCGAACGCCGACGACCGGCACGTCCTTCGTGCTGTGCGTCGCCACGCAGGGTCTTGCCGTGCTCGCCGCGGCGCTGGCGGTCAGCTACCGGGCTGGCTGGCTCCTCGGCGGCGCAGCGGCGACTTTCCTGGCCGGCCTGTGCTGTTATGTCTTCGTGGCTGCCAGGTTCGATGTCCGGGAGCTGGTCGCCGGACAGGGCGACCACTGGGTGGCTGGCGGCGCCCTTGCCATCGCGGCGCTCGCCGCCGGCAAGCTGGCCCAGGCATCCGGCTCGCCGGGCCAGTCCGGCCGCCCGCACCACCTGCTCACCCTGTGCGCGCTCGGGCTGTGGTGCCTGGCGATGGCATGGCTTGTCCCGCTGATCACCGTCGAGCTAGTCCGGCCAAGGTTGCGATACGACGTGCGGCGCTGGGCGACCGTCTTTCCGCTCGGCATGTATGCCGCCTGCAGCCTGGTGACCGGACAGGTCACCGGTATCAGCCAGATCAGCGAGTTCGGCCGTGCCTGGACCTGGGTCGCGTTCGCTGTCAGCCTGGTCGTGCTCGCGGGCCTGGTGCGCGCAAGCTGGTCGGTAGTGCGCCGGCAGCGGATGGTTACGGCGCTGTAGCCAGGGAAAGAGGGCGCCGTAGCCAGGGAACAGGCGCGGTAGCTAGCGACTGGCTAGCCGCGGCGAAGGAAGGGAGTGCCATGACCGCTCTGCCGGGCGTCGATCCCGCGGTTCCGCCAAGCGGGACGGGATGCGCCGAATGCGAGGCCGCCGGCGGGTGGTGGGTCCACCTGCGCCGGTGCGCGCAGTGCGGTCATATCGGCTGCTGCGATACATCACCGTCGCAGCACGCCACCGCGCATGCGGCGGCGACCGGGCATCCGGTTATCCGGAGCTTCGAGCCGGGCGAGACCTGGTTCTGGAACTACCAGACGAAGGAGATGTACGACGCCGGGCCGGAACTGGCGGCTCCGGGACATCATCCGGTCGACCAGCCAGTGCCCGGCCCGGCAGGCCGGGTGCCTGCTGACTGGCGGGACCAGCTGCACTGAAACACGCGGTCCAGTACGGACTGCCGCGGCCGCGCGGGCATAGAGTGCTCCTAAGAATCCCTCGACGAAGGGCTCTTTTGCCATGCGCACTCCGCGCCTTTCCAAGATCGCTCTCCTCGCGCTTGGTGCGAGCGGGCTAGCAATGGTGCCAGCCTCTGCGCTGGCCTCCGGAACAGCAGGATCCTCAGCTTTCCCGGCCATGACCCCACAGATCATCGTCGGCCCGGTCGCCAGCCACGTGGCCACGCAGCCACCGACTGGCTCGTTCTGCGTGGCCAACTTCGGGATCGGCTGCTATCAGCCTTCCGATATCCAGAACCAGTACAACTTCGGCCCGCTGTACAAAAACGGCGACAACGGCGCCGGCCAGACCGTCGTCATCTTCGACGCGTTCGGCAGCCCCACGATCCGTTCCGACCTCGCCACCTTCGACTCGGCGTTCGGCCTCCCGGCCCCGCCGTCCTTCAACATCTACATGCCTGAAGGAAAGGTCAACTACAACTACACGAACGCGCCGAGCCCGGTGGACTTCCACAACAAGAACGTGGGCGGCGAGATCAGCTGGGCCTACGAGACCACGCTGGACGTCGAGTGGGCACACGCGCTGGCGCCAGGGGCCAGCATCGACCTGGTCGTGACACCGACCTCGGAGACCCAGGGCGTCCAGGGAATCCCGAACATGCAGAACGCGCAGGCGTTCGCGCTCTCGCACGGACTCGGGAAGATCTGGTCGAACTCCTGGGCTACCACCGAGCAGGCATTCCAGACGCCAGCGAGCATCCGCCAGCTGGACAGTTTCTATGCCAATGCCGCCGCGCACGGCGTCACCGCGTTCTTCGCCAGTGGTGACAGCGGGGTAGCGAACAGCGACAAGCAGGGCAGGCCCTTCCCGTTCGCGACGGTGAACTACCCGTCGTCGAGCCCGAACGTCGTGTCTGTGGGCGGCACGGAGATCACCACTCCGGTCGACACCGGGAGCATTACCTCCTACCAGCCCGAGTCGGTGTGGAACGACGGCTTCGGCGCTGGCGGCAGCGGCTACAGCACCGTCTTCAGCGAGCCGGCCTACCAGACCACCGCGGGTATCTCCGATCCCACCGGCATGCGCGGGCTTCCGGACGTGTCGATGAACGCGGCGGTGCTCAGCGCCGTGCTGATCTTCGAGAGCTTCGACCCGGTCGGCGGCGCGGGCTGGGTGCTGATCGCCGGGACCAGCGAGGCCACCCCGTTGTGGGCGGCCACCGACGCGGTCATGAGCCAGGCAGACGGGTCGCTCGGGTTCCTGACACCGCGGCTCTACCAGATCTACGAGAACCCGGCGCTGTACGCCGAGGCTTTCCACGACATCACCGCTGGCAATACCTCGTTCGCCTCGATCACCGGTTACTCCGCGGGAACCGGCTGGGACGCCGCCAGCGGCCTGGGCTCGCCCAACGCGGCTGGACTTGCCGATGCCCTGACCCACACCACCCCGTAACAAGGTCCGCGACCGTCACTTATGGCCATGGGGCCGGGCAGCGCTGCCCGGCCCCATGGCCTTGTCATTGGCCGGCCGCCGCTGGCATTGCCGTGAGCTGGCACTGGCCGTCGGCCTTGGCTATCTCACTGACCGTTGCCTGGCCCAGGTCCGTCGCGGTGGTGCGGCCGGTGCCCGTGCGGCTTGGCAACCACCTCCACCGTGACGATGCTGCCGACCGCGACCTGGCCGGTCGGACTGACGGACACGACCGTGCCCGGCGGCTGATTCCCGTGCGCTGCCCGCACGACTCGCGGATGCAGGCCAAGCTGGCGAAGCAGGTGGCTGACCAGGCTCACCGGCTGGCCTGCCAGCGCGGTGCCGTTCACCTCGACGGTGCGGATACTCCGAACGTGACCCGCAGGGGCAGCGACCGGGGCGGGCGACGGCTGGGTCGCGTCGGCGACGAGCCAGCCGATCAGGCCGGCGATCACAGCGGCCGCGGCTGCGAGCGCCAGGCCGAGTTTCGAAACGCGGCTGCCCCGGCCTCGGCGCCGGTGCGGCGAGGCCGGGGCACGGGGCAGGGTCGCCGTGCGGGGCGGTGACTCGAACGGTGCGAACCTGTCCACCAGCGTCGGGTGGGACTCAGCGAGATCCAGGCCTCCGGGGGCCGCGCTCGTCCCGCCGCCGCCGCGCCCGGCCATCGCATCGCGCACCCGGGCAGCCCGCCGGGCGACATCGCCGGCGCTGGCAGGCCGTGCTGCCGGGTCCTTGGCGGTCAGCTCCGCGATCAGCGCGGCAACGGGCAACGGGACGGCCGCTGGGAGCGGCGGGAATTCGCGGTCACGGTGCGCGAGCGCCACCTCCACTGGCATTCCGGTGAACGGCACCTCCGCCGTCAGGCACTGATAGGCGACAACCCCGAGCGAGTAAAGATCGCTGGCCGGCCTGGCGCGCCAGCCCGCCGCACGCTCCGGAGCCAAGTAGGCGGGCGTGCCGACCAGGGCTCCGAGGCGGGTGATGGGCGCGGAACCAGCCGCGTGCGCGATGCCGAAATCGGTGATCTTGATCTGCCCTCCAGGACCCACCAGCAGGTTCGCTGGCTTGATGTCGCGATGCACCAGGCCGGCCCGGTGAGCGGCGTCCAGGCCGGCGGCTGCCTGGGCGACCACGTCCATGGTCCGCACCGGATCCAGCGGTCCGCCGGCCAGCACTGCGGCGAGCGACGGCCCGTCGACCAGTTCCATCACCAGGTACGGGACGCCCGGCGAATCCGGTGCGTTAACCTGGCCGTAGTCGTAGACCTGCGCGATTCCCGGATGGGACAGCGATCCGGCGTGCCTCGCCTCCGCACGGAAGCGCCCCCGCGTCTCGGCGTGATCGGCGAATTCGGCTCTTAATAGCTTGACCGCCACGGGCCGGTCCAGCACGAGGTCGGTGGCCCGCCAGACCTCGCCGACGCCTCCCGCCGCGATCCGGGCTTCTAGCCGGTACCTGCCGGCGAGCGAGACGCGGTCGTCAAAGACAGCAGAGTTGTCAGACATAGCAGGCTTGTCCCTACCCAGGTTCGTCTCAGTCATTACCGGCAGCCGAACCGGCTTAGCCCTTGCGGCGGAGCGTCGCCGTCGGTGATCGTGACCTGGAGGTCGGTGCCCGGCAAGTCTACGGTTTCCTCGGCCCGAACGGGGGCTGGAAACCCAACAGAGAGTCGGGCCGGAACCCCGCACCGGGATGATGGCACCCTAGCTAGGTGTTCCGCCGCAGGGGACGTCGTCGAGTTCCTCCGGGCGGCACTCACCGACGAAACCGCTACCCGCGCCGCCGAGAGCGCCGCGTGCAAGTTCGTGCTTGCCGGGCTGGCCAACCATGCTGACGTCGGCCGCGCCGCTCGCGAAGCCGGGGCAGCGCGGCCGTGCTGCGGACCATCAGCAAAGACGCGAGCCCGCAGTCCGCCGGGACAGTGGCAGGCACATGCGAGTCACCGGAAGATGCGGTCGAGCTGGTGATCGACCAGTGCGAGGGCATCTGCCGGGCTGAGGATCCCGATCAGGACAGGGCCGATGAGGCCCTGGATCATGAAGAACAGCATCGCAGCCTCACGGTCGGTGTCGATGGCCTCGGTGATCTCCCCGGCCTGCTCGGCGGCGCGCAGGCTCTGCCTCGATACCCCGAGCAGGCGCGCATATCCCTCGCGGAGCAGCCCGGCATAGCTGGGATTGACCGTGGCGACGGCGTAGAAGGCTCCGCTGACGATGGCTTCCTGTCGTCCCTGCTCGTCGACCGGCAGCATCGCCCTCGCGGCCGCCCGGATCATCTCCTTCGCTGTCGGCTCGCCGAGCGCGGACAATTCGTGCCGCATTCGCGCGAGTGCCCGGTCGCGCACATGGTCGAGCGCGAACAGCAGCATCTGATCCTTTGACTTGAAGTAGTGCTGCACGGCGCCCATCGACACGCCGGCCTGGGCGGCCACGTCCCTCAGGCTCACCGCTTCCAGGCCGCGGCTTCCGATCACCTCGAACACGGCCTGCGCGATGGTACGGCGCCGCGCCTCGTGATCGACCAGCCTGGGCACTGCGCTCCTTTCCCGGCACTCTCCGGCCAGCCCGCGCGGCTGGTCGGCTCCGAAAACCAGGATGCCATGCAACCGCATTGCGAAACCGCCCGTTCGTTATACAATGCAAGCGCATTGCATCCACCGACGGCAACCGGTCGCAGCCAGTAGGCCGGACCGTCCCGAGCAGGAGACAACCATGCCAGTCCAGACCCGGTATGCGCGGAACAAGGACGTCACCATCGCCTACGAGACCTTCGGCGACCTGGCGACGGGCGAACCGCTGCTGTTGTTCATGGGACAGCGGGCTGTCGACCAAGTTCGACTCGCCCAGGAAGGAGAGCGCGTTCCTGGCCCTGCTGGGCCGGAACAAGCCGAGCTACACCACCCTGGACATGCTCGATGACGCGATCGCCGTCATGGACGCGGTGGGGTGGGGGAGTGCCCACATGTTCGGCGCCTCGATGGGCGCCGCGCTGGTCCAGGCCATGGCGCTCTATCATCCGGAGCGGGTCCGCACCATATCCTGCGCGTCCGGGGTGCCCGCTGACTCCAGCGGCGTCAAGGCTATGCGCTACATCAGGTTCGTGATCTTCGGCAGGCTCCGCAAGATCAAGCCAGCGGCGACGCGCGAGGGCGAGATCGAGAACCTTGTGGAGATGTTCCGCATCTTTGCCCACTCACCCGGTTACCCGTTCCCCGAGGAATGGGTGCGATCCGTGGCGGAGATCAGCCACGGCCGGAGCCCTCGGGACCCTAAGTCCACGCAGCGGCAGATCGCGGCCGGTCGGGCGCAGAAGATCCCCCCGATATCGGGCATCAAGGTCCCAGTACTGGTGTTCTGCGGCGAGGATGATCCCGATCATCACGCCCAGGGCGAGCAAGGACATCGCCGCGAGAATCCCCGGCGCCGCGTGTGTCACCTACCCGGGCATGGGCCACAGCCTTCCCGAGGAACTCTGGCCCGATATTGTCAGCCGGGTCGCGTCGCTGGCCGGCCTCGCCTGACGGTTGGCCCGCTGTCGCGAGCCTCGGCCAACCCCCGCGGGATATGGGCGGCGTTGGCACGTGTGGAAAACAGGTAGAGCGTTTCCTGGAAGCTGGGAAGGTTGGCGCGGCGCGCCCGCGCGCCCAGGCGGCGCAGGGTCGCGTCGTTCAGTCGGACACTCAGCGGCTGGCTCATGTAGCTCCTAGTAGCACAGCGCGCTACAACTTTGCCAACCGCTGGGCCGTGTGCCCTAACGCCGACTCGGCGCGGGTGCGCAGACAACTTCCGCGCCGTGGTCGGCGCGCCCGATTGACCGGTTCTGTTCTCGCTGTTCTTTGCCCGGTCATCGCCTGGGATGTGTCGTAAGCGGATCGTCCAGCGGGATCCGCTAGTGACACGACAGCCGCGTCTCTGGCAGGCTGTGTGGGTTAAGTCGAGCGAGAGGGGAGGTGCGACACCCGTGTCGATGTTGGTTTCCGCGCCTCCTGGAGCTGACTGACCGAGCGCAGCCGCAGGTGGCGCCGCCTTCGAAAGGTGGCCCCATGGCCGTACGCATCAAGAGCATCACCTTCGACTGTGCCGATCCCTACCGCCTGGCGCAATTCTGGTTGCGGCTCACCGGGTTCAGCGAAGACCCGGACAACGGCAACGCTCCCGATGACCCGGAGGCTCTGCTGCTCTCGCCGGACGGGTCTCTGGCGCTGCTGTTTATCGCCGTGCCGGAGCCCAAGCATGTCAAGAACCGGGTACATCTTGATCTCGTGCCGCTCACGAGCCGGCGCGACGAAGAAGTCGACCAGCTCCTGCGCATCGGTGCCCGGATGGTCGACGACCAGCGCCGGCCAGACGGCGGGGGATGGGTGGTTCTCTCCGATCCGGAGGGCAACGAGTTCTGCGTCGAGCGCAGTGACGCCGAGCGCGCGCCTTTGGCCGGACAGCTCGGGCGTGCATTCGACGCGATCGCTGGCCTGATCAGCAACATCCGGGCCGACCAGTGGTCAGCGCCGACCCCGTGCACGGACTGGACGGTACGCCAGATGGTCAATCACCTGATCGGCATGAACCGGGTCTTCGCCGCGCTGCTCGCCGGCCAGCCGCCACCGCCCAGGCCGTCCGCGGACCTTGCCGAAGACGACCCGGTCACCGCCTACCGCAACTCCGCAGCCGCGCTGCAGGCCGCGTTCGGCCGGCCCGGCGTTCTCGAACGCACCTACCACGGCCCGCTCGGGGCCGCCACCGGCGCCGAGCGACTGCAGATCCGGCTCTACGACCTCCTCGCCCATGGCTGGGACCTCGCGCAGGCCACGGAGCAGCCCGCCGACCTGCCTGATGATCTGGCCGAACAGTCGCTGGCGTTCGCCCGAACCCAGCTGACCGGGCAGGCCCGCCCCGGTCGCTTCGGCCCGGCCCAGATCGTCGCCGAACAGGCCCCTGCCATCGAGCGGCTGGTCGCCTTCCTCGGCCGCCCGGTCAACACAGGACGCTGAGCAGATGACTGAGCTGAGCAGATGACTGATTCGACGAACCAAGACCTCGTTCCCGCGCGGCTGCGCTGCGGCATCGTCGTGCGTGTTCGGGAGGATGCCTGCGAAATTGTCAGGGACCGGCAGCTCTGCTTCGTTCGGTTCGCGACGCTGTTTCCGTCGCCGCGGACCGAACGGGTGTCACCTGGTCACCTGGTGGCCATCGCGACCGCGCCGGACGGCACCGAGGCGGTGGTGTGGCGGTGGTATGACGCCGTCGCGCTCGGCGCGGAGGCCGGCTTGATCAGGCTGTGGGAGCCCTCGCACGGCGAAGTCCTGGCCCAGCTACGGCCCGGACGCCAGTCTCCACAGCCCGGAACTCGTGCCTACCTGTCCGCCGGTCTGCCCGGCGCCGACTGGTGGGTCGCCGGCGGCGCTGCCAGCGCGGAGGACGCCGACGTCGAGCTGGACGAGGTCGAGCAGCTCTACACCGAGCGCGATCTCTGGAACACCCTGGTATGAGATTCGGAGAACTCAGGCCCCATGCACGCACGCGAAACACGTCCCGCAGGCGGAACCCTCCACGGGAATCTCGCAGATGGGAGGCCATGCCCGCTCAGGAGCGTCCCGTCTGCCCCGCCCGGTGAAGATTCTCCCTGCGGTGCGCTATCCGGGACACCCGTCTCCGCCCGCGGCAGTCCGGCACAGAAGCGCGGTTCGGTGCGGCTCAGGCCGAATGAGTCCGAGCGGAACGCCTCTGGGGGCTGGCAAATGAAACCGCGAAATGAGACCACCCCGGCTCGGGGAACTAGCTTCCTATGTCGGCGCTAGCAGTGTTTCCGCAGATCAGATGAGCGGAGGATGCGAGATTCGAACTCGCGAGGGGTTGCCCCCAACACGCTTTCCAAGCGTGCGCCCTAGGCCACTAGGCGAATCCTCCGCCGGCAAGCTTACTGACTCCCGACGGCGCTGCCGACCCGGATCCCGCTTTGCTTTCGGTGCCCATCGGCGCACGGACCGTCCGCGCGGCTGGCTAGACTGAACGGCAGACCCCTCGCACGGCGTTTATCCCGCCAACTCCCCCAGGGCCGGAAGGCAGCAAGGGTACGCGGGCTCTGGCGGGTGTGCGAGGGGTCCCTTCCCCTCCACGGTGAGGATGAGGTCATGACAGGCGACATCTCCAGCTCGGACAAGGCCGCAGGTCATCAGGATCCAGGCCGCCCGGAAGTCTCAGCGGCTCCGCTCGCGCTGTACCGCCGCTACCGGCCAGCCACGTTCGCGGAAGTCAAAGGCCAAGAGCACGTCACCGGACCTCTCAGGCAGGCGCTGCGCAGCGGCCGGGTACACCACGCTTACCTCTTCAGCGGCCCGCGTGGCTGCGGTAAGACGTCGAGTGCCCGGATCTTGGCTCGCTCGCTGAACTGCGAGGCCGGACCGACCCCTGACCCCTGCGGTCAGTGCTCCTCGTGCGTCGCGCTGGCCCCGTCTGGTCCTGGCAGCCTCGACGTGATCGAGATCGACGCGGCCTCGCACGGCGGCATCGATGACGCCAGGGACCTGCGCGAGCGGGCGTTCTACTCACCGGTCGCGGCTCGCTACAAGATCTACATCATCGACGAGGCCCACATGGTGACCGGCGCAGGCTTCAACGCCTTGCTGAAGCTGGTCGAGGAACCGCCGCCGCACCTGAAATTCGTCTTCGCCACCACGGAGCCTGAGAAGGTCATCGCGACCATCAGATCCAGAACGCATCACTATCCGTTCCGTCTTGTGCCGCCCGCGGTCCTGCGCGAGCTGCTTGAAGAGATACTCGCCGCCGAGAAAATCGATTTCGAGCCTGCTGTCCTGCCGGTCGTGATCCGGGCAGGTGCCGGATCGGTACGGGATTCACTGTCGGTTCTCGATCAGCTCATGGCGGGCGCGGACGAGTCCGGCTTGCGGTACGACCGGGCGATCGCGCTGCTCGGGTACACCGACGACGCGCTGCTCGACGAGCTCGCCGAGGCATTCGCGGCGCGGAACGGCGCGGCGGTATTCGGCGCGGTCGACCACCTCGTCGAAGCTGGTCACGATCCGCGCAGGTTCACGATGGATCTGCTCGACCGGATCCGTGACCTGATCATCCTCGGCACCGTCCCCGGGGCGGCCGGCTCCGGGCTGCTTGAGCTGCCGGAGGACCGGCTCGACCGGATGCGCGAGCAGGCGGCAGGGTTCGGTCTGGAACGACTCGTCCGGGCCGCGGAGACGATCAGCGCCGGGCTCGTGGAGATGCGCGGGGCGACGTCGCCGCGGCTGCTGCTTGAGCTGATGTGCGCGCAGGTACTTCTCCCGGCTGGGGCACCGCTGCCCCAGGATGCGCCAGGAGTTGCCGGACCGGGCGCGGCCGGCGCGGCCGGCGCGGGCGAACTCGCGGCCAGAGTCGAGCGGCTGGAACGTCAGCTAGCCGCGGTGGCCAGCCGGACCGAGGCCGGGCCTCGCAAGGCCGGTGGATCAACCGGCCCTGGCCGGACTGCGCTGACTGACGGCGCACGGGCAGCGTCACCTGGTCCAGGCCGGCCTGGACCGGCTGGCAGCGACCGGCCTGAGTCGGCTGGTCCAGACCGGTCCGCACCAGCCGACGGTGAGCGGGTCGCGTCGAGTGGCGACGACCGGGTCGCGTCGGCTGGCCGTGACCGGATTGCGCCGGTCAAGGACGCCCCGCGCGCGGAGCCGTACCTTGCCGGACAACCTGGGCAAGGGTCCGGCCAGTCGAGGCCTGAGCCGGGGCACCGGGCGGCGGCCTTGGACGCGGAAACCCTGCTGAGCCGCTGGCCGGATGTTCTCGACTCCGTCCGTGCGGTGCGCAAGACCGCCTGGATCTTGCTCAGCAACTACGCTTCAGTCGAGTCGCTCGAGGGCGTCGTGCTGACGCTGGCCTTCGATACCGAAGGGAACGCCAAGGGCTTCGGGAGCAGCGGCAGTGACGGTTACCTTGCCGAGGTGCTCAGCACCATGTTCGGTGTCGACCTGACAATCAGGGTGATGGTGCAGTCGCCGGTCGGCCGGGCCCGCGCTGCGTCGCCTCCCGGCAGCCGGTCACCCGGTCCAGGTACCCAGACCGGCGGCGACAACGCGTCCGGTGCCGCGCACCTGAGCCAGGTTCCCGGCAGCGGCCGCGATGCTGGC
>Ga0307372_10003941_pt1 | contig 23296 bp, 20 predicted proteins | sample OX1MG_FD_202533 | JGI IMG/M metagenome (GOLD analysis project Ga0307372, IMG submission 202533) | Soil microbial communities from Risofladan, Vaasa, Finland - OX-1 | ecosystem: Environmental > Terrestrial > Soil > Coastal area > Acid sulfate soil | place: Finland: Risofladan, Vaasa | collected...
TCCGCAGAATGATCTCGATCGCACATGTTTTCGCTCCTTGTCTTTCGTTTCTTACCGGCGCTGGGTCGCGGGGCCTGGTTGCGCGGTAATGCGAGCGCACCGTCACGTTTTATATGGGAAATTCCATTTCGCGGTTGCGGGTCGTTTGAACACGAGGATTATAACGAAAGCCCCTCAAATCGCCGATAGGATGTTGGGCCATTGGCTTGAGAGTCTCGCTGCGTTTCTCCACACGTGTGGACGGCAACAAATCCGCAATCGGGCGGTAAACGGACGTACCGGACATTTGGTCAGCGGCTGGGTGCGGCTTTTGTCAGGAGATGACCTTCGATGCGGATTCGGCGAGTGTTGTCGTCAACATGATCGAGGTAGATGCGCAAGATGGGCCAATCGAGATTCGGGCTGAGCTTTTCCGGCCATTCGACGATGACGACGGTCGTCTCGGTGAAAATATCTTCGATGCCGAGGGTGCTGAGGTCCTGCGCGTCGGCGATGCGGTAGAGATCGATGTGGTAGGCGCGCGGGCCGCGGTCATATTTATGGATTAGCGTGAATGTTGGGCTGGTGACTTCGTCTTCGGTGGCCGCGCCTAAGCCTGCGACCAGTCCCTTCGTGAAGGTGGTCTTCCCTGCACCGAGTTCGCCGGAAAGCAAGATGAGGACGGGCGCTTTCAGGCGCGCGCCGAGTTGGCGACCCTTCTGGATGGTTTCTTCCGCTGAGTGAGTGAGAATTTCCATTCGACTGCCTTGGGTCGCGACTCCCATCATCTACCCCAAGCCTCAGGGCCTAAAGGCCTGATGGCATTGCAGCCGTTGATGTCGGAGCTAAAGCTCCCCCCTAAACACCCTGAACGAAATCTCCTCACCAGAACGTTAGGCACGGTCGCTCTCGGAAAAAAATTCCTGGTAAGCGCCAGGAATCGATTTGATAAGGTCGGAAGCCATCAATGGAGCGCCGCCGGTTTGCTCGAAGGCCACGTCGCCGGCGAGACCGTGCAGATAAACTCCGAACGCCAGCACTCGATGCCAATCGGTGACGCCAAATTGCGCCGTCATGGCGGCGAGCATGCCGGTGAGGGCGTCACCAGTGCCGCCGGTGCCCATGCCGGGATTGCCGGTAGAGTTTATGTATGCTTGGCCGCCGGGCGAAGCCACGACGGTATGGTGGCCCTTCAAGATTACGTACGCATTCCAATCGGAGGCTGCCTTGAGAGCCACGTCAACGCGGTCTTTCTGCACCTGCGCGATGGACGAGCCCAGAAGGCGAGCCATTTCGCCCGGATGGGGAGTGATGGCGAGCCTGCCGTCCGGATGCTTCAAATCCATGGCGCGGCCAGCGAAAGCATTCAGGCCATCGGCATCGAGGATGATTGGAACTTCGCGCGAGCCGGTGACGATGCGGCGGACGAATGACTGCGTTTCTGGATTCGTAGTGAGGCCGGGCCCGATGGCCAATGCGCGCTTTCCGGCCAGCAGCGCGGCGAAGGCGCTTCCTTCGAGGCTGCGTTCGGAAATGGTTCCGGCGACGGTGGCAGGCAGTGGCGAGGTCATCACTTCGGGCGTATGTTGCGCGACCAACGGCAGCGCCGGTTCCGCGGTGGCGACAGTGACCAGGCCAGCTCCCGCGCGCAGGGTGGCCCAGGATGCCAACACTGCGGCGCCAGTCTTCCCCACCGATCCAGCGATGACGAGCGCGTGGCCGTAATCGCCCTTGTAGCCCTCGGGCTTGCGCGGAATCGCGAAGCGCGCGAATTCGGAAGCTTCGCTCCAGCGCAGGCGGCCTCCACCCACTTCCTCGATGAGTTCGGGAGGCGAACCGATTTCGCGCACGACCAGTTGCCCCTGATATTCCGCCGCGGCGCCGTAGAAAAAACCGAGTTTTGGCGCGGTGAAAGTAACCGTGTAATCGGCGTGGACGGCGACGCCGCAGATTTCTCCGGTATCGGCGTCCAAGCCGGAGGGAATATCGACGGAGATGACGGGAACACTGGCCTGACGCGCGCTGATCTTTTCGATCACGCTTCGGAGCAAGCCTTCCACCGAGCCGCGCACGCCGGTGCCGAGGAGAGCATCGACGATGATCGCCCGTTCGGAAAAATCGAGATTTGCCGAATCAAGCGCGGCCTCATCGGGGACCGCGATGAACTTGCCTACGGTTTCCCTCCAAAGTGCAAGATTCGTGGCAGCTTCGCCTTTCGCTTCTTGCGGCGAAGCAAAGAAGTAGACGACCGGCTTGGCGCCCATTTCTTGCAGATGACGAGCAACGACGAAACCGTCCCCGCCGTTGTTGCCCTTGCCGCATAGCACAAGAATTTCGCGCCGTGCCAGTAAGGGAAGCTGCGAGCGAATGAAATCCGCTACGCCGCGCCCGGCGTTTTCCATGAGGGTGAGGCTCGGCGTGCCGGCGCGCTCGGTGGTGAGGCGGTCGACTTCGCGGGTTTCAGCAGCGGTGAGAATTTTCATGATGGCTCGGTCGGAAGCTCGTCAACGTGTTTGGTTGGTTCGGATGCGCGCTCTCCTCGATTCTCGAGAAGTGAGCCCACGCAGCTGCGAGATTGCATCGAGCCTGCAACAGTATAATGCGAAACGCGCTCCGGGCTTTTAACTCATGCGGGCGACGACGACGGTCATATCGTCCGATTGCTCGGGGGTGCCGGCCCATTGCTCGACGGCAGTGATCAGCTTATCGGCGATCTTTGCGGCAGGCATTTCGCGATGAGCGAGCACTTCAGCCTTCAGGCGCGCGGTACCGAATTCCTCGCCGTAAACGTTTTCAGGCTCCGTCAATCCGTCGCTGAAGGCCACTAGAAGGCTGCCGGGTTTCACCGGGAGCGTGCATTCGGTGTAGTCGACTTCCTCAAAAAGTCCGACGACCGTTCCGCCCTGATCGAGGCACTGCACGCAGCCATCATTGATGAAGAACGGCGGCAAGTGGCCGGCGTTCGTGTAAGTCAGAGTTTTGGCTTCGGAATCATAGATGGCGTAAAAGAGCGTGGCGTAGCGATCGTCAGAAGTATTTTTGAACAGGTGCCGATTGAGGCGGGTGACGATCTCGGCGCTGCCCGCGGCACTCTCGAAGAGAGCGGTGCTGCGCATGGCGGCTTGCAGGCTGGCCATCAGCAGCGCAGCGAAAATGCCTTTCCCACTGATGTCCGCAACTGTGATTGCTACGCGCGTGGGACCGAGAGCGATGAAATCATAATAATCGCCGCTGACCACTCGCGCGGGACGGCAGACGGCGGCCAAGTCAAGTCCAGGGACGGACGGCAGCGAGTGCGGAAAGAGCTGTTGCTGGACTTCGCGCGCGATTTCCACTTCATGAGCGAGCTTTTGGCGTTCGCGCTGTTCTTCGATCAATTCGCCGACCGATCCGATCATTTCGTTGAATGATTCGCCGAGCGAGCCGAGCTGGTCGCGGCGGGAGATGCGCACGCGGTAAGCCAGGTCGCCCCGGCGCACGTGCATGGTGCCTTCATAGAGATCGGAGATCGAACGGGTAATAGTGCGGGCTAGTAAAAAACCTGTCGTAAAGGCGGCAAGCTCAAGCACGAGAAACACAATTCCCATTGCCTCGAGGGCTTCGATGACATAGGGGCCGATATCGCCAACGGAACTCAGAAGAGCGCGATTGACGCTGGAAGCGCGCAGCGTAAATTTGGCGAGCACCGGGCGGCTTACGGCCTCGCCGCCGTCGGCGCGTTTGGCCTCCAGCGTGGATAGGCCCGTAAATGAGGGATCGAGCCAGGACGTGGCAGGCGCCAGTTTTCGGTCTGAGCTCATTATCTGCTGGTGCGAGACGTAAACGGTTCCGTTGAGGCGGATGCTGCGCGTGGATGATTTCTCCGCCGGCTCCAGCAAGGTAAAGTCGATAGAACCCAGCTGAGGCGGGAAACTATTGATCAGCGCGGAAGTCATTGGGGCGACCACCAAGACGGTTGCGCTTCCACCGGGGACGCGGAGGCTTTCCGCCGAGGCGAACCACAGCTGGCCGCGAAATTCGGCCAGGCCGGCGAACTGCGATCCGCCTTTCGCGCGAATCAGCTGCGATCCGTGGTTCAAATAAACGCCCAAGGAGGGCCATTTGGCCTGTGCGGCGGCTATTACACTGTGCACAGCGGGGCGCAACAAGATAGGGCTCACCACGGCAGTGGAGTTCGGATTCACGGGCTTATCCGGCTCGATGCCACGTTCGCGAGATAATGCCGCAGCGATCGCGTTGGTATCCGTAGAGATGACGTTGATGCGCTGCTGCAGGTCGTCATGAAGGAGATGCGCGCCAATTTGCAGTTCCAGCAGAGAGGCCGCCGCGCCGATCATCGCCAGCAAAAGCAGAATCGGAATTACCGCACCGAAAATATAGACGACGACCAGCCGGTTGCGAAGGCTCCAAAGCAGGCGATGGCGAATCCACGGGGTACTGCGAATCAGCAGATATGCGACCGCCAGGAATGCCAAGAAGCCGACAAATGACAGAGGGCTCAGCTTAGCGCCCAAGTGGCGCGCGAGCAGGACGCCCGCATAGACCAGAATGATGGCGAAAGCGAGGCGGTCCAGCGGCGAGGTCTTCCGAAAAAAAAGCCAGACTCGACGGGGAGAAAAGCGGTGAGCGAGAGACGAATGCCGCGGCGGCTCTCGCAAATGCGTGCCCGTACCGCTCATGTTACCGCGCCCTGTTCCCTTTTCATGGCCGCCAGGCGCACCTTACTGTGATGGCGGCTATAGGTAAAGTAAATGACCAGTCCGATCACCATCCAGACAATCAGGCGCACTTGGGTCCAAGGTCCAAGATTCACGATAAGGAATCCGGAAAATAAGATGGAGAGAATCGGAACGAGAGGAACCAAGGGCGTGCGGAATGGTCGCTCTAATTGCGGGTGGGTCCGGCGCATCACCCACACACCGGCGCTGACCAAAATGAACGCCAACAGAGTTCCGATGCTGGTCATCTCGTCAAGCACATCCAGCGGAATCACCGTCGCCAAGATCGCGACGAAAAGACCGACCACGATCGAGGTAATGTAGGGCGTCCGAAAGCGCGGGTGGATCTTGCTGGCCCAGGGCCAGAGCAGCCCATCGCGCGACATCGAGTAAAACACGCGCGACTGGCCAAGAAGCATGACCAGCATGACGGTAGCCAATCCCCCCAGCGCTCCTAATTCCACAAGAATGGTAGCCCATTCGTGACCTGTGGCGCGCATACCTACGACGACCGGGTCTGGGACGTTGAGTTTTTGATACGGAACCAAGTGCGTGAGCAGGCCGGAGACCAGGATGTAGAGGACGGTGCAGATCACTAGCGAGCCTAGGATGCCTAGCGGCATATCTTTTTTTGGGTTCTTGGCTTCCTGCGCGGCCGTGGAAACGGCGTCAAAACCTATGTAGGCGAAGAAGACTACTCCAGCTCCGCGGAAAACGCCTGACCACCCGAATTGTCCTCGAACTCCCGTGTTCGGCGGGAGGAATGGGTGCCAGAAGTTCGGCTGCCAGGCGTGCGCCTCTAGAAACAGGACTGCCAGCCCGATGAACAGGCACACAACGGCCACTTTCATTATGACGATGGCGGTGGTTACGTTGGCGGATTCCTTGATTCCGATCACAAGAATCGTCGTGATGGCGAGGATTATCAAAAATCCGACGTAATCGTAACTCAACTGGAAGGACCTGCCCCACAGGGTAAAGTGAGACGCGGGAATCGCCGGCAGTTTCCAACCAATATCATGCAGAAAGGCGCGCAAATGGCCGCTCCATCCGACCGCGACGGTTGCGGCTCCGAAGGCGTACTCGAGTATTAAATCCCAGCCGATGATCCAGGCGATCAGTTCGCCCAGCGTAGCGTACGAGTATGTATATGCGCTCCCGGCAATCGGAATCAGCGAAGCAAATTCCGAATAGCACAACCCAGCGAAAGCGCAGGCCACGCCCGCGAGAACAAAGGAAAGGACGATTGCGGGACCGGCGAATTGCGCCGCGGCCTGTCCCGTGATCACAAAGATGCCCGCGCCGATGATCGCACCGATGCCGAGCGTGATCAGGTTAACGGGACCGAGGGCCCTGCGCAGCGAGTTCTCGCCGGTGTCGGCGGCTTCCTCGGCGATGACGCTGAGCGGCTTGGTGGCGAAAATCTGGAGGCCCATTCGTTCTCCCTGATTCGAATGCACGGGCGGCGGTTTAGCGCCGGTATCACTTGGCATCGTCAAGCGCCTCCGCCGGAGCGCCAACCGGCCGCGAGCGCTTCGTCTGCAGGCGCCAGAGCGCGTACACCGGAACACCCAGCAGTACGATAATCAGCCCCGGCCAAGTGTATTGCGGTTTATACCGCAACAATTGAATTTCGAGAAACACCGCCATTACCAAATAGAGTGCCGGCAGGACGGGATAACCGACCGCGCGATATGGACGCGGCATGTCTGGGCGCTTCCAGCGAAGAACGAAGAGTCCCGTGAGCGTGAGGATGTAGAAGATCACCACGGCGAATATCAGAAAGTCTAGCAGTTGGCTATAGGTGCCGGAAAGGCAAAGAAGCGAGGCCCACACGCATTGAACGATGAGAGCGATGGCTGGGACGTGGCGTTTGTTGAGGCTCGCGACGGAGCGGAAGAAAACTCCGTCCTTGGACATGGCGTAGTAGATGCGCGCGCCGGAAAGGATCAGACCGTTGTTGCAACCGAAGCATGAAATCAAGATCGCCAGAGCCATCACGATCGCGCCGGCGGGGCCGAAGATTACTTGCGCCGTGGCTGTGGCGACGCGTTGGTCAGCGGCAAACTCAATACCGCGAGCCAGCGCGGTTGCGCCGTGCGGCGTGCCGGTCAGCGGCAAGACGCGCAGATAGGCGATGTTGGCCAGCACATACAGCGAAATCACCATGCCCGTCCCCATCGCCAGCGCCAGCGGCAAGTTTCGATGCGGACTTTTTACCTCGGCGGCGGTGAAGGTGATGTTGTTCCAGGCGTCCATGGAAAAAAGCGAACCGACCATGGCGACGCCTATGAGCGTGAGAGTGCCGACCATGCGCGAAGGCGAATCGGGCGGATACGGATGCATCGCGGCCCAACCGGCGTGGCGCCAAAAACCGGTGAAATTCGTGGAGCGCGCCACGGCAGTGGTGAACCAGAATCCGAGTAGCACGAGCACGGCGAGCGAGCCAGTCTTCGTGACGGTGAAGACGTTCTGCACGATTTTTCCCAGGCGCAGGCCGCGCGTATTCACCCAGGTGAGCAGTACAATCGAAAGAATCGCCAGCAGGTTTTGGCGGTTCAGTCCCACGTGGTAAGGACCGAGCGAGCCAAACCAGAATTGCCAGGGTCCGAACGTGCCTGCTTTTCCAATCCAAGCGGTGGCGGAAAACCAGGGGAAAATTACGGCGGTGAATTTCGCGAAGGCGATGGCCACGGCGGCGATGGTGGCAGTCTGGATGACCAGCAGCATCGTCCAGCCGTAAAGAAAACCCCAAATCTGGCCAAGCGATTCGCGCAAATAGACGTACTGCCCGCCCGCGTATGGCATCGCCGCTGCGAGTTCGCCATAGCTGAGCGCGGCGATGATGGTCATGAGCCCAGAGGCGAGCCAAACGAGGATCAGCAATCCGGGGCTTTGAACCTGATGGGCAATATCGGCGGAGACGATGAAAATGCCGGAGCCAATCATCGACCCGGCCACAAGCATCGTGGAATCGAAAAGGCCAAGGCCTTTGACGAATTCGCCGCTGGGCCGAGTTTGGGTTGGAGCGCTCACGGTTGTTTGCTTAGCCATTGAACCACACAGCTTTCTTGATTCTTCAAGACCGCGCGCGTTCAGCGGCGGCAAAGTACTGGCGAGCGCGCGCTGCGCGATCATCCGCTGCAATCAGGTCGCGAATTACAGCCACTGAATCGGCGCCGGCGCGGTAGACCTGCTCGGCGGTATCAGCGCTGATTCCGCCGATAGCCACCAGCGGCTTGCGCGTGATGCGGCGCGCCGCGCGCACAAACTCCACGCCCACTACTGGATCTGGATTGCCCTTTGTGGCCGTAGGAAAGATCGGCCCCACGGCAATATAATCCGCCGAAGTGCGGTCCGCCTCGCGCAATTGATCGAGATTGTGTGTCGAAACGCCCACCCATCGCGCAGGCCCGCAGATTTCGCGCGCGGCTTCCACCGGGAGATCGTACTGGCCGACGTGTACGCCCGCCGCGCCGGTGATCGCTGCAATGTCCGGCCGGTCGTTGATGATGAGGCGAACTTCTGGCGACGCGATGCTCGCGAGCAGAGACACAGTTTCCGTGCAGATTGCAGCTGGCGTTGAAGTCTTGTGGCGGAGTTGGAACAGTGTCACGCCCGCGCCGGAAAGCGCGCGCACGAACACAATGGCTCGATCTCCTGAAAGTGTGGAGTCAATGATGGCATACAGGGGTGGAAACAAACGCGCCTCACGGTACGGATATTCTCTCACGCCACCCACGGGCGGCGCGCCGCTTGGCCTGGGTTTTCGGGCTACGCGCCGGGCGGCTAGCATACTGGCGCGAAATAGTGCCAAAGGCTACTTCAAATCGGCCGCAAACATGCGTTCCAGCGAATGAGTGTCGAAGTTCCCCTCTAAGAACTCAGGGAAGGCGAGAATGCGCTTGTGCAGAGGAATGGTGGTTTTAATTCCTTCGACGACGAACTCGTCAAGGGCGCGACGCATGCGAGCGATGGCCTCGGTTCGGTCGTCGCCATAGGCGATGAGCTTAGCGACCAATGAATCGTAGTAGGGTGGCACGATGGCGTCGGAGTAGGCGGCGGTGTCGACGCGAATACCAGGGCCACCCGGAACGCGAAACGCGGTGATGCGTCCCGGCGACGGAGTGAACTTCTCCGGGTCTTCCGCGTTGATGCGGCACTCGATGGCGTGCCCTCGAAATGTCACCGGGCCGACGACTTCTTCCATGCTCTCGCCGGCCGCGAGTCGGATTTGCGATTTCACCAGGTCAACTCCGGTGACCATTTCGGTGACCGGATGTTCAACCTGAATACGCGCGTTCATCTCGATGAAGTAGAGCTCGCCGGTTGAATCGCGCAGAAACTCGACCGTCCCGGCGCTGGTGTAGCCGACTTTGCGCAGCGCATCGATGACTTGCTTCCCCAGTCGGTTGCGCGTGGCGTCGTCGATCACCGTCGAGGGAGATTCCTCGACCACCTTTTGATGGCGGCGCTGCAGAGAGCATTCGCGCTCGCCGAGGTGAATCACATTACCGTGGCGGTCGCCAAGAACCTGAAATTCGATGTGGCGGGGATTCTCGATCAATTTTTCGATGTACACGTTGGGACTGCCGAAGGCTTGCTCGGCTTCGGCGCGCGCGGTGTGAAATGCGGGCAGCAGCTCTTTCTTGTTGCGGACGACCCGCATGCCGCGTCCCCCGCCACCTTCAGCCGCTTTGATCATCAGCGGAAAGCCGACCTCGGAAGCGACATCAGCAGCGGCCTCTTCATCAGGAACGATTCCGTCGCTTCCTGGAATCACGGGCAGGCCGGCGGCGGCCATTTCCACGCGCGCCTGGTCCTTTTCGCCCATCATGCGAATCACGGCGGGCGACGGACCTATGAAGGTGATATGCGAAGCTTCGCAGACCTCGGCGAAGTTGGCGTTCTCGGAAAGAAAGCCGTAGCCGGGATGGATGGCGTCCACATTGGCGATTTCGGCGGCGCTGATTACCTGCGGAATATTCAGGTAGCTATCGGAGCTGCGCGGAGGCCCGATGCAAATGGCCTCGTCAGCAAAGCGCACGTGCAGGGCATGTTTATCAGCTTCCGAATAGACAGCGACCGTGCGAATGCCCAATTCCTTGCACGCGCACAGAACACGCAGCGCAATCTCGCCTCGATTTGCGATCAGAATTTTTTTGAACATGCGTTCACGGCACAGCTGGAATTATGCAAAGGCCGCCTGGAGCCTGCCACTCGAAATATCGGCGCGCTATTTTTTGGCCGGAGAGTTGGTCCGAATATCGAAAAGGGGCGCTCCATACTCAACCGGCTTTCCGTTTTCGACGTGAATGCGCACCACTTCGCCAGCCACGTCGGATTCAATTTCGTTCATCAGTTTCATTGCTTCGATGATGCACAAGACCTGTCCCGCGTCTACGCGCGCGCCGGTGGTGACGAATGGGTCGGATTCCGGACTGGGAGAGGCGTAGAACGTCCCGACGATCGGCGACTTGATGGTGTGGACGTTCTCGGCTTCCGCCCGCGCGCCTGCGCTGGGCGCCGGAGGCGGGGCGGCCGGCGCGCTTGCCTGCTGCACAGCCTGCTGATGTTCCACTGTGCTCGGGCGCGCGAACGATGCCGGAACGGCCGAAGCTTTTTTTAAGCGTACGTGCAAATCGCCGCGTTGGTATTCGAGTTCTGCGAGTGCGTGGGACTGCATGAACGTCAACAGGCGTTCGATTTCATCCAAGTTCACGCCAGAGGATTCCGATGCCGCCCCAACTTCTGACTTCGCTTTTTTTGCCATTTAGAGTTCGATTAAATCCCGCGGAGCTGTAGTCAATTCTTGAGCGCCGTGCGCCGTTACCACGATGTCGTCCTCAATGCGGATGCCACCCAAACCTTCGATGTAAACGCCCGGCTCCACGGTGATGACCATTCCCTCCGTGAGAACCGTCTGATCTCCCTTGCCCAGGCGGGGAGATTCGTGGATTTCCAAGCCAACGCCGTGGCCCGTGCTGTGTGTAAAGTAGCGCGCCAAACCGGCCCTGCGAAGCACGCTCCTGGCAGCCGCGTCCACGTCCTGCGCCTTGGCCCCAGGCCGAGCCGCTGCCTTACCTGCTTCCAGCGCGTCCTGCACGGCTTTGTAGAGACTTTTAACCCTGCGTGATGCCTTGCCTAGAAACACCGTACGGGTCATATCGCTACAGTAACCGCGGAGTATAGCACCCTGATCCAGGACGACCAATTCGTTTTTCGCGATCAGCTTGGCAGTGGGATGCGCATGAGGCCACGCGGAACGTTCGCCAGAGGCGACGATGGTTTCGAACGAAGGCCCCTCGGCGCCCTGGCGTTTGAAATCGCGCTCGATTTCGGCGGCCAGATTCAGCTCCGACATTCCCGCGTGCAAAATTCGCCGCGTGCGCTGGAAGGTGCGGCTCACCAGTTCGGCGGCTTCGCGGATGATTGCGATTTCGCCCGCATCTTTAACGGCGCGGAGCTTTTCGATCGCGCCGCCGTCACTGACCCACCGGACTTTTCGAGAGCTGGCGGCATCGAGCGCCTGCTTCTGCGCCACGGTGACCTGCGCGGGCGAGAACGCCACGCGCCGCACCGATCGGCGCGCGCGGAGCAATTCCCCACCGGCGCGCAAAGGCGCCTGCTTGACGATGCGCACGCGCGCGCCGACTACCTCGTATTGTGACTGGATCGCGTAGCGGCTATCGGTGAAAAATGTCGCCTGGGAATTGTCTACTACGAGCAGCCCGGCCGACCCGGAAAAACCGCATAAATAGCGGATGTTCGGAAGGTGCGAGACCACGATCGCGTCCGCGGGGATTTGCGCCATTGCAAGCCGAAGCCGCTCCATTCGCGAATGGTAGCGGCTTCGGCTGTTGTCATCCTGGCCCTGTTGAACCACTGCTTGCGATAGCTTTCTCCGTAATCTCCCGCCTTAGCTCGGCAGAATCCGAGGAGTCAGGAAGAACAGCAACTCAGCAGAGGTGGAGCTCACGGTCGTGTGCTTGAACAAATTGCCCAGTATCGGGATGCTGCCAACCAGCGGCACCTGGTCTACGGATGTATGTTGCGTCGTGACAATAATACCTCCGATTACGACGGTTTGACCATCCTCGACGGTTACTTTGGTTTCGGCAGACTGTGTGTCGATAGCCGGGATTCCCTGCACCCGTGGAATCGCCTGGTCGATCTGGTCGTTTTCCACGGTAACGTCCATGTACACGGTTCCGTCAGCAGTGATTTGCGGCGTGACGTCGAGTTCCAGCACCGCGTCCACGAACTGCACGGAAACAGTGTTGTTCACGATCGTCTGCACCGGAATTTTGGTTCCTTGCTTCACTGTGGCTTTCTCGTTGTTCTGGGTAATGATCTTCGGTTGCGAGAGCAACTTGCCCACGCCCCTGCTTTCGGCCGCGGTGATGATCATGTCCAGCGCGAAATTGGTCGAAGAAAACGAGTAAGCGATGCCGCTGGTGGGCGAAGACGCACCCAAGTTTGTCATGAGCGGGATCGAACCACTAGTTGCGGCTGTCCCGCCGGTGCCCACGATAACAGGCGGGACCGGCAACGGCGGAAAGTTTCGGACGATCGGACTGGTCCCGGTCTCTGTTGTGCCGCTAAAAATGTTGTTGCCGCTGGGAGTGCCGGCCGAAATACCGAACTGCGTGCCGATTTCGCGGGCGAAGGAACGATTGGCCTCCACCACGCGGGCTTCGATCTCGACCTGTTGCGAGCGGCGGTCGAGTTCGCGGATTAAATTGTCGATCACCGGGAAGGTGCTGGGAATGTCGCGGATGATCAATGTGTTGGAACGATCGTCGGCGATGATGTCCCCGCGCGGCGAGAGGAACTTCTTCAGCGTAGCGGCCAGAGTGGTTGCTTTCGCATAGCTTAGGACGCGAGTGGTGGTAACAACTGGAACCGACTCTTCCTGCGCCAGCGCCAAATCGCGTGTTTCGTCAGCTTCTTTTCGCAGGGTTGCCTGAGTGGCGATGCGCAGGACGTTTCCATCGAGCTGCTTTTCCAGGTCGTTGTTCTTCAGTACGATATCGAGAGCCTGGTCCCACGGCACGTCGTCCAACACAATCGTCAGACTGCCTTTCACATTGGGATCGACCACCACGTTTAAGCCGCTGATTTCGTGAATCAGGCGGAAGAAATCCCGGAGGTCGACATCCTTCAAGTTCACCGAAATCGGCTCGCCGGTGTATTTCACTGCTCCGGTGGAGGAAGGCGCGGCCTGGGGCGCTGCCGGTATGTCGAGGGCGTGGGGTTGCCCAGCGGGAGCGGCAAACGCGCCGGCTGGCTGTGTGAGGCTGACCGGCAACACTTCGGCTGGCGCTGGAATTGGTGCACGCTCCTGCGCGGTTTGCTGGCGGATCGCCGGCTTGGAAGCCTGCACAGCGGCTTTCGTCGTCAACAATTTCTCGCTGCCAGCGTTTGCATTCGAATTCCCCGTGTCGCTGGCGGCGCCGTTGGATGCGAACGTAACCGTCAATGCGTCACCCTTTGCGGCGACGTTGTAGGTCACGCCCGGTCCGCGAAGGTCGATTACCACGCGGGTAACGTCTGGCCGGAACTGGGCCATGCGAATCTCGCGCACCGGATCGAGCTTGCTCAATATCCGGTCGGTCGAGGTACGGAGGCGCGAGCCGTCGAAATCCAGAACCAGTCGCTCAGGATTGTGCAGCCGCATCGAGTGATAGGCCAATCTTCCGGACGCGGCGACATTCACCTTCGTGGCGCCATCGGTTTGGGTCAGGTTTACCTGCCGAATCGCGCCGACACCTGCAAGAGCGGAGTCGCTGACGGACGTATCGCTCGCAGGCAACAGCGCGGCCTGATCGTGGCGCAAAAGGTTTTGCAGATTCGCGGAGGTGGCGGCCGGAGAGACGACAAGAGCCAGATCGCGCGCATCCGGCCGCTGAACGTCCACGCTGGCGCCAGGCGCTAGCCGAATTTCGAGACGCACGTTCGGAGTGTCGCCCGTGGAGTAGCTCAGGATGCGGTACCCCTTGACGAGCCCTGAGTTCAGTTGGCGCACGCCAGCCGCTTCAGCGGCGGAGACACCGCTCAACTCGAGCACGTAGAGACTTCCGCTCGGGCGATAGGTGGAATACTCGAACGCGCCGGTCGCCTGAGCGTCGAGACGCGTCGCGCCGCCCGCGGTGACCACCTTTACGTGCACGACGGGCGCTTCGTTGGCTCGCAGCGCTCCGTTCGATAGCAATAAGCCAGCCGCCACTAGCGCGCCCAGCCCCCACGCCCTCCACATAATCCTCATTGCTGATCTCCTGCGCTCGGATAGATTCGCTTCACTACGGTTCGCTCGATCGGTTTCCCGAAGGCGTCTTTCGTGTCTTGCTGAAAAGTGACAGAGTCCAAACTGATCTTCTCAACCTGGCCGTCGTAGAGGCGGTCGCCTTCCCGCACGAAGTAAACTCTCTCGTCCGGGTTGGCGATGACCGCGAACATTCCATTGGCGCCCTGCACGGTGCCCTGCACTGTCAAAGTCCCGATCACCAAGCCGGCTTTTCCGGGCGGCAGATGCTGGCCAGCGGGCTTCGCCGTGTTTACGAGCGCGACGAAGGGATCGCGTTTGCCGACCAAATCAAGGCTTTGATCGTTGCCCGGTCCGTTGCTTGGTGCGGCGGCCGGCGCGGCTGCGGGCGTGGCGCGCGGCGAAGCTCCTACTGCTGCCGTTACGCGCTTCGGCACGTGCGCCGGTTTCCTTTTGGCGGTGCGATGAGCGGGGCGGCCGACCAACTTGGACGAAGCCGCTGGACGCGCACTTCTTGCCTGCTTTTTTACTGGTGTAGCTTGCGCCCACACCGTGGTGCCGAAGATCAGCACGATGACCAGGGTGGCCACGGAGTTGACGCATTCTCTCGCGAGTCTCGTCATGTTCCCCTACCGTCTCGTCTTTGCGGCTACCGGTTTTTCAGTGGCTTGCTGCTGCGCCGAACTTGTGAAAAAGGTCGTGATGGTGAACGACCCCTCGACCGAAGTTCCGGGCGCCAAATGAAACTTGGCGTTGTGACCGGTAGCAATCTCGTCGAGCTTAAGATCCCCTACGTTGATGATCCGCGAAAGGCGCCCCATCCTTGAGAAGAAGTCCATCACCGAGTAGTAGGGACCATCCGCTTGAATCGCGAACGGCATCTCGAAGTAGTACGGCTTTTGGCTGATCGGCTGCGCGGTCAGGGCGCGAATCGTGACACCTGAACTGTTTGCCGCGCGATCCACCATCAAAATGAACTGATCGGTCTGCTTCTCTTCAGGAACGATGGTCTGGAGGGTGGCCAGTTGCTTTTGGAGCGCGTCCATATCCGCCTGCAATTCGGCACGCCGCTGCTTGTAAACGCGCAAGCTTTCGACGTCCGCCTGAAGCGGTTTCAATTCCGATTGTGCGCTCTGAAGATCGGAGCGGACGCTCGCCAGTGGCGAGCCAGGCACGTACAAGCCCACCACCACTAAAGCCACGGCAAGGGCCGCATAAAAGAGGGCCTGAAGGGGCCAGGGCCAGTCTCGAAACGATGTCGCCATTGCTAGCTCCTTCCCCTGGCCGGAGGTCGCGGAGGTTGGGTGCTTCCAGCGGGCTGGGCGCCCGGGCTGCTTCCTCCGGCGACTGAGGCGGTCATTAGGAACTGAAACGTTTCAACGGATGGCAGGATGTCGGTTTCCTTCGCTTCTTTCAGTTCAATCTGGTCGAAATAGCCGGACCGTTTCATCTCGGTCAAGAAGTTGGCGACGGAGTCGATGGAACCGGCCTCGCCCTGGATGGTCAACGAATCGCCGCTGCGGGTCAGCGAGGTCAGCCAGAGAGAGTCGACACGCACAACCGTATTGGCCACCATTTGGAGCAGTTCCTGGGCGCCGGTGCGGTTCTTCTGGAGAGTCTCGATCACGTCGATGCGCTGCTGCAGCACGGCCTTCTCGCTTTGGAAGCGGTCCACGTCGACTTTGATCTGCTGCAGGCTTTGCTTTTCGGCGCGCAAGGCCAGGATTTTTTTGCTGGTGTTATCCAGCTCGCGTTTCTGCTGGAAATAGGTAACGCCCAAGATCACCGCCGCGAGCGCCACGGCTACCGTGAGAAACAGAATCTGCACCGTAGCTTCGAGCGGCACCGCCTGCTTGGCGGCCTTGGGGCGCGCTTGTCCGAGAAGGTTTATGCGAATCATGGGGTATCGAAGCTCCTCAGCGCCAAGCCAACCGCGATCGCCAGGCGCGGCGCCCACTCGCGAAGCTCTTCTTCGTTGTGGCGCCCGGGGTTCACTGCAATCTTGCGAAACGGATACAGTTCCTCCACCGGCATGGCAAATTCTTCTTTGAGGAAGTCAAGAAGGCCGGGAACTCGTGCTGTGCCGCCGGCGACCACGATCCGGCGGATGTTTTCGCCGCTGGCGGTGGCCCGAAAGAAGTCGAAGGTCTTCTGAATTTCGAGGATCAGGATGTCGGATACAGAGCGCAGAATCGCGGCGCGTTGCTCGTCGCTGACGCCCGCATGCGTGCCGCCCATTTTCAGTTTCTCGGCATCTTCGAAGCTTAGATCGAGTTCTTTTTGCAAGGCGTCGGTGTACTGATTGCCGCCCACGGAAACGTCGCGAGTGAAGAGCGGCGTCCAACCGCGGACGATGTTGATGTTCATGACGCTCGCGCCGATATTCAGAAGCGCCACCACCTGCGAAGGATCAAGGTCGTAATTCACTTCGTAGCAGTTCTGCAGAGCGAACGCGTCGATGTCCACGACCATGGGTGTCTTGCCGGCCTGCGCCAGCACGTTGGTGTGGTTCAGAATTTTGTCTTTCTTGACCGCGACCAGCAGCACGTCCATCTGGTTTTCGGTGGCTTCCAGCAGCTGATAGCTGAGGTTCACGTCGGCGATGTCGAAGGGAATATGCTGGCTGGCCTCTGCCTGCACGCGATCGTAGAGTTCTTCCTCGGTCATCAGCGGCATGCTGACTCGCTTTACGATCACCGAGTGACCGGAAACCGAGGTGGCCACTTCCTTGGTCTTGATCTTCTGACCGTCGAAAATGGCGATGATCTTCTCGGCCACGGAAGGCGCATCCATGATCGCGCCGTCCACGACAGTGTCCTGAGCGAGCGGCTCAAGGCCGTAACTCACCAATTCGAATCCGTCCTTGGCTCGTTTCAGCTCAACCGCCTTGACGGAGCTCGAACCAATGTCCAATCCAATTAGTGACTTCGATTTACCCAGGTTGAACATCGCGCGACCTCTCACTCCCATGCAGCCGATGGCGCAGGCTGCTTTCCTGAGTCTGGTGTCCTTACGCAGGACCCTCGTGCTATTCGGTTCTAATTCGCCCTACCCCAGGGCGACTTAAGGTACGCAGGCGGCAGTACTATTAGCACTGGTACCTTCCCCGTGCTTCGTTTATTACATTCGCGCCGAAGACTGTCAATCGACTTGTTCGCTTGGTGTGCTGTTGGTTAAACCCCGAAGGCCGCTGCAAGTCTTCAGGAGTTATTATCGGCGGAACTGATTCACTGAATCGCTGAGGATTTAGGAGGCGTGTTGTGGACGACAATATTCGGTACGTGGCGGGTGCTGCGCGTTTACTTTCGCTTGTCTTGAATCTTGAGCTGTTGCCAGATCGAATCGATTCGTTGTTTGGTTGCAGAGTCCATGCGAATTTCGTCGGGCCATCGGCCGGTATAGCCCTCTTCAGGCCATTTGCGAGTGGCATCGATTCCCATTTTTGAGCCGAAGTCCTGGCGGCGCGCGGCGTGATCGAGAGTGTCGACTGGGCCGAGCACGAATTGAATGTCGCGTTCGGGGTCGATCGCGCACAGAGCTTTCCAAACGACCTCTTTCGAGTCCTGCACGTTCACGTCATGATCGACCACCACGATCACTTTCGTAAACATCGCCTGGCCCAGCGACCAGATCGCATTCATCGTTTTGCGCGCGTGACCCGGATAGCTCTTTCGAATGGCGACGATCATCAGGTTCTGGAAAATTCCTTCGGCGGGCATGGCAACGTCGACGATCTCCGGATGCTGAAGTTTCATCACCGGAAGAAACACTCGCTCGATGGCATGCCCGATAAAGTAATCTTCCTGCGGCGGCGGGCCAACAATAGTTGTCAAGTACAGGGGTTCTTTACGGTGAGTAATGCACGTGACGTGAAATACGGGGTATTGCCCTTCCAACGAATAGAATCCGGTGTGATCGCCGAACGGACCCTCGGTGCGCATTTCGCCGAGATCGACGTGTCCCTCTAGCACGATCTCGGCATTTGCAGGAACTTCCAAATCGACGGTCTTACAGGCCACTAATTCCACCGGGTCGCGCCTCAGAAAGCCGGAGAACATGAACTCGTCCATATCAGGCGGGACGGGTAAAATCCCGGCGAGGCAGGTAGCCGGATCGGCGCCGATCGCCACGGCAACTTCGAGTTTCCCTGCTTTATTTTTCGAGCGCGCGCTTCGGTAATGTTCCGCGCCGTGCTTTTGCGTCTGCCAGTGCATCCCGGTGGTGCGTTCGTCGAACACCTGCATCCGATAGCAGCCAACGTTGCGCTTGCCGGTCTCGGGATTTTTCGTGATGACCATCGGCCAGGTAATGTAGCGGCCGCCGTCTTGAGGCCAGCACTGTAGGATCGGCAGATCGAAGAGCGAGAAATTCTCGGTGCGGACAACTTCCTGACAGGCGCCGTTGCGAACCGTTTTTGGAAATACCGAGCCGAGCTCGGCCAGCTTCGGCAGCATCTTCACTTTGTCGAGCAGCCCTTGCGGCGACTGGATGTCCAGCACCGACGATATACGCCCGGCGATCTCATCCAGGGATTCGGCTTCCAGAGCAAGCTCCATGCGGCGCTCGGTGCCTACCAGATTCGTCACCACTGGAATGCGCGCGCCGCGTGGTTTTTCGAATAACAGTGCCGGTCCGCCAGCCTTAACGGCTCGGTCGGTGACCTCAGTGATCTCCAAGATCGGGTCCAATTCCTGCGAGATTCGCTTGAGTTCGCCTTCTTTTTCGAGCTTGCTGATGAACTGCCGCAGGTCCCGATATGCCACGCTTCCCCCAGACGCCGCCCGGACGATGGAGCCGAACTGGCCGCGATCACTTTAGCACGGACCATGTTATAATCACGGTAGTTAGTGGCCTTGCCGGCCTTCGCGATACGGTTCACCTTGTTTTTGCCTGTTCTGTTTCCGGACGTAACCCAACTCACTGGCAGTGCGTCTATGCGGTTAGTGGGAGCCACACTGGGTTAGGCGAAGAGGTTTTGAGGCTGGGGCCCGTCGTCGAGGACGCATCCCGCACATCGGAGATCCATGTCGCTACGAGATTCGTATAACAACCACAAGAAGACCTATCTGATAGTAGGTTGCCTGGTTGTATTGCTGGGTGTTTGGTTGTACTTCCGGGGGCGTACAACTGCACCGAAGTACACCACGGCGGTTGTGAAGCGCGGGAGCATTACCTCGGCGGTACAGGCTACCGGGACTATCAACCCGCTGACCACGATTCCCGTGGGTTCTTATGTTTCCGGCACAGTGAAGTATATCTTCGCGGATTTCAATACGCGGGTGAAGAACGGGCAGGTTCTGGCGCAGCTCGATCCTGCCATTTACGAAGCGCAGGTGACCGAGTCGCGGGGAAACCTTCAAAATGCTGAAGCGAACCTGCTTACCCTGCAGGCCAACGTGCAGGCTTCCGAAGCGAATTTGGCCAAGTCCCAAGCCAATGCGCAGTACGAGACTGCCACGGCAAAGCGCTCGCAGGATCTATACCAATCTGGCGTGGTATCCACCGACTCGAATGAACAGATTCAATCCACGTTGAGCCAAGCCCAGGCGGAAGTAAAGTCCTCACAAGCGGCAGTCGAACAAGCAAAAGCGCAATTGGCACAGGCAAAGACTCAAATTACTTCGATGCAAGGCGCGCTCGACGCCGCTGAAACGAACTTGAAGTACACGACCATTACTTCGCCGATTGATGGCACGGTGGTCGCGCGCAACATCGACGTCGGCCAATCCGTAGCAGCTACCCTGCAGGCACCCAACGTGTTCCAGGTGGCGCAGGACCTGACGCGCATGCAAGTGTATGCGGCAACCGACGAATCGGACACCGGCAACATTCGCAACGGCATTCCCGTAACTTTTCAGGTGGACGCTTTCCCGAACGATGTGTTCCATGGCCGGGTCAGCAACATTCGCCTGAATCCCACGACGGTTCAGAATGTGGTCACCTACAACACCATCATCGACTTCGCTAATCCCGATGAAAAGCTATTGCCCGGCGAAACCGCTTACGTGACGATTCCGACTGGGCACGCGCAGGACACGGTGGAGATTCCCAATCCGGCTTTGACGTTCAAGCCCGCGAACATGACGCCGAAAGCCCTGCAGCAGCTCTATAAGCAGTACAACATCTCCCAGCAGGCTTCCACTACGCACATCGGCGGCTGGCAAACGGTATGGAAACTTGGTCCGCAGAAGCAGCTCATACCAGTAGCCGTTCAGGCCGGCATCACCGACTACAACAACACGCAATTGCTTCAAGGAGATCTCCACGTGGGAGACGTCCTGGTAACCTCCGAGCAGGCCACGCCCGGGTCAACCAGCGGACGCTCGCCATTGTTTGGCGGCGGTCGCGGTCCACGCTGATGATTTCGCGCAGCGTACGTAGCAGCGTAAGTAGAGGTGCAGCATGAATCTGAGGGAAGTGATCCGCGTCGCGCTGCGGGCCTTAGCGCGAAACAAAATGCGCACGATCCTGACCATGCTGGGCATCATCATCGGCGTGGGCGCGGTGATTTGCACCGTCGCGATTGGCGAAGGAGCCAGTTCCCAGGTTCAGCAGCAGATTCAGTCTCTCGGCACCAACATGATCATGATCTTCGCCGGCAGCGTGAATTCAAACGGCGTTCGCATGGGCAGCGAAGCCAACAAGACCCTCACTGCTGACGACGCCGAAGCGATTCTCGCGCACGTGCCGAACGTGGTGGCGGTTTCACCGATCGCGTTTGCGTCCGTCCAGGTCGTGAACGGAAACCAGAACTGGTTCACCCGCGCGTTTGGCGCGTCGCCACAGTACACGGAGATTCGCAACTGGCCGGTGGTGCAAGGAAGTTCCTTTTCGCAGCGCGACGTTGATTCATCCGCGGACGTATGCGTGATCGGCCACACGATCGTCACCGAGCTTTTTGGTGATTCCGATCCGGTGGGGAAAACCATCCGCGTGAAGAGTTTGCCATTCCGCGTGCTCGGTGTGCTGGAAACCAAAGGCCAGTCCCCTACCGGTGAGGATCAGGACGACGTGATGATCATGCCGTACACCACGGTGCAAAAAAAGATCTCTGGCATCAGCTGGGTGCAGCTGATCATGGTGTCCGCCACGTCACAAGATGCCATGCCGCTCGTGGAGCAGCAAATCACGTCGCTACTACGTCAGCGCCACCACCTGCGAGCGGACGCAGACAACGACTTCATCATCCGCAGTCCCAACGAGTTCGCGCAGGCGGCGGCGGCCAGTTCCATGGTCATGACCATCTTGCTGGGGGCGATCGCATCGATTTCCCTTTTGGTTGGCGGCATCGGCATCATGAACATCATGCTGGTGTCGGTCACCGAGCGCACACGCGAGATCGGCGTGCGCATGGCCGTGGGCGCAACCGAAGAGGACGTGCAACGCCAATTCTTGAGTGAAGCGGTGGTACTGAGCTCACTCGGCGGGCTTGCTGGAATTACTCTGGGCGTGATCGGCTCCGCGATTATTTCGAGAATCCTGGGCTGGTCCACGTTCGTTTCGCCCTCGTCCGTGGTGATTGCGGCGCTGTTTTCCGCCGGCGTTGGTATCTTTTTTGGCTACTATCCCGCGCGCAAAGCCGCGCGACTTGATCCTATCGAGGCCCTCCGATATGAATAAGATTCTTCGATCGTTTTCTTTGGAATGTGTTTTTGCTTTGGCGGTGGCACTGGGTGTCCCCGGCATCGCGTTGGCGCAGAATCATCCTGCCGGAATGCATCCGCCGCAGCGCCCAATGCCAATCATGCCTATGGGACGCACGCTCACTACTCCGCCACGGCCGGTCGTTTCTCCTTCGAAGGGAATAGTGAAGAACGCTTCGGGCGAACAGTTTTTCATCGTCGCTTCCATCGATCAGCAGAACAATCAATTACTGCTGAAGCGGCCCACGGAAGTAACCGTGCTTGTGAAGATCGACGCCAAGACCAAATATTTCAACGATGAGGGCAAACCGATACCGATCTCCAGCTTTCGCGCGGGAGATACGGTGTGGGCGAAGGTCACGGACTCGGCAACCGATCCGAGCGTCATTGAAATGCGCGAGGGCGAAATGACGTTAGCCGACCTGCACAAGTACTATCTCGATTACCCAATCATCAAGTAAAAGCTACGCTGCGAGAGGACGTGCGCGTTGATCTAAGCCCCGGCATTGGCGAGGGGTTGCGCGGATCCGGCCGCTGCATTTGCGCCCGCGAGTAGCCACGATGCCAACTCGCGATAGCGCGCCAGCAGCGCGTTGTTGGTGCTGCCTACCAGGGGCGTGCCCATAGCGACCGCTTCCGTCACCTGTCGATAGTCGTTTGGCAAGCGCGTGAGCACCGTGCGCTGGTAAGTTTTCTCGAACGCAGCCACCGCGTCTCCATCATTTTGCCGCCATCGATCGATCACCACGTGGATGCGGTCGCAATCGACTCCCGCTGGTCCCGCCGCCGCGATGTGACGCTTGATCATGGCCCAGCGCCAGCGCGCTCGGCTCCGCTACCAGCAGAATGGTGCTGGCAGCGCACAGCACGGGCGCCCACTCCGCGGCGTTCACCACTCCCATGTCGATAATCACGCAGTCGAACGCGCGGCTGGAAATTTCCACTAGGCACATCAGCGCCGCGAGCGTAACGCTCTGCCGCTGATCCGGCTTCATCGGCTCGTGCAGAGGCCCGGCGAGAATCTCGATGCCGGCTTTGTGGCGCATGGCCAAGCCGGCGAGGCCCGCTTCGTCGAGGCGCTCGATTCGATCGAGCGCGTCGAGGATGGTAAAGCGAGGCTCCAGATCCAGCATCATCGAGATTTGGCCAAAGGGCCGCGCCAGATCGAGCAGCGCCACTCGTTTTCGGGATTGGCTGGCAACTTGTGCGCCGAGGTTCAGCGCGACGGTGGTGGTTCCAACGCCGCCCTTCGATCCCGTGACGATGGTGATGTTTTCAGCGGTGATATTTTCAGCCATGAATCAGTCCACCCTGTGACTACCTCGGAATGAATATCTGCAGAGTGCGAATTCCACGTTCGTGCGGACGGCGGAGCGCACCGGACTCAAAAGCGCACGTAGCTGCGGGATCAGGGCACACGATCACGCCACGCTCGAATCTAGCATGTAGAGTGCCATCACGAACTGGTTTGCATTAAATCGCGTGGTGAATTGCCTCCTACGGGGAAAACTAAAGGTTCTTTGGTTCCAGTCGAAACTTTGAGCGTAGGGCGATTTTCCCCGCCCCGTGTTCAGGGACGAAAAAGGAGCTTTTCGCGAATGGTACAGCCAATTAACAACGCAACGACAACCGCTGCCGTCAACGCAAGCCAACCGGCTGCGTCGCGTCAGACGGCCCCGTCGAAAGCCGCC
>Ga0307372_10003942_pt1 | contig 23295 bp, 22 predicted proteins | sample OX1MG_FD_202533 | JGI IMG/M metagenome (GOLD analysis project Ga0307372, IMG submission 202533) | Soil microbial communities from Risofladan, Vaasa, Finland - OX-1 | ecosystem: Environmental > Terrestrial > Soil > Coastal area > Acid sulfate soil | place: Finland: Risofladan, Vaasa | collected...
CGACCCGGAGACGGCGGTCCGACGCGAGCTGCTCCTGCCCGACGTCGTCGGCTCCCTCGTCGAGCGCCGGCACGACAGCGTGCACGTCGTCGAGACCGACAGCCGCTGCATCGGCGTGACGCACCAGGCCGACATCGCCATCGTGCGCGAGGAGGTCGCCGCCGCGCAGGCCGCCCTCGCGAGCTCGAAGCAGCCGAGCGAGCCCTGAGCGGTCACGCCCGCTGACCGGTCGCGACCCGCGCCTGGGCACCTGAGGACGCCGACAGCACCGGCGGCGCCCGGTGCGCCGGTACGCTTCGCGCGAGATGGGTGGCGTACGAGGACGGCGGCGATGAGCCGGTCACAGCGGATCGTCGTCGCGCTCGTCCTCGACACGGCGCTCGTCGGGGGCGAGCTCGTCGGCGCCCTCGCCGCCCGCTCGACCGCGCTGCTCGCCGACGTCGGCCACAACCTGGCGGACGCGGCCGCGCTCGTGCTGGCGCTCGTCGCCGTGCGCCTGACGCTGCGCTCCCCCACCGCCTCGCGGTCGTTCGGCTATCACCGGGCGACCATCCTCACCGCCCTCGCCAACGTCGCGGTGATCATCGTCGTCACGGCCCTCATCGCCATCGAGGCCGTCCAGCGGATCCTCCACCCCGTGGCGGTCCACGGCGGCCTGGTCGCTATCGTCGCAGGCATCGCGCTCGCCGTGAACGCCCTCGCGGCGCTGGCCCTCGTCGAGCGCTCCCGCGACCTGAACATCCGCGTCGCCCTGCTCCACCTGGCGGGCGACGCCGTGGCCTCGGCGGCGGTGCTCGTCGCCGGGCTCGTGATCTACGCCACCGGCCGCCTCGCCGTCCTCGACCCCGCGGTCTCGCTCGGCGTCGCCTGCCTCGTGGCCCTCCAGGGCGTCCGCCTGGCGCGCGAGAGCGTCGACGTCCTGCTCGAATCCTCCCCTGCCGACGTCGACCTCGAGGCGCTCGCCCGGGCCATCACCGACGTCGACGGCGTCGCAGAAGTCCACGACCTGCACTGCTGGAGCCTCTCGAGCGAGGTGCGGGCGCTCTCGGCCCACGTGGTGCTCACCGGTCATCCGAGCCTGGAGGAGGCCCAGTTGGTCGGCGAGCGGGTCAAGGTCCGGATCGGCCGGCCATTCTCGATCGCCCACGCGACGTTCGAGCTCGAGTGCGAGCGTTGCGTCGAGGCCGACGCCGAGCCCTGCGCGATTGAGGTCGCGCCGGGAACCTGACACCGCTCCGACCGACGGCGGCACGCGCTCGAGCGGCGGACTGCTCCCTCACCCGAAGGCGTCGACGCCGGTGAGCGCCTTGCCGATGACGAGGGTGTGCACCTCGGAGGTGCCCTCGTAGGTGAGGACGGATTCGAGGTTGTTGGCGTGCCGCATCACGGGGTACTCGAGGGTGATCCCGTTGGCGGCGAGGATCGTGCGGCACGTGCGGGCGATGGCGATCGCCTCGCGGACGTTGTTGAGCTTGCCCAGGCTGACCTGCTGAGGGCGCAGCTCGCCGGCGTCCTTCAGCCGGCCGAGGTGCAGCGCCAGCAGGAAGCCCTTTTGCAGCTCGAGCGCCATGTCCACCAGCTTCTCCTGGGTGAGCTGGAAGCCGGCGATGGGCCGGTCGAACACCTGCCGCTCGCGGGCGTAGGCGATCGCGCTCTCGAGGCAGTCGCGCGCCGCGCCGAGCGCACCGAAGACGATCCCGAAGCGCGCCTCGTCGAGGCAGGACAGCGGGCCCCGGAGCGACGACGCGCCGGGCAGGACGGCCTCGGCGGGCAGGCGCACCCTGTCGAGGACCAGCTCGGAGGTGACCGAGGCGCGAAGGGACAGCTTGCGCGCGAGCTTCGGCGCCGAGAAGCCGGCGGTGTCGGTGGGTACGAGGAACCCGCGCAGCCCCTCGTCGGTGTTCGCCCACACGACCGCCACGTCGGCGATCGAGCCGTTGGTGATCCACATCTTGGTCCCCTCGAGCACCCAGTCGCTGCCGTCGCGCCGTGCCCATGTCCGCATCCCGGCGGGGTTGCTGCCGAAGTCCGCCTCGGTGAGCCCGAAGCAGCCGATCACCTCCCCGACGGCCATCCCCGGGAGCCACCGGCGCTTCTGCTCCTCCGAGCCCCAGTGGTGGATCGCGAACATCGCGAGGGACCCCTGCACCGAGACGAAGCTGCGTGCACCGCTGTCGCCGGCCTCGAGCTCCATACAGGCCAGGCCGTAGCTGACCGCGTTCGTCCCCGCGCAGCCGTAGCCCGTCAGGTGCATGCCGAGCAGGCCGAGCGCGCCGAACTGCTTGGCCATCTCCTTGGGGAAGGTCCCCTCCTCCCACCAGTCGGCGACGTTCGGCTTGATCTCGTTGTCGACGAAGCGCCGCACGGTACGGGCGATCTCATGCTCCTCGTCCGACAGCAGATGGTCGACGGCGAGCAGGGCCAGCGGCTGTTCGGCCGGTACGGTCATGTCGTCCTCCCAACGGTCCGGCGCCGATACCCGATATAGATTTTCTACCTGTCAGTCAGTTTATTCATGCCGTCCACGACGGGCGCCCAGGACGGGCGTGCGCCACGTCGCTCACGCCCGCCACAGGCTCTCGCCGGCGCGGGCCAGGACGAGATGGGGGACGACCGCCCGTGCCGACAGGCGCGTCACCGCCACCGCCATCTCTGCCACGTCCGCGACGTCGAGCATCGCGGAGGGATCGATGCGGTCCGAGGCCCACGCGCCCATGTCGGTGTCGACGTAGCCCGGCGAGATCGCCGTCGCGCTGACACCGTGCCGGGACTCCTCCACGGAGATCGACTGGCACAGCGAGATCAACGCCGCTTTGGTGGCCCCGTAGGCGGCAAGCTGGCGCTCGGAGACCACGCCGGACATCGAGGCGATCGCCACCACCTTGGCGCCCCGGTCGGGATCGGCGAGTGCCGCCTCGCGAAGGGCCGGCAGGCACGCCTGCACGAGCGCGAACGGGGCCCGCAGGTTGATCGCGAGCATCTGGTCGAGCCGTCGCAAGGGGTAGCTCGCCAGCTCGCCGGCGACGGCCATCCCGGCGTTGAGCACGAGCACGTGCAGCGCCGGAAAGCGCTCCAGGTGCTCGCTCGCCACGCGCCGGACGTCGTCCTCCAGGGCCATATCCCCGGTCACGCGGTGCACCGCGGCGCCAGCCCCCGCGACCTGCGCGGCGACCGCGCGAAGGGCCGTCTCGTGCCGGGCCGTGATCGTCAGCGCGTAGCCCTCGGCCGCCAACCGGCGGGCGATCGCGGCGCCGATCCCCCGCGAGGCCCCGGTCACGAGCGCATAGCGCGGCGTCATGGACGCCCGGTCGCGCCGTCCCCGGCGGCCCCGGACGCGCCGGGTGCAGCCGTGGCGGCGAGCGCCGCCGCTCGACGCTCGGGCAGCAAGAGCAGACGCGCGTAGCGCTCCCGTTCGCGCTCGACGACCAAGCCGTCGAGGAGGAGGGCCAGCTGGGCGCGGCCGTAGGCCGCGACGTCCTGGTGGGCGCTGAAGTGCCAGTGCTTGAGTGCCCACATGTGGGCGAGCATCATCAGATCCCAGCCAACCAGCTCCGTGTCGTGCGGGCGGACGATGCCGGCGCGAAGCGCGGCGCCGAGCTCGGCGACCAGCAGGCCAGTCGTCTGGACTTCGAGGCCGATGACCGTCTGCAGCCCCGAGCGGCTGAGGGAGCGGCTCTCCCGGTAGGCGAGCAGCGTCGCCGCCTGGTGCGTGTCCACGACGCGGCAGTAGGCGAGGAAGCCGGCGGCGAGCCGCTCGAGCGGGTCAGTGAGCCCCGCCATCGACTGGGGGACCTCCCGGGCGTAGGTCCGAAGGACGTCCTCCAAGATGAGCAGGAGGATGTCCTCCTTGCTGTCGAGGTACTGGTAGATCGTGCCGACGCTGATTCCCGCCTCCCGGGCCAGCGAGCTGACCGACATCTGGTGGAAGCCCTGCTCCTCCATCAGTCGAACCGCCGCTTCGACGATCTGGCTGCGCCGCCAAGAAGCGCGCGCCGCGCGGATCGCCTCGGGACCGGTGAGGGCGTCGGAGGAGGTCTGCGTCATCGTCTCACGTGTCTCCCGCTGCCGAATGATCACTCAGTTGATTTGAATGACCATACCATGTCCGACCCGACGGGACCGGAGCGGACGGCGTGGGACGCGCCGCGTCCGGTGTGCTGCGTGCGGCGCTCGGGCCGCACAGGAAGGGCCGGTGCTCCTGCCCGGCGGCAGGTCGACCAGCTCAGCGCGGCGAGGTCGGCACGTCGAAGAGCGCATCGGCCTGACGCTCGGGCGGGCGCGAGCGATAGCCGGACCCGTACTCGCGCTCGAAGGCTTCGATGATCTCCGTGAGCGGCAGGTCCACGTAGCTCCCTCGGCTGGCGACGTAGTCCATGTGGCGGCGGCCGTCGACGGAGAACTCGTGGAAGAGCGAGTCGTCTCGCCCGTCGAACTCGAGCGGGTGGACCCCGAAACGCCGGCACAGCTCGATGTTGAAGGCGGGCGTCGCCTTCACCCACGTGCCCGCGAGCCAGAACTCCGTGTAGCCATGGAAGACGAACAGGTCGCTCCCGAGCCGCGCGAGCAGCTTGTCGCTCGCGAGGTGGTTCCGGACGTCGGCGAAGCCCAGGCGGGCGGGGATGCCGGCGGCACGGGCGAGCGCGGTGAGCAGGACCGCCTTGGGGATGCAGTAGGCGGCCGTCTGGCCGAGCACGTTGCTCGCGCGGTAGTCGGCCGGATCGGTCGTGATCGAGTAGGGGTCGTAGCGCAGCCCGTCGCGCACGGCGTAGAAGAGCCGCACGGCCCGCTCCCGCTCGCTCGTCGCGCCGGCCGTCAGCTCGCGGGCGCGTGCCACGAGGCGGGGATGGTCACTGTCGACGAACCAGGTGGCCCGCCGGCACTCGGCGAGCTCGGCCTCGGAAAGCACGCAGCGAGCCTACCCGCGCGACCCGGAGCGTCAGGTGGGGGGTCGCTCCGCTCACCGGCTCCCTCGCCGCCGGCCGCGGCGACCCGACCGCGGGCCCTTGACGAACGAGCCCCCGAGTCGTAGCTTGAGCACGTGATGAGCGTATGTTCGATCGAACTGAATGATCGCTCACTTCAGCGTCGGCGGGCACAATGATCCACCTCGAGGTGCGTGATCGCGTCGCGACGGTGCTGCTCGATCGGCCGCCGGTCAACGCCTGGGACGTCGAGCAGCTCGACCGCTTCGAGCAGGCGCTCGACACGCTCCGCCGCGACGAGCGCATCGCGGTGGCCGTGGTGCGTGGTGCGGGGCGCCACTTCTCCGCTGGCGCGGACATCGCGATGATGACGGCCACGTTGGAGGGCGGGGACCCAGGTCCCCTGAACGCCTTCGCCGCCCGGTTCCAGGGGCTGTTCCTCGAGTGGGAGGAGCTCGAGATCCCCACCGTCGCCGTGCTGCACGGCGCGGCCACCGGCGGCGGCCTCGAGCTCGCGCTCGCCTGCGACCTGCGCATCGCCTCCGAGGACGCCCGGCTCGCGCTCCCAGAGGTCCGTCTCGGGCTCCTGCCTGCCGGCGGCGGCACGCAGCGCCTCACGCGCCTCATCGGTCGCGGGCGGGCCATGCGCCTCATGCTCACCGGCGAGCTGGTCGACGGCCGCGAGGCCGAGCGCCTCGGTATCGTCGAGTGGTGCGCGCCGGCGGCGCAGCTGGACGAGCGCGTGGCGCAGGTGCTTGGCGCGCTGCTGGCCGGCGCCGGACCCGCCCAGCCGGCGATCAAGCGCTGCGTGAGCCGCGCCGGCAGCGCAGAGGGCTACGCGAGCGAGAGCCGGGGCCAGCGTGTCCTCCACGCCACCGCCGAAGCCGAGAGCCGTCTACGGGAGTTCGTCGACGCAAGGAGAGGGCGATGAAGATCGATCTGACGAGCCACACCGCGATGGTCACAGGTGCCGGTTCGGGCATCGGCCGGGCGGTCGCCATGGTGCTCGCCGACGCGGGCGCCACCGTCGCCGTCGCCGACATCGACCTCGCCGCGGCGACCAGCACGGCGTCGGCCATCGACGATCGCGGCGACAAGGCGCGGGCCTTCCCGGTCGACGTGACCAGCCGCTCGAGCATCGAGGAGCTGCGCTTTGCGATCGAGTCCGAGCTCGGCCTCGTCGACGTGGTGGTCAACGCTGCCGGGTGGAACCGGGGTCAGCCCTTCGTCGACAACCCGCCGGAGTACATCGAGCACATCACGGCGCTCAACTTTCTCGGTCCGGTGCACGTCTGTCAGACCTTCCTTCCGCCGCTGCTCGAGGCCGGCAAGCAGGGCCGCGTGGTCAACATCTCGAGCGACGCCGGCCGGGTGGGCAGCCTCGGCGAGACGGTCTACGCCGGCGCCAAGGGAGGCGTCATCGCGTTCACCAAGTCGCTCGCGCGCGAGATGGCCCGCCACGGCGTCAACGTCAACTGCGTCGCCCCCGGACCGACCGACACGCCCTTGCTGCGCCAGCAGCCCGAGAAGATCCAGGAGGCGCTGCTACGGGCGATCCCCCTCCGGCGCTTCGGCCGGCCCGAGGAGATCGCCTACGTCGTCGCGTTCCTCGCCTCCGACCAGGCCTCCTACGTCACCGGCCAGGTGCTGAGCGTCAGCGGTGGGCTGACGATGGTCGGCTGATGGGTGCCGGGGTGTCGGCGCGCGAGCCGGCCGGCGACCCGCCGGTGCCGGGCAGCCCCTTCTCCCTCACCGCCCTCCAGCGCGCTCGGGTCGACGAGGTCCGGGCGATCGCCGCCAGCGAGCTGGCCGGGCTCGTAAAGACCGGCGAGGAGGGGCGGGTCAACCGGGAGCTGCTGGCAGCGATGGGGCGCCACGGCCTGCTCGCCGCGCTCTTCCCGGGAGTCGGTGCCGGCCAGCCGACCAGGCAGGCCGCCGCGCTCGAGCTCTGCCTGCTGCGCGAGGCGCTCGCGTACGTCAGCACCGAGGCGGAGACCGCCCTGGCGCTGCAGGGCCTCGGGGGCTATCCGATCCTCCAGTCGGGCAGCCCGAAGCTCGTCGAGGCCTGGATCCCCGCGATCGCTCGCGGCGAGGCGGTGGCGGCATTCGCGTTGAGCGAGCCCGGCGCCGGATCGGATGCGGCGGCGCTCGAGCTGCGGGCCGACGCGTCGGGCGACGGCTGGCAGCTGTCGGGCGAGAAGATCTGGATCTCCAATGCCCCCGATGCCGACATCTACACGATCTTCGCCCGGACCACCGTCGGCGCCGGGGCGCGCGGCGTCACCGCGTTCGCGCTGCCGGCGGACCGCCCGGGGATCCACGGGGAGCGACTCGAGCTGCTGGCGCCGCACCCGGTCGGCCGCCTGCTCCTCGACGGTGTGCGCGTCGCACGCGACGATGTGCTCGGGGAGGTGGACCGGGGCTTCCGGGTGGCGATGCGAACCCTCGACCTCTTCCGGCCGAGCGTGGGCGCCTTCGCCGTCGGCATGGGCCAGGCCGCCCTCGACACCACCGTCGCCTACACCCGCGAGCGGCAGGTCTTCGGCGGCCCCCTGAGCGACCAGCAGGCGGTCGGCCACGCCCTCGCCGACATGGCCACCCGTCTCGAGGCGGCACGCCTGCTCGTCTATGGCGCGGCCGCCGCCTATGACGCGGGCGCCGAGCCAGCCGAGATCACCCGCCGTGCGGCGATGGCCAAGCTCTTCGCCACCGAGACCGCGCAGCAGGTCATCGACACCGCGCTGCAGCTGCACGGCGCCCGGGGGCTCGTGCGCGGGCACCTGCTCGAGCACCTCTACCGCGAGGTGCGGGCGACCCGCATCTACGAGGGCGCCTCGGAGGTGCAGCGGACGATCATCGCGCGGGCGTTGCTGCGATGACGGCGACGTGCGCGAGCGATGACAGCCGGCGGGCCACCGGGCACGTCCTCGGCGCCCACCGAGCAGGCATGTCCAGCCGGCGACACCCGCCGTCCGCACCAACAGGAGGCCCGTGCAGATGAGCCCGTTCCGCGGTTCCGTGCCCATCACCTCGAACTGGGAGCACTTCCGTTTCGAGATCGCCGATCGGGTGGCCACCATCACCCTCACCCGGCCTGACAAGCTCAATGCCTTGACCTTCGAGAGTTACGCGGACCTGCGCGACCTGCTCAAGGAGCTGCCCCAGCGCGGCGACGTCCGCGTGCTCGTGATCCGCGGCGAGGGCAAGGCCTTCTGCTCGGGCGGCGACGTGAACGAGATCATCGGCGCGCTGTTGAAGATGCGTCCCGACGAGCTGCTCGAGTTCACCCGGATGACCGGTGACGTCGTCAAGACGATGCGCGAGTGCCCCATCCCGATCATCGCGGCGGTACACGGCATCGCGGCGGGCGCCGGATCGGTGATCGCGCTCGCCGCCGACTTCCGGCTGCTCACCCGGTCGGCCCGCTTCGCCTTCCTGTTCACCAAGGTCGGCCTCGCCGGCGCCGACATGGGCTCGGCCTACCTGCTGCCCCGGATCGTCGGGCTCGGCCGCGCCACGCAGCTGCTGATGCTCGGCGACACCCTCGACGCCGAGACCGCCGAGCGCTACGGGCTGGTCAGCCAGCTCGTCGACGATGGCAACCTGGACGAGGCGACGGCGGCCCTCGCCGCACGCCTCGCCGGGGGACCCTCCTTCGCGTACGCGCAGACCAAGTCCCTCCTCTCGCGCGAGCTCGACATGCCACTTTCGGGCGCGATCGAGCTCGAGGCGATGACCCAGGCGCTCCTCATGAACAGCGAGGACTACGCGGAGTTCCACGCCGCGTTCAACGGCAAACGCGCACCGGCCTGGCAGGGCCGGTAGCGACGCAGGGAGACGCTGAGCGTGGAAGGAGGGCAGATGCCCGGAGGCTCACGCTCGACACGACGTCGGGTGCACCTGCACCCGCCGCGAGCCGAGGCGCAAGACGAGAGGCGAGACGAGCCGGCGTGGAGTCCGAGGGGCGCGGCCCTGGCTCCGGAGCGGTCCGCGCAGCACAACGCGGCCGTGCAGCTGGCGGAGCTCGCCGCGCGCTCGGGCTGGCTCGACCGGCGAGCCTACGTCGAGCACGAGCGCGCCTGGACCCACGGGGAGTGCCACCGGGCGGTCGCGTCGAGCGCGACGCTGCTCGCCGAGCTCGGCGTGCGCGAAGGCGACCGCGTGCTCATCGCGCTGCACGACCGCATCGGCTTCGTCCTCGCGTTCCTCGGCGCGGCCCACCTCGGAGCCCTCGCGGTCCCGGTCAACCCGCGACTCGGGCCGAAGGACTACGACTTCATGGTCCACGACGCGGTGCCCCGGCTCGTCGTCTGCGAGGAGGAGATCGCCGTCTACTTCCCCGGGACGCCGGTGCTCAGCGCCTCCGATCTCGAGCGTGAAGGACCCCGCCAGCCGCCCGCCCCGCCGGCGATCCTCGGGGCCGACGCGCCGCTCTACGGCCAGTACACCTCCGGCACGACCGGCAGGCCCAAGCTCGTGGTGCACCGCCACTCCGACCTCGCCTGCCACGCCGCCGCCGTGGCGCACGCGGCGCTCGAGCTCACCCCCGAGGACGTCTTGTACTCGGTGTCGCGCGCCTACTTCTCCTACGGCCTCGGCAACACCGTCTTTTGCGCCCTGTCGACGGGCGCCTCGACGGCGCTGCAGCCCGAGCTTCCGACGATCGACGCGGTGAGCGAGCTCGTGGCCCGGGTGCGCCCGAGCGTGATGTTCGCCGTGCCGACCTTCTACGCGGTGCTGCTGGCAGACGGCGACCCCGAGCCGTTCCGCTCCCTGCGCGTCGCCGTTTCGGCGGGTGAGGCACTGTCGCCCACCCTGCAGGCCCGCGCCTCGTCCTGGCTCGGCGTCCCGATCCTCGACGGCCTCGGCTCGACCGAGGTCGGGCACTTGTTCATCGCCAACACCCTCCGCCAGCGACGCGCCGGCAGCTGCGGTCACGTCCTGCCCGGCTACGAGATCAGCATCCGGGACCTGCAGGACGAGGAGGTGCCTCGCGGCAGCGTCGGCTCGCTCTGGGTCCGGGGGCCGACGCTGATGGCCGGCTACCACAACCGGCCCGAGGAGACCGCGAGGGTTCTCGTGGACGGCTGGCTGCGCACCGGAGATCGGGTGGCGGTCGACGGCGACGGCTTCGTGCACCACTGCGGCAGGTCCGACGACCTCGAGATGGTCGGCGGCATCACGATCTCGCCGCTCGAGATCGAGACGCTCCTCGTCTCCCACTCGGCCGTCGCCGAGGTGGCGGTCATCGCCGTCACCGATGCCATCGGCGCCTCGCGCCTGCGCGCCTTCGTCGTCCCGGCGAGCGGCTGCGCTGGCTCGCCGGAGCTCGAGGCCGAGCTGACGCTTCTGGCCCGTGAGCACCTCGCTGCCTACAAGGTCCCGAGGTCGGTGCGCTTCGTCGACAAGCTGCCACGCACCGCCACCGGCAAGCTGCAGCGCCACGTGCTGCGCGCCGGCTGGCCGCAGCCCTCGCCGTCGGCGGCCTAGCGGTGGCCCGCGTGCGCGCTCGGGGTCGGCTCGCGACGGCGGGCGCCGGGGGCGCCGTCGAGACCCGGCGGCCCGGGAAGCACGAGGGCGACGCAGGTGCGCGCGAACTCGTCGGGGTCGTCACGGTCAGGGTCGAACCACTTGTAGACCCAGCTCGTCATCCCGAGGATGGCCTGGGCCCCGTAGCGGGGCTCGACGTCGACGAGCGCGCCCTGCTCCACCGCAGCGGCAACCGCGTCCGCGAACACGTGGAGGTAGTGGCGCTCCTTGGCCCGGATCTCGGCCTCGTAGGCCGCCGCGAGGCGGGGCCGCTGGTCGAAGAAGACGGAGAAGAAGCTCGGCTCGGCCGCGACCGTCACCGCCTGATGGCAGATGAGCGAGGCCAGGCGCTCGCGGGGGTCCTCGATCTCGAGCGAGGCCTCGATGCTGCCGAGCGCCGTGGTGATGGCCCGGTCGAAAACCCGGTAGAGCAGCTCGGCCTTCGAGCGCACGTAGTAGTAGAGGCTGGCCTTGCGCAGGTCGAGCTCGGTTGCCACGTCGTCGAGCGAGCCGGCGTCGTAGCCCTTCGCTCGGAAGACCCGAGCGGCCGTCTCGACGATCTCGGTCATGCGGGCCCGGAACTCCGGGCTCGGCTCGCTGTGGCGTGGCCGACCCGGCCGACGCGACGCCTGTGGCTCAGCCGCCACGTCACCTCCCTCGGGATGCCACGAGTCACCCGCCGGGACAGGCGGGCACCGCAGCTGGTAATTAATTCTATCGACTGTCGCGTGCAAACGCCACCTGGCGGCCGTGCAACCTCGCCGCGGGCCGCTCAGCCCCCGAGCGCCTCGCGGGCCGCCGGGAACAGCATCTGGTCCTCGCGAACGGTGTGGGACTCGAGCAGCTCGCAGAGCGCTCCGAACGCCCCGGTGGCGAACGACGGGCCGGCAAGGCTCGCGAGCACCTCGTCGCGAGCTTCGAGAATCCGCACGTGCTCCTCGGCGAAGATGCCGACGAGGCCCTGCCCGAGCTCCCCGGCGATGACCGGGAACAGCTCCTCGTCCTCGACGCGGATGTGCTCGTCGAGCCCGACGGCGAGCAGCTCCCGGCCGGCGAGGAGCGTCCTCCTCGCCGCGTCGCCGTCGCCCCCTTCGAGGGCCGCGGACGCTCCGGAGAGCAGCGCCCGCACCTCCACGTGCTCGGCCGCGAGGACCGTCATCGCCTCGAGGCTCGCCTGGCGGCCTGCGGTCATGGCATCCCTCCGCCCTCGTGCCGAACGCACCACCGGAGAGCCGGCGCCGCGCTGGCGGATGCCGGCGCGCTGCGCCCTCCCGCCTGCCCACATCCTCCCCGTGGCGCCCCACCGCCACAAGCGCGGCCCGCTGGCGGGCCCCCGCAGGCCGCGGTGAGCGACGCGATCGCTGCGGGCGAGGGCCGGACCGAGCAGCGACGCGTCGCGGTCATCGGCGGCGGCGTGATGGGGACGGGCATCGCACACGCCTTCTGCCTGGCGGGCGACCTGGTCGAGATGGTCGACGCGGACCGTCGCCGGGCGGAGGCGGGCGTCGCGCAGGTCGCGAAGCTGCTCGCCGGGGCGCTGCGACGCGGCAAGCTGACCTCCGAGGCGGCCGGCGCGGCGCGCGACCGGCTCGCGGCGCTCGACGGGATCGGCGACATCGCCCCGGGCGCCGACCTCGTCCTTGAGGCAGTCCCCGAGCAGCAGGAGCTGAAGACCGCCGTGCTGGGCGCGGCCGAGGCGCGCGCGCCCCGCCTGCTCGCCACCAACACGAGCGCGCTCTCCGTCAGCCTGCTCGCCCGCAGCCTCGCCCGTCCGGAACGTCTCGTCGGGATGCACTTCTTCAACCCGGTCTGGGCGATGCCCCTGGTGGAGGTGGTGGTCGGCGAGGTGACGGCGTCCGCTGCTCGCGACGCTGCCCTCGAGCTGGCCGGGCGCATCGGCAAGGAGGCGATCGTCGTTCGCGACACTCCGGGGTTCGCGACGAGCCGGCTCGGTGTGGCGCTCGGCCTCGAGGCGATCCGCATGGTCGCCGACGGCGTGGCGAGCCCTGCCGACATCGATCGCGCGATGGAGCTCGGCTACCGGCATCCGATGGGCCCGCTGCGCCTCGGGGACCTCGTCGGCCTCGACGTCCGGCTCGACATCGCCCGCCACCTCGCCGAGGCGCTCGGCCCCCGCTTCGATCCGCCGGAGCTCCTCGTGCAGATGGTCGAGGAGGGCCGGCTCGGCAAGAAGACCGGCCAGGGGTTCTACGACTGGAGCGACGACCCACCCTGAGCGCGCCCGCCCCCGCTGGGGCGGCAGCGCCGCTGACGGGCGGCTGCCGCACCACCTTGACCTACCGTACGGTCAGTAAATATAGTGACGACAGAACATCAAGTTCTGCACTTGAGGTCTCGGGAGGGCCAAGGCTGGCCGGCTCAGCCGAACGAGCGGCACCGAGAACGCGCGGCGGTCGCCCGGCCGGCCACCCACGCGCAGGCCGAGACAGCGCACACGGGAGGGAGGTCGGTCATGGCCTACGTCATCGGCCCAACCTGTATCGGCACCACGGACCGCTCCTGCGTCGAGGTGTGCCCGGTCGACTGCATCGTCGCCGCTGCGGGGGACCTGATGCTGTTCATCGATCCGGGCCGCTGCATCGACTGCGCGGCGTGCGTCGAGCCCTGCCCGGTCGAGGCGATCCACGCCGAGGACGACCTCCCGGCCGAGTGGAAGGACTTCGCCCGGATCAACCGCATGTACTTCGAGGACCGCGACGGGGCCCGGGCCCTCGTCGAGGCCTGGGCGGCCCGGCAGTGAGACCCGGGTGGAACCGGGCCCCGCAACCGGCCGGAGCGCGGGTGGAGGCGGCACCGTGAGCGGCGACGGCGAGGTGCAGATCCTGCGCCTGACGGTCAACGGCGAGGCACGCGAGACGCTCGCGCGCCCCCACGAGACCCTCCTCGAGGTGCTGCGCGAGCGGCTGCGGCTCACCGGTACCAAGCACGGCTGCGAGCTCGGCGAGTGCGGCGCCTGCACAGTGCTTGTCGACGGCGTCGCGCAGCTCAGCTGCCTCCTGCTGCCCGACCAGGTCCAAGGCACGGAGGTGACCACCGTCGAGGGTCTCGCGAACGGCGCCGCGCTCCATCCGCTGCAGGAGGCCTTCATCGAGTCCGGCGCCTCCCAGTGCGGCTACTGCACCTCGGGCATGCTCTTGAGCGCGAAGGCGCTCCTCGACGCCAACCCGGCCGCGACGACCGAGGAGATCGGCGAGGCGCTCTCGGGCAACCTCTGCCGATGCACCGGCTATGCGAGCATCGTCGAGGCCGTCGCGCTGGCGGGGAGGATGCTGACGTGCCGGGAGTGACCCGGGCGGGCGCCGGCTGGGTCGGCAAGCGCCTCGGGACGGGGCCGGGAGGCGCCGAAGGCGGCGAGTTCCGCATCGTGGGCATGCCGCTGCCTCGCCTCGACGCGCTCGCCAAGGTCACCGGCTCGGTCGTCTACGCCGACGACCTCGCCCTGCCGGGGACGCTCGTGTGCACGCTGGTGCGCAGCCCGCACCCGCACGCCCGCGTTCTCGGTGTCGACTCGCGCGAGGCGCTCGAGCTTCCCGGCGTGGTGGCGGTCCTCACCGGCGAGTCCCTGCCGACGCGCTACGGGATCCTGCCCGTCAGCCAGGACGAGCGGGCGCTCGAGTTCGAGAAGGTGCGCTACGTCGGCGACCCGGTCGCGGCCGTGGCAGCCCTTGACGAGGAGACGGCCCGCGCCGCCTGCCGGCTGATCCGCGTCACCTACGAGCCTCTCGCCGCGGTCACCTCCATCGAGGAGGCGCTCGAGGAGCCCGCCGACGAGCCGATCCACGACCAGGCTGAGGCCGGCAACATCCACCGGATGGCGGCGCTCGAGTTCGGCGACGTCGAGGAGGGCTTCGCCGCGGCGGACCTCGTCCGCGAAGACGTCTTCTTCTACGAGGGCAGCACCCATCTGGCCCTCGAGGAGCACTCGGCCACGGCGACCTTCGCCGACGGGCAGCTCACCTTGCGGTCCTCCACGCAGACGCCCCACTACGTGCAGCGCGCGCTGGCCAAGGTCCTCGAACTTCCCACGGCGCGCATCCGGGTGATCGCGACCCCCCACGGCGGGGGCTTCGGCGGCAAGTCGGACCCCTTCGCCCACGAGCTGGTCGTCTCGAAGCTGGCGATGATCACCGGGCGGCCTGTCAAGTGCACGCTGACGCGCGAGGAGGTCTTCTACGCGCACCGGGGTCGCCACCCGGTGCTCATGTGGGTGCGCACCGGTGTCACCCGCGAGGGCCGGATCCTCGCCATGCACTTCCGCACCGCCCTCGACGGCGGGGCCTACGGCTCCTTCGGTGTCGCGTCGATGTACTACACCGGCGCGTTGCAGCCGGTCACCTACGACCTGCCGGCCTACCGTTTCGAGGCCTGCCGCGTCTTCACGAACAAGGCGCCCTGCGGACCCAAACGAGGGCACGGGACGCCCCAGCCGCGCTTCGCCCTCGAGCTGCACCTCGACAAGATCGCCGAGGATCTCGAGATGGACCCGGTCGAGCTGAAGCGTCGCAACTACGTCAAGGCCGACTCACGCACGGTCAACGGCTTGCGGATCACCTCGTGTGGGATCGACGAGGTGACCGACAAGGTGCTCGACGCCTCGGGCTTCCACCAACGTGAGCGCGGCGGCGGCCACGGCCAGGGGTTCGCGGTCTCCGCGTACCTCTGCGGCGCCGGCTTCCCCATCTACGGCAACCGCCTGCCCCACAGCGAGGTCAACGTCAAGGTCGACCGAGCGGGCGTGACGGTGTTCAGCGGCGCGACCGACATCGGTCAGGGGTCCGACTCGGTCCTCGCCACGCTCGTCGCCGAGGAGCTCGGCCTGTCGCGCGCGGACATCCGCCTCGTGACCGCCGACACCGCCCTCACCCCGGTCGACCTCGGCTCGTACTCCTCGCGCGTGACCTTCATGGCGGGCAACGCCGCGCTCGACGCCGCACGCAAGCTGCGCGAGACGCTCGTCGCGGCCGTCGCCGAGCGCGAGGACCGCCCCGTGAGCGAGGTGACGGTGGGCGCGGGCACCATCGGCCGGATGAGCTTCGCCGAGGCGGTGTCGGCCGCACAGGAGGTGCACGGCACGCTCGTGGCGAGCGGGAGCTACGCGCCACCGCTCGACATCGCCGCCACGTTCCGCGGCTCGGGGGTCGGGCCGAGCCCCGCCTACAGCTTCTCGGCCGCCGTCGTCGACCTCGACGCGGACGCCCGCACCGGCCAGGTCCGCGTCAACAAGATCTGGGTCGCGCACGACATCGGGCGGACGCTCAACCCGCTGCTCGTCAAGGGACAGGTCGAGGGCAGCGTCTACATGGCGCTCGGCGAGGCGCTGCTCGAGGAGCACGCCTACCGCAAGGGTCAGCACCACCGGCCCTCGATCCTCGACTACAAGTCCCCCACCTGCCTCGACATGCCGCTGATCGAGACGCTCCTCGTCGAGACGCTCGACCCCGAGGGCCCCTACGGTGCCAAGGAGGTCGGCCAGGGCCCGATGCTCCCGGTGATCCCCGCGGTGATCGCCGCGATCCACGACGCGCTCGGCATCTGGGTGGACGAGGTGCCCGCCACACCCGACAAGGTGCTGCGGGCGCTCGACGCGCTCGCCAAGGGCGCGCCGGCCCGCGTCGGCCCCCGGAGCTTCCCGGAGATCCCCTACCCCTCCTGTACGAAGGTGGCGCTCCCGCATGCTGCGACTGCCTCGCTTTAGCTACCTGCGCCCCGACTCGGTCGCCGAGGCCGCACGGATGCTCGCCGACCACGGCGGGAGGGCCATGCTCATGGCCGGCGGCACCGACGTGCTGCCGAAGATGAAGCGACGGCAGATGGCCCCCGAGGTGCTCATCGGGCTCTCGCACCTGCGCGAGCTGCGCGAGGCACGCACGTTGCCAGACGGCCGCCTCGAGCTCGGCGCTGGCGTCACCCTCGCCGCGGTGCAAGACGCCGGGAGCACCCCCCGCGCGTACGCGCAGGCGGCCCGGCTCGTCTCCTCGCCGGCGCTGCGCAACGTCGGCACGATCGGCGGGAACCTATGCCTCGACACCCGGTGCAACTACTACGACAGGAGCGAGGAGTGGCGCGAGGCGATCGGCTTTTGCCTGAAGACGGGCGGCGAGGCCTGCCTGGTCGCGGCGAGCAGCCCGCGCTGCTGGGCGGTGTCCTCCGCCGACACCCCACCCGTCGCGGTGGCCCTCGGCGCGACGGCGGTGCTCGTCGGCCCCGACGGCGAGCGCGAGGTCCCCGTGGCTTCCCTGTACCGTGACGACGGCATCGCCTACCTCGCCAAGGAGCCGACCGAGGTGCTCTCGCACCTGCGGCTGCCAGCCCCGGAGACGTGGCGATCGTCCTACGTGAAGCTGCGCCGGCGCAGCTCCCTCGACTTCCCCCTCGCCGGCGCGGCGGTCGCCCTGCAGCTCGACGGCCGACGCGTCGAGCGCTGCCGGCTCGTCCTCGGGGCGGTCGCCTCCCACCCCGTCGAGGTGCCGGCCGTGGCGAGCCTGCTCGAGGGTCGCGAGCTCGACGACGAGGCGATCGTCGAGGCCGCGGCCGAGGCGGCGAAGCCCGCCAAGCCCCTCGACAACACCGACGCCAGCTACGTGTGGCGCAAGCGGATGGTCAAGGTGATCGTCGAGCGGGCGCTTCGGGACGCGGCCGCGCTCGCCTGAGCACTTCCCTCGCCCGGGCGGGCGCGAGGGCTACGGCGCCGGAGCGAGCGCGCCGGCCCGCCGCTCACGCTGCTTGGAGGCCAGGCGCTCGAGGATGGCGCAAGCCTCGGGGAAGCCCGTGGCGGGCCTCGACTCGATGACGCCGGCGTCGAGCATCGCCGCGACCCACTCGCGCGCGAGGGCCGTGCGCACGATGGCCATCGTCCAGCCGTCCATGCCGGCGCCGCCGGCGGACAGGTCGGCCCACTCGCCGGAGAAGTCCGAGCAGGTCGAGCACTGCGCTCGCACGGTCGGCCGCACCTCGCGCAGGGGGATCTCGACCACGCCGTCGTCGCGGACACGGGCCTTGCTTCCGGGAACCCGGCCCTCCGCGACGTGCCCGAGGTCGTCCTGGTCGGTGTGCACGAGCAGGCGGCCCTTCACGTTGACCTTGGAGATGCGGCGCAGGTCGAGCGCGAATGTTCCCTCGAGCAGCCCGGCGAGGAACGCCTCCTCCTCGAAGGTCTCGCTGCACATCAGCGCGACCGAGAACACTACGGCCCGGAACTTCTTGAGCGTGCTCCACTGGCCCTTCACGAGCCCGCTCACCTGGCAGGGCACACCGACGAAGGCGAGGCGACTCGAGGAGGGGGCGTCCCGCAGCGTCAGTAGGTTGGCGGAGTAGGTGTAGCGCGAGCCCGAGGAGGCGAGCACCTCCTCAGGGCTCGTGAGGATCACCGGGACGTTGCGCAGCGGCCGCTCGGGGTCTCGTCCCGCGACCACGGCACCGTCGATGAGGCCCGAACGCAGGGCCCAGGCCAGCGTCGCCGTGACGAGCCCGCCGTCCTGGCCCGAGCTGCCGGTCGAGCGCAGCGCAACCCGCTCGAGCTCGACGCCGGTCGCCTCGCCGACCTCGCGCGCCCGACCGAAGCGACCGGTCTCCACCAGCGCGGGGTCGGCGCGGAAGCGGGCGCACACCCGGGTGCACGCGTCGCAGCCCGCCTCGCCGAAACGACAGCCGTCGGGCCCCGACGGCTCGTCGGTCTGGTAGGGGCGGGTGCGGGCGGGCGAGTAGGCGAGGATCTTGCGTGGGCAGGCCACCACGCAGGCCCCGCAGCCGGCGCAGAGGTCCGTGCCAGCGACCTCGCGGAACAGGTCGCCCCAGTGCGGCTTCGCCACGGGCGGCGCATGGATCGTAGCGGTGCCGGCGTCGAGCATCGGCCGGCCCCGCTACGCGAGCGCCTTCACGGTCGCCACCGCGCGATGCCGGTGGCGACCGAGGAGCGCCGCGCCGAGCGCGAGCACGTACTGGACCTGGTCTCCCTCAGGAACGTGCACGTCACCCCCGAGCTTCTCCACGAGCAGCGCCGCCATCGTCTCAAAGCGCAGGATCCCACCGATAAGGGTGAACTCCGGCTCCATCTTCACCCGCTTCATCAGCTGCACCGAGCGCGTCACGAGCGAGGCGATCGCCCCCTGCATGATGTCGGCCGGCGCCACGCCCTGGGAGAGGTGGTTGATCACCTCGGCCTCGGCGAACACCGCGCAGACCCCGGAGATCGGGACCTCCTCGTGCGAGGTCGCCGCCAGAGGGCCGATCTCCTCGAGGCCGAAGCCCATGTAGCCGGCGGTCTTCTCGAGGAAGGCCCCGGTCCCCGCCGCGCACTTGTCGTTCAGGCGGAAGGACTTGACCTGTCCCTGTCCGTCGATGCGGCTCACCTTCATCGTCTGGCCGCCCACGTCGAGCACCGTGCGGGTGCCCGGGTAGAGGAAGCGCGTGCCCCACGCCGCCGCCGTCAGATCGGTCACGTTCAGCTGGCGGGTGCCGACCTGGAAGCGCCCGTAGCCGGTCGTGGTCACATAGGCGATGTCACTCGGCTCGAGCGCCGCGGCCGTCGTCGCGTCATCGAGCGCCCCCTCGGCCGCCTCGGCGAGCTTGAAGCCGGTGCGTCGCAGCGAGCGGCCCACGGGGTCGCCCTCCTCGGTGAGGATCACCGCCTTGGTGTAGGTCGATCCGACGTCGATGCCGGCGAAGTAGGTCATGACGCGCGCCCCCCTGAGAGCGATGCCGGCGCCTGCCGGCTACGGATGCGGTCCATGGCGAACAGCGCCGCGCCGAGCGCCCCCATGAAGTGGGACTCCTCGCTGTAGTTGACCGGGAACCCGAGCAGGTCCGAGATGACCTTGACCATCCCCGCGTTGCGGGCGACGCCACCGGTGAAGGTCACCTCCTGCTCGATGCCCACTCTGCGCAGCAGCAGCATCGCCCGCGAACCGACGGACTGGTGGACGCCGAGGAGGATGTCCTCGGTCTTCTTGCCCTTCCCGAGCCACGACAAGATCTCCGACTCGGCGAACACCGTGCAGGTCGTCGAGATCCTCACGGGCCTGTCCGAGCGCAACGCGATCGGGCCGAGGTCGTCGAGGGGGATGTCGAGGGCGGTCGCCGCCGCGCCGAGGAAGCGCCCCGTGCCCGCCGCGCACTTGTCGTTCATCGCAAAGTCGAGCACCTCGCCGTTGCCACTGACCTTGTTCCCGCTGACCTTGATCGCCTTGGTGTCCTGGCCGCCCATGTCGAGCACGGTGCGCGTCCCCGGGAACATCTGCACGGCGCCACGGGCGTGGCACGAGATCTCGGTCGTCTGCGCGTCGCCGAACGTCACCTTGTAGCGGCCGTAGCCGGTGCCGACGATGAAGGCGACGCCCTCGTTCTCCTCGTTGATGCCGGCCTCGGCCAGCGCGAGCTCGTAGGAGTGCTCGGCGGCGAAGGTCACGTTCGAGCCGGTGTCGATCAGCGCCCGACCGACGATCGACTGGTCGTCGTCGATGATCACCGCCTTCGTCTGGGTGGAACCCACATCCACACCCGCTGCATAGGCCATGTCCAACCCCTCTCGAGCATCCTCGGGCTCTTCGATGTCTCTTGGCGTCCCCGAGCACACCGCTGCGCCGGGGTCCTGGATGCGTGTGGCGCGACCGCTCTAGCCGGCCGCCGCGAGCAGCTTGCGCGTCTCGAGGCCCTCGAAGAAGGCGTCGACACGGTTCTTCAGCCCCGCCTCGGACACCACGCGGGGATCCATGTGATCCGAGTCGATCAGCAAGGTGCCCACATTGGCCTGTTCCATGACGGCCCGGCGGCTGTCGGCCAGGCCGGCCGAGACCGTCCGGCAGGACTTGATCGAGTGGTAGACAATCCCGTCGATGCCGTAGGGCTCCGCCATGTCCGCGAGCAGCCGGTCGGTGTGGAACATCGCGTCCATCGCAGCCCGGACGCTCACGAGCACGCCCTCGGCGAGGCTCTCGAGCGGGTGGTCGAGGTCGTACTCGAAGCCGGAGTTCCAGCCCCCCGAAGCGAACCAGGTGTAGCTCGACCCCGCGAAGACGCCGCCGCGCTCGGTGAACATCTCGCTGAAGCGCCGGTAGATCGGGTAGCAGGGGACGCCGACGAACGCGAGGCGGTGCCGCTCGTCGAAGTTGGTGCCGATGCCGTTGGCTGCCTTGTACTCGAGCTCCTCGACGAGCTGCTCGAAGTAGCGTGCGCCCTCCGGTCGACCGCGGAAGCCGTTGACCACACCGAGGTAGACGGTGCCGTCGGTGACCGCGTTGTAGACCGCCGGCCTGCTCTTGTTGAGCTCGAGGACCCGGAGCCAGTCGCGCGTCATCGCGTTCGCGTACGACATCGCCTGGCGCAGCCGGTCGAGGTCGAGATGCTTGCCGCTGACCTGCTCGCACAGCGAGATCAGCTCGTCGATCTGGCCGGCGACATAGGTCAGGTCGTTCTGGTAGTCGACATGCCCACGCCCCGTCACGCGCCCGGCGGCGCGAGTCCCGGGCACGTCGAGGGTGAAGATCGGGATCCGGTACATCCGCTCCCAGATCTCCGCCCACTTGATGTAGGTGTTGCAGGCACCGGTGAACACGGCGATGTCCGGACGCGGGATGCGGCCCATCGGGTGCTCGCCGCCGCGGAGCTGCATTCCGACGTCGGCCTTGACGTAGCCGCAGACGTCCGAGGCGTACCCGTAGTCCTCCGCCTGGGCGATGTAGGACTCCGAGACGTGGCGAACCGCCGTCTGCAGGCCGTTGATCTCGGGCAGGACCAGGTTGAAGTCGAAGGACTGGAGCAGCTCGGCGAGGCTGCCCATCACGAAGACGTAGGCGGCCTTCTCGCCCCGTTCCGGGGCGCTCGTCAGGCGCGCGTACCACTCGCGAAAGAGGCGGTTGCCCTCGTGATTGCCCCGTCCGACGAGGGGGTCGTGCGTGGCGCCCGCGGGGGCGAGCCCGCCGGGTCCAGCGCTCGTGTCAATGGTCATCGCGGGTCTCCGTTCAGGCAAAGAGGACGTTCTCGATGAAGGTCTCGAGCTGGATCTGGAGGCTGTCGAAGCTCGTCATGTTCTCCTCGAACTCGTTGACGAAGTAAGGAATCCCCTCCTCGTCGAGCGCTTTGACGTAGGCGACCTGCTCGTCCAGCCCGGGCTCGCACATCTTGGCGGCGCTGATGATCGCCGCCCCGGCGCCCGACTCCCGGATCCGCTGCACGAGCATCTGCTCCTTGGGCTTGCGCAGGTCGTGCTGCACGGGGCTGTAGTTCGAGTGCTCGAGGTAGGCGTGCGCGAGGCTCTCGAGCGGGTCGCCGTCGAGCGGGACGTCCTCGCTGATCCAGCGCAGCCCGATGAGCAGGTCGTCGTCGACGACGTAGGACGACTGCGCGATCGTGGTCAGCAGGTCGAGCGGCGGTTGCTCGCAGAAGCCCCCCTCGAACACCAGTCGCATCCGGTCCTGGGGCTGGACCGCTCGCCGCTCGAGCATCGGGAGGACGGCGGCCAGCAGCTCGTTGTGCTCCTCGCGGGGGATCCTGCCGCCGAGCGCCATGAGGACGTAGGCCTCGTCGATCGCGAGCAGCCACGGCGTCTCGCGCTTGATCGAGTACAGCTGCCGCAGCAGGCGGCGGTTCTCGTTGAAGATGGCGGTCGCGTCCCGCAGGTCCTCGTCGGTCACCTCCCGGCCCGCGATCGCCTCGACACCCCGCTTCAGCCGGTCGTACTCGCCCCTCAGGTAGGTCCGAGCGTGGATCGAGTTCGCGTTCTGCGGCAGGTAGAGGATCTCGCAGGGGTAGGAGACGTTGCGTCCCCACACCGCCGCGAGGTTGCGCGCGGTGTCGCAGATCGGGTGTGAGACGAACATCTCGAGCTCGAGGCGGCCCGACAGCGCCAGCTCGAGCGAGGTCTTCACGATCGAGCACAGGTAGGCGCCGAAGTGGGCGTCGCCCTGGCGCGCCTCGATCGGCGCGCCGTGGATCTTCACGGGGAGCAGGCCGGCTGCGGCCACGATCTCCTCGGGGAAGTAGACCTCGAAGTGCCCGACCACCTTGCCGCCCGCCTGGCGCCAGCGCTTCACCGTCGGGTACTCCGCGTCCTCGACGAGATCTCTGCAGTAGCGCAGCAGGTCCTCCAACGAGAGACGCTGCCAGTCCTCCAGCACCCGAATGGTCATCGGAATCTCACGCTCCAGTCGTCGGCCCGCACACCACGCCCGACCGGGGTGGCTGCACCGCCTCGGCCTTGATTCTACCAACCGTCCGGTCGACCTAATTAAAGATACTCCGCCGCTTCCCGTTCTGCAACCCTCTTTTCGGCCCGATCGCGCCCGGCAGGCGACCTGCGCCAGCTGCCCGCCCCGCCGGGTGCAAGCAGGATTCCGCGCTGGCGCGATGAGTTGACCGCGGGACCGCTCCAGCGTCTCGCGCAGCGGCGGCCGCGGCTCGCGCGCTTGTCCAGATGAGGTACGCGAGCCACGTGTGCATCCGCCATCCACCCATGCGAGCTCACTCGACCAGGCCAGGCTCTCTCGAGCGGGGAGCGCAGCCCGTTGCGACGAGGCGAGCACACGCTCGGCCGCCACGCTCGCGCAACGGGTCACCGCGCTCATCACGGACCGCAACCGGCGAGCGGCACCGCTGCGGCGGACCGACGGCGGTCTCCCGCTGCAGGTCGCGTCCGTCACGATGACGTCCCCGCGAGGGAACTAGCCGAGTGCCCGGCCCCCGCCGCTCGGCACGGCACGGGCCTCCCGTCCGGCGTGCTCGAGGCGCTCGAGCCCCTGGCGCACCGCCCGGGCGATGCCCTCGCCGTCGAGTCCGAGGCTCGCCAAGATGGCGTCGGGCTTGCCGTGGGGGAGGTAGGCGGTCGGGACCC
>Ga0307372_10003946_pt1 | contig 23288 bp, 23 predicted proteins | sample OX1MG_FD_202533 | JGI IMG/M metagenome (GOLD analysis project Ga0307372, IMG submission 202533) | Soil microbial communities from Risofladan, Vaasa, Finland - OX-1 | ecosystem: Environmental > Terrestrial > Soil > Coastal area > Acid sulfate soil | place: Finland: Risofladan, Vaasa | collected...
CGACGGTCGACTTGCCGGGAATCCGGTCGATGATGACCGACTCGGCCTGCATGGCCAGGCACAGGTCGTCGGCCAGCCCGGTGATCTTCGCGTACTTGACGCCGGCATCCGGCTTGAACTCGTACGTCGTCACCACCGGCCCGGGATGAATCTGCACGACGTGCCCTTCGACCGCGAACTCGCGGCATTTCTCCTCGAGCAGCCGCGCGCCCTCCATGAGCTCCCGTTCGTCGATCTTCCGCTCCGTCTTCGGCGCGTCGAGCAGCGCCAGCGGCGGCAGCGAATAGCCGCCGAGCCGGCGCTCGGCCGGCGTCTTCAGCGCCGGCTCCGGATCGGCCAGGGGCAGGGGCGGGGAAGGCGGCGGGGCGACTTTCGGCTGGCGGACGGTGGCCGCGCTGCGCGCGGGCGCCGCGGCCACAGGCTCGGCGCCGCCCTGACGCCTGGCCGGCCGCAGCGGCAGGTCCGGGTCCAGCACCGGCGGGGCGCCGCCCGTGTCGGCCGCCCGCTTCGCGTGCCTCGCAATGACTTCCTTGCGCTGCACGTTGCGCCGGCGTTCCTCGCGGAATTCGCGCATCGCGCCGGCCGCCTGATCCACGCCGCCACGGACCGCCCCGGCGACCGAGGCGAACATCCGGCCGAGCGAGAACTGCGTCGACAGGATCACGGCCAGGAACAGCAGCGTGAGAATGACGATGATCGATCCCGTCCGGTTGAGCGACGCCGACAGCTCCGCCGACAGCCACTGGCCCAGATAGCCGCCGGCGCGGAACGTCCGGCCGGTCAGCGGCACGGACCCGAACCCGAGGCTGAGCAGGCTGCTCACGCAGCCGAAGAGCAGCGCCCCCCCCAGCGCCTTGGTCCCGACCGCGTCGATGCGCGTGCACCAGAACAGGTGCCAGCCGATGAAGGCGACGATGGCCGGAATCAGGTAGGAGGCGTAGCCGAACAGCTGAAACGAGAACTCGGCGAGGAACGCGCCGACCCTCCCGGCGAAATTCGCCGGCACCGCCCGGGACCCGACGCTGAAGAACCAGACCGGGTCGGACGGATTGTAGCTCGCGAGCGCAATCAGCCAGATGAGGGCGATCGCGAACAGCACGATGCCCAGGAACTCGCTCGTCCGCCGCGATACATTCGATCGGACCACCGTCAGATCTCCATGATGACCGGCAGCACCAGCGGCCGGCGTCCGGTCCGCTTCCGGAAGAAGCGACGGACCTCGACGCGAATCCGTTCCGCGATGAGCCCCTGATCCGTTCGTTCCTCGACGCTGGTCCCTTCGACGACCTCCGTCAGGAGCCGGATCGCCTCGGCCAGCAGCCCGTCGCCCGTATGGTCCAGCACGAAGCCCCTGGTAATGATGTCGGGCGCGCCTTCCAGGGCGCCCGTCTGCCGGCTGATGGCCACGACCGGCACCAGCAGACCATCCGCCGCCAGATGGCGCCGGTCGCGCAGGACCTCGTCGCCGACTTCGCCCACGCGCGTCCCGTCGATGAGGACCCGGCCGACCGGGGCCCGTTCGGCCCGGTGCGCGCCGGCCGCGTCGAAGCGGAGCACGTCCCCGTTCTCGAGCAGCATGACCTCGGTGGGCGACGTCGCTCCGGCCGTGACGTCGGCGGCAATCCGGGCGTGCAGCGCAAGCTGTCGGTACTCCCCGTGTATCGGCACGAAGTAGCGCGGCCTGACCAGGGAGAGCATGAGTTTCAGCTCTTCGGCGCTCCCGTGCCCGGACACGTGCACCCGCTTGATGCCTTCGTGCACGACGCGGGCGCCCCGCCGCGCCAGATGATTCATGACACGGCCGATCGCCTTCTCGTTGCCCGGAATCGCGCGGGCAGACAGGACCACCGTGTCCCCGGGCCCGAGGTGGACGTGCCGATGGTCGTCGATCGCGATCCGTGACAGCGCCGCCAGCGGCTCGCCCTGCGAGCCGGTCGTCAGGCACAGGACGTCCCGCGCCGGCCAGGACGGCACGTCGCTGTCGCGAATCACCAGGCCCTCGGGCACCCGCAGGTGGCCCAGCCGCATCCCGATTTGCGAGTTCTCGATCATGCCCCGGCCGACGAACGCCACCTTGCGGTTGAACTGCGCGGCGAGGTTCACCAGAATCTGCATCCGGTACAGGCTCGACGAAAAGGCCGCCACCACCAGTTTTCCGGTACAGCTCGTGAACAGTTCCTCGAACGCGTCGACCACCTCCAGCTCGGAACCGGTGAAGCCGGGCCGTTCGATGTTCGTGCTGTCGGCGAAGAGCGCCAGCACCCCCGCGGCGCCGAGCTCCGCGAACCGGTGCAGGTCGGTATGCTCGCCGTCGATCGGCGTCTGGTCGATCTTGAAGTCGCCCGTGTGCACGATCGTCCCCACGGGGGTGTGGATCGCCAGGGCCACGCAGTCGGGAATGCTGTGCGTGACCCGGAGGAACTCGATCGTGAAATCGCCGACGACGACCTGCTCGCGGGGCCGGACGCGGACGAGCCGATCGCCCGACTCCAGGCCGTGCTCCTGCAGTTTCGGCTCGATGAGCGCCAGCGTCAGCGGCGTCCCGTAGACCGGGCCGTCCACCAACGGCAGCACGTACGCCACGGCACCGATATGATCCTCGTGGCCGTGCGTGAAGACCAGCGCCTTGACCTGCCCGGCCCGCTGCTCCAGGTAGCTCAGGTCCGGGATGATCAGGTCGACGCCCGGCAGTTCCGGCTCGGCGAACATCACCCCGGCATCGATCACGATGGTCGTCTCACCCCAGGTGAGCGCCATCATATTCATGCCGAACTCGCCGAGGCCGCCGAGCGGCACGACCTCGAGGGCTCCGGCACCGGCGGCCCCGCCGGTCTCAGTCATCATCGTCATCGGGATATCAGCCAGCCGTTCACGGCACCGGCGCCGACGGCGCCAGCCATCGGCCGGTCCGCGGCCTCGAAAGACCAGGCCGCTGCCACCGGTCGGGAGAACCTCGGAATCTGCATCGAGCCGTCACGCCGTGCTGTCCCGGGCGGGACCGGCGGACGGGGCTGCGGCAACCGGCGATACATGCCGCCGGCGCCGCGCAGGCTGCTGGGAAGCCTGTCGAACGGCGAGCGTGTCGGTCCGTGCGCGCCCTCGATCCGGAGCGGCAGCGGACGGCCACTGAGTGAAGCCCGTACTGGCGAAACTATAGCACAGCGCCGGGGGGCGTCGAAGTGAAAACCTCTGCGAGCCGAGCCAGTTCCGCCAGATCCAGTGTCTCGGGCCGGCGCCGGGAATCCAGTCCGGCCGAGGCAAGGATTCCGGCGGCATCGAGCCCGCGGGCGGCCGCCAGCGGCCGCAGAATGGCCGCCAGTGTCTTCCGGCGGTGGGCGAACAGCTCCCGGACGAACCGGTCGAACGCCCCGGGATCGGCGATCGGCACGGCCGGGGGATGAAACGTCAGCCGGACGACCGAGGATTGGACCGCCGGGGGCGGCCTGAACGCCCCGGGCGGCAGGCTGAGGAGCGGGACCACGTCGGCGTGCAGCCGGACCAGGATTGTGAGCCGTCCGTAGTCACGGGAGCCGGGCGCTGCCAGGAGACGGTCCGCCACCTCGCGCTGCAGCATGAGCGTGGCATCGCGGACCGGCAGCCCGGCGCCGTACAGTTCGACGAGCCGGCGGAGGATGGGCGACGAGATGTTGTAGGGAAGGTTTCCGACGATGCGCAGCGCGCCGGCGTCCGCGGGGCCCACACGGTGCGTCGCCACCGCGGCCGCCAGATCGATCTCGAGCACATCGCCCTCGAGGATGCTGCAGTTCGCCGGCGCGCGGGAGGCGAGACCGGCTGCCAGATCGCGATCGATCTCGACGGCAATCACGCGCGCCACCAGCCCGGCCAGCGGCAGCGTGACGGCCCCCCGGCCTGGCCCGATCTCGACGAACGTGTCGTCGGGGCGCGGCTCGATCGCGGCCATCAGGCGGGCGACCCACCCCGGCTCGAGAAAGTGCTGGCCGAACCGCTTGCGGGGCCGATGACGGCCGCCGGCGTCACTCGGCCTGCGTCTGCCGCCAGTACTCCCGTTCGATCCGGCCAATCTGATCCTCGCTCATCCCGAAGTAATGCCCGACCTCATGGACCAGCGTTTCCCAGATCGCCCGCGGCACGTCCCGGCGTCCGTACCGCTCGATCGGTCCCTGAAAGATCGTGATCCGGTCGGGCAGCGTGTTGCCGAAGCCCCAGCCGCGCTCCGGCAGCGGCGTTCCCTGGTACAGCCCCAGCAGCGTGCCGGGCGGGGCGATGCCCATCTCGTCGAGCAGCGCAGGCGAGGGCTCGTCCTCGACGACGATGGCGATGTTCTGCATGGCACGGCGGAACGGCCGCGGAATCGTCTGCAGTGCATCCTGCACGAGGTCTCCGAATGCGTCGCGTGTCACTTGCGGCGCGGCGGGCGCGGGCGGCTTCCTGCCGGAACCGCCCGGCGACGTGGGGCGCCGGCCCGGCCGGCCGGCACCGCGCCCCCGCGGCGGGCGTAGTCACAGTCGGGCCGGATGGCGCAGCGGTCGCACAGCGGCTTCGGCTTGCAGATGCGGCGTCCGTGCAGGATCAGCAGGTCGGAGGCCCGGGTCCAGCGCCGTTTCGGGATGTGCTCGCACAGCTGGCGCTCGACCATTTCGGGGTCGTCCGCGCGCGCGAGCCCGATGCGGTTGGCGACCCGCAGCACATGACGATCCACCGGCAGGCCGGGGACGCCCAGCGCGTGGCCCAGGACCACGTTGGCGGTCTTGCGCCCGACTCCCGGCAGATCGGTGAGGGCATCCATGCTGGCCGGGACCTGGCCGTGATGATGCTCGACGAGCGCCTGCGCCATGCCGACGAGCGATCGGGCTTTCTGACGGAAGAAGCCGGTGGCGTGGATGAGCGGCTCGATGTCGGCCGGCGTCGCCCGAGCCAGGTGCCGCGCGTCCGGGTAGCGCTGAAACAGCGGCGGCGTCACCTGGTTCACGCCCGCGTCGGTCGCCTGCGCCGAGAGGATCGTGGCGACGAGGAGCTGATACGGGTTCTCGAAGTGCAGCTCCGTGTCGGCCCCCGGATGCTGCCGCTCCAGCTTGTTCAGGATCCGGAGAACCTCGGCGTCGCTCTTCATCTCCGTATTGTGGCCGGGTCGCACCGGGCGCGCAACGGTGCCCGGCGGCTCAGTGCACCGGGTCGGGGGCGTGCGGCTGAGGCGCTTGAGGCTGCGCCTCCGCGTACACCCGCAGGTGTTCCTGCAGCGCGCCGATGAGCGCCGGGATCGACTGAACCGGCAGCACCACGCGGGCGCGCACGGGGGCCCGGACGATGTGATCGGACTGCGCGTCGCGCAGCGCCTGATCGGACAGCGGCATGACCTCGCAGAACGTCAGCGTGAAATCGAACGGCGTGTGGGCAATGGCGCAGAAGTTGGCATACAGCCGTTCGCCTTGATCGTCCGGACGGCTGTCCGGCACGATCGTCAGATTCACCTGTCGCTGCTCATCCATGTGGCCTGTCTCCATCCGTCGCGGAAACCGGCACCGCCCTGCCCGCACGAGTCGCGCGAGGCCCGGCGACCCCGGCGCCCTGCGTCAGTACTTCCGCATCACGCCGACGACGACCCCCTGGATCTGAACACGGTCGCCATCGACGAAGATCGGCTGCATCGTCGGGTTGGCCGGCTGGAGGCGGACCCGGCCGTCCTCCCGGTAGAACTTCTTGAGCGTGACGTCCGACCCGCTCAAGAGGGCGATGACCATCTCGCCATTATTGGCGGTCTTCCGATCCTCGATGACGACGAAATCGCCGTCGCGGATCTGTTCGTCGATCATCGAGTCGCCCTTGACCTTCAGGACGTACGTTTCGCGATTGCCCACCAGGTCTTCCGGCACCGCGATCATGTCGGTCCCCGCCACCGCCTCGATCGGCAGGCCGGCGGCCACGTAGCCGAGCATCGGCACTTCGACGGCGCGGCCGGTCATCCGCGTCGGCACGAGCTCCACCGAACGGCTTCGATTCCAGGCGCGTTTGATGAATCCCTTTTCCTGCAGATTCGTGAGGTGCTTGTGCACCGTGGCCAGCGAAGAGAGCCCGAAGCGACGGCCGATTTCCTCCAGGCTCGGCGCGTAGCCGTGCTGCTGGATGAATTCGTTCAGGTAGTCGAGGATTTCACGCTGACGTTTCGTGAGCGGAAGCACAGCTCCTCCCTTTCTGCCGGGGTGTTCGCCGGACGCCTTGTGCGTCACTATACGCAAAGGAAAGGCGAAGGTCAACCCCGAGCCGGACGACCTCTCCGGCCGGCCGGGTGCCGCGTGCTAGGATTCCCGCGTGCGCATTCCGCTGACGCTTGCGCCGCCCGCCGCCCGCGCGTTCGACGTGGTCGGTCTTGGTCTCAACAGCGTCGACCTGCTCGCCGTCGTCGCCGAGTTTCCCGCGAACAATTCGAAGCAGCGCCTGCAGCGCTTCGCCCGCCTGCCCGGCGGCCCGACCGCGACCACGCTGGCCGGGTGCGCACGTCTCGGCTGGCGCACGCGCTACCTCGGCGCGTTCGGCGATGACGAGCACGGGCGGATGGCGCGGGAGAGCCTGGTGCAGGAAGGCGTGGACGTGTCCGGCGCCCGCGTCGTGGCCGACGCGCGGAATCAGTTCGCGGTGATCCTGGTCGACGGGACATCCGGTGAGCGGACCGTGCTGTGGGATCACGACCCGGCGCTGGATCTCGCCCCCGAGACCTGGGCCGACGCCCTGACGACCTCCGGGCGGACGCTGATCGTCGACGGCTATGAGCCGGCGGCCGCCAGCCGGGCCGCGCGCGCGGCCCGAGCCGCCGGGCTGCCGACCGCCATCGACATCGAACGGGTGCGGCCGGGGGTCGCCGACCTCCTGCGCGAGATCGATATCGTGATTGCGGCCGAGGAGTTCCCCTCCGAGTTGACCGGGCATGAGGCGACCGGGGCGGCGCTGGCCAGACTTGCCGCCGAGTGCCGTCCGGCCGTCGCTTGTGTGACACTGGGACGAGACGGAAGCCTGGCCATCTGTCAGGGACGGGAAATCCGGACGCCCGCCTATCATCTGTCGTGCGTTGATACGACCGGCGCCGGGGATGCGTTCAGAGCCGGCTTCCTTTCCGGGTGGTTGCGGGACCCGGACGGCGACCTCGAGCAGATTCTGGAGTACGCGAACGCGGTCGCGGCGTTGAACTGCCGGGCCCTCGGCGCCCAGGCGGCGCTCCCACGCCCGGACGAGGTCGACCGGCTGGTCGGACGGGGAGCCGGAGTGTAACTTCGATTCAGGGCGGCTGGTCTAAGCAACTGGAGGGCGAAGTCTGCGTCCGGAGGGCCGGACGACAGGCGGCGGGTCATGGTTCGAGGGGGCAAGCCTCGAACGCGCCCGCAGGGCGGGCGCCCCCCGGGCGAGGAGCCAATGGCGAGTCCGACGAACAATGTCTGGACCAGCAAGGTGCGTCCGGAATGGGCGGTCACGGTGGTACAGTGCGACGCGCATGCGGAAGACCGGTCAGCGAGCGCGGCTGTGGCGGCCCGTTCGCTCGACGCGCTGGATGAGTCGGGTCTCATCGACGCCTGCGTCGCCGGGAACCGCGAGGCGTTCGACCGGATCGTGGAGCGCCACCGCCGGTCGGTCTACCAGCTCTGCTATCGGTTCGCCGGGAATCACGAGGACGCGAGCGACCTGTCCCAGGAAGTCTTCCTTCGGGCGTACCGCGGCCTCCACCGGTTCAAGCGCCAGTCGTCCCTGGCGACGTGGCTGTACCGGATTGGCGTGAACGTCTGTCTGAACCGGGCCGGTGCACGGACGCCGCAGACGGCGCCGCTGGACGAGGAGCACCCGGTCGCGGATCAGGCCGAGACGCAGAGCGAGCGGCTGCTCCGGACCGAGCGCGCTGCGCGGGTGCGGGCGGCGATCGCACGGCTGCCGCGCAAGCAGCGGGCCACGCTGATTCTGCGGATGTATCAGGATCTGCCGCACCAGGAGATTGCCCGGATTCTCGGTAGCTCGGTCGGGGCCGTGAAGGCGAACTTCTTTCACGCGCTCGGCAACCTGAAGAAGCTGCTCGGAACGGAACCGCTCTGAGTGGAACGGACGGACGACCATGCGACACTTGTCCACCGGCGATTTGATCGACCTGGCGGAAGGCACGGCGGGAGCGGCGGCGTCGGCGCACGCGTCGCGCTGTGCGCGGTGCCGTGCCGCCGTCGAACAGCTGCAGGCGACGATGCAGGCCACGACGGCGGTCGACGTGCCCGAGCCGTCGCCGCTGTTCTGGGACCATCTGTCGGACCGGGTGCGACAGGCAGTGGCGGCCGAAGCGGCACCGGCCAGGTGGCGCGGGCTGGGCGGGTGGCTGCTGGGCCCGCTGGGCGTCGCCGGCGCCGTGGCGCTGGTCTGGCTGGTCGTCATGGTGGGCCTGCACGTTTCCCGGAACGCTGCGCCGCTGGCGCCCGCGTCCGAACCCGCCCTGGCGCTGGCGCCCGGGCCGGCGGCCGGCCCGGCGCAGGCAGTGGAGCAGAGCGGGGCCTCTTCGGCCGATGACGTGTCGCTCCAGCTGGTGGCCGACCTGTCGAGCGGGTTGAACTGGGATCAGGCGGCCGACGCGGGAATCACGGTCAGCTCCGGCATGACCGAAATGGCGGTCGCGCAGATGTCGACCGAGGAGCGCGCCCAGCTGGTTCAGCTGCTGAAAGCGCAGCTCGTTCACCGCGGCTCGTGATCGCCGCACGTTGAGGACTGAAAGGAGCCGGATCGAGACCATGGCGTGGCATGCCGTTTCTTCCTCGTCCGATGGCCGCGGCTGGCGGTACGCGGCGCGCCGCGGCCTGGTGGCGGCGCTCGTGCTGGCCTGTGTGCTGGCGATGGGCGCGGGTACGGCCCGGGCCGCATTCGGGCAGGGACCGCCGCCGGAACAGGGGCGGCGTCCGGACGGCCGTCTGGTGTCGCCGGGCGAGGTCCAGCAGCTGTTCGACGCCTACCTGCTGATGCAGGCGCAGCGGGCGCTTCAGCTGACCGACGCGCAATACCCTGAATTTCTCATCCGGATGAAGACGCTGCTCGGCCTGCGGCGGAAGAACGAGCTGGCGCGGTTCGCGATCCTGCGCGAGCTGCGGCAGATGACCGATCTGCGCGGCCCGCAGGCGACCGACGCGCAGGTCAAGGCGGAGCTGCAGAAACTGCGCGACTTCGACGCGTCGGCGGCGCTGGCCATGCAGAAGGCGTACACCGCCGTCGATCAGCTGCTCGACGTCCGCCAGCAGGCGCGCCTGCTGGTGTTCGAGCAGCAGATGGAGCGCCGCAAGCTGGAGCTCCTGATGCGCGCGCGTGGCATGCGCCGCCCGGACTTCCATCCCCATCCCTAGCCCGGATTCGTCGTCCCGCCGGCCGAAGTACGGCGTGCGCGGGGCGTCGCCGCAGGCGGCGCCCTGTGGTACACTCACATATCCCATGTCTGCGGGCCCAAAGGACGTGATGAACTTCCAAACGGATGCTCGACGCCCCGTGCTGGCGCTCGGTCTGGCGGCGCTGGCCGCGGCGACCGTCCTGGCTGCCGGTGCCGGCGTCTCGAAGCAGGCGGCCGATCAGTTTCAGCGGAAGCTCCAGGCGATTCACGCCCACGCGATGGCCGCCACCGGCCGGCCGCTGCGCACGGCGTTCACCGAGCAGGAGGTGAACGCCTACCTGGCGCTGGACGCCGCCGGGGACCTGCCGCACGGCATCCTCGATCCGCGGATCAGCCTGCTGGGGCCGGGACGCCTGAGCGGTCGCGCGATCGTCGATCTCGATGCCGTGCGCCGTGGGCAGCCGGCGTCGGGGATGCTCAACCCGATGGGCTTCCTGAGCGGGAAGCTGCCGGTGATGGTGATCGGCGTGCTGCACACGCAGGACGGCCGCGCGCGCTTCGAACTGCAGTCGGCCGAGGTGGGCGGCGTCACGGTGCCGACGGTGGTCATCCAGGAGCTGCTGGCCTATTACGCCCGGACGCCGGGGACTCCGAACGGCGTCTCGCTGAATTCCTCCTTTCCGCTTCCCGATCGCATCCAGCAGATCGACGTGCAGCGCGGGCAGGCCATCGTCATCCAGTGAGGCCCGCCCGGGGCGGACCATGACACGCGCAGACGAGATCCTGCGGACGCCGCTGCAGTATCTGAAGGGGGTCGGCCCGCGCCGCGCGGCCGACCTGCAGCGGGCGGGACTGACGACGGTCGACGATCTGCTGCACCGGTTTCCGATCCGCTACGAGGATCGCAGCCGTCTGCAGTCGATTGCGAGTCTCCGCCCGGGGCAGGCGGCGTCGGTGGCGGGCGACATCCTCAGCTGCGGCCTGCATCCGACCCGGAAGCCGGGGTTCCGGATCTTCGAGGCGCTGGTCCGCGACGCCAGCGGCGCCGTCCGCGTCGCCTGGCTCAACCAGCCGTTCCTCCGCGACGTGTTCCAGCCGCATCAGCGCGTCATCCTGTTCGGGCCGGTGGAGGTGTACGGGGGGACCGGCCTGCAGCTGACGAACCCGCAATACGAAATCATCGAGGCCGACGAGGCGGAGACGGTGCACACCGGACGGATCGTGCCGGTGTACGAGAAGATCGGCAGTCTCACGCCGAAGATGCAGCGCCGGCTCGTGCACGAGGCGCTGCAGCGGCTGCCGGACGATCTGGAGGAGCTGCTGCCGGCGCCGATCCGGGCGCGGATGCACCTGCCGGGGCGGCGCGAGGCGCTCGCGCAGGCGCACTTTCCGGACGCCGGCACGTCGGTCGACGAGCTGAACCGGTTCCGGACGCCGGCCCAGCTGCGGCTGATCGTCGAGGAGTTCTTCCTGTTCCAGCTCGGCCTGCTGGCGCGCCGGCGGCAGATGGATGCGGAGCGCAAGCCGCACCCGGTGCGGGTGGACGACCGGATCCGCGAGGCGGCCCGCCGGGTGCTGCCGTTCCGGCTGACCGGCGGGCAGCGCCAGGCGCTGAAGGAGATTGTCGGGGACCTGCAGCGGCCGCAGCCGATGAACCGCCTGCTGCAGGGGGACGTCGGCGCCGGCAAGACGATCGTGGCGCTGCTCGCCGCCCTCGTGACGATGGAAAACGGCCTGCAGGTGGCGTTCATGGCGCCGACCGAGATCCTCGCCGAGCAGCACCTGGCGAACCTTCAGCGGCTGCTGGCCGGATCGCGGTTCCGGATGGCGCTGCTGAAGGGCGGGGGGCGGACGGCGGCGCGCCGGGCGCTGCTGGACGAGATCGCCGCCGGCGGGATCCACCTCGTCGTCGGCACGCACGCGCTCGTGCAGGAGGCGGTGGCGTTCGCGTCGCTCGGCCTCGTGATCATCGACGAGCAGCACCGGTTCGGCGTCCTGCAGCGGGCGACCCTCCGGGCCAAGGGGCTCCGGCCGGACGTGCTCGTGATGACGGCAACGCCGATTCCGCGCACGCTGGCGCTCACCGCGTACGGAGACCTCGACGTGTCGGTCATCCGCGACCTGCCGCCCGGCCGGCTGCCGGTGAAGACGATCGCCAGGCCCGAGTCGCGGCGCGACGAAGTCGAGGCGCTGGTGACGCGCCAGCTGGAGGCCGGACGCCAGGCCTACGTCGTCTACCCGCTGGTGGAGGAGTCGGCGAAGATCGATCTGAAGGCGGCGACCGCGATGGCGGACCACCTGGCGCAGGAGGTGTTTCCCGCCTACCGGGTGGCGCTGCTGCACGGCCGGATGAAGGCGGACGCCAAGGAGCGGGTGATGCGCGCCTTTCTCGCCGGCGAGCTGGACGTCCTGGTGTCGACCACTGTCATCGAGGTCGGCGTGGACGTGCCGAACGCCTCGGTGATGGTGATCGAGCATGCGGAACGGTTCGGCCTGGCGCAGCTGCACCAGCTCCGCGGCCGCGTCGGGCGCGATGATCACCAGGCGTACTGCGTCCTGGTGTACCAGGCGCCGCTGTCGGACCAGAGCCGCGCGCGGCTCGAGGTCATGACCGGCACGACCGACGGCTTCGTCATTGCCGAGCGGGACCTCGAGCTGCGCGGGCCGGGCGACTTCTTCGGCACGCGGCAGTCGGGGATGCCGACGCTGCGCGTGGGCGATCTGCTGCGCGACCGCGCGGTGATGGAGGAGGCGCGGCGCGAGGCGGCCGCGTGGCTGGACGGCCCGGACGCGTCCCCGGACGTGCTCGAGACGATCCGGCGGACCTGGGCCGAACGCTTCGGCCTCGTCGGGGTGGGCTAGCGGCTCCGGCCGGGCGCCTGTATGCGGATCATCGCCGGCACGCTCAAAGGACGACGGCTCGCGGGCCCGACGTGGGAGGGGCTGCGTCCGACGTCGGATCGGCTGCGGGAGACGCTGTTCAACGTCCTGCGGGGCGAGGTCGGCGGCGCGCGGGTGCTGGACGCCTGCGCGGGGACGGGGGCGCTGGGGATCGAGGCGCTGAGCCGCGGGGCGGCGCACGTGACGTTCGTGGAGCAGGACGCGCGCGCCGCGGCGCTCCTCGCGTCGAACCTCGAGCACTGCGGGATCGCGGAGGGCTATGCTATCATCCGCGCAGACCTTGGTTCGGCGCTCGCGCGCCTGCGCGAGGCGCCGGGCTTCGACCTCGTGCTGTTCGATCCGGCGTACGACGCGCCGGATGCCGACGCCCTGATCGCGCTCGCCGGCGGGCGGCTGGCGCCGGGCGGTCTGCTCGTCTACGAGCACGCGCGGCGCCGCGCGGCGCCCGGACGGGCGGGTCCGCTGGTCCGGGTGCGGGAGATCCGCGCGGGCGACAGCGCCCTGGCGTTCTACCGGCCTGCGGCGCCGGACGCGCCGGGTGGAGAGACGGAATCCTGATGACACATGCCCGGACGGTGGAGCGGCTGGCGGTCTATCCCGGCTCGTTCGATCCGTTGACCAACGGACACGTCGACATCATCCTGCGGGGGGCCCGGCTGTTCGATCGGATCATCGTCGCCATCCTCGTGAACGCCGAGAAGGCGCCGCTGTTCACGATGCAGGAACGGCTGGAGATCGCGCGCGAGGTGTTCCGGGAGCAGCCGAACGTCGAGGTGGACACGTTCGACGGCCTGCTCGTCGACTACGTGGTGCGGCGGAGCGCCCACGTGATCGTGCGGGGACTGCGTGCGATTTCCGACTTCGAGTTCGAGTTCCAGATGGCGCTCATGAACCGCCGTCTGACGCCGCAGATCGAAACAGTGTTCATGATGCCGGCCGAGCAGTACACCTACATCAGCTCGCGGCTCATCAAGGAAGTCTTCTCGCTCGGCGGGCGGGTCAGCGGGCTGGTACCCGACACCGTCGAGGCCCGCCTGCGGGACAAGCGCGCGAACCTGGCCGGCTGACCGGGCGGGTGCGCCGATCAACGAACGAAGGATACACGGCTCATGCTTGCTGAACGTACCACACGGATTGCCTCGTCTCCCACGCTGAAGGTGGCCGCGGAAGCCGACCGGCTCCGCCGCCAGGGGGTCGACGTCGTCGATTTCGGCGCCGGCGAACCCGATTTTCCGACCCCGGAACACGTCAAGGCGGCCGCGCGCGCCGCGATCGACGCGAACTTCACCAAGTACACGCCGAACGCCGGCATCGCCGAGCTCAAGCAGGCGATCTGCGATCGCTATCGCACCGACTACGGCGTCGCCTACACGCCGGCCGAGGTGATCGTCACGGCCGGCGGGAAGCAGGCGCTGTACAACGTCGCGCTGGCGCTGTTCGGGCCGGGCGACGAGGTGATCGTGCATGCGCCGTACTGGCCCACGCTGACCGAGCAGGTGAAGCTCGCCGACGCGGAGCCGGTGATCGTGCGGACCCATCCGGAGGACGGCTTTGCGATCAAGGCCGACGCGATCGTGGCCGCGATCACCCCGCGCACCCGCGGCATCCTGATCAATTCCCCCTGCAACCCGACCGGCGCCCTGATCAGCGAGGCGGAGCTCGGGAAGATCGCCGACGCGGCCGGCCCGCGCGGCATCTGGGTCGTGATCGACCTCTGCTACGAGCGGCTCATCTACGACCCGGTGCCGCACAACCTGCCGAAGGTGCTCGACACCCGGATGCGCGAGCGGACCGTGCTGTGCGGGTCGGCCTCGAAGGCGTACGCCATGACCGGCTGGCGCTGCGGCTGGACGCTGGCGCCCGCGGCGGTGATTGCCGCCTGCAACGCCATCCAGAGCCACGCCACGTCGAACGTGGCGTCGGTCTCCCAGAAGGCCGCGCTGGCGGCCCTGACCGGACCGCAGGCCCCGGTGCAGGCGATGCTCGACGAGTACCGGACGCGGCGGGACACGATGATCGGGTGGCTCAAGGCCGAGCCCCGGCTGCGCTGCGGCACGCCGGGAGGCGCCTTCTACCTGTTCGTCGACGTCTCCGGCATCCTGTCGCCCGACGGCGTCCGGACGTCGGCCGAATTCGCCGAAGCGCTGCTGCGCGACGCGCACGTGGCGCTCACGGCCGGCGAGGCGTTCGATGCGCCCGGGTTCGTCCGGATCTCGTACGCGACGTCGCTCGACCGGCTGCGCGAAGGGACCGACCGCCTGCTGCAGTTCATCGCGGATCTCGACCGTCGCGCCGCCGCGCCGCGGGTCGCCGGCGCCTGACGCCGCACGCGGCGGACGGCCGGCACCGCCGGCCCTCCGCCCAGCACCTGATGGCCATGCTCCCGCCGGACTTCGTCCCGCAGCTCGCGCGGATCGTCGGCGAGCCGTTCGTGCGCCTGGATGCCGGGGCGCTCGAGACCTACGGGCACGACGCGCTCAACAGGCCGCACCCGCCGGACGCCGTCGTGTTCCCGGCCTCCACCGCCGAGGTGGCGGCGGTCGCCCGGCTCTGCGACGCGCGGCGCGTGCCGCTCGTCCCGCGCGGGGCCGGCACCGGCTACACCGGCGGCGCCGTGCCGACGCAGGGCGGCCTCGTCCTGTCGCTTGAGCGCCTCGACCGGATCCTGGAGATCGACGAGGAGAACCTGCTGGCCGTGGTGCAGCCGAACGTCGTGACCGGACGGCTGCAGGCGGAGGTGGAGCAGCGCGGGCTGTCCTATCCGCCCGATCCGGCCAGCCTGCAGAAATCGGTCATCGGCGGCAACGTGGCCGAGTGCGCCGGCGGGCCGCACGCCTTCAAGTACGGCACGACGAAGCGCTACGTGCTCGGACTCGAAGCCGTGCTGCCGACCGGCGAGATCGTCCGGACCGGCTCGAAGGCCGTCAAGAACGTCGTCGGCTACGACCTCACGCAGCTCCTCGTCGGCTCCGAAGGCACGCTCGCCATCGTCACCGAGATCGTCCTGCGGCTGGTGCCGAAGCCCCCGGCCCGGACAACGATCCGGGCGACGTTTGCCGACGTGACCGGGGCGGTCGGCGCCGTCTCGGCGCTCATCCGGGCCCGGGTCGTGCCGGCCGCGCTGGAGCTGATCGATCGCGCATCGCTCGACGCGGTCGCCGCGTACGTCGGCACGCCGCTGGCGCCGGCCGGCACCGGCGCGCTGCTCCTGCTCGAAGTCGACGGCAGTCCGGCCGCGGTGGAGGAGGAGGCCGGCCGCGTCGAGGAGGCCTGCCGGACCGCCGGCGCCACCGGGCTGCTGCGGGCGCGCACGGAAGCCGAGCGCGATGATCTGTGGCGCGTCCGCCGGGAACTGTCCTACGCGCTCCGGGTGATCGCGCCACTGAAGATCAACCACGACGTCGTGGTGCCGCGCGGGCGCGTGCCGCAGCTGTTCGCCGTGGTGGACCGCCTGCGGGAGGCGCACGCGCTCCGGATCGCCTGCTTCGGCCACGCCGGCGACGGCAATATCCACGTGAATCTGATGGTGGATCCGGCCGACACCGGGGAAGTCGAGCGGGCCCGCGCGGCCGAGCGCCGGCTGTTCGAGGCGGTGGTCGCGCTGGAGGGGTCGATCAGCGGCGAGCACGGAATAGGGTTCGCGAAGGCGCCGTACCTCGGCCTCGAGCTGTCGCCGGAGACGATCGCGCTGATGCGGCGGGTGAAGGCGGCGTTCGACCCGCACGGGATCCTGAATCCGGGCAAGATTTTTCCGCAGTGACCACCGGGACCGCCGCGGGCGGTCGCCATGTCGAGGGGAGGCCTCGCGATGTCCAGGACCGTGGCGGTGATCGGGGCGTCGAACGACCGGGGGAAATTCGGGAACAAAGCGGTGCGCGCGTATCTGAAGCACGGGTACACCGTCATTCCGATCAACCCCCGTGAGGCGACCGTCGAAGGGCTGACGGCCTATCCCTCGGTGCTGGCCGTCCCCGGGCCGATCGACATGGCGACGGTGTACGTGCCGCCGGAGATCGGAATGCAGGTCATCGAGGAACTGGCCCGGAAGCAGATCGGCGAGGTCTGGCTGAATCCGGGCTCGGAGAGCGACGCGCTGATCGAACGCGCGCGCGCGCTCCAGCTGAACCCTGTCGTCGCCTGCAGCATCATCGGGGTCGGTGAGAACCCCTATCTGTTGTGACAGGCGCAGACAATTCGAGACGGGGCCGCCAGGCGGGATCCGTCTTGACAGCGCCAGGGGTGTTTCCTATACTCACTCGACGATTGACGTCTTCCGCCACGGCGAGTGCGGGGCCCATCTATCCCGCTACCACGAGCCTCAACGCCATTCCTCGGTTTAGGACCCATGCCAAGTAATCAGAAGCGCCAGGCGCCGGCGCGTCCGTCCAACGGATCCGCTGCCCCCGATCAGACCGCCGTCGATGCCGTCGAAGCCGCCAAGCCTCAGCCGCCGCGCCGGCCCGGAGACGGGCTCAACATCGGCGAGCTGAAGGACATGAGCATTCAGCACCTCACGCAGATCGCCAAGGACATGAACGTGGCCGGGGCGACCGGGATGCGCAAGCAGGAGCTGATTTTTCAGATCCTGAAGGCGCAGACCGAGCAGAGCGGCTTCATTTTCTCGGAAGGCGTCCTGGAAGTGCTGCCGGACGGTTTCGGGTTCCTGCGCGCGCCCGACTACAACTACCTGCCGGGGCCGGACGACATCTACGTCTCGCCGTCGCAGATCCGGAAGTTCGATCTGCAGACGGGGGACACCGTCTCCGGTCAGATTCGGCCGCCGAAGGAAGGGGAGCGGTACTTCGCCCTCATCAAGGTCGAAGCGGTCAATTTCGAGCCGCCCGACCAGGCGCGCGACAAGCTGTTCTTCGAGAACCTGACGCCGCTCTATCCGCAGGAGCGGCTCAAGCTGGAGACGACGGCCGAGAATCTGTCGGCGCGGGTCATGGACCTGATGACGCCGATCGGCAAGGGGCAGCGCGGGCTGATCGTGGCGCCGCCGCGCACCGGCAAGACGATGCTCCTGCAGTCGATCGCGCAGTCGGTGTCGGCCAACCATCCCGAGGTCTACCTCATCGTGCTGCTCATCGACGAGCGGCCGGAGGAAGTGACCGACATGCAGCGCTCGGTCGACGGCGAGGTGATCTCGTCGACGTTCGACGAGCCGGCGCAGCGGCACGTGCAGGTGGCCGAGATGGTCATCGAGAAGGCGAAGCGCCTCGTCGAGCACAAGAAGGACGTCCTCATCCTCCTGGACTCGGTCACCCGGCTCGCGCGCGCCTACAACACGGTGATTCCGCCGTCCGGCAAGGTGCTGTCGGGCGGGCTCGATTCGAACGCGCTGCAGAAGCCGAAGCGGTTCTTCGGCGCCGCCCGGAACATCGAGGAAGGCGGCTCGCTCACCATCATGGCGACGGCGCTGATCGACACCGGCTCCCGCATGGACGACGTGATCTTCGAGGAGTTCAAGGGGACCGGCAACATGGAGATCCACCTGGATCGCAAGCTGGTCGACAAGCGCGTCTTCCCGGCCATCGACATCCAGAAGAGCGGCACCCGCAAGGAGGAGTTGCTGCTGCCGCGCGAGGATCTCAACCGGATCTGGGTGCTGCGGAAGGTGCTCAACCCGCTGTCGCCGGTCGAGGCGATGGAACTGCTGCTCGACAAGATGTCGAAGACGAAGTCGAACGCCGACTTCCTGGCGTCGATGCAGAAGATGGGCTAGTCCCCATGGCCTCCATCAAGGTCCGCGAGAACGGTCCGTACCTGGTCGACGTGGGGGAGGACGTGACCCTGGTCGACTGGAACGGCCGGTCGTACCCGATCACGCGCCGGCCGTTCGCCCTCTGCCGCTGTGGCCAGTCGGCGACCAAGCCGTTCTGCGACGGCACGCACCGCCGGATCGACTTTCAGGGGTCGGAGGCGGCCCCGGCCGCGCCCGACCCCGAGCCGCCCGCGCGCTGAGCGGTGCCGGCGCCGTTACGACGCCGCTTCCACCGGTTTCTGCTTCTCGAACTGCAGCGTGTCGCCCGAGGCGTCGATCCCGATCCGATCGCCTTCGGTGAACTCCCCCTCGAGCACCTTGATGGCGAGCGGATCCAGCACGCGCCGCTGGATCGTCCGCTTGAGCGGCCTGGCGCCGTAGGCGGGATCGTAGCCCTCGCGGACGAGCAGGCGCCTGGCGGCGTCGCTCAGCTCCACGTGGATCTTCCGCTCCTCGAGCCGCTTCATCAGCGCGTGCACCTGGATGTCGACGATCGCCGCCAGCTGGTCCTGCGACAGCGGGTGGAAGATGACGATCTCGTCCACGCGGTTCAGGAACTCCGGCCGGAAGTGCACCCGGAGCACGTCCAGCATCTGGCGCTTCACGGCGTCGTCCAGGACGGGCCGGCCCTCGAGCGCCAGCTCGGTCAGGAACTGGCTCCCCAGGTTCGACGTCATGATCACCACGGTGTTCTTGAAGTCGACCGTCCGCCCCTTGCCGTCGGTCAGGCGCCCGTCGTCCAGCAGCTGCAGCAGGACGTTCAGCACCTCCGGATGCGCCTTCTCGATCTCGTCCAGCAGGACGACGGCGTAGGGCCGCCGGCGGACCGCCTCGGTGAGCTGGCCCGATTCCTCGTAGCCGACGTAGCCGGGCGGCGCGCCGATCATCCGGGAGACCGAGTGCTTCTCCTGGTATTCGGACATGTCGATCCGGATCATCGCCTGCTCGTCGTCGAACAGGAACTCGGCGAGCGCGCGCGCCAGCTCGGTCTTGCCGACGCCGGTCGGCCCGAGGAACAGGAAGCTGCCGAGCGGCCGGTTCGGATCCTGCAGCCCCGCGCGGGCCCGCCGGATCGCGTTCGACACCGACCCGATCGCCTCGTCCTGGCCGACGACCCGCTGGTGGAGCCGCTCCTCCATGCGGATGAGCTTCTGGATCTCGCCTTCGAGCAGCCGGCTGACCGGGATGCGGGTCCACTTGCTGACGACTTCCGCGATGTCGTCCTCGTCGACCTCCTCCTTGAGCATGCGCTGCCCCTGCTGCAGCCCGGCGAGCCGCGCTTCCCGCGCCTTGATCTCCTGCTCGAGCTGCGGCAGCCGGCCGTACTGCAGCTCCGACGCCTTCGTGTAGTCGCCCGACCGCTGCGCCTGCTCGATCTGGACCCGGATCGCCTCGACCTCCTCCTTCAGCTGGCGGCCGGCCTGGATGGCCTCCTTCTCCTGCTGCCAGTGGCTGGCGAGCCGCGCCCGCTCCTCCTTGAGATCGGCCAGCTCGCGCTCGAGCTTCTCGAGCCGTTCGCGCGAGGCCTTGTCGCTCTCCTTGCGCAGCGCCTCCCGCTCGATTTCGAGCTGCATGACGCGCCGCTCGACTTCGTCGAGCTCCACCGGCAGCGAGTCGATCTCCATCCGGAGCTTGGAGGCCGCTTCGTCCACCAGGTCAATCGCCTTGTCGGGCAGGAAGCGGTCGGTGATGTACCGGTTCGACAGCACGGCGGCGGCGACCAGGGCCGCATCCTTGAACTTGACGCCGTGGTGGATCTCGTACCGCTCGCGCAGCCCGCGGAGGATGCTGATCGTGTCCTCGACCGTCGGCTCGCCGACGAGCACCGGCTGGAAGCGGCGCTCGAGCGCCGCGTCCTTCTCGATGTACTTCCGGTACTCGTCGAGCGTGGTGGCGCCGATCGTGTGCAGCTCCCCGCGCGCCAGCATCGGCTTGAGCATGTTCGAGGCGTCGATCGCCCCTTCGGCGGCGCCGGCGCCGACCACCGTGTGCAGCTCGTCGATGAACAGCACGACCTGGCCCGCGGCGTCGCTGATCTCCTTCAGCACGGCCTTGAGCCGGTCCTCGAACTCGCCGCGGTACTTCGCGCCGGCCACCAGCGAGCCCATGTCGAGCGCGACGATCCGCTTGTGCTTCAGCCCTTCGGGGACGTCGCCGCGGATGATGCGCTGGGCGAGCCCCTCGACGATCGCCGTCTTGCCGACGCCCGGCTCGCCGATGAGCACCGGGTTGTTCTTGGTCCGCCGCGACAGCACCTGGATGACGCGGCGGATCTCCTCGTCGCGGCCGATCACCGGATCGAGCTTGCCGCGCCGCGCCAGCTCCGTCAGGTCGCGGCCGTAACGCTCGAGCGCCTGGTACTTCCCTTCGGGGTTCTGATCGGTGACGCGCTGCGAGCCGCGCACGGTCGACAGGGCCTGCAGCAGCCGGTCGCGCGTGACCCCCTGCTGCGTGAGCAGCTGCGCGGCGGGGGAGCGCCCCGTCTCGCCCGCGATCGCCAGGAACAGGTGCTCCGTGCTGACGAACTCGTCGTGCATCCGCTCGGCTTCGGCCTGCGCCAGGTCGCCGAGGAGCGACAGCCGCGGCGACAGCGCCGGCTGGGCGCCGCCGTACGCCCGCGGCTGGCTCTCCAGCGCCTGACGGACGGCCGCGGCCACCGCCGCCGGGTCGACCTCCATCTTGCGGAGGATTTCCGGGACGATCCCGTCGCGCTGCTCGGTCAGCATGACCAGCAGGTGCTCGGGCTCGATCTGCGGGTGGTTGAGCTGCGTCGCCAGCTGCTGGGCGCCCACCACCGCTTCCTGCGCTTTCTCGGTGTACTTGTTCAGGTTCATGATGCGTACCTTCTGCGGTCCGCCGGATCCTCGGTGCGGCCGTGGCGGCGCCGCGCGCTCAGCCGGCCGCCTGGACGGCCGGCTGCGGAGTGTGGCCGTCGAGCTTTGCCAGTTCCTCGAACAGCCGCTGCTGCTCGGGGGTCAGGTGACGCGGCAGCTGCACCTGGACCGTCGCGTAGAGATCGCCGCGGCGCTCCGGCTTGCCGACGGCCGGCATGCCGTGGCCCTTCAGGCGGAACACCTGGCCGTTCTGCGTCGTCGGCGGAATCCTGAGCCGGAGCGGCCGGTCGCCGAGCGTCACGACTTCCGTTTCGCCGCCGAGGACCGCGGTCGTCAGCGCCACGGGCACGCGGGTGTACAGGTCCTGATTCTTCCGCTCGAATCGCGGATGCGGCTGCAGCCGGATCCGCAGGTACAAATCGCCGGACGGCGCCCCGCCCGCACCATGCTCGCCCTCGCCCGTAATCCGCACCCGCGAGCCGTCGCCGACCCCGGCCGGAATCCGGACGTCGACCGTGCGGGCATGGCCGTCGTGCTTGATGGACAGCCGGCGCGTCGTCCCGTTGAAGGCGTCCTCGAGCCCGAGCTCGATCTCCTGCTCGACGTCCCGGCCCGGCCGCGCACGTCCGCGACCGGCCCGGCCGCGGCGCCCCGGCTCCGCCGCCGCGCCCCCGAAGAAGGTCTTGAAGAAATCCGAGAACGGATCCTCGTCGCCGAAGAGATCGCGCATCTCTTCTTCGCTCATCGTACGGAAGCCGCCCGGGCCGCCGCCGAAATGCGCCGACCAGCCGGGCCCGCCCGGCGCACCGGCGCCGGCGGGGCCGCCCGCGCGCTGCGCCTGCTCGTACATCCGCCAGTTGCTGCCCAGCTCGTCGTACTTCTTGCGCTTCTCGGGATCGCCGAGCACCTCGTAGGCTTCGTTGATCTCCTTGAAGCGCGCTTCGGCCGCCTTGTCGCCCGGATTGACGTCCGGGTGATGCTTGCGCGCCAGCTTGCGGTACGCCTGCTTGAGTTCCTTCTCGGTGGCGGTCTTGCTCACCCCGAGCGTCGCGTAATAGTCCTTGAAGTCCATATCGTCCGAGCCGTCTTCCGGACTACCAGTCCACGCCGAGCATCCGGCCGAGCCGCTCCAGCTCCCGCGCCAGCCGCTGCCGTCCTTCGTCGCCCGCCAGCGCCTCGTCGCAGACCAGCGGCCGCAGATCGCGCACGGCGTCGGCAATCGACAACAGCCGCTGAACCCCGGCCAGGTTGATGCCGCCCTCGTCCACGAGACTCTTGATCACGCGCAGGCGGGCCAGCTCGTCCTGCGAGTACAGCCGCATGCTGCCGATCGTCCGCGTCGGCCGGATGAGCCCCAGGCGCTCGTATTTCCGGAGCGTCTGGGGATGCATGCCGAGCAGCCGCGCCGCCATGCTGATGAAGTACAGATCCTGCTCGATAGCCATCGGGCGCGCACCTTGCGTCGACACAAGTATAGGCATTGATATGAATCGTGTCAATGTGGAGGAGCCTCTGGGACGAGCGTCGCCCGCTGGCGCGGAGCACCACGCGGCTCGAAGAGGAGACACGGAGAACGGGGGCCTGGGGGCCGACCGACGGTGCTGAGGATGACACCGCAGGCGTGCAGAGGCATACTGGGCGGGTCCCGCGGCTTGTCCTGTGCACCCTCAGATCGCCGATTTCGTCACGATTCTGCTGCTGGTCGCCCTCGAAGGGCTGCTCAGCGCCGACAACGCGATGGTGCTGGCCGTGCTGGTTCTGGGCCTGCCCCGGCCGCAGCAGCGACGGGCGCTGCGCGTCGGGATCGGCGGCGCGTTCCTCTTCCGGACCCTGGCGACCTTCGCGGCGATCTACCTCATCAAGCTCAACGTCGTGAAGCTCGTCGGTGCGCTCTACCTGCTGTATCTGCCGGCGAAGTACTTCCACGGCCGGGAAGCGGGTGAGGCCCGTCGTGCCGCCCCGGCGGCGCGGTCATGGCTGGGGCTGCCGCCGTTTTGGGCGACGGTGGTCCGGATCGAGCTGACCGACATCGTCTTCGCATTCGATTCAATCCTGGTGGCGGTCGCGATGTCGCCGAAGATCTGGGTCGTCCTGTCCGGCGGCCTGCTCGGGATCGTCATGATGCGGATCGTCATCACCAGGCTTCTGTCGCTCATCGAGCGGTATCCGGCGCTGGTGGACGGCGCGTTCGTGATCATCGGCTGGGTCGGTCTCAAGCTGCTCCTGGACTACCTGCACACGCGCGGCACCATCGGCGTCGCAGTCCCGCAGTGGCTGTCGCTCAGCCTCGTCGGGGCGATTTTCGGCGGGGCGCTCGTGTACGCCCGCCGCGAGGAGGCCCGCCGGATTGCGCGCGAGGCGGAGCTCGGCGCACGGCGGGACGGGACGGAAGGAGACGGGTCGTGAGTGACGCCACGGAATCGCTGGCCTGCGGATGCCGCGTGACGACGCGGCGGGATTTTCTGGGACGGGTCGT
>Ga0307372_10003949_pt1 | contig 23274 bp, 22 predicted proteins | sample OX1MG_FD_202533 | JGI IMG/M metagenome (GOLD analysis project Ga0307372, IMG submission 202533) | Soil microbial communities from Risofladan, Vaasa, Finland - OX-1 | ecosystem: Environmental > Terrestrial > Soil > Coastal area > Acid sulfate soil | place: Finland: Risofladan, Vaasa | collected...
CAGCGGCGCTCGGTCTTGGTGAGGCCGAGTCCCGTCTCCTCCCCCGGCTAGGGCGCGGTGTGGCGCTGTGGCGTGTCGCCGGCCGGTCCTTCCTCGTCGAGCACCGGATCGCGCCCGGCGAGCGTGCCCTCGTCGACACCGACGCCCGCCTCCTCCCGCTCCGGTGACGCCTCGGGGTGGCCACGGGACGTCTGTTCGGGCGCGGCCTGCCTTCCCCGGGTCACGGCCCGGCGCGCCGGTCCGCAGGCCGGGCGGGGCCACCGCCCCCGGGCGCGCGGAGCCGGCAGCGTGCCTCGCCGTCATCGCCGTCGCGGTGCTCGCGCTGGCCTGCTGGGCGGCGTCCGGGATCGACGCCGTGCTCGGCGGGCACGGGTGGCGAGACGTCCCGCTACGCGCCGCCCCGGCACTGGTGCTGCGCATCCTGGTCGATCCCTCCTCGCCCGTTCGCGCCTTCCCCTGGGGACTTCGTCCCGATCTGCCTGGCGCAACCGGTTGGTGGGCGACGGTCGCGCTGGTGCTTGCCACGGCGGCGGCGGGCGTCGTCGGCGCGACGACGGTGGTCCGGCGGGTGGTCGGGCGAGCGCGTCCGGGGAGGGGCCCGGCGCCGCATGGCAAGGGCACCAGCGCCACCTGGGCGGTGTCGTCCGAGCTCCGACCGCTCGCCGTGCGGGCAGCTGGTTCGGGTCGCCTCGTCCTCGGCCGGGCGGGCCGGCGCCTCGTCGCCGCCGAGCGGGGACACTCGCTCCTCGTCGTTGGCCCGAGCCAGTCCGGCAAGACGACCGGTCTCGCGATCCCTGCCATCCTCGAGTGGCAGGGACCCGTCTTGGCGACGAGCGTGAAGACGGACCTCGTGCGCGACACGCTGGCGTGGCGCCGCCGGGTCGGGACGAGCCTCGTCTACGACCCCGCCGGGGTCTCCGGCCTGCGCAGCGCCGGCTGGTCGCCGCTCGCGGCGTCGGCCAGCTGGGCCGGTGCACGTCGCGTCGCGGCCGCCCTCTGCTCGGTGGCCCGCGCCGGCGGCGCCGGGCTGGATGACGCGGCGTTCTGGTACGCGACGGCGGAGAAGCTCCTCGCCCCGCTCCTCTTCGCAGCAGCGAGCTCTGGCGGATCGATGCCCGACGTGGTCCGTTGGGTCGACACCGAGGAGGTGGACGAGGTCCTCTTCGCGCTCGAGCTCGCCGGGGTCGACGAGGCGGTCCGGGCGGCGGAGGCGAGCTTCGGCCGCGAGGATCGCCAGCGCAGCTCGGTCTACACGACCGCCGAGACGGTACTGGCGGCGTTCGCCGATCCGTCGGTGGCGGCGACGACCGAGCACCACGAGCTGGACCCGGCGCTGCTCCTCGACGGCGGGCACCACACCTTCTACCTGGTCGCCCCATCCCACGAGCAGGAGCGGCTGCAGACCGTGTTCGTCGCGATCCTTCGCAGTGTCGTCGAGGCGGCCTTCGAGACGGCGTCGCGCGCCGACCGTGCGCTCGACCCGCCGCTGCTCGTCGTGCTCGATGAGGCCGCCAACGTCGCACCCCTCGCCGGCCTCGACGCGCTGGCGGCGACGGCGTCCTCGCACGGGATCCAGGTCGTCACCGTCTGGCAGGACCTCGCCCAGGTGGAGGCACGCTACGGCGCGCGCTGGGCCACCGTCGTGAACAACCACCGGGCGAAGCTCGTCTGCTCTGGTGTCGCTGATCCCGCGACCCTCGAGCACGTCAGCCGGCTCGTCGGCGACGAGGACCACGTCGTCGACTCGACGACGGTCGACGAGCACGGCGCCACGACGCGCACGGCCAGCCTCGCGACCCGCCGGCTCCTGCCCGCCGACATGCTGCGGAGGCTGGCGCCGGGCGAGGCGGTGCTCCTCTACGGCCATCTCCCGCCGGTGCATCTCGCGCTGCGGCCCTTCTTCGCGGAGCGCTCCCTCCGCCGGCTCATGTCGGTCGCTCACGCCGGGGCTCGGCGCGACGCGCCGCCGAGCGACGGTCCGGTCGTCTGGTCGGCGCTGCTCAGCTCGTGGCGCGGTCGACGAAGGGCGCGAGCACTGCCCCGGCAACCGCCGCGCCGACGGTGAGGCCGAGCACGAGCCAGCGGGAACGCCGCGGGAGCTCGCCGAAGCCGAGGACCGTCGCCGCCGTGTCTCCCGCGTCCGCGAGTGCCCCCGCCTCCACCCAGCCGCGGACGGGAGCGCCGTCGCGGGCAGCCATCACGGCGCCGAGCCCGAGTGCGAGGTCACGCCCGCCGAGGGTCCGCGCGAACAGTCGTACCGCGGGACGCTTGGCCTCGTCCGGCCCGACCCACGGCGCGGCCGGGAGGGCCGGCACGGCGAGCGCGGTGATGCCGAGGAGCGCTCGGAGCGCGCCGAGCCCGACGGCGAGGCGGCGCGCGAGCTGCGGGTCGAGGGCGCGGGTGGGGCAGACCCGGGTCGCCGATCGCGCCGCGACCACGAGCCTCACGGGTGCGTCGAGCTGCTGTCGGCGAGCATCGCGGTGCCAGCCGTCCGGGCGCTCGCGGCCAGGACGGGCGAGCCGTCGGCCGTGGAGCCGCCGACGACGGTCGACGCGGTCTCCGTCTCGCCGGCGCCGGCGAGCGCGGCGAGCAGGGCGTGCTCGCCCGAGACCTCGTCGAGGGCCCGGCCCGCCGGCTCGGGGAGCAGCAGGGTGAACAGCAGCCCGAGCCCCGCGGCGCCGGCCGACACGAGTAGCGAGCCCCGTAGCCCGAGGTGGGCGATCAGCACCGGGACGGCGAACACGCCGATGCACGCTCCGGCCTTCGCGACGCCGGCGGACGTCCCGTGTGCCGTCGTCCTGGCGCCGGTCGGGAAGAGCTCGCTCGGCAGGACGAAGGTCGTGGTGTTCGGGCCGAACTCCGCGAAGAAGTAGCTGATCCCGTAGCAGAGGAGGAACGGCACGACGCTCGACGCGATGCCCGGCACGGCTCCCGCGACGAGGTAGGCGCCCGCCATGATGGCGAAGCCGATCAGCTGGAGGCGCTTGTGCCCGATGCGGTCCATCGTGGCGAAGGCGAGGACGTAGCCGGGCAGCGCGGCGACGACGAAGACGATCAGGGTCCAGGCGAGCTTTGCCAGCAGGCTCGAGCTCGGATCCACCGAGTGGAGCACGATCGGCGTCGAGATCGTGTTGCCGTAGTAGGCGTAGTCGAAGGCGAACCACGACCCGGCCGTCCCGAGCAGGACGAGGAGCAGGCGGGGGTGGCGGGCCATGTCGCCGAGGGTCATCTGCATCCGCGCGCCGACGCGGGGACCACGATCGGCGAGCGGGACCGCGCTCTCGCCGGAGGCGTGCAGCGGCCGCGCCGAGCTCCCGTTCGTGGCGATCCCGGCGATCCCGGCCACTTCGGCGGCGGCGGCGTCCTTGGCTCCTTGCACCCGCTCCGCGAAGCGGGGGGATTCGGGGATGCGCCGGCGGAAGTAGACGGCGGCCCCGGCCGGCAGCGCGCCGAGACCGAGCATCAGGCGCCACGCCGTGTCGACGCCCGAACCCGCGGCGAGCAGCGTCATGCCGACGATCGGTCCGACGATGAGACCCAGCGCCTGCATGGAGAAGAGGAGGCTCACGAGGCGGCCGCGGCTGTGGCGGTTCGAGAACTCGCTCATCAGCACGGCGCTCACCGGGTAGTCGCCACCGATGCCGAAGCCGAGCACCAGACGGGAGGCGATGAGGACCCCGAGGTTCGGCGAGAGCGCCGAGGCGACGGCGCCGAGCACCATGACCACCGCGACGAAGCGGTAGACGCGCCGGCGCCCGACGATGTCGGCGAGGCGGCCGAGCACGATCGCGCCGAGGAACGCCGAGAAGAGCGTGGAGCTCCCGACGAGGCTCACGTCCGTCGTGGAGAGGTGCCATTCGCCCTTCAAGAGGGCGGTCGCCGTCCCGATGATGAACAGGTCGTAGGAGTCGGTGAAGAAGCCCAGGCCGGACGCGATGAGCGCCCGCACGTGGAAGGCCCCGATCGGGGTCTCGTCCAGGACCTCGGCCACGGCCGAGGTCGCGACCAGCGCCGGAGGAGCCGGCCGCCTGCCGTCCTGCATCGTCGGGTGTCGGGCGTCGTCTCCCATGTCGACGCTGAGCTTGCCGACCGCTGATGACTGAAAGGCAACGCGAAGGTGAACGGAAGGTGACTTGCGCGCGAATCCTTGGTTCGGAGCCGGCGCCTGCCGGTCAGCCCTCGTGCTCCGTCGCCGTTGGGCGGGTCGACCTCGAGGGCACGCGCCGGGCGATGTTGACCGCGTGGTCGCCGAAGCGTTCGTAGAAGCGGCCGATCAGGGCCAGCTCGATGACCACCGGCAGGGACATCTTCCCGCCGACCAGCTCGGCGGTGAAGGTGACCAGCAGCTCGTCCATCTCGTCGTCGTGCTCGTCGAGCCGGTCGGCGACGTCGGGCGCCCGGTCGGCGAAGGCGTCGGCGGCGATCCGCCACATCTCGGAGGCGACCTCGCCCATCCGTTCGACGAGCCCGCGAGCGCGCGCCGACATGTCGGTCACGATGCCCTGGGTCGCGCGCCGCGCGACGTGCTCGGCGAGGTCGCCGCTGCGCTCGAGCTCGGGGAGCAGGCGCAGCACGGTGATCAGGTAGCGCAGCCGCTGGGGGGAGTCCGCACCAAGGATGATCTGGTCGAGGACCAGGCGCTCAAGCTCGCGGTAGAGGGCGTCGATCGCCTCGTCCCGCTCGACCAGGGACTTCGCGGCTTCCCGGTCGCCCGTGAGCAGCGCGTGGGTCGCGCCGGCGACGGCGTCGCCGACCATCGCGAACAGCCGGTTCATCTGTCGGTCGATCTGGGCGACGATCACGCTGATCGCCGGCGACGGCGTGGGGTCATCGGCCACGTACGGACCGTACCCCGCGAGCGGCCCCAGCGAGGGCTGAGCAGGCGCTTCGGACCGGCACGTGGGGACTTCCGGAAGGTTTCACCGACGCGTCACCGGCAGGTCGCGAACCGTTCCCTTGCGGTTCAGGTCGCACCGTTACGGTGCCGTTGCATATGGATCCCACCGGCGGCACGAGCGAGCGAGCGATGACGACCCTTGTCCCGGGCCCCGCACCCGAAGGCGCTCCCCGCGGCGACGTCGTGATGACGTCGCGAGACCTGACGCTCGGCTTCGGTGACGCCACGATCATGCGGGACATCACCGTCGACTTCCCGCGGGGGACCGTCACGGCGCTGATCGGGCCGTCGGGCTCGGGCAAGACGACGTTCCTGCGCTCCCTCAACCGCCTGAACGACCGGGTCCGCGGCTTTTGGAAGCGGGGGTCGATCTCGCTCTGCGGCCAGGAGATCCACGGGCGCGACGTCGACCCGCTGATGCTGCGGCGCCGCGTCGGGATGGTCTTCCAGCGCCCGAACCCGTTCCCGATGTCGATCCAGGACAACATCATCGCCGGGGTGCGGGCGCACCGCATGGCCAAGCGCTCGGAGTTCCGCGACATCGCCGAGACCCGCCTCGCCGAAGTCGGCCTGTGGAGCCACGTCGCCGACCGGCTGAACGACTCGCCGTTCCGTCTCTCCGGCGGCCAGCAGCAGCTGCTCTGCCTGGCGAGGGCCCTCGCGGTGGAGCCGGAGGTGCTGCTGCTCGACGAGCCGACGTCCTCGCTCGACCCGCGTTCGACCGAAGCCGTCGAGGAGCTGGTGCGGCGCCTGACGCCGGCGCTGACCGTGATCATCGTCACGCACAACCTCGCGCAGGCCAAGCGCCTGTCCGACCACACGATCTTCTTCTACGAGGGCCGTCTCGTCGAGTACGGCCCGACCGCCCAGCTGTTCGACCGTCCCCAGCGACCCGAGACCGCCCGGTACCTCGGTGGGGACGCCGACCCCGTCGGTACGCACTGACGTCTTCACTCCGGACCGGCGGTACCCGTGACGGACGGGTCGGCCGGACGCAACTGCCCCCCAGACCCGGACCGCCCGTTCGACGGGCATTCGAAAGGAGCACCTGTCCACATGGATGCACGAGACCTAGCCAACGAGAAGGCCGCGTCGCAGCGCGGTCGTCGCCCCTGGTACCGCAACGTGGGTGCCGCCGCCACGGTCGCGCTCGCCGGCGCCCTGGCGGCCGGCGCCCTGGCCGCACCCGTCGCGGGTGCCGCCACGGCGCACGCAAAGGCCAAGGGCAAGCCCAAGGCGACGGCAAACGTGTACGCCTCGGTCGAAAAGCAGCTCTCCGGCTTGGAGAAGCCACCCTCGGGCGTGTCGCTGCTCGAGACCGGCTCGACCCTGCTGTATCCGCTGATCAGCGCCTGGGCCGCGCACTACCCGGCGACCCACGTCACGACGGCAGGGACCGGCTCGGGCACGGGCATCGCCGATGCCCTGAACGGGACGGTCCAGCTCGGCGCCTCCGACGCCTACCTGCCGATCAGCGACCCGTCGAACCTGCTCGACATCCCCCTCGACGTGTCCGCACAGCAGGTCGACTACAACCTGCCCGGCGTGAAGGGCCATCTGAAGCTCAACGCGGCGGTGCTGAACGGCATGTACAACGGGACGATCACGAAGTGGAACGACCCGGCGATCGCCGCGTTGAACAAGGGCGTGAGCCTGCCGGCAACGACCGTCGTGCCGCTCCACCGCTCCGACGGCAGCGGTGACACCTTCATGTTCACCTCCTTCCTCGACTTCCAGGACCCGAGCAGCTGGGTGGCGAGCAGCGGCGGACCGAACACCTCGATCCACTTCCCGAGCGTCCCGACGGCGCTCGCCGAGCAGGGAAACGGCGGCATGCTCGCCGGCTGCGAGAAGACGACGGGCTGCGTGGCCTACATCGGCATCAGCTACCTCCGCTCCGCCCTCAAGGCGGGGCTCGGCGACGCGCAGCTGGAGAACGGCTCGGGCAAGTACGTCCTGCCGACGCCGGGCGCCATCAGCAGTGAGGTGGCGAGCTTCCAGCACATCCCCTCGACGGGCGCCATCTCGCTCGTCAACTCGAAGAACGCGAAGTTCGGGTACCCGATCGTCAACTTCGAGTACGCGATCGTGAACGCCAACCAGTCGAGCTCGACGACCGCCCAGGCGATCCGTGCGTTCCTCGCGTGGGGCATGGACCCCCGTAACGGCTCGTCCTCGACGTACCTCACGCCGATCTACTTCCACCCCCTGGCGCCGGGGGCGATGCAGATCGCGCTGAACCTGCTGAAGAAGATCCAGTAGCCAACCGGCGGGCAGCGGGGGCCGGGTGGCGCACGCCAACCGGCCCCCGCTGGCGTCACCCCCGGGGCGTGACGTGGCACGAGCGGAACGGAGGACGATGAGCGACGAGAGCGTGGACCCGCTCGGCCAGGGCGGCCCGCCTCCGCCTCCGCCTGCGGCGGCCGGAGCCGTGCGGGGCGCTCGCCGGCCGAGGCCGCCACGCCCGTACGCGAGGCGCCTGGCGGAACGTGCCCTGCGCGCCGGCTCGACGGTGACGGCGATCGTCCCGCTCGGGGCCCTGGTGGCCATGATCGTCGTGCTGCTCGTCGAGGCCCTCCCGGCGATCCGGTACAACGGCTGGCACTTCCTCACCGGATCCACGTGGAGTCAGGGGAGCTACTACAGCCCCCCGGTGCGGACGAACGGCATCTTGCACCCGGCGGGCGCCACCTACGGCGCGTGGCCGCTGATCCTCGGCACGATCGAGACCTCGGCGATCGCGATCGCCATCGGGTTCCCGATCGCGTTCGGCGCCGCGATCTTCATCGTGGAGAAGCTGCCGAAGCGTCTGGCCGGCGTGGTCGGGCTCTGCCTGGAGCTCCTCGCCGGCATCCCGAGCGTCGTCATCGGGCTGTGGGGGGTGCTGACCCTCGGCCCGCTGCTCGCCCGCGACGTCTACCCGCTGCTGGCGCACCTGCCGAACGTGCCGGTGCTGAACATCTTCCGCGGCTACGTGGGCTCAGGAGAGGGCTTGCTCACCTCTGGGATCGTGCTCGCCGCGATGATCATCCCGATCATCGCGGCGACGACTCGCGACCTGCTCAGGCAGGTGCCCGAGGCGACGCGCGAGGGTGCCGAGGCGCTCGGCATGACCGGCGCCGAGGTGTTCCGGACGGTGCAGCTCCGCTGGATCCGGACCGGGGTCATCGGGGCGGTCATCCTCGGCCTCGGTCGCGCGCTCGGCGAGACGATCGCCGTCGCTCTGGTGAGCGGCAGCGTCATCTCCGCGGCGACGAACATCTACGGCACGATGACGACGATCGCCGCGACGATCGTCTCACTGCTCGACTCGGCGCAAGGGGACCCGACCGGGCTGGCGACCCGGTCGCTCTCCGAAGCCGCGCTCGTGCTGCTCGGGATGACCCTGATCGTCAACATCGGTGCCCGGATGCTCGTCAGGCGTTCCGCGCGGGGCGCGGCGCTGCCGGTCGGGGTGGGCTTTTGATGGCGGTGTCGACGGGTACCATCCCCGGCGCGCCGGCGGCTCCGTCGCTCGGGCGTGCCGGCGTCTCCTCGCGGCGGCGCGCGTTCGACCTGTGGTGGTGGGTCCTCAGCGCGATCGGTCTCGTGCTGCTCATCGTCCCGGTCGTCTGGGTGCTCGCCGGCGTGGTGGCGAACGCGGTGCCGAACTGGAGCTGGAGCATCTTCACCGAGACGACGACGGGGATCGGTGGCGGCCTCGCCAACACGATCGTCGGGACGTTCGTGCTCCTCGTCGGTGTCGGGATCCTCGCCGGCGTCGTCGGGATCGGCGCCGGTGTCTTCCTGGCCGAGGTGGCTCCGCCCGGGCGTCTCACGGGACTGTTGCGTGGCGCCTCCGAGGTGCTCTCGGGGATCCCCTCGATCGTCTTCGGCTACGTCGGCTACGTCGCGCTCGTCGTCGGTCTCCACTGGGGGTTCTCGCTGCTGGCCGCGCTCGTCGTCCTCTCCTTGCTCGTCGTGCCCTACGTGGCGAAGTCGACGGAGCTCGCCCTCGGCCAGGTGCCGCTCGCGTACCGAGAGGGCGGTGAGGCGCTCGGGATGTCGAAGACCCACGTGCTCCGGCGGGTCGTGCTGCGCTCGGCGATCCCCGGCATGGCGACGGGCCTGATCTTCGCCCTCGCCATCTCGGTCGGTGAGACGGCGCCACTGCTCTACACGGCCGGCTTCAGCAACGACTACCCGAGCGACCACCTCGTCCACGCCGCCGTCCCGTACCTGACGTATGCGACGTTCACCTTCTGGAACCAGCCGTCCACCGCGGTGAAGGCCCTCTCGTACGACTCGGCGCTCCTGCTCGTCTTCCTCGTGCTGGTGCTCATCTTGGCCTCGCGCCTGATCGTCCGGCTCACCCAGCGCTACTCGCCGAACAGGGTCGGCGGGGGTGCTCTGCCACGGCGGCGGGCCACGCGTCGTGGCCTGACGGCCGGCGCGCTCGCACCGCTGGACGCCTCGGCTGCGCCGGCGGAGCGCGACGGCACGTCGGCCGCCTGAGCGTCCCGGTCGGGCGAGCCCGCGCTCGGCGGCCTCAGTACGAGGCGAGCGACCGGGCGGCCTCCACGACGTCGGCGACCTGGGGGAGCGTCGCCCGCTCGAGCGTGGGCTCGTACGCGACCCAGGTGTCCGCGGCGGCCACTCGGCGCACCGGCGCGTCGAGGTCGGCGAAGCACTCGTCGGCCACGAACGCCGAGATCTCGGCGCCGAACCCGCTCGTCAGGACGTCCTCGTGGACGACGAGGAGGCGGGAGGTCCGCGCGACCGACGCGGCCACGGCATCCTTGTCCCACGGTGCCAGCGTCCGTAGGTCGAGCACCTCGCACTCGATCCCCTCGGCGGCCAGCTGCTCGGCCGCGAGCAGCGAGCGCTGGACCGTCGCGCCCCAGGTGACGATGGTGACGTCCTCGCCGGGACGCACGGTCGCCGCCACGCCGAAGGGGAGGACGAAGTCGCCGCCGGGGAAGGGGTCCATGGCATAGCGCTGGCGGAGCAGGTGCTTGTGCTCGAGGAACAGGACCGGGTCGTCGTAGCGGAAGGCGGCGCGCAGCAGCCCGGCGACGTCCCTCGCCCGCGAGGGGAAGGCGACGAGCAGGCCCGGGATGTGGGTGAAGATCGACTCGCCGCACTGGGAGTGCCAGATCGCGCCGCCCGCCAGGTAGCCGCCGATCGGGCAGCGCAGCACCAGCGGCGCCGTGAACGTTCCTTTCGAGCGCCACCGCATCGTCGCGGCCTCGGAGCGCAGCTGCTGCATGGCCGGCCAGATGTAGTCGAAGAACTGGATCTCCGGCGCCGGGCGCAGGCCGCGCAGCGCCTGGCCCACCGCCCGACCGACGATGTTCGCCTCGGCGAGGGGCGTGTTGAAGCAGCGGTCGATGCCGAACGCCCGCTGGAGGCCGAGCGTCGTGCCGAAGACGCCGCCCATCCCGTCGCGCTCCTCGAGGACCTCTGAGGTCCCGTCCGCGACGTCCTCGCCGAAGACGCGCACCCGCTCGTCGGCGGCCATCAGCTCGTGGAGCGTCTGGCGGATCGCCTCGCCGAAGTGCACCGGCTTGCCGCCGGCCTCGCTGCCCTCGGGCGGCAGGGGCGGGCGGGCGCGCGAGACGACGTGCTCCCGCACCGTCGTCGGGTCCGGTCTGGCGGCGTCGACGGCCTTGGCCGCCGCCTCGGCCACGAGGTCGTGCGCCTCCTTCCTCGTCGCGGCGGCGTCGTCCTCGCTGAGGACGCCGGCCTCGACGAGCTCACGCTCCAGCCGCAGCACGGGGTCGCGTGCGCGCTCGGCCTCGATGTCGGTCGCCAGGCGGTAGCGGGCCTGGGTGTCTGAGGAGGAGTGGGAGTAGGGGCGGGTGACGGTCGCGTGCAGGAGCGCGGGACCTCGGCCGGTCCGCACGTCCGCGACGGCCGCCGCGCCCGCCGCCCGGCTGGCGAAGTAGTCGCAGCCGTCGAGCTTGGTGACCGAGATGCCGGGGAACCCGCTGATGAGGTCGGAGATCGGCGCCGGGGACTGGTCGCGCGATGGCACCGAGATCGCGAAGCCGTTGTCGGCGACGAGGTACAGCAGCGGCAGGCGCAGCTGGCAGGCCGTGTTGAGGCTCTCCCAGAACTCGCCCTCCGACGTGGCGCCCTCGCCGATGGAGACGTAGGTGATCTCGTCCTCGTGGACCGAGACGCCTGGGAGCGAGCGCGCTGCGGCGTAACGGGTCGCCTCGGCGCAGCCGACCGCCGGCAGGCACTGGCTCCCGGTCGGGCTGGACTGGCTGAAGACGTTGAGCTCCTGGTAGCCCCAGTGGGAGGGCATCTGACGCCCGCCGGAGGCAGCGTCCTCCGAGGAGCCGACGGACGCGAGGAGGATCTCGTAGGGCGTGACGCCGAGCGCGAGCATCAGCGGGAGGTCCCGGTAGTAGGGGAAGAACCAGTCGTACCCGGGCCGGAGCGAGCGGGCCAGCCCGAGCAGCAACGACTCGTGGCCGGCGCCAGCGATGTGGAAGTACGAGCGACCCTGCTTGTGCAAGATGAGCTGGCGGTCATCGAGCGCCCGCGTGATGCAGGCGAGGCGGAGGTCGGCGCGCAGCTCCTCGACGGGGACGCCGCGGTAGGTCGCGCCGGCCGCCTCCGGCTCGCCGTCCTCGCCGCCGCGGCCGTGACCGGCCGTTCCCGTGGTGAGCGTCATCCCCCCACCCCGGGGTGGACGACGGCGGCACGGCGCGCCAGGCGGGCCGTGCTCAGCACCGGTCGGGCTCCCGCGGCATCCGCCTACCTTACCGACACCGAACAGAGGCGAGACGAGTCGGCAGGCCCGGTTCCAGGACCGCGCCGACCGACGTAGACTGGTCTTTGAGCTGTGGAAGGGAGGGCCTGTGCCCACAGGTGTGCTCGCAGAGATTCTCGGGGCGGACGGCCTGATCGTCATCGCGGTCATCGTGATCGTCCTCCTCTTCGGGGGGTCCCAGCTCCCCAAGCTGGCGCGTGGCCTCGGCAGCGCCTCGCACGAGTTCAAGAAGGGCATCGAGGAGGGCGACCCCACCAAGGGGGCCGACTCCACCCCGTCCGACGCCAAGGCGCCCGACCAGGCGGCCGGCTCGGCGAAGGACCCGGGCGGGAGCTGAGCGGCGCCGGCCGCTGACCGGCCCGCTCCGGTGCCAACGACGCGGAGGGAGCGGGCGAGCGCACGTCGTCGGATCCGCTTCCTCGCCCACGAGATCGCCGAGTACGTGCTGGCGGCCGCCCTGCTGGCGGTCGGGATCCACACGTCGGGCGCCACCCAGCTGACGCTCATCGCCGTCGGCGCGGTGCTGCTCTTGCTGAACGTGGCGACGGCGGGGACGCTCGGGGCGTTCCCCGTGCTGAGCAGGCGCGCCCACCACGTCGGCGACGTGCTCGTGATCGTCGCGCTGGTGCTCTCGCCCGTCGTGGCCTACCGGCACCTCCACGTGCTCGGCGTCGTCGTCGCCGAGGCGGTGGCGCTCGTGCTGATCCGGATCGAGCGGACGACCGCCTACGTCGACGCACCGAGGCCGGGGCGCCCGAGCGGCGACGTCGCGGCGCCGGCGGGCGGGCGGGCCCCGGCGGACCCGCTGGCGGGCAGGACCGATGGCGAGGTGGCGAGCGCCGTCAACGCCGCCGCGGCGCTCGCCGGCGCGCTCGCACCCGTGGCCGGACGTGCCGCAGGCCGGGCGGCGAAGACGGGGGCGCACCGTCTCGGCCTCATCACCGGCGCCGGTCGACGTGTCGCCAGGCAGCGGGCCGCGGCACGCCGGGCCGGTGGCGGAGGCGCCGCCCGCTGAGCCGGCCGCCCCAGTTGGCTCGCTTCTCCACGTGCTCGCTAATGTCGCAGCCGTGACCGCCGGAGCGTCCCGCCGATCGCCGCTCGCGCGGGTTCTTGGCGGCCCCACCTCGTCTCGCAGCCGGCTTCGCCGGGCGGCCGTCCCGCTGTTCCTGCTGGCAGGTGCGCTCGTGCTCGGCGGCTGCCGGGCGCCGACCTTCGGGGCGTTCCGCGGCTCCACCGTCCAGGGCAAGGACGAGTTCAAGCTCTGGGTCGGGATGGTCATCGCCGGCCTCGTCGTGGCGGTGCTCGTCTGGGGGCTGATCTTCTGGACGGTCATCCGCTACCGCCGGCGGCATTCGGACCAGATCCCGCGTCAGTTCCACTCGAACGCGATCCTGGAGGTCATCTACACGATCATCCCGGTCGCGATCGTGGCGGTGATCTTCTACTTCACCGTCGTCACCGAGAACGAGATCGACGCCGTCTCGACCCACCCGGCCGAGATCGTCCACGTCCTCGCCTACCGGTGGGGATGGCAGTTCACCTACGACAGCGGCGACGGCAAGAGCCAGGGCGTGACGATCCGTACGGCCGCCCAGCCGACGCTGCTCGCCCAGCCCGCGACCTCGAACCACTACCCGCAGCTGGTGCTTCCGGCCAACTCGACGGTCCGGATCGTGCTCGACTCGGCCGACGTCGTCCACGGTTTGTACGTCGCGGCCTTCAACTTCAGCCGCTACGCGCAGCCGGGCGTCACCAACGTGTTCGACTTCACCACGACCTCCCCCGGGGTGTTCAATGGCCAGTGCACGCAGTACTGCGGCCTGTACCACTCCGAGATGCTCTTCAGCGTTAGGGTCGCGAGCCCGAGCCGCTTCTCGAGCTGGATGAGCGCCCAGCAGGCCTCCCAAGCGCAGGCAGGAGCAACGTCATGACGGTTCTCGCAGAGCGACCACCGGCAGTCGGTCGGCCCGAGGAGCCGGAGCACGAGCACGGTCCGAGCGGCCTGCTCAAGTGGATCACGTCGACCGATCACAAGGTGATCGGCATGAGCTACATGATCACCTCGCTCGTGTTCTTCTGCCTCGCCGGGATCATGGCCGTCCTCATCCGGACCCAGCTCACGTCGCCCGACAGCACGATCGTGACCCAGCACGCCTACAACGAGCTGTTCACGATGCACGGCAGCTTGATGCTCTACCTCTTTGCCGGCCCGTTCGCCTTCGGCGGCCTGGCGAACTACATCGTCCCGCTCCAGGTCGGCGCCCCCGACATGGCGTTCCCCCGCCTCAACGCCCTCTCGTACTGGCTCTACCTGATGGGCGGCGTGACGATGGTGAGCGGCTTCCTCACCGTCGGCGGCGCCGCCGACTTCGGCTGGGTGGGGTACGCGCCGCTGTCCGACGCGGTCAACTCCCCCGGCTCCGGCTCCGACATGTGGATCGTCGCCCTCATCCTGACCGGGTTCTCGGCGATCTTCACCGGCGTGAACATCGTGGCGACGGTCTTCTACCTGCGCGCGCCGGGCATGACGATGTTCCGCGTCCCGATCTTCACCTGGAACATGGTCGTGACCGGGATCCTCATCCTGATCGCCTTCCCGGTGCTCACCGCGGCGCTCATCCTGCTGTGGTGCGACCGGCACATCGGAAGCCACATCTACTCCGTCGCCGGCGGCGGCGTCCCCGTGCTGTGGCAGAACCTCTTCTGGTTCTTCGGCCATCCCGAGGTGTACATCCTCGCCCTGCCGTACTTCGGGATGGTCACCGAGGTGCTCCCGGTCTTCTCGCGAAAGCCCGTCTTCGGCTATCGCGGCATGATCTTCGCCACCATCTCGATCGCAGCGCTGTCGACGGCCGTCTGGGCGCACCACATGTTCACGACCGGCGTCGTCCTGCTGCCGTTCTTCAGCCTGATGTCCTACCTGATCGCCGTGCCGACGGGCATCAAGTTCTTCAACTGGATCGGCACGATGTGGCGGGGCTCGATCAGCTTCACGACCCCGATGCTCTTCGCGATCGGCTTCCTCGTCGTCTTCCTGTTCGGCGGGGTCACCGGGGTCTTCCTCGCCTCGCCACCGGTCGACTTCGCCACGCACGACACCTACTTCGTGGTCGCCCACTTCCACGAGGTGCTGTTCGGTTCGGCCGTTTTCGGCGGCTTCGCCGGCCTGTACTACTGGTACCCGAAGATGACCGGCCGGATGGTCCGGGAGAGCCTCGGCAAGGCCAGCTTCTGGTTCATGTTCGTCGGCTTCTGGGTGACGTTCATGCCCCAGTACCTGCTGGGCCTGCACGGGATGCCGCGGCGCATCGCCGAGTACGCGACGACGGCCGGTTGGACGGGCCTCAACCGTGTCTCCTCGGTCGGCTCCTACCTGCTGTTCATCTCGGTCGCGATCATGCTGGTGAACTTCTACGTCTCGTGGCGGCGGCCGGTGCCGGCGACCGCCAATCCCTGGGACGCCCACACCCTCGAGTGGGCGGCGTCTTCGCCGCCGGTCCACCACAACTTCACCTGGCTCCCGCCCGTGCGCTCCGAGCGGCCGGTCTGGGACTTCAACCACCCCGACCACCTGTCGGTCGACCACCACCAGGACAAGGACCGGCGAGAGCTCGTGGGCGCCGGAGTCGCAGCGGCGCCTTCGGGCGAGGACTGGCCGGACGGGACCGCCCCGTGAAGGTTGAGGCGAAGTTCCTCCTGTTCCTCGCCGCGTTCGGCGCGGCGGTCGCCCTGCTGTTCTGGGCGGTCGGCCTGGCGCCCGTCTACCGGACGATCACCGGCGGCGGCACGATCATGCTCGTGGCGGTCGGTCTGCTCGGCCTGCTGCCGGGCGGCTACTACCTCTGGTGGTCCCGGCGCATGACGCCGAGGGCCGAGGACGACCCCGAGGCGACGCCGGAGCAGGGGGCCGGGGTGGTCGGTACCTTCCCGAGCACGAGCATCTGGCCCTTCGTCCTTGGACTGGCAGCCGCCCTCGTCGGTCTCGCACTCGTCTTCGGGTTCTGGACGGCGACCGTCGGCCTCACCCTCGCCGTGTCGGCGATCATCGGCGTGGTCGTGGAGAGCCGCCGCGGCGGCATCCACTGACCAGCCCAGCCTGACACCCGGCGCCGGCCGAGCGGGCCCGGGCCGCCCGCCTCACCCGCCCCGTTTGCGTCCGAGTGCCCGGGTGAAGCGGACGATGAACACCGCCAGGACGACGACGAGCGCGACGAACACGCCGAACACCACGTAGCCGGCGGCCGAGGCGACCACCATCAGGCACCCCTGCGGAGCCGCACGAGCCCCTCCTGGACGATGCTCGCGACGAGCCGGCCGTCTTCGGTGTAGAGGGCGCCGTGGGCGAGCCCCCGGGCCCCGTGGGCCGTCGGGCTGTGCTGGTCGTACAGGAGCCACTCGTCCGCGCGGAAGGGACGGTGGAACCACATGCAGTGATCGAGGCTCGCTCCGACGATCGAGTCGCTCCACGGGGTGATCCCGTGGCGCTGCAGGATCGTGTCGACGAGGGTCAGGTCCGACGCGAAGGTGGCGATCGCGGCGTGGAGCAGGGGATCGTCCGCGACCGGCGAGTCCGTCCGGAGCCAGAGCTGCTCGCGGCGCTGATCGGCGTCGCTGCGCTCCCAGGGCGGCTCGCTGACGAAGCGGATGTCGAGGCCCTTCGGGTGGCGGAAGTTCCCCCGGGGCGCCTCGTCGTCCGGCGCGAGCAGGTCGGCGAGCTCGGGGAGCTCGTCCGGCCCCGGCGCCGCCGGCATCTCGTCTTGGTGCTCGAGCCCCTGCTCCTCCAGGTGGAACGAGCACTGGAGGTTGAAGATCGCCCGCCCGTGCTGGATCGCCACGACCCGGCGTGTGGTGAACGATCGCCCGTCGCGGATGCGGTCGACCTCATAGAGGATGGGCAAGGTCGGGTCACCCGGGCGCAGGAAGTACGAGTGCAGCGAGTGGACGCGACCCTGCTCGACGGTCCGCCCGGCCGCCACCAGGGCCTGGGCGGCCACCTGGCCGCCGAAGACGCGCTGGCGCCGTGCGTCCGGGCTCGTGCCGCGGAAGATGTTGACCTCGATCGTCTCGAGGTCCAAGAGCGCGAGCAGCGCGGCGATCCCTTCGGCCACGTCACGACGGTACACTCGGCGTCGGTGCCACCACGAACCTCGTCCCTGATGGAACGGGGTCGTAGCCTGGTGAAGACCGACGCGTTCTCCCGCCTGTGGCGTTACGCGAGCGTGTCGGTGATCACGACCGTGCTGGCCCAGGGGCTCCTGTACCTCTTCTACCGCGTCATCGGGATCAAGTCGGCGGCGGAGAGCAACCTCTTCGCGACGGCGATCACGACCGTGCCCGCCTACTACCTGAACCGCACCTGGGCGTGGGGCAAGCGCGGCAGGTCGCACCTGTGGCGCGAGGTCGTCCCGTTCTGGACGATCGCGATCTTGAGCATCGTGCTCTCGACGGCCGTCGTGCGCGTCGTCGCCCACGCGACGGTGCACGTCCATTCGCGCTCTCTCCAGACCCTCGCGGTCCAAGGAGCGAGCTTCCTCACCTACGGCGTGATCTGGGTCGGGAAGTTCATGCTCTTCAACAAGGTGCTGTTCAGGCCGCCTGCGCCCGTCGCGACCCCGCTCGCCGGCGAGGTCGACGCACTCGGAGGTGCCGGCGGCGCTCCCGGGGCCGGGTGAGGGCGCTCGGCAGGGCCGCGCCCGGGGGGTCGGATCGCGCCTCGCTTCCCTCCGGGGCCCCGGAGCCGGTAACCTGGAGCCCCGTGCCTGCGCCGACGACCTCCTTAGCGGATCGCGGCCGCGAACTCGTGAGGACGCCGGGCTTCTCCAAGCTCTGGCGCTACGCGAGCGTCTCGGTCGTCACGACGATCCTCTCGCTCAGCCTTCTCTACGTCTTCTACCGGGTGGTCGACGTCGGCTCGGCCATGGTGGCGAACGTCATCGCCACGGTGATCACCACCGTCCCCTCCTACTACCTGAACCGGACGTGGGCCTGGGGCAAGTCGGGAAGGTCGCACCTGTGGCGGGAGGTCGTGCCCTTCTGGGTCATCGCCGCCCTGAGCCTCGTGCTGTCGACCATCGCGGTCGGCGCGGCCGCCCACGAGGCGCACCATCTGAGCGCCTCGCACCACGTGCAGACGCTGCTCGTCGAGCTCGCCAACCTCATCACCTACGGCGTCATGTGGATCGGCAAGTTCATCCTCTTCAACCGGATCCTGTTCAAGAAGCACGTTCCGATCGCGGTCCCGGTCGGCTCGTCGGTGCTCGGCGGGCTGGAGGCGGCGTCCCCCGGCTCCCTCGAGGGCGAGCTGGACGAGATCTCCTCAGTGGACCTGCCGGTCGAGGCCGGCTGAGCCAGCCCCGCTGCGCCTGGCACGCTGCGCTGCCGCCGGTGCACCCCCCGGCGCCCGCCGAGCGCCACGGCCCAGCCGGCGAGCAGCGCGAGGAGTGCGAGGACCAGCACCGGTAGGTCGCCGAACCGCTCGTAGAGCGTCGCGCCCCGTCGCAGCGGCACGTCCACACGGAGCAGCGCCGGCACGCCGAGCCGGGTCCGCGCGAGCACGCCGCCGTGCTCATCGATCTCGGCCGTGAAGCCGGTGGTGGCCGCCTGGAGCAGATCTCGTCCTTCGGCGACGGCCTGGAGGCGCGAGGCGGCCAGCTCCTGGCTCGGAACCTGGCTCGAGGCGTACGAGGCCGTGTTCGTGGGCACGACGATGAGCTCCCCCCCGGCGCGCACCCCGGCGCGCCCGCGGCCGGCGAAGAAGGTCTCGTAGGAGACCAGCACCGCGAGGCGCCCCGCCGGCGTGGCGATCATCCCGCTGCCGTGCCCCCTGAGCGCGTCGCGGGGCACGTCGGCCAGGTCGAACAGGTGCGAGAGCAGCGAGCGGAACGGGACGTACTCGCCGAAGGGGACCGGGTGGACCTTCTCGAAGGTGGCCACGACCCGGCCGGTCGGTCCCCAGGCGACGATCTCGTTGCGGAACCTCGTCGCCCCGTCCGGCTCCGTCACGCCGGCGAGCAGGGTCGCGCCGAGGTGGCGTGCAAAGGCCCCGAGGAGCCGGTCGACCGGGGAGGCCCGGAGGGGCTCGCCGAGCCGGACGACGTCCTCCGGCCACAGCACCAGGTCCAGCCGCCCCGAGAGGCGGGGCGACTCGTGCAGGGTCGCGGCGAAGACCGTGGCGGCCGGCACCTCGAGCTGATCGAGCCCCCGCCTGCCGCCGCCCTGGACGAGCCCGGCGCGGACATGGCCGACGGGAGGACCGCCGTCGGGCGCGAGCGTCGCCGCTCCCGCGGCTCCCACCACGAGGGCGAGCGCGCATCCCCCGGCGAGCAGCTGGGCGAGCCGTCGCTCGGCGAGCCCTGACGCCAGGGCGCCGATGCCGGCGCCGGCGAGGAAGACCCCGGCGGCGGCGAGGAGGGGCCCACCCGCTCGCGCCAGCACGAGCAGCGGCCCGCCCGCCTGACCGAGGGCAGCGCCACCGAGCGGCATGCCCCCGAGGGGCCAGGAGTCCCGCACCCACTCGGCCAGCGTCAGCGCCCCGCCGAACGCCAGGAGCCTGCCGCGGCCCGCGGGGACCACGGCGCACGCCAGCGAGGTGAACACCGCCTGCACGGTGACGAGCCCGAGGTAGCCCGCCGCCGTGAACGCGAGGGCCCATGTGCACCCGATGGCGAACTGCGCCATCCCTGCGGCGATCCCGACAAACGCCCGGGCCCGTGGGCGCCGGCCGGCGAGGAGCACCGCGAGCAGGCCGGCCCCGACGGGGCCGAGGGGCCAGAGGCCGAAGGGGGGGACGGACGCGGCGACGAGCGCGCCCGCCCCGAGCGCGAGTGCGGCCGGCAGCAGGTGCCCCCTCGCGAGGCTGGGTCCGGAAGTGGCGCGCCCGCGGTGCGCGCGGGCGCGCCCGGTCACCGTTCCAGCGCGGCCGCGACGCTGTCCGCGGCGCGCTCGCCGCTCGCGACGCAGGCCGGGATGCCGATGCCGTCGAACGCGGCGCCCGCCAGCGTCAGCGCGGGGTGCGCCCGGACGAGCTTTTCGATCCTCGCCACCCGGGCGAGGTGGCCGCTCACGTACTGGGGGAACGCGCGTGGCCAGCGGGCAACGACGCTCGCGAGCGGGAGGTCGCCGATGCCGAGAATCTCGCGCAGATCCGAGCGGACCCGCGCGACGAGCGCCCCGTCGTGGAGTCCCGCCGCCCGGTCGTCCCCGTGCCGCCCGGCGGAGGCGCGGACGACGACCTGGCCGGGCGGCGCCGAGCCGGGCCACTTCGTCGAGGTGAAGGTGGCCGCCGTGACGAGGTGCCGGGAGCTTCGCGGCACGAGCACGCCGTTGCCCGGCAGCACCGCGGCGCTGCCCTCCTCGCCGCCCCGACCGCCGACGCGCCCCACCAGGGCGGCGAGCTGTCCCGACAGCGCCGGTGGGACCGCTGACTCCGCCCAGGCGAGGGCGACGGTGGCGACGCTCGCGTAGGGGATCGCGCCGCACTCGCTCGCGAGCTCGGGATCGGCCTCGGCGAGGAGCCCGGCGGCACCGTACGCGGGCAGGGCGAGGACGAGGCCGTCGGCGTCGAACGCCCGGGCACCGGCGTGGACACGCCACCCGGGGTCGCCCGCGCGGGCCAGGTGCTCCGCCGCGAGCGCGGTGACGATCTCGACGCCTCCGTCCTCGCAGGCGGCGACGAGCCGCTCGACCAGGAGTCCGAGCCCCCCGCGCAGTCCGAGGAAGAGCGGGTCGGGCCGGGCTGCGTCCGCCGTCCCGGGGGGGTCGGCCGTGCCCGCCGCAGCGGGGTTCGCCGCTTTCTGGCCCGTGGCGCGAAGGGCGCGCAGCAGGCTGTGGCGGCCCGCCGCGCGCTCGGCGAGCTGGGGCGCGGCGGCGGCGAAGGAGAGCGCCCGGACGTCACTCGCGTTGATCCCTCCGAGCAGCGGGTCGACGAGGGCGTCGAGGACGGCCGTACCCAGCCGGCCGCCGACCACCGCCGCGACGGTCGGATCGGCGGTGCCGGCCGTGGCGAGCTCGATCAGTCCTGCGGGCGCGGCGAGGCCGGGCAGGACGAGGTCGGCCGCGGCACGCAGCACCGCTGACCGCTTGACGATGCCCGAGCGCCACAGCGCGACGAGGTCGGTCGGGACCCCGAGGGCGAGGCCCGCCGGCAACGGGCGGAGCCGGCCACGGGCGAAGACGGCGGCCGAGCCGGACGCGGGTGGCGTGAGCTCGTCCTCCAGGCCGAGCTGGCGGCAGAGCTGGGCGGCGGCGCCGTTGCGGGTGATGAAGGCGTCCGGCCCGAGGTCGAGCGGCCGACCGAGAAGCTCGCCGGTCCTCAGCTTGCCACCGGGGTGCCCGTCGGCCTCGAGCAGCACGACGTCGCAGCGCCGGGCGAGGGCCCTCGCGGCGACGAGCCCGGCGACGCCGCCGCCGACGACGACCACCCGCGCACGTCCCGTCATTCCGCCCCTCGTTCGCCGCCGGGCCTCCCAGCCGGCGAGGTCGTGGTGTCGAGCGCGAGCACCCGGCGGGCGAGCGCGGCGGCGACGCGTGGCTCGTCGTTCAGCGAGGCCGTGCGGGCGAACGCGAGGCCCAGCCTGACGGCCACCCGGCGGGCCTCGATATCGAGGTCGTAGAGGACCTCGAGGTGGTCGGAGGTGAAGCCGGCCGGGCAGACGACGACCGCCTCGACGCCCTCGGCCTTCAGCGACGGCAAGAGCGTGAGCACGTCCGGGCCGATCCACGGCTCGGGGGTGCGGCCGGCGCTCTGCCACCCGATCCGGTACGCCGAGATCCCGAGCCGGCCGGCGACGAGGCGGGCCGTCTCGGCCAGCTCCTCGGGGTAGCGGTCGCCCGTGGTGAGGATCCGCTCCGGCAGGCTGTGGGCGGTGAACAGGACCTCGAGGCGGCCGGATGCGGCCTGGCCGAGCGACTCGACCGCCTCGTGCACCCGCTCCGCCAGCACCTGGACGAGCACCGGGTCGTCGTGCCAGCGCTCGACGAACGCGCTCGTCATGCCGTGGCCCTCCGCCCGCTCCCTGGCGCGGGCGACGTACTCGCCGACGCTCAGGGCCGAGTAGTGCGGAGCCAGCACCAGGCCGACGAGGTGCCCGGCGCCGTCGTGGGCCAGCTCGTCGACGGCCTCCTCGATCTTCGGCCTCGAGTGCTTGGCGCCGTAGGCGGTGCGGAAGCGCCCGGGAGCGAGCTCCTCGAGCGCCGTGGCGATCGCGGCCACCTGGGCGGCGGTCCGCTCGGCCAGGGGGGAGACGCCACCGATCGCGTCGTAGCGGCGCTCGAGGTCGGCGAGCTGCTCCTCGCTCGGCGCCCGACCCCGGCGAACGTCGGTGTAGAAGGAAGCCACGTCGTCGGGACCCCTCGGGGTCCCGTAGGCCATGACGAGGACGCCGGTCCTCAACGGCGCGTCCCGCCCGCCACGGCGGGGTCCCCGGATGCCGTCTCGGCGTGGACGAGCTCGACGAGCCGGGCGAGCACGTCCGGGTCCGTCTCGGGGAGAACGCCGTGGCCGAGGTTGAAGACGTAGCCGGTGCTCCCGCCCTCGGCGAGCACCCGCCGCGCCTCGGTCGCGGCGACACCGAATCCGGCGAGGCAGATCGCCGGGTCGAGGTTGCCCTGCAGGGCGCGCCCCGGGCCGACCCGCGACCGCGCGCTGGTCAGGGGGACCCGCCAGTCCACCCCGACGACGTCGGCGCCTGCCGCGCCCATCAGGTCGAGCAGCTCGCCCGTGCCGACCCCGAAGTGGATGCGGGGGACGCCGAGGTCCGCCAGGCCCTCGAGGACCGTGCGCGAGGCCGGCAGCGCGAAGCGCTCGTAGTCATGGCGGCTGAGCGCCCCGGCCCAGCTGTCGAAGAGCTGCACGGCGCTCGCACCCGCGCCCACCTGGGAGCGCAGCGAGGCCAGGGCGATCCCGGCGAGCGCCTCCATCAGGGAGAACCAGGTCGCGGGGTCCCCGTGCATGAGGGATTTCGTACGGGCGAAGTTCTTCGACGGGCCGCCCTCGACGAGATAGCTCGCCACGGTGAAGGGCGCTCCGGCGAAGCCGATCAGGGGCACGTCGAGCTCGTCGACGAGCCGACGCACCGTCTCGATGACGTACGGGGTGTCGAGCTCCGGCTCGAGCGGGCGCAGTCGCTTCAGGTCGGCGGGCGAGCCGAACGGCTCGGCGACGACCGGGCCGCGCCCCGGCACGATCTCCAGGCCCACGCCGATGGCCGAGACGGGCACGACGATGTCGGAGAAGAGGATCGCGGCATCGACGCCGTAACGCCGCACGGGCTGCAGCGTGATCTCGGCGGCGAGCTCGGGCTCGCGGACCGCCTCGAGGATGCTGGCCGCGCCGCGCAGCCGCCGGTACTCGGGCAGCGATCTGCCCGCCTGGCGCATGAACCACACCGGCACCCGCTCGACTGGCTGGCACCGGCAGGCCCGCAGGAAGGGCGAGTCGGCGAGCGGCACGGGACGACCCTACAGCGGCGCGGTGCCGCCGACGGAGCCCCCGCATTGACTCATCGGAAACCTCCGCGTAGATCGCATCGTTGCCTCACGTAAAACCTCCGCGTCGGTGACGCCGCGAACTACGCCTGATCGATGGAGCTTTCGATGGGTGAGCGACGCGCGGTCA